>Ga0102590_1001465_pt1 | contig 35366 bp, 35 predicted proteins | sample AraplaMF_Col_mMF_FD_76859 | JGI IMG/M metagenome (GOLD analysis project Ga0102590, IMG submission 76859) | Arabidopsis root microbial communities from the University of North Carolina, USA - plate scrape MF_Col_mMF | ecosystem: Host-associated > Plants > Roots > Endosphere | place: USA... | reverse complement strand
TGTCCTATCACGTCGCCTTCAACCATCGAAAAGCCGCCGCCGATGCCTGCACTGTCATCATCGAGGTGGCGGCGAGAATTACCTCGGAAACCGTGGCGCGCACCATAAGGCCGACGGACGCCGGAGCCAGGGAGACTGCAGCGTGACAATCTTGCTTGAAGTGTGCGTGGACAGCGCCGAAGGCCTTGCCGCCGCGATCGAAGGCGGCGCCGGCCGCATCGAGCTCTGCTCGGCGCTGGAGCTCGGCGGCCTGACGCCGCTGCCGAGCCTGATGAAGATCGCCGCCCGGGCTCCCATTCCGGTCTACGCGATGATCCGCCCTCACGCCGGGCCTTTCATCTTCGACGGGGCAGATGAGGAAGCGATGATGATCGATATTGATGCCGTGCGCGCCGCTGGCCTTGCCGGTGTCGTCATCGGCGCCAACCGGCCGGATGGTACGCTCGACATGCCGTTGATCCACCGTTTGAAGGCGCATGCGGCCGGCCTCGGCTCGACGCTGCATCGCGCTTTCGATCTGGTGCCGGATGCCGACCAGGCGCTGGAACAGGCGGTCGAACTCGGCTGCGAACGCATCCTGACCTCCGGCTGCGCCCTGAAGGCCACCGACGGCCTCGACACGCTGAAGCGCATTTCGGCAAAGGCGGCCGGCCGCATCGCCATCATGCCCGGCAGCGGCATCCGCCCGGCAAATGTCGGCGAGATCCTGCAGGCGACCGGCGCCCGCGAGGTCCACGGCTCCTGCAGCTCGCCCGTCGAAAGCGCCGATCTGCGCGCGGTCGCCTTCGGCTTCGAGGCGAAGAGTACCAACAAGACCGATGTCGCCGTTGTCAGGCAGATGCGCAGGGCGATTGAGGCGGTGGGTTAGCCCGACTGCGGGGAGAAAGGATATGCCGCAACATCTCGATTCCCTCTTCTCCCCAGCGGGGAGAAGGTGCCCGTAGGGCGGATGAGGGGGCCGGCGAAACCGGTCTTTTCAACAACGCCTATGCGAACTTCGACCGCGCCGGTATAGTCTCGACCGTGTTCAGCGCGACTGCCGTCGGCGGGCGGAGTAGATTTTACGTGAAGGATGTGCCGTGTGGCCCCTCATCCGCCTGCCGGCACCTTCTCCCCGAGGGGAGAAGAGGGCATGCCGCGACGTCTCCGTTCCCCGCTCGCTCTCGCAAGCCACGTGGGGCAGCCATCGGCGCGAACCAGACACCCGGCTCTTGAACAAAGCCCAAGCGGCTCATCACTCGCGGTCGTGGACGACGCCCATGATCTCACCTCTACGGGAGACGCTCACGAGGAGATCGTCCCCGTCTCGCCATGCTCTGATCAGATATCGTTCACCCACGTCCCTCACATCTCTGACGCGATAACCACGCCGCTCGAGGAGGCGAACCGCATCGTCTGGCCCGAAATTGTCCCGACCCGGGCGCCATCCGCTTCGCTGGTCGTGGTGGCGATTCCATCGCTGCAGAAAATCCGTTTCCGTCTGGTTGTCGTCAGGATCAGCATAGAATTCCGATCCCTGGCCTTCCTGGATGACCACCTGCGCACGGGCAGGCACCACAAGCGGCATTGTCAGCGCAATAGTCATTGCCAAGGAAGCAATTCGCATTTTCATCGCCCGACCCTTTCCATCACTCAATTGATGAACATCTGCCGAGTATCCGGCGGGCCCTACTTATGGACACTTCCGTTTTCGTCTGTGTGCTTTTTGATTGAGAAATGTTGCGCGAAATCGCCGGCGCCGGTCTGAGCCGGAACCGCGTTGTTTCCGGGCTCATCCATCAGAACGTCTTGTGGAAAGACCAAGGGCCAACGGCTCCCGGCGGGATTTGCCGGAAGCGTTCAAGGCAATCGCTATGCGACTTCTTACCTTGGGATTGCCCTAGGCACCGATGCGGATCACCGCCTTGATCAGCCCATTCTTCTCATGCGCCCAGCGCGCGAGATCGCGCGGCGCATCGGCAAGTGTCGTGCGGTGGGTGATGAGTTTGTCCACCGGCACCAGCCCTTTGGCGATGGAATCCGCCACATGCTCGAAATCGACGCGGGTGGCGTTGCGGCTGCCGATCACCATCATCTCGCGCTTGTGGAATTCGGGGTCGGAGAAGCGGATATCGTCCTTGACGACGCTGACCAGCACCAGCGCGCCGCCATGGGCGACGAAGGAGAAGGCCTTCTCCATCGAAGGCCCGTACCCCGTCGCGTCGAAGACCACGTCGAAACCGTCGCCATTGGTCTTTTCCCGTACGGCCTCCGCTGTCGCCTCGTTGGCAACGATGCCGGAGGTGAAGCCGAAGCGCTCGGATGCCATCTGCAGCCGCTCGGTGCTGGTATCGAGCAGCGTCACCTCATGGCCTGCGATGCGCGAGAAGATCGCCGCCCCGAGGCCGATCGGCCCGGCGCCGATGACGAGCGCCCGCGCTCCGGCACCGGTCATCGAACGGCGCACCGCATGCGCGCCGATCGCCAGAAACTCGGTGGTCGCCGCCGCCTCGAGGCTTACACCTTTGGCGGCATAGAGGTTCTCGGCCGGAACCGAAATCTCCTCGCAGAAGGCGCCGTCGGTATGGACACCGAGCACCTTGATATTGGTGCAGCAATTCGGCTTGCCCTGACGGCAGGCGATACATTGCCCGCAGGAGAGATAGGGATTGACGATGACGGGCGTGCCGACCGCCATGGCGACGCCGTCGCCCGCTTCCAGCACCGTCGCCGAGATCTCATGCCCCATTACCCGGGGATATTCGAGGAAGGGATGTTTGCCCTCGAAGATGTGGTAATCGGTGCCGCAGATGCCGACATGGCTGACGGCAAGCCGCACCCAACCGGCGGCGGGAGCCGCTGGCGAAGGGCGCTCGACGATATCGAGCACGCCGGGCTCCCGGCAAAGAACTGCTTTCATGACGGGTCTCGCATTCCTGAAATGGAAGAAGCCGGCTTGTTCAGGCCGGCTGTCTCTTGTCGCTCAATTGCTCTTGCGGCGGCGCAGCTGGTCGAAGAACACGATCACGATGATCAAGAGACCGGTGATGATACGCTGCCAGAAGGAGTTGACGTTCAGAAGGTTCGCGCCGTTGTTGATGGTGGCGAGAATGAACGCGCCGATCAGCGGGCCGTGCACAGAGCCGACCGCGCCGAACAGGCTGGTGCCGCCGATAACGGAGGAGGCGATCGCCTGCAGTTCCCAGCCGTCGGCCTGTGTCGCATTGCCGATGGCGATGCGCGAGGCCAGCAGCACGCCGACGAAGGCGGCGAAGGAGGCCGAGAGGATATAGGCAAGGTAGATCATGCCCTTGACGTTGACGCCGGAAAGGCGCGCCGCCTCGGCATTCGAACCGACCGCGAAGAGATAGCGGCCCCAACGGCTCAGATGCAGGAAGATGAAGGAGGGGACCGCCACCAGGATGACCATCCAGAACAGGCTCGGAATACTGAGCAAATCGGCGCGGGCGAAATTGCTGAAGCCCTCATTGGTAATGTTGATCGTCGAACCGTTGGTGATCAGCAGGCCGATGCCGCGCAGCGATGTCAGGGTTGCCAGCGTGATGATGAACGGCGGCAGGCCCATATGCACGATGCCGAAGCCATGGAAGGCGCCGATCGCCACACCCATGAGCAGCGTCAGCGCGATCGCACCCCATACCGGTACGCCCGCCTGCAGCAGCCAGGCGATGATCACGGTGCAGAAGCCGACAATGGCGCCGACCGAAAGGTCGATGCCGGCGGTGATGATGACGAAGGTTTGGCCGAGTGCGAGGATCGCCGTCATCGCGCCCTGACGCAGCAGGTTCGAGATGTTGAGCGGCGTCCAGAAGCTCGGGGTGACAACGGCGAGCACGATCCAGAGGAAGATCAGCAGGCCGATCAGCGTCAGGCCGAACAGGATGTTCATTTTCCGGCGCGGCGGCGGTGCGACGATTTCTGTGGGGGTGGCAGTCATGAATTTTCTCCCTCTTATTCTTTTGGCTCAGACGCCGATCGCTTCGCTGAGCACTTGTTCATGCGTCGCCGCGTGGAAATCATGGCTCGCGACGATTTTGCCGGCGCGGAAGACGTGCAGCCGGTCGGCCAGTTCGTAGACCTCGGGCAGGTAGGAGGAGATCAGGATGATGCCCGCGCCGTCCTTCAGAAGCTTGGCGAACAGCCGGTAGATTTCCGCCTTGGTACCGACGTCGACGCCGACGGTCGGCTCGTCAAAGATGAAGAGCCGGGCGCCGTGGCTCAGCCACTTGCCGATGACGATCTTCTGCTGGTTGCCGCCCGACATGCTGGAGGCCGGAACGCGCCGGCTCGGCGTCTTGATGCTGAGATCGCGGATCTGCTTGTCGGCATTGGCCGATTCGCGTGCGTGATTGATGACAGGACCGTGGCTGAGGCGCCCGAACACCGGCAGGTTGATGTTGAGGCCGATCGGCAGGTTGAGGCAAAGCCCCTGGTCGCGCCGGCTTTCGGGCGCGAGCGCAATGCCGAGTTCCATGGCGGTGCGTTCGTTGCGGATATCGACACGTTTGCCCCTCCAGTGGATTTCGCCGGCGCTGATCGGCTGGCGTCCGTAGAGGCCGAGCGCGAATTCGCTGCGGCCGGCGCCGATCAGCCCGTAGAGGCCGACGATCTGTCCTGCCTTGACGCTGAGCGACACGTCTTCGAAGCCCGGGCCGGAGAGGCCCTTGACCTCGACGATCGTCTCGCCGATCGCAATCTCTTCCTTGTGGTAGATCTGCTCGATCGAGCGGTTGATCATCAAAGCGATCAGTTCGGCATCGTTGGTCTCGCCGATCAGCCGCGTGCCGACATGCGTGCCGTCGCGCAGCACCGAGACACGGTCGGCCAGCTCGAACACTTCCTCCATACGGTGGCTGATATAGACGATCGTGACGCCTTCGCCCTGCAGGCGGCGGATCAGCTTGAAGAGCTGCGCCGATTCCTGGCGCGTCAGATAGGCCGTGGGTTCGTCGAAGATCAGGAACTGCGTGCCGCGCATCGCCGCGCGCGCCGTCGCCACCAGCTGCTGCTGGCCGATCGTCAGCGAGCTCAACAGCGCACCGGCCGGCAAGCCGAAGCCGAGATCGTCAAGCACGGCCTGCGCCATCTTCTCCATCTGCTTCTTGCGCATCAGGCCGTAGCGGTTGACCTCGTCGCCGAGGAAAAGATTGGCGGCAACCGTCAGGTGCCGGCACAGCACGACTTCCTGGTGGACGGCGTTGATGCCGCGGGCGATCGCCTCGTTCGGCGTCGACAGCCCCACCGGCTGGCCGCACCACAGCACTTCGCCCGCCGTGCGGGTAATGACGCCGGTCAGCAATTTGATAAGGGTGGATTTGCCGGCGCCGTTTTCCCCGACGATGGCGTGGATTTCACCGGCAAGGAAGGTCAGCGTCGCTGGCTTCAGCGCCTGCACATGACCATAATTCTTCTGCAGGCCCTTGAGTTCGAGGATAGGCGATCCGGCGGGAATTCGATTGGCTTCTTTCAGCGTCGCGCTGTCATCATGGCGATGACTGACCTCTTCCAGTCCGATCATGGACCTCTCCTCCTTGTGTCGCCTCTGCTCTCCATCCCGCACAAAACATACCACGGATGGAAAAGGCCGCGCCGGTTTTTGAAGCCGGCGCGGCCTGTCTGTTTTTGTTACTTGATCTTCGGGTTCAGTAGCGCGTCGATCTTCGGATCGGCCATGTTCGCCTTGGTGACGAGATTGGCACCGGTATCGACATTTTCCGGAACCTTCTCGCCCTTGGAGACGGCAAGCGCGGTCTTCACGCCGTCATAGCCCATGCGATAGGGGTCCTGAACGACGAGGCCGGCGATCGCGCCATCCTTGAGGAAGCCCACCGTCTTGTCGTCGCTGTCGAAGCCGATGACCTTGATCTTGTCGCCGAGCTTGTTTTCGGCGATCGCCTGGCCAACGCCCTGCGCCAGGATGAGGTTCGAGGCGAAGACGCCGACGAGGTTCGGGTTGGCCGTGATCAGGTCGGTCATCATGTTGAGGCCGGTCGTCGCCTGGCCGTCGCCATACTTGTCGGCGATGACCTTCAGGCCGGGATGCTTGGTCTTGATCTGATCCAGGAAGCCTTCGCGGCGCTGCTCCAGCGAGCCGACGCCGGGAAGATTGGTGAGGATGACGATATCGCCTTCTTCCTTGCCGGTCATCTCCTTGATGGCGGCGGCAAGACCGTCGGCGGCGATGCGGCCGCCCTGGACGTTGTCGGTCGTCAGGAACGACTTGAACGCCTTGGAGTCGGCGCCTGAGTCGATGCCGATGATCGGAACCGACTTGGCGGCTTCATCGATCGGCTTGCCGAGCGCCTTGAATTCGGTCGGCGAAATGACGACGGCGGCCGGCTTGCCGGCAACGGCGTTCTCCAGAATGCTGATCTGGCCGTTGACGTCGGATTCGGCCTGTGCGCCGAGTTCCGGCACGTTGACGCCGAGATCCTTGCCGGCCTTGCGGGCGCCGGCCAGAACGATCTGCCAGTAGAAGGACGTCGTGTCCTTGACGATGATCGGGATCGTCACGTCGGCGGCAAACGACGTTGCCGGCATCGCCGTGGCGATGACTGCGGCACCTGCAAGCGCGGTAAAGGCGCGGCGGGACAGAAGGGATTTCACGATACTCATAAGGGTTCTCCTCTCAGGGTGCGTTCTCCTCCAAATAAATCGGCCGCTGAACGCAGGCGGACGATTTTTATCGATAAAAAACATTTGCCGGGTGAAGCTAGCCGAGGCGCAATCAAATTGCAAGAGCGCCAAACCGGCTTTTTTTCTTTGGCAAACTCCCGCCAAGCAACTGATTTTATTCCAATACCACGATACCCTAAAATAGGGGTCAGGCCATGTCGACCTCATCAGGATGGACTACGCCTTTTTTCAAAATCAGGTTGCCGTACAGCCGGAATTCCGTCGTCGCGACGATGTAGGTGGCCTTGCGAGCCATCGCGTAGAAAGCAAAACGCTCCACCGGCACGATGCGGAAATCGCCGGCATGTTTGGAAACGATCTGCTGGAATTCGGTGCAGACCTCGGGCATCGCATCGGGATCGCCGACCACCTCCATCCGCCACGCCGCTTCCGGCACGAAAGTGTCGAGCGGCATATGTGTCAGGATAGCCTCGGCCATCGCAGTTGCGCTGACGCCGTCGGCGCGGATGACCGGCGGACCCATCGAGCCCGAGGGAAAATTGGCGTCTGATATGACGATGTCGTCGCCATGCCCCATGGTCTTCAGCGCATGAAGCAGGTCGGGTCCAAGCAGCGGATGAATACCCTTGAGCATAGTCTCTCCTCAGACTCGGACGGCTTCGGCGCCGAGCGGCGGCGCGACCAGCGTATAGGGTTCGAATTCGGCATAGATCTCGTCGGCAAGCCGCGGCTCGACGATCTCCATATTGCGCGTCAGGCTGGACGGCTTGGCCGTGCCGATCAGCACCGAGGCGACGATCGCCTCGCGTAGCGGAAACTGCAGGGCGGGCGCTGCCAGCGGCACGCCATGGGTTTTGGCGATCGCCTCCATGGCGCCGACCTTGGCAAGCACGTCGTCATCAGCCGGCATATAGTCGAAATGCGAACCCGGCACCGGGCCGGTGGCGAGGATGCCGGAGTTGAAGACGCCGCCGACGACGAGCGACGTGCCCTTCTGCCGGCAGAGCGGCAGCAGTTCGGCGACGGCCGAGCGGTCGAGCAGCGTGTAGCGGCCGGCGAGCAGGATGCAGTCGAGATCGGAATGGCGCATGACGTCGAGGCAGACGGGCACCTCGTTGACGCCGAGGCCGAAGGCGGAGATCGCGCCGGACGACTTGAGTTCCTCCAGCGCCTTCACGCCGGAATCGAGAAACTGCTTCTGGTGGACCGCGTTTTTCGCCGCGCCATGTGTGTAGACGCCGAGATCGTGCACATAAAGAATATCGATGCGGTTGAGGCCGAGGCGCGCATAGCTGAACTCGACCGAGCGCATGATGCCGTCATAGGAATAGTCGTAATCGGCGTCGAAGGAGAGCGGGTCGACATAGCTGTAATCAGGCACGGTGCCGGTCGGCACCGGCCGAAGCAGCCGGCCGACCTTGGTGGAAAGCACGTAACTGCGGTCCGGCTGGTCGCGCAGGAAATCGCCGACCCGCCGCTCGGCAAGGCCGAGCCCATACCAGGGTGCCACGTCGAAATAGCGGATCCCGCTGTCCCAGGCCGCCTGCAGCGTGTCGATCGCCTGCTCGCGCGGGCAGGCGCGGTAGAGGCCGCCGAGAGCGGCGGCACCGAAACTGATTTCGGTCACCTCCAGCTTGGTCTTGCCGATCCGTCTCGTCTTCATCATGCCTCCTCGCGAAGAACTTGAGCTTGGTCTATGGAGCAATCCTAGGAAAAGTGTGAAGCGGTTTTCCGTCCGGGATTGCGTACTTCAAATCAATCCCAGGAAAAGTGTGAAGCGGTTTTCCTGGGATTGCGTCAAAGCAAAGGTTAGAGCGTCGCGCCCAGATGCCAGGGCACGAATTCATTGTCGCCGTAGCCGAAGAGCTCGCTCTTGGTCTTCTTGCCTGATGCCGTATCGACGATCAGGTCGAAGATTTCGCGGCCCTTGCCGCTGATCGTCGCATCGCCGGTGGCGATCGTGCCGCAATCGATGTCCATGTCCTCTTCCATCGAGGCATAGAGCGCCGAATTGCTGGAAAGCTTCAGCGACGGCGCCGGCCGGCAACCGAAGCAGCTGCCGCGGCCTGTCGTAAAGGCGATCATGTTTGCCCCACCGGCCACCTGGCCGGTCGCCGAGACCGGGTCGTAGCCGGGCGTGTCCATGAAGACGAGGCCGGGGGCCGTGACCCGCTCGGCATAACCATAGACCGCCGTCAGCGGCGAACGCCCGCCCTTGGCGACCGCGCCGAGCGATTTTTCAAGGATGGTCGTCAGTCCGCCGCGCTTATTGCCGGGCGACGGGTTGTTGTCGAGCGAGGCGCCGTGCAGCGCAACGTAATCCTCCCACCAGGCGATCTTGTCATCGAGCTTCTTTGCCACCTCGTCGCTGACGGCGCGGCTGCGCAAAAGGTGCTCCGCACCGTAGATCTCCGAAGTCTCCGACAGGATCGCCGTACCGCCGGCGGCCGCCAGCAGGTCGGCTGCGACACCGAGCGCCGGATTGGCGGTGATGCCGGAAAAGCCGTCCGAGCCGCCGCATTGCAGGCCGATGATGATCTCACCGATCGACATCGGCACGCGCTTTTCCTTGCCGACATCGGCAGCGATCTCGCGCAGCATGCCCATGGCGCGCTCGACTGCGCGGCGCGAACCGCCGGCATCCTGGATGTTGAAATGCCGCTTCGAGGCGCCGGCGCCGCTCTGGCCGTACAGCGTTAGCTGGTTGACCTCGCAGCCGAGGCCGATCATCAGCACGCCGCCGAAATTCACATGTCTGGTGTAGCCGGCGAGCGTCCTATGCAGCACGTTCATGCCGTCGCCGGTCGAGCTCATGCCGCAGCCCTGGTCGTGGACGATCGGCACGAAACCGTCGATGCCCTCGTAATGCGGCAGGATCGTCCGGTTCGCCTCGTCGGCGATCGCCCGGCAGACCGTGGTGGAACAGTTCACGCTGGCGATGATGCCGATATAGTTGCGCGTCGCCGCCCGCCCGTCGGCGCGGCGATAGCCCATGAAGGTGCGCGCCTTGTCATCGGTGGTCGCCGTTTCCGGCGCCGAATTGGCGGTCGCCGCCAGCCGGTCGTTTTCGAAATGCAGGTTGTGGCTGTGCACATGGTCGCCGGCCTTGACCACGGCCGTCGTGCGGCCGATCGCCTGTCCATATTTCACCACGGGTGAGCCGAGCGGAATATCCGCTATCGCCACCTTGTGGCCGGGGTCGATCTTCTCACGGGTCTGAATGCCGGCAACCGTCGAACCCGGCGCGATTGCCGCCGTTGCGACCGCGACATTGTCGCCGGCCGAAAGGATGATCCAAGGCAGTTTGTCCAAGTTTCTATCTCCCTGGGAAAGGCTCGCTACATCGGCGAAAGCGCATTGATTTTGTTTTTTATCTACAATAAACATTTTCAAGTCAACGGGAATATTGATCCTGTGGACGAGGGAGGCAATGAGCCGCAGGCGACCGGAATTAAGCTAAAGGTCGTTTGAACAAGCCCCGGTCCGCTCCGTCCTGCTTTGAAGCGGGCGACGGTCACGAGGGCGGAAAGCGGGGTCTGGTGGCAAGGCAGAATACGGTCTTCAAGGAAGCCTACAACAGGTATGCCGCAGCCCTGCGCACGGATACGGCGCTGCCCTCGGAACCGGAGATCGCCGCCCAGCTCGGCGTCAGCCGTTCGACGGCGCGCGCCATCCTGACGCGGCTGAGCGAAGAAGGCATCATCCGCTGGAACAAACGCCAGAAGATCGTGCTGCGCCAACCCACAGACCGTGACCTCTTTCCCTCCGAAGAAACCGATTCCCTGCACGATATTATCGAGCGCAGCTTCATGCAGCGCATCCTTGCCGATGATGCAGCACCCGGCATGCAGATCAACGAATTGGAGCTTGCCCGCGAGATCGGCACCGGCACGACCAGCGTACGCGAATTCCTGATCCGTTTCTCCCGCTTCGGCCTCATCGAGAAACGCCCGAACAGCCACTGGACGCTCAAAGGGTTCACCCGCGAATTCGCCCTCGAGCTTGCCGATGTGCGCGAAATGTTCGAGCTGCATTCCGCCGCCGAATTCGGCCGGCTTTCCAGGGATAATCAGAGCTGGGCCGATCTTGCCGCCATTCGCGACGAACATCACGCCATGCTTGCCGACATCAACCAGCGCTTCAAGGATTTCTCCGTCCTCGACGAGCGCTTCCACTTGCTGATCCACCGCGCCTCGAAGAACCGTTTCATCGCCGATTTCTACGACGCGATCGCCATCGTCTTCCACTATCACTACCAGTGGAACAAGACCGCCGCCCGCCAGCGCAACGAGCGCGCCATCCACGAACATCTGGATTATATCGCAGCGCTGGAATCCCGCGACCAAGCGGCAATCGAAACCGCCTGCCGCGCGCATCTGCACTCCGCCCGCCAGACCCTCCTGCAATCCCTGCCGCAGATCGCAACGGAGAGCGCGTGAGGTGGTGGGGGCACGCTGCAGCTCAAGAGATCGCTGGTGGCTGCCATCCGGCTGCCGCCACCGACCTGGGTCGAGACCTTGCGACTCCATCTTCTCCCCTCGGGGAGAAGGTGCCCGTAGGGCGGAGGGTTCAAGAGTTTGCCGGTGGGATACCGTGATTACGGGAAGGGTATGCCGTGTGGCCCCCTCATCCGCCTGCCGGCACCTTCTCCCCGAGGGGAGAAGAGGATATGCCGCGGCCTCTCCGTTCCTCGTGCGCCTCATCTTGCCGCGGTCGCGATCGCAATGATCCAGAACGCGGCGAACGACAGTTATGTCATGGGCTCAGACAGGCGTAACAGCGACAGCACGGCCACGGTTTTCCGGCAACTGCCTCATTTTTCTCGACAACACCTCCGATGCGATGTTCGCCACCGGCATCATGAAACATTTCGATGTGTAAGCCGTTATCGCGCTTATGGCCGACGCTAAACTCAAACCGAAATCGGTCGACGGCACCGAACCGCACGGTGCCGGGAACTCGCCCCAGGAAACGGCATCGACTGTCGAGGTCATGCCGCCGCCAGATGCCATCGAACCCGATCCGGAGCTGACGCCTGAAGAGGCCGAGCAGGCGCGCAAGCGGTATTTGCTGAAGCGTTTCTGGATCAGCGCGCGCCGCTACTGGGGTCGTGGCGGTGATAAGCTCGCCTGGCCGTGCACCATCGGGTTATTGACCCTGATCGGCATGAATGTCGGCTTCCAGTACGGAATCAATCTCTGGAACCGCGCGATTTTTGACGCCCTGGAGCAACATAATGCCCGCACCGTGTATTTCCTGAGCGTCGTATTCCTGCCACTTGCGCTCGGAACTGCAGCCCTTGTCACCACACAAGTCGCCCTTCGCATGATGATCCAGCGCCGCTGGCGTTCCTGGCTGACGACCGCCGTCATCGCGCGCTGGCTCGCAAGCGGTCGTTACTATCAGTTGAACCTCATCGGCGGCGACCACAAGAACCCCGAAGCGCGCATCGCGGAGGATTTACGGATTGCCACCGAAGCACCTGTCGATTTCATCTCTGGCGTCATTGCCGCCTTTCTGTCGGCCTCGACCTTCATCCTGGTGCTCTGGACGATCGGCGGGGCTCTGACTCTGACGATCGCCGGTTGGACCGTCACCATTCCCGGCTTTCTCGTCGTCACTGCGGTCCTCTACGCCGCGATCACCTCCAGTTCGATGACGGTCATCGGCCGCCATTTCGTCCGCGTCTCCGAGGCGAAAAACCAAGCGGAAGCCGAATTTCGCTACACGCTGACGCATGTGCGGGAAAACGGCGAGAGCATCGCCTTGCTCGGCGGCGAGGAGGAGGAGCGGAACGACCTCGGCAAGACCTTCGCCAACGTGCTCAGGCAATGGGCGCTCCTTGCACGCCAGCACATGCGCACAGCCCTTGTGTCGCAGGGGTCGAGCCTGTTTGCGCCGGTCGTCCCGGTTCTGCTGTGCGCTCCAAAATTTCTCGAAGGCAGCATGACGCTTGGGCAGGTCATGCAGGCTGCCTCTGCCTTCGCCATCGTTCAGAGCGCGTTCGGATGGCTGGTCGACAACTATCCCCGTCTCGCCGATTGGAACGCCTGTGCCCGGCGTATCGCTTCGCTGATGATGTCGCTCGACGGGCTCGAGCGCGCCGAACAGAGCAACGCGCTCGGACGCATCAAGCGGGGTGAAACGGAAGGCGAGGCGATGCTCAGCCTGAACGATCTCTCCGTGTCGCTCGACGATGGCACCGCCGTGGTCAAGGAAACCCAGGTCGTGATCGAACCAGGCGAGCGGGTGCTCGTCGCCGGCGAATCCGGTTCGGGCAAGAGCACGCTGGTGCGAGCCATCGCAGGTCTTTGGCCGTGGGGTGAGGGCAGCGTCAATTTCCACGCCGACAGACGATTGTTCATGCTGCCGCAACGGCCCTATATTCCGTCCGGGACGCTTCGCCGTGCCGTCGCCTATCCCGGCGCCGCCGATAGCTGGACGCCGGATGAGATCAAGGCGGCGCTCGACAAGGTGGGGCTCGATTATCTGAACGACAAGATCGAGGAAGACGCGCCCTGGGACCAGACCTTGTCGGGCGGTGAAAAGCAGCGGCTCGCCTTTGCGCGTCTGCTGCTCCACCATCCCGATATCATCGTACTGGATGAAGCAACCTCAGCACTCGATGAGAAGAGCCAGGATAAGATGATGCAAATGGTGATCGATGAATTGCCTGAAGTGACGATCGTCAGCGTCGCGCATCGGGCTGAGCTCGAAGCCTTCCATAGCCGCAAGATCACGCTGGAGCGGCGCGAGGGCGGCGCAAAACTTGTCAGCGATATCGATCTTGTCCCACGCAAGAGAAAACGGAACTTGCTGTCACGCGTTTTGAAGAACCCCTCCCTGCCGAAAAACAGCACGACCTCGAATAAAGATAGCGCAGTCCCAGAATAGAATTGTCCGCTTGGTCGGGAGCCGGAAGGACTTCGGTGAGCCTGCGCTGGGCGGAGGGTCGCCTCGCTTGTCACAGGGGCGGCTTCGCGCTGGCTAGGCCGAAGCGGACTTCGCTGCAACAGTTACCTATTGCTCATTCTGGGGCAGGTTGTCGGTGATGTCGTAGTAGTCGCCCTTGTCAGCGACAAAAATATGCATTTTCAGCTTGGTTTCGGTCGGGCTATCAAATGCACCCATCGCGACAGCAATCCAGTCGTGATGGGGCGGATCCCAAAACAGCGATGATCCACATACCCCGCAAAATCCTCGCCTCACCTTTTCTGAGGATTGATACCAGATAACACTTTCGCCCCCCTGGATGATGATCTGATGCTTAGGCACGTCGGTTGAAGCGAAAAAGTGGCCGGATTGTTTTCGACATTTGGAGCAATGGCATGCGTCCGGCGCTCGCAGATCGCCTTCGATTTCAAAAGTTACTGCACCACACAGACAGGATCCTTTATGCATAAGCGTTCCTCCAATAGGCCCAATCGTGCCTCTAAGGTTGCGCCGAGGATTCCGCGGGTCGGGCCGCGGAGTTCTCGGACGCTCTGCATCACTCGCGCAACGAAGACTCTGCGCTTGCAATCTGATCCAGATTCTCGATTAGCCGCGCAAGCAAATCGACAAGTTGTCTCGCATCCGCATCTGTGAACCCATTCAAGGCCTCTTCATTCCCCTGGAACAAGGCCGTAATTGCTTCCGGCATGCGTTGCTGTGCAGTTCTTGTCAGCACGATGCGGCTGCTGCGACCATCAGCCGGGTCACGTGTCCGCTCGATCAAGCCATCCCGCTCCATGCGTGCGAGCATCTGCGCCATCGGCGGTTGCTCGATCCTGGCAAAGCGGGCGAGGTCGCGCTGTGTGCTTGCCTTGCCATTTTGCAGCGCGACGAGGACAGGCAACTGGCCGACACCGAAGCCGAGCGGTTTAAGCCTTGACTCGCTGAGGCGGGCAAACCCCCGCGCCGCAAGACTGATGAGATGGCCAGGCGTAGAAAGCACGTCTTCATTCATTCGCTCACCTCTTGCCTGCGCTTGACCGCGAGATACATATGTACGTATGTATATTGACGCGCGGCAGGAGGCAATGCCGCTTCGATGCCGCCCAGCGAAAGTTTCAATCTCCACTGAGGAAACGAAATGTCCAACAATGACGTCGAAATGATCAAGCGCATCTATGCCAGCTTCAATGCCAGAGACATCGACGCTGTCCTGGCCGTCCTTTCCGATGACGTCGCCTGGGCCAATGGCATGGACGGCGGCCACATCAATGGTCGTGAGGCCGTGCGCGACTATTGGACACGTCAGTGGGCTATGATCAGTCCACACGTCGAGCCGGTCGCATTTGAGGAAACCGAAGAGGGCGCTGTCGCTGTCGAGGTCATCCAATCGGTGTTTGACCTCGATGGCCGGCCGCTGGAGGGGCAGGCCCATGGCCTGAAGGACAAGACCGTGACGCACATCTTCCGCATGAAAGGCGATAAGATCGTTCGCTTCGATATCCAGGATGCCCTGTAAGCGTTCAGTTCGCGCTTAGCTGGCGGTATCGGTTCAGAGCCTGCGAGCTTCCAGACGCCGCTTGTCGCGCTCGACATAGTCGGAGCCCAGCTCTGTCAGACGAAATTGCCGTTTCTGGAATTCCCCGCGGATCAAGATGAAACCTTGCTCTTCGGCTTCGCTCAATGTCTTCAGGCTGGTGCCTTTAGGGGGAGACTGCCAAGCCATGCCATCGGCGCTGTGCAGTAAGACCATGATCTTTATAATTTTGTTTCTCCATGGCTGATGCATGCAGCCGGGCTGCATCGCATCAGCAATCCGCTGGTTCCGTATTCTTGATTTGGCTCCATCCAGGAGAAGCCCATTGATTTAAAAGGATTATTTTTGGCTAGTCCGGAGTTTCGCAAAAGCTATTGTATAAAAGCTCCAATAGTCTTGGTCAATTCAATCACTCCGTCCCAACGGGTTTGGTCGCGCCTGGCGATTGGCCCGATGGCGCTTATTTCCATTGAATCCCGACATCAGCGGCGCATAGTGCCGACGTTCCCGGCTTTGCCGGTTGAACGGATGGGGGAGCCGGTGCATGTCAGCAAATCTCGACGATATCCGTAACCAGCAACGTGAGACGTGGGACAAATTTTCCGCCGGCTGGAAGAAATGGGACAGCTTGGTTCTCGGTTGGCTCGCCCCGTTTGGCGACGCCATGCTTCGGCGCGCCAATCTCTCCAACGGCTTTAGCGTGCTTGACATAGCCGCCGGCACTGGCGAACCCGGCCTGACGGCGGCGGCGGCAATCCCCGACGGTCAGGTTGTCGTCACCGATCTCTCGGAAAATATGCTGACTGCTGCCGCCGAAAATGCGGCCAGACGTGGCCTCAAAAACTTCGAAACTCGCCTATGCGATGCGGGAGCGTTGCCTTTTGCCGATGCCAGTTTCGACGCCGTCCTATGCCGGTTCGGGTTTATGTTCTTCCCGGATATCGCTGCCGCCGCCAGGGAGATGGCGCGCGTCGCAAAGCCCGGGGCGCGGGTCTGTGCCGCAGTCTGGAGCGCGCCTGCCAAAAATCCATGGGCGACCACGATCATGGGCACGATCGCCCGCCACGTGGACATGCCCCCGCCGCCCTCCGGTTCTCCGGGCCTGTTCCGCTGCGCGGGGGAAGGCATGATGGTCGAGACCTTCAAAGAGGCGGGCCTTCTCGACGTCGCCGTGGAAGAGGTGTCGGCGATGATGGTGCACGATGCCCCGGCGAGCTATTGGGACTTCATGACCGAGATCGCCGCGCCTGTTGTCGCCGGACTATCCAGGGCCGACGCGGCAACACGGGAGAAGATCTGTCGTGAGGTCCTGGAGCTCGCTCTCCAATCCGTCAGCGACGGCAAGGTTCACCTTCTCTCAACAGCAACTGTGATCACAGGCACGCGATAGCCTCAAAATCTCGTCGACAACGACGGCGAGCGGGAGCGTGGCGTCGATGACGACACCACACTTCGGAATATCCTCTTTCGCTGCATGCAATCGCACAATCAGCTCCCGTTCGGCAGGCATGTCACAACATGATCCCGTATTGCCGCAGCACTTTCCAAAGGCGACGTGAACGTCACATCTAGGGTCAGCGCGTGCTGGTGCGGGATATCAAGAACCACGGCCTGTTGGCTTCGGTTTCTTGAAGTCTTGACGTCGGTCGTTTTCAAATGGTCGTGCCGTGCGGGGGAGGAAACGCGACGCGCCAATTCTTCTTCGGCACAAAGCAATCTCACCGGAACGAAGACGGCGGCGCGCTGTCTGGCGGCGTCAACAAACTGTTGGTACGTCCGTGCGCTCCGCTCATCGCCTTCGACACCGGCATGGGTGAAGATGAAATTCGCTGACGGACCGCTATAGGTGGCGATTGCATCCAGGACGGCCTGCCGGACCCTGCCGGTGTACTCCCAGACACCCTTAGGCAGCGGAGCGGTCTGATCCTCGTCGAGGAGGCGCAAGATCGGGTTGTTGAACCAGTGATTGTCAATGATCTTTGCTGATAGAAGCGAGCCGAGTTCTTTGGCGATTGTCAGCTTCCCGACGCCCGGAAACCCCAAGAGCAAAACGAAAACACCCATCGTCCGACAACTCTCCCAATACAATCCACCGGCAACAACGCAGTGCAGAACATTGTCTGGAATCTACCAGAATTTCCACCATGGACGCTTTGGATCGGGAGGCATCGAAGGCTCGGGCGCGAGCATGGCTTTCATCACGATCATCTCGCCATCATGGTTATAATATTCTCCCTCTTCTCCCTGGACTTTGGCTTCGAGAGATTGGGCGATAAGCCACATTTTCCGACGGATTTCTTGATCGGGGTTTTTGACAACGATGTTGCCTCCGCTCCACCAAAACCATGCGGCGTTTTCCCGATTTTTGCCGCGGGAGTATCCTTTCCACACGCATATGCCCGCCTGTTCCACCCGTAAAACATCCCCGTCGGCGGCGGGAGTTTCGGCAAAACCGTCATGCTGAATTTCGGGATCACTGGCAACGTACTCGAGCCATTCGTCGAGAGCGATCGATGGAGAGGCATCGAACCAATTTGCCTTACGGGTAATGTGAAGATCGTAACCCATCAGAGCCTTTTCCCTAAGTCGCGCCGAACGGTTGAACCGCGTTAATGCGAGGCCGCCTCGCTTGCGACCGCCGCCGCCTCGTGCTTCCGGCTCGGCCCGACCGGGATCAGCCAGGTGGTGAAGAAGGTCAGCGCCGCGACGACGACCACGCCCCAGAAGCTCCAGTGCAACGCCGCATTGAAGACGGCGCGGATTGCCGGATCGGCGGCGAGCGCCGAGAGCCCGGTCGGCTGGTTCAGCGCCTCATGCAGCCCGGCCGCCGCTTCGCCGCTCGCATAGTGGTTGATACCGGCATTGAGGATGGCGCCGAGCACGGTGGCGCCGAGCGTATTGCCGAGGCTGCGGGCAAAGATGATCGAGGCGGTGGCACTGCCGCGCATCGACCATTCGACGCTGTCCTGCACCAGCACGATGCTGGTGAGGCTGATGAGACCCATGCCGAAGCCCATGAAGAAGGAGCCGGCGCCGGCAACGACCGGCGAACTCTCAGGCGTCAGGAACAGAAGAAAACAGGCGCCGAAGGGAAACAGCAGGCTGCCGACGCGCAGCGTGCGGCGGATGCCGAAGGCCTTGTAGAAGCGGCTGGAGAGCATCACCGCCAAGGGCCAGCCGACGACGAGCATGGTGAGCGTGAAGCCGGCAACAACAGGCGAACGGCCGAGAACGCCCTGCACATAGATCGGCAGGATTGTCGAAAGCCCGATCAGCGCCATGCCGGCCAGCAGCGTTGCCGCATTGCTGGTCGCAATCAGCCGGCGGCTCCAGAGCGGGATTGAAATGATCGGCTCCGGCGCCCGCTTCTCCTGGGCGAGGAAGAGGATGCCCGCGACCACGAAGACGGCAAAAAGCGAAAGCAGGATCCAGGCGCTGGCATCGGTTTCCGTCAACATGACGAGCAGTGCCACGATCGAGATCGAAAACAGCACCGATCCGAGGTAATCAATCTTTGCCTGCTTGTGCGCCACATCCTCCTTCAGGAAGATCATGAAGGCGATGATCGAGATGATGCCGATCGGCAGGTTGATCCAGAAGATCCAGGCCCAGGAGATGTTGTCGACGATGATGCCGCCGGCAAGCGGCCCGACCACGGCCGAGGTCGCCCAGACGGTCGCCATCGCACCCTGCACGCGGCCGCGTTCTTCGAGCTTGAAGAGATCGCCGATAACAGTCATCGTCACCGGCTGGATGGCGCCGGCGCCCAGCCCCTGCAGCAGCCGGAACAGCACCAGCGACATCATCGACCAGGCAAGCCCGCAGAGCAAAGAGCCGACGAGGAAGATCAGGATGCCGCCGATCAGCACCGGCTTGCGCCCAAAAATGTCGGAAAGTTTGCCGTAGATAACAGTGGTCGTCGACTGCGCCAGCAGGAAGGCCGAAAACACCCAGCTGTAATAGGAAAAGCCGCCGAGCTGCCCGACGATGCGCGGCATCGCGGTCGCCACGATCGTCGCCTCGATCGCCACCATGAAGGTCGCGAGCATGATGGTGGCGACGATAAGCACGCGGTTCGAGCGTTGCGCTGCATTCGACATGACGATCCTCTTCGGGTGCTCCGCAGATGCCGGAAATATCGGCAGGCTGGCTTTGGTGTGGGGCGATGCGCCGCTTGCGGAGTGATACCGCTCTTTTACGTCCTCAAGCCCGGCCGGTAAAGCAGGCCGCGCCCGGTTTCTCATGATGGCATTTGTTTTCGCGTCATGTGAGGGAAGGTGGGTCGGAAACGAAGGCCCGGCGCCATTCCGCCCGGGCCTTCGTTCTATCAGGAGGGAAGGCGAACAATCGCCTCACCCCTATTGTGGGCATACCTGACTGAGCGAGCCGCTGTCCGCGCTTCCCCCGGTGCAACCCGGCGTCTGCTGCAGGTTGGGATTGACGCCGCCGGGATTGATGGTGCTGCGGCCGCTGTTGAGATCGACGCCGCCATTGCCGGTCGTGCTGCCGGTGGTGCCGGGATCGGTTCCGACAGAACCGATCCCGCCGAGCCTGTGCCGACAGACCCGGTGCCCGCTGCACCGCCGCCGACAGAACCAGTGCCAGCCGACCCTGCCCCGGCGGAACCGGCGCCCGAACTCCCCGGCCCGCCAATGATCGGCGCCACCGAAAGCCGCCCATTGGCACCCGTGCCCCCGGCCGTCTGCGCCAGCGCCGGGCCGGCCTGGCCTCTTCAGCCCTGACGATCACTGCGGGCGGGTACCGTTATTCCCCTGGTTACCGCGAAAATCGCTCCAAACATTCCGCCAACGACGATCCCTGCAGAGCCGCCCGCCAACGCTGCAATGAGGCAGTAGACGATCCAGGAGCCAACACTGGATGCATCGGCCTGGAACAAGGTGGAAACGACGCCGATTGCTCCGCCAAGGATGCCCAAGACAATGGCAACCCCCGTCACAGCCTCCGATGGGTCAATGGTAGGGATGCGTGACGCTTGGGCGGTATCATGTTCAACCGGCGGAGACTGGCTATCCGTGTCTTCCATTCGACCCTCCTTCAAAGCATTTACAATCGATCCTTCAGCCGCTGAGAGGCTTGTCGTCCTTTTCGGACAATATCCTTTCTGCTGCGCCATCCAGATCTTCGTACTGACCGGTGCGCAGGGACCAAAGGAAGGCGCCAAGCCCGGCGATGCCCATGAACAGAGCTATGGGTATCAGAAACGACAATGCGCTCATTTATCCCACTCCCGCCAACTTTTTTATCCGCCGCATTTCCCGCTCTGGCGGCGTTCCGTCAATCTCAAGCCTCATCGCATTCGCGACGACCAATATCGACGACGTCGACATCGCTATCGCGGCGATGAGCGGGTTGGCATAACCCAACAGCGCGAGAGGAATGCTGCACGCATTGTAGACGATAGCCAAAGCGAAATTTTGGCGGATCAGCACGGCCGCACGACCCGCCGTCGTCAGCGCGACCTTTATTCCGTCCATGTCTCCGTTGAGCAGGATGAAATCGGCGGCGCTGCGACCGATGTCGCTTCCTGACGCCGGAACCATGGAAACATGCGCGCTCTTCAGCGCGACCGCGTCGTTTATTCCGTCACCAATCATCATCACCTTGCGTCCGAGACCACGCAACGCATCGATCGCCTCGGCCTTGTCCTTGGGGAGGGCGGCTGCTTTTACGGAGTCGATTCCGACTTCCCGTGCCACTGCAAGAGCCGCTTCGGGGACATCGCCCGTCAGCATTTCGACAGCGATGCCGCGGCTCTTCAAGAACTGCACCGCCATCGCCGACCCGGCTCGAACCTTCTCTCCAAAAACGAAAGAGGCGAGGATTTCTCCCTGTCGCGTCAGGACGATAGTAGAAGCTGCGGCAGTCCGGTCGTCTGCATCGCCGCTCGCCGCCCATGCCGCTCGCCCAAGTCGATAAACTTCCCCTCGGAAAGACGCCTCGAGACCGTTGCCTTGTATCTCCCTGACGTCATCGAGCGCGAGAGCCTCCCACTCACGCCGTGAGGCGTAATCCGCGATCGCTCTCGACATCGGATGGCTCGAAAACCGCGACAGTGACACAGCCAGTGAAAATTCCAGTGGTCCGGTCCAGTTCCCGGTCAACAGCGTCGGCTCGTATTGCGTCAGCGTACCGGTCTTGTCGAAAACGACGGTGTCGATTTCCGCCAAACGTTCCAATGCCGATCCGTCCCGTGCCACGATGCCCTGGGTGAACAATCTGCGTGCTGCAACGACCTGAACCATCGGAACCGCCAACCCCAGCGCACAAGGGCAGGCAATGATCAGGACCGAGATCGAAATCGTCAGGGAGAGGTGGATGTCCTGTGTCACCGCAAACCACGAAAGGAATGTCAGCACCGACAGTCCGTGGATAACCGGAGCGTAGAGACGCGCGGCCCTGTCGGCGAGTATCTGGTATTGAGACCGGCCGTCCTCCACGGCTTCCAGCATCCTATGCAGCTCGGCGAGTGTCGAATCTCCTGGTGCGGCGGTGGCTTCGACAGTCAGGGGATGGCCGACGTTCAAATCTCCCGCGCGAACCTGTCCGCCTGGCCCAACCGCCTCCCAACGGCTCTCTCCCGTCAGCAATGAACGGTCAAGTTCCGACTGGCCGGAGAGAATCGTCCCGTCAGCTGGAATTCTATCGCCGGCTGCAATCAGAGTGCGGGTGCCGGAAACGATGTCGCTCAGCGGAACATATTCGATCCGTCCATCCGCGCGGATCACATTAGCGCCTTTCGGCATCATGTCGGCCAGAGACGCCGCCGCCGATCGCGCCCGCCGTCGCATCAGATGGTCCAGCGTGCGTCCGACGAGCAAAATGAAAATCAATGAGGTACTGGCCTCGAAGTAAGCTTGCCGTCCTTCGGCGAACGTGTCGTATACGCTGAGACCGAACGAGAGCAGGACGCCGATGCTGACCGGCACATCCATGTTTGCCCGACCGTGCACGAGTGCCCGCCACGCCGACCGGTAGAATGTCGCCCCGGAGTAGATCACGGCCGGTAGTGCGAGCGCGGCCGACATCAGGTGGAGCGTCTGACGTGTTGCCGGGTCTGCGCCCGCCCAGACCGATACGGACAGCACCATGATGTTCATTGAGCAAAAGCCGGCGACTGCCAGCGCGCGCAACAGCCCTGATATCTCACCGTCCGGTTGATCGCGGCCTTCCATCGGCAAGACGGCCGTGTAACCGATCGTTCCGATCAGGGCGGCAAAATCGGGCGGCGAACCATTTTCCGCGTGCCAATGGATGGTCACACGCTTCGCCGTCAGATTGGCGCGCGCCATGTGAACTTCGGGGTGCTTGCCAAGCGTCGATTCCAAAAGCGCCATGCAGGCGCCACATCGCATGTCCGGGACGGACAGGGTGATCTGCCTGAGACCACTGCCCAAATCCTTGCTTGCCAACGCAACCTCGTCCACGCTCGGCCTTCTTGGTCCGGGCTCGGGGAGCGACGACGCAATTGACGCGCAGCAGGTCATTGTCCGTTCCTCGCTACCTCATTGCCTTGTAGGCATGCCATGTGGCGTGGCCGAGCAAAGGAAAAACGACGATGAGTCCGACAAGTCCCGTCAGCAGGCTGGCGAGGAAGAGGGCGAGCACGATCGCACCCCAGACCATTGACGGTCCCATGTTGTTCCAGACCATGACAACGCTGACGCCCATCGCTGTGAAGGCGTCTATGCGCTCATCCAGAAGCATCGGAATTGAGAACACCCCGATTGCAAAAGCGAATCCAGCGAACAATGCACCGACACACAAGCCGACGATCAGCATGCCCCAGCCCGAGGGGGTGGTGACCAATAGCCTTGCTACGCCACCAAGGCCGGGGAACGGATTAACGCCGAAAAAGAGCGCGTAGATAATGACCGCTGCCCTCATCCAGAGCAGCATCACCATGCACAGCAGCATCCCCGTGAAGAACACCTGCCCTCCAGCTCTCGGCCGGACGAATAACATCTGACGAAGCGAGATGCGCTCGCCGTTCGCCAAACTCCTGCTCTTGACATAGAGCCCTGCGGCAAAGAGCGGGGCGACGATCAATATGCCCGCCAATGCAGGAAAGAGAAGATAGTCGCGCTCGAGCCGAAACAGCATCACGGTGGCCGCCAACGCGAGTAAGAACACCACGAACCCGTAGGCCAGACTTGGCCAGGGTTGCCGGATCAAGTCCTGCCAGCCTTGGCCAAGCCAACCGAGAGGAGCGCCGAGGGGCAGATGCCGCTGCCACTTGGGATTCATCGTCTCCTGTATCCCTGATACCTCGCTCCGATATCGGCCGGAAGTGTCGTCCTGCGGCATCTGATCCTCCTCGCGCATTCAGCAAGCTGAAGCGGCGGCCCTGAATTGGTTGGGTTGCTGGCCTTTTTCCTTGATATGCTCGATGCAGGCGGGCTGAGTGGTGATCGCCATGTAAACAAAATGGGCGTTAGCGCCGACAAAGATCGCGCCGGTCAGTCCGATCAGCAGCCACTTGAAAACGCGTGGTAGGGGGCTCTTCGCTTCGGGCGTCACGGCTGACCCCCACCCAGCTTGTTCACATAAAGCGCGAGTATCTTTATCTCAGCTGGACTTAGGCGTTCGTCCCAGGTGGGCATATGTCCCTGTCGTCCGCCATGGATCGACTGGACGATCCGTTCGATACCCCCGCCGTAAATCCAGCGGCCGTCGGTCAGGTTCGGCGCACCGACATCCTGTTTGCCTTTGGCATCTTCGCCGTGGCATGCCACACAGCTAGCCATGAACACTTGGCGGCCAGCAGCGATCTGGCTGGCGTCTACGGATTCGGTGGACGTATTGCTCAACGAATAGACATAGGCGGCGACGTCGCTCACCTGTTTTCGGTTGAGCATTTCGTCTGTTCCGAACGCAGGCATCTGCGACACGCGGCTTTGCGAGTGCGTCGTATTGACGCCCACCGTCATGGTCTGGACGATTTTTTCTGGTCCTCCACCCCAAAGCCAGTCGTCATCGGTAAGATCGGGGAAGTCTCGTCCGCCCTTGCCGTCCCTTCCATGACAGGCGGCGCAGTTGTCTCCGAACAACTGGTGGCCGCTGGAGGCCACCTTCTCCATCAGCTTTTCGTCGGCACGGATTTCATCAAAGGAACTGGTCTCGATCTTCTCGATCCAGGGCGCGCGCGAAGCATCGGCTTCTATGATCTTTCGCTCTACCGCCTGTTTTTGACTCGTGCCGATCAGGCCTCTCGTATATGTGCTTCCAAGCGGCCAGGTCGGATACAGTATCCACCAGAGAGCGGCGAACAGGTGGGTGATGATCAGGAAGAGCAGAACCCCGCGCGGTACAGGAGTATCGAGCTCCTTGATGCCGTTCCAGATGTGTCCTGTCGTCTTCCGGCCTGTTACGGGATCGACTTCCTCTATCGCCATGGGGTGTCGTCCTTATCGAATATGTCCGTTTCCGCCCGATCGAAACGCGCCTTGTTGGAAGGCCAGAAGGTGTAGATGATCACCCCGATCGAAAACAAAATGAGATAGAACAGGCCCCAAACCTTGGACAGTTCCAACATGGTTTCGTGGGTAAGATCCATTTCAAATCCCCTGAGGAATCAATTGTTGGGGTTCGGCATCTGCTCCGGTGCCGCAGTGTTCTGGTAGGCAGCCTTTGTGAGCCGGCCAAGCACCTGCAGATAGGCGACCATGGCGTCCATTTCCGTCACGCTGGTTTTTACGCCGTCAAACGCAGAGACCTGCGTGTCTTGCCCATAACGTTCCGTGACGCCTGAGGACTGTTCGCTGTCTGGATTGGCTTGGCCGAAGGCATCGGCAGACGCGTTTGCGACCATGTCATCCGTATAGGGCACTCCCACGCTTCTCAGGGCCGCCAGTTGGTCACGCAGATCGCCCAAATCGAGCGGGGTTGTTGCCAGCCATTGATAGGACGGCATATTGGATTCCGGGACGACCTCGCGAGGGTTGATCAAATGGGCCACGTGCCAGAGATCGGAATACTTCCCGCCGATGCGCGCCAGATCGGGACCCGTGCGCTTTGATCCCCACAACATGGGATGGTCGTACTTGGATTCGACCGCAAGGGAATAAGGACCGTACCGCTCGACCTCGTCCCGCAGCGTTCTGATCATCTGGCTGTGGCAGGCGTAACAGCCTTCGCGAACATAGATGTTCCGGCCCGCCGCCTCGAGGGGTGTGTACACTCTCATGTCGGGGGCGTCCTCGACCGTCTCGTGGATCGTGAACAGCGGGGCGATCTCGACAAGCCCGCCGACGCTTCCCGCTACAACGATAGCCAGCATAAACCCGACGGCCGTCCGTTCCAGTCTTCCGTGCAGACGTTCGCTCATCTCTCACTCCGCCGGTGCGTTTTCGAGAATGCCCGAAGTCAGGGGCGCATCGTGAACTGCTCCCGCGGCGGGAGCCGTTCGGACGGTCATCCAGATATTGAAGCTCGCCACGATCGCCCCAAGGAGGAAAAGCAGCCCTCCGAAAGCGCGTGCGATGTAGTAAGGATACATTGCCAGCAGACTGTCGACGAATGAATAGACCAGGGTGTTGTCGGCGGAATAAGTGCGCCACATCAAGCCTTGGATAATGCCGGAATTCCACATGGCGAAAACGTAGATGAGCGTGCCTGCGAGCGCCAACCAGAAGTGGACTTCGACCAGGGCTGCAGAATACATCCTTTCGCGTTTCCAGATCGATGGAACGAGTGTGTAGAACGCGCCGAACGTTATCATGGCAACCCAGCCCAGCGCACCGGCATGAACGTGGCCGACCGTCCAATCGGTATAATGAGACAGTGAGTTGACGGGTCTGATTGCCATGAAAGACCCTTCGAATGTCGACAGCCCATAGAAGAAGGCCGCCATCATGATGAAGCGAAGAGTGGCGTCGTCACGCACGCGATGCCAAGCCCCGTTCAACGTGAGCAACGCGTTCCCGGCCGACGCCCACGACGGAACGAGCAGCATGACCGAGAACGTCATTCCAAGGTTTTGCACCCAGATAGGCAGCGCGGTGTAATGGAGATGGTGGGACCCCGCCCACATGTAGAAGAAGGTGATCCCCCAGAAGCTGAGAATGGACAATCGATAGGAAAAAATCGGCCGCTCAGCGCGGATCGGCAGATAATAGTAGAGCATCCCTAGGAAGCCCGACGTCAGAAAAAACGCCACGGCGTTGTGCCCGTACCACCACTGGACCATCGCATCCTGTACACCGGACCAGACCGTGTAGCTTTTGGCGTGTCCGAACGATACCGGCACTGCCAGGTTGTTGACGATGTGGAGGATCGCCACCACGATGATGAAGGCGAGATAATACCAGTTGGCCACGTAGATGTGGGGTTCCTTGCGCCGCGCCAAGGTGCGTACGAAGAGCGCGAAATAGGCGATCCAAACGATCACGAGCCAGAGGTCGGCATACCATTCCGCTTCCGCGTATTCCTTGGACTGGGTAACGCCCATGAAATACCCGCTGACCGCGATCAGACAGAAAAGGTTGAAGCCGAAGATCACGAACCAGGGCGAGAGTTGATCGGCCAACCTTGCGCGCGATGTTCGCTGAACGACATGGAATGATGTCGCGATCAACGCGTTTCCGCCGAAGCCGAAGATCACCCCTGTCGTATGGGCGGGCCGTATACGGCCGAAGCTCGACCACGCCGTATCGAAATTCAGGCTCGGCCAGGCAAGCTGTGCAGCTGCCCAGACGCCGATGAACATGCCAAAGACCGCCCACGCCAATGTGAAGGCCACGCCGACCTTGATCGGATCGTCATAGTAGCTGGAAAAGCGCGAAGCATCCGGTTCTTCGTCGAAAGCCGAAGTCAGGATGTAGCAGAACAACGCGCCGCAATACACAAGGACGATAGCGCCGTGAATGCCGATGGGATCGAAGCGGCCAGCGGCCGCCATCGCGACACCGACAACCATCAAAGCGATAAGTATAGCTGCCGCGAACCCCCGTTCGCCGGTCGTGAGTTGTCCCATTGTTCCCCATCCCCCCGGCTATGTCGATGATGGTGCGCCACAAAGCGTTGAAAGGCAATCAGTTCTGCGAGCGTGCACACGCGAAGATAGACATAGATCGTCCATCACAATCGCCGTTGGACCGATTTGCGCCTGAAACAGAAGACCGTGTTATTCGCTCATGGAGCGAACGTTCCCGTTGTCATTTGACGCCAGATGAGCTTTGCCACTGTCCAAGGCTGATGACCGGGTAGGGATTGCGTTTGGATTGGGAGTGACAGGGAAGATGACGCACGAATACACAAGGAAAATGCTAGGCAATCTGGAAGCAGCCATCCCCTGCCAGACAGCGATACAGCGATACAGGTTAACATCCTTCGGCGCCTGCTGATGAATGGCATTCTCTCAAAGCAGGATGCCACTGAACTGCTGGACGATGCTCTTGCGGATCTGGAGAGACTGCAGACCAAGGCTTATCCGCACGAATACTGGATTTATGAGCTTGCCAGAGGTCACGTCGAAGCAGCGCTGCCAAGCATTGGCGAGGGCATCGAGAGAACGTAGTGTGTGCGAACAATGTCCCTCCAGACTGGAGGAGAGCGATGATAGAGAACTTCAACGTACTCCCATGAACGATCAGTCAAAGATTGAGCATTTCATTGAGCAAATCGTGGCCGGCGCTTCACAAGCTCAGCTAGAAATCGAGTCCAAGGAACTCGACTTGAACAAAGTCGGCATACATGGTCGAACACCGCTCATGGTCTCGGCAGCTGAAGGTTTGCTTGCAGCGGTTAAGACGCTAGTGCGGAACGGTGCATCAGTACACGCGATTGGTCGTGGTGAAATGACGGCACTGCACGAGGCATCTGCGAATGGCGAAGCAGCCGTTGCAAACTACCTACTATCCCTTGGCGCGGACGTAAACGCCGAGACGGCCGATGGCGTGACCCCGCTGATGTGCGCGGCCGCCTGGGGAAACACCGAAGTTGCAAAGCTGTTGTTGGAGAACCATGCGGACCTGACAAAGACCGATCGCACTGGTGCAGCCGCCGCCGATATTGCACGCGAGAAGGGAGAGGACGATGCCGCGGACCTGATCAACTCATACTTGTCGCGGGGGAGTGCATAGTCTTCTGAAAGCACTCTTGCCGCAAAGGGACTTGAGATTGCCCCGGGCAAGTTCGACTACTTGTTTTGGTCGAGTCTCAACGAGGCGTCAGGAACTTGAGATGATCGCTTAACTATTCGGTTCGGAAATTTTGTCCTTGGCTTCGTAGCTCCTTCCATCGCCAAAAATCGGAGAGCTCGTTGCGGGCATTATTCAGCACTTCGCTTGGTGGGGGATGAAGAACATATCGACGCGCCGCAAGAATTTGATCGGACCGGCTCATATTCCCGAGCCCGGGGAATAGGGAGTGGGCCTCTTCGGAAAGAAATGACCCCGTCTTCTCCGGGTTCGTGGCGGCAAACCAGATGATGAAGGCGCCTACGATATCTGGAGCCCGCCGTGCGGCCATCGAATAGTCGATGCAGGCAGTTAGATTGACCCCATTGCAGTCCTCAAAGACTAAATCTTCCATCTCGGCCTCCGGGTCTCGATCAGCGTGCTTTGAGAAATTTCTCGCGACGTTGATCAGAGCGTTCAATTGGCCAATCTCCCAGCCCTGTTGCTCTGCCACATGCTGCTTTATTCTGGTGCCGCCGCTCTTCTTTAGAATCGCGTCGCATATTTCCGAGGCATTCGTCGCCAGCTGATAGACAGCGATCGGCTCGATGAAAAACCAATGAAGGTGGATGCGGCAAGTAACTGTCTGCGGGCAGCGTCCAGCTTTGTGATTGTGGCCATTCTCCGTCCTTTAACTACCTTTGGCGCGTTAAGCGCGGAAGCCAAGGCTTCGAATATCCCCGTCGTGCGTCATCCCTTTGCCTTTTTGACCCGAGCGCCCAGCACAAGAATGATTGGGCTCGCTGACTATGATGCGAGAGGAGTCGAAGTCGCTCAAAATCTTTCGCCATCTCGCCTCAACTTCTTCAACCTCGCGAAGTAGTGAAAAGGCGCCTATCGAGTGTCAATAGATGAACTAAAAGGGGGATTGAAAGAAAATGGTGCCGCTTGCAGGACTCGAACCTGCGACCCCATCATTACGAATGATGTGCTCTACCACCTGAGCTAAAGCGGCCCCTCGCGGCCGAAGCATGCGGCCTGCGATTTGCATGGCGCTGATACAGCCATTGTTGGAAGATTTCAAGCGCCCTGTCATGGCTTTGGCAAAAAAGAGGGGAGGGCGCCTCAGAGCGCCAGCCGGGTGCGCGCCGCCCTGTATTCGACCTCGAGGCGGTCGACGAGTTTGGCCACCGGCTCGACAGTCTTGACGGCGCTGATGCCCTGGCCGCTGCCCCATATGTCCTTCCAGGCCTTGGCGCCGCCGACGGCCTGCTCGAAATCCATCTTCGAGACATCGGCAAGCGGCAGATTGTCCGGGTCCATGCCGGCAGCGACGATCGAGGGCTTGAGGTAGTTGCCGTGCACGCCGGTGAAATAGTTGGAATAGACGATATCGCTGGCGGCACCTGCGACGATCGCCTGCTTGTAGGCGTCCGCGGCGCGCGCCTCTTCAGTGGCGATGAAGGGCGAGCCGATATAGGCCATGTCGGCGCCCATCGCTTCTGCGGCAAGGATGGCGCCGCCGGTGGCGATCGCACCGGCCAGCAGCAGCGGCCCGTCGAACCATTCGCGGATTTCCTGGACGAGCGCGAACGGCGACAACGTGCCGGCATGGCCGCCGGCGCCGGCCGCGACCGCAATCAGCCCGTCAGCCCCCTTGCGGATGGCCGAATGGGCGTGGCGGTTGTTGATAATGTCGTGCAGCACGATGCCGCCATAGGAATGCACGGCCGCATTGACCTCGGGCACGGCGCCGAGCGAGGAGATAACGATCGGCACCTTGTATTTGACGCAGAGTGAGAGGTCGTGCTCCAGCCGCTTGTTCGACATGTGGACGATCTGGTTGACGGCAAAGGGGGCGGCCGGCCGCTCCGGATGGGCGGCGTCGTGGCGGGCAAGCTCCTCGGTAATCTCCGCCAGCCATTCGTCGAGCTGGCTTTCCGGCCGGGCGTTCAGCGCCGGAAACGCCCCCACGATGCCCGCCTTGCATTGCGCCAGCGTCAGCGCGGGATGCGAGATGATGAACAGCGGCGAGCCGATGACCGGCAGTCTCAATCTGTCCTTGAGGATCGGGGGCAGGGCCATCGTTCACCACTTCCATTGACGTTTACGAAAACGTCAATCTCATAACAGAGATGAAAAGCCGATAAAAGAGCGGCTGCCATGCCTTCGTCGATTTCAGCCCGAATATATACGTCCGAGAAAGCTAATAGAATAAGGCCCGCAAGCGGTGAAACCTGCCGATTATCCCCGCCGATCGACGGCGGCCCGCCCTCGCAAGGCTTGCGGTTTGCCGCACTTGACGCTACCGAATTTTGATGGAGAACGGCGGGGATTGCAGTCCGATGCCGAATTCAAGGTGAAGGACTGAATGTGAGCGGATTAGAAACGGCCATCAGAACTGCGCTCGAGAATTCCGATCGCGATAATCCGGAGGTTCGAGCGAGGATCTATCAGTCCGCCCGCCAGGCGCTGGAAGCCGGCCTGCGCAAGCAGGATATCACCGACACCGAGGTCGTCGCCCATCACCGCCATCGCCTGGAAAGCACCATCCACGCCATCGAAGGCGAAGAGCGCGACCGCCTTCACCCACGCCAGAGGCCGCCTGAAGTGCCCGTGCCGCCCGTGGTGGAAATGCCGGCGCCGCCGGTTCACCAAGCCGAAATCGATCAGTTTGACGGTCCCATGGTCTCAGGCGAGACCCGTGCGCCCGACGTGGCCCCAAGCCGCGGCGACGAGTCCAGCCTCGACGACGTGCATGCCGGGAGTGCCGATCATCTGGCTGCCGCCCCCGTCGGCGAGGAACGCCTTGCCCGCGGTCAGCGCGCCACCAATATGGATTTCCGTCCGGAGCGGGCGGCAGGCCGCCGCAAGCCGCGAAAATTCTTTTCGAGACTGCTCGTCTGGTGCGTGCTGCTGGCCTTCATCGGCATCGGCGCCTGGTGGGCGCATACATCAGGTCTGCTGATGTCGGCGGCAGAGCGCGACACCAGCGTTGCCAACCCGCCGGCAAGCACCCAGCCCGAGGATTTCACCGGCGATGACGATAGCGACGGCAATGCCGCTTCCCACACCGATCAGCCGGTGACCATCGATCCGCAGAACAGTTTCTCGGCCGATTGGATCCCGCTGTTCAAGCCTGAGGACGCCGACAAGATCCAAAGCGGCCCGCGGGCGCGCACCGAAAAGATCGCCGAGAATGACGGTCCTGCCGTCCGGCTGATTTCCGAGAGCGGTACGGCCGATGGCAACATCTCGATCAGCGTACCCCCCTCGGTGCTGCAGCAGCTGGCCGGCAAATCCTCGACGATCGCGCTGACGCTGCAGTCCACCACCGACGAGCCGACCCAGATCACCGTCGAATGCAATTTCCAGACGCTCGGCAATTGCGCCCGCCATCGCTTCAACGTCACCCGGGAAAAATCGGATGCGCTGCTGCAGGTGAAGTTCGACCGCTCGCTGGCGCCGAATTCGCCGGGCACGCTGACGATCAACAGCGATCTCGACGGCAAGGCGCGCGGCATCAACCTCTTCGCCATCCGCATCCTGCCGGGGCAATGATCTCAGCCCCGGCGGAGCCGGTGGCTCAGTCCCGGCGGAGCTGGTGACCCCGGTGCCGATGCAATCCGTTTCCGTTTTCGGAAAGCGCTATTTCAGGAAGTCTGGGCCTGAGCCGATGATCTCTGCGTCGACCGTGCCCAGCGCCTTTTTGTCCTTGCCGTCATAATCCATCTTGTTCAGCATGTGGCGGATCAGCTCGAGGCGCGCCCGCCGCTTGTCATTGGCGCGGATCACCGTCCAAGGCGCGAAATCCGTATGGGTTTCCTTCAGCATCCGGTTGCGCTTGTCGCTGTAATCGCTCCATTTCGTCAGCGCCGCGATGTCCATCGACGACAGTTTCCAGACTTTCAGCGGATCGTGCCGGCGGTCGTGGAAGCGCTTCAGCTGCATCTCGCGGCCGATATCGAGATAGAATTTGAAGAAGAAGATGCCCTCATGGGCGATGATCTTTTCGAGCTGCGGCGTCTGCTTGAGGAAGTCTTCATATTGCTGCGGCGTGCAGAAACCCATGACCGGCTCGACGCCGGCGCGGTTGTACCAGGAGCGATCGAACAGCACGAATTCGCCGGCCGTTGGAAACTGCGCGACATAACGCTGGAAATACCATTGCCCCTGCTCGCGCTCGGTCGGCTTGGTCAGCGCCACGACGCGCGCAAGGCGAGGGTTCATATGCGCAGAGGAGGCGGAGATCGCACCGCCCTTGCCGGCAGCGTCCCGTCCCTCAAACAGCGCCATCACCCGCTTGCCGGTCGCCTGCAGCCAGAACTGCACCTTGACGAGTTCGATCTGCAGCTTTTCCAGCTCCTCCAGATAGTCCTCTTCCTTGAGCTTCTTCTTGTAGGGAAAATCGCCGGATTCCAGCGCATGTTCGTCCACCCAGTCCGGCAGAATGGGATCGTCGACATCAAAGGTGCGTTTCTTTCCGCGGATCTCCAGCTCCACGGCCCTGTTTTCGACGTCCTCGTCCATATGCTCCTCCTCGGCCTGATCGTTTCTCTCGTGCAGGCGAACATAGTTACCGTTGAAAATCAAATCTTTCGCGGCCGGCCGGTCATTTTTCTTAAGCTTCGGCTGCGGCCTTTCCCATCTCAGAGGGCCAGCCGAAAACTTCTGTCATGAATTGCCGCTATCAGGCAGAGTTCAATATAAAGAAAAACGAATCGACGCCGCGAGGGCACTTGCCAGACGACACTCCATGGAGAAAAAGCCTGTTGGCGCGCATAAGGCGCGAGCGGCCGGTGCTGCTTGCGGCGATCCTCAGCGCGCTCGCCGCGCTTGCCGCCGGCATGAACAAGTGGGTGGTGCTTGTCCTGCTGCTTGTGATGATCCTCGCCGCGCTTTTCAACGAGGCGCCCGTCATCGCGACCGAACCCGCCCCGCCGGTGGAGATCAAGCCGGAGGCGCCGCCAAGCCGCCTGCCGGAGGTTTCCGCCACGCTCTCCGGCCTCGATTTTCCTGTCATGCTGCTGTCGGACGATGCCTCGGTGCTCTTCCAGAACCGCGCTGCCGAAAAGGCCTTCGGCGAGGTGGCGCTCGGCGCCCATATATCGGCCCGTCTGCGCTCGCCGGGTGTGCTCGACATGGTGCGCGAAACCATCGCCACCAACGCGCCGAACCAGATCGAGCATTCCGAGCGGCTGCCCTCCGAGCGCGTCTATATCGTGCGCAGCGCGCCCATTGAATTCGCGGCCGATGACGGCCCGCATGAGCGCTATTTCATCCTCTCCTTCCGCGATATTTCAGAGGTCCGCCGCATCGACCGCATGCGCTCGGATTTCGTCGCCAATGCCAGCCACGAGCTGCGCACGCCGCTTGCCTCGCTGCGCGGCTTCATCGAGACCATCCAGGGGCCGGCGAAGAACGATCTGAAGGCGCAGGCGCGTTTCCTCAATATCATGCTCGATCAGACGACGCGCATGAGCCGGCTGGTCGACGACCTGCTCTCGCTCTCGCGCCTGGAGCTGAAATCGCACATCGCCCCGGATGAGAAGATCGATCTGGTGCCGCTGCTCGGTCATGTCAGAGATGCGCTGGTGCCGCTGGCAAGGGATGTCGGCGTCGACATCAACCTGCATCTGCCCGACGGCAAGGTCGAGGTGCTGGGAGACCGTGACGAGCTTGTCCAGGTCTTCGAAAACCTGATGGAAAATGCCTGCAAATACGGCCAGGAGGGCGAGATCGTCGATGTCTGGCTGAAGAACGGCACCGGCCAGCCGGTCGAGGTCAGCATCGTCGACAGGGGCCCGGGCATTCCCGCCGAGCATGTGCCGCGCCTGACCGAGCGCTTCTATCGCGTCAGCATCGAGGACAGCCGCTCGAAGAAGGGCACCGGCCTCGGCCTTGCTATCGTCAAGCACATCCTCACCCGCCATCGGGCGCGGCTGATCGTCAAGTCGGAAGTCGGCAAGGGTACCGATTTTACCGTCCGTTTCTGACGTATGTGTCCCCTCTCCCCATAAAAGACGGGGAGAGGGTTAGGGTGAGGGGCAAATCACACGGAACGACTTTCATGAGAGGTCCGAAACCGAAAACCACCGCCCGAGCGCGATCCTTGCGTCAGTCGGAGAATGATGCAGAAGACAGACTGTGGAATGAACTGCGCGATCGGCGGCTCAACGGAAACAAGTTTGTCCGGCAATTGCCGATTGGTCCCTATTTTGCAGATTTCGCCTGCCGTGAACTGCGGCTCGTTGTCGAAATCGACGGTAGCCAACATGCGGAAAGTCGACGAGACGGCATTCGTCATGTCTTCATGACCGGCGACGGCTGGTCGGTGGTGCGCTTCTGGAATGTGGACGTGCTGAGAGCGCTGCCATCGGTGCTGGATACTATTCTGGCAATTTGCGACGGGCGGCTGGTTGAACGCGTCGAGGTGGCGGATTTGCGGTTCTTTCTGGCTGCGCGTGATTAATGATGGTTTGCCGTGTGGCTTGCCCCTCACCCTAACCCTCTCCCCGTAAAAGACGGGGAGAGGGGACGTGCCCTACGAGAGTGAGTGGGAACGGAGAGGGCGCGGCATGTCCCTTCTCCCTGCGAGCGGGGAGAAGGTGGCGGCAGCCGGATGAGGGGCAAATCACGCGGAACAACGTTAATGAAAGGACGGAAGCGGTAAGCCGCCACTTCACTGCTCGTCGCCGATATGCAGCCGATTTTTGCAACGCAAGGTGGATTGACCACCGAACTTTGCTGGCCGCCCGACATGATCGATCGGCATATTTAAAATATATCATTATAAATCAATTGCTTAACATGTCACAAATGTTTCATCGCTTTGACATAAAAGGACGGTGCTTACAGCGCTAAGAGAGTCTCGCCGATGAAAAAAGGCACTGCGAGGGCCTCTCTAAAGGCCGCACTCACACAAGCCCAATGCCGGGAGATTTACATGAACACCTTCAAGCTCACCGTTGCCGCGCTCGCTGCAACCGCCGCTTTCGCTGGCGCTGCCGTCGCCCGCGACCAGATTCAGGTTGCTGGTTCGTCCACCGTCCTGCCTTACGCAAAGATCGTTGCCGAGTCCTTCGGCGAAACCTTCACCAACTTCAAGACGCCGGTCGTTGAAT
>Ga0102590_1001463_pt1 | contig 35387 bp, 33 predicted proteins | sample AraplaMF_Col_mMF_FD_76859 | JGI IMG/M metagenome (GOLD analysis project Ga0102590, IMG submission 76859) | Arabidopsis root microbial communities from the University of North Carolina, USA - plate scrape MF_Col_mMF | ecosystem: Host-associated > Plants > Roots > Endosphere | place: USA... | reverse complement strand
CGATCCAGCTCTACATGCAATATGCGCCGGAGCCGCCGTTCGATAGCGGCACACCGGAGCGTGCGCCGGGCGCCATCCTCGACCAGGCAAGGCGCGCAGTGGCCGACATCACCGCACGGCGCGAGGCGACGGCCCGGCGTGTGGCCGGACGGCTCGGGATCGAAGCCGCCAAAGGTTAGTCCGCAAGGCCTCACATCCGAAGGAGGAGACGATGAGCACAAGGACATTCACACGGACCGCGCCGCCGGGCTGGCTGCTCGCGATGTGGAGAGAGATCGACGACAAGACCTTCGGCAAGGGCTTCGATTGCTTCGCCGAGGATGCGATCTGCAATCTCGGCGTCGCCGACTGGCACGGCCGTGAGACGATCCGCAACAATCTGCGGCAGTTCATCGACCGGGGATTCACCGCGCTCCACGATGTCATCGAGTACTGGGACAGCCCCCTGCTCAAGATCTTTCGCGGCGAGGTCTCGATGCGTTTCGACGATCCCAACGTCGCGCCGATGCGGCCGACGATGGTCCATTTCTTCTATATGGACGAAAGGGATCCCACCAAGGTCAGGCACTGGATCGGAGCCGTGGGACCGACCGGATTCTGGCCCGCGGCATCCGCCTGATCGCGACGACGGGATCAGGCCTCATCTCTCGGTGAGGCCGATCGCACGGCTTAGACGTCGAAGAACACCGTCTCGTCCGCCCCCTGCAGATTGATCGTGAAGGAATACACGACCTTGCCGGCACGCTCGCCGCGGGTTGCGATGAGGGTCTTGCGGCGCACCGCCGGTTCGACGAGGTTGAGCACGGGATCTGCGGCGTTTGCGGCCTCCTCATCCGAGAAATAGAGCCGCGTGTTGAGACCGATGTTGATGCCGCGCGCGACGATCCAGACGTTGACGTGCGGTGCACATTTGCGGCCTGCCTTGTCGACGATCCCGCCGGGCTTGATGGTGTCGAAGGTGACGAGACCGCTGTCGAAATCCGATCCCGCGCGGCCCCAGCCGCGGAAATCCCCGTCCAGCGTGCCGGCCGAACGATCGGCCGGATGGTTGTAGCGGCCGCTCGCATTGGCCTGCCAGATTTCGAGCAGCACGTCGCGCAGCGGCGAGCCGGTTCCGTCGAGCACCTTGCCTTCCAGCGTGATGCGCTCGCCTTGCGTGCTCGGCGTCACCAGCACGTTGGAAAAGTTCTTCTCGAAGATGTCGAATCCGGCCATGGCCGGGATCAGGCCGATGTGGACATAGGGTCCGGCGGTCTGCGAAGCGGTTTCCCTGAGGTAGTTGAGCGGCTGCGACATGGACTTAGTTCCCCGCGGTGCGATTTTCAAAATAGGTGGAGCGCTGGCCGCGCAGCACGATGTCGAAGCGATAGGCGAGCGAGTCGAACGGCGTCGATGCGTTGAGGTCGAGCGGCGCGACGAGACGGTCGAGCGCGTCCTTGTCCGGGATCGTCGTCAGGATCGGACAGACCGGAATCAGGGGATCGCCCTCGAAATACATCTGCGTGATCAGGCGCTGCGCAAAGCCCGAGCCGAACACCGAGAAGTGGATATGGGCGGGACGCCAGCTATTGACGAAGTTGCGCCAAGGATAGGGTCCCGGCTTCACCGTGCGGAAATAATAGTAGCCGGTGTCGTCGGTCAGCGCGCGGCCACAGCCGCCGAAATTCGGATCGATCGGCGCCAGATACGTATCCTTCTTGTGCCGGTAACGACCGCCGGCATTGGCCTGCCAGAACTCGACCAGCGTGTTCGGCACGCCGCGGCCGGTCTCGTCCAGCACACGGCCATGGACGATGATGCGCTCGCCGACAGGATCGCCGTCCTTGGCGTAGTTGCGGATCATGTCGTTGTCGAGCGGGCCAAGATCGTTGTGGCCGAACACCGGACCAGTGATTTCCGAGACCGAGCTCTCCAGCGACAACAGCGACTGGCGCGGCGACCGCAGGACCGAGGATTTGTAACCCGGCGCATGCGCCGGCGGATGGATGGAGCGGTCGCGCTGAAAGAAACCGCCATCACCGAGCGGCGGCGTCAGGGGCTCGGGGCGGTTGAGGCGGGGATCCTGCAAGGCTGGCGCCTGAGCGTTCATCGGCGTTGTCTCTCCCTTGGCGCCCTGTCCGGGCACGCGGCTTATCGGGAGATCATGGGCCGGCCTATTCCACAGATAAATAGATTGATTATAATATATTGCATGAAAAAAATCGATCATTTGGCTCTCGACGGTCACGCGCTGGAGCTGTTCCTGGCCGTGCTGGAGGAAGGCTCGGTCACGGCGGCCGCTACGCGGCTCGGCCTGACGCAATCGGCAGTCAGCCACGGGCTGAACAAGCTGCGGCGGATCTCCGGCGACCCGCTGTTCGCCAAATCCGGCCGCGGCATCGTCGCAACCGCCCATGCCCAGGCACTGGCCGCGAAAGCGCGCGCGCTGATCGACGAGATGCGGAGCTTTGCCGGCGGCGTCACGTTCGAGCCGGCCGGAGCGCAGCTCTCGCTCACGATCGCCGCCAATGACTTCCAACGCGATCTCTTGCTGCCACGGTTCTTCGCGCATGTCGCCACACAGGTAAAGAGCCTGAACCTGCGGGTGATCCCCTCGCAGTCGCCCTCGCCGGCGATGCTGCGCGAAGACCGCTGCGATCTCCTGATCACGCCGCTGCCGCCGTCCGGCGTTGACATCGTGCAGAAGCGCCTGCTCAGCGATCACTACGTCTGCTACTTCGATCCCAAGGCGCGTGCGGCACCATCCGGCCGCAGCGCCTATCTCGCGGCGCGCCACGTCACCGTGGTCTACACGGACAACGAGCGGCTCGACTTCGATAGGCGGCTGGCGGCAAACGGCTTTCACCGCGACATCGCAATCTCCGTGCCGAGCTTCTCCGGTGTCCCGTCATTCCTGCGCGGCTCGCAGATGCTCGCGAGCATGCCGAGCCTGCTCGCATCGGGCGTCATGCGCGGCTTCTCGCAAACCCGCATTCCGCTGGCCTCGCGCACCCGCACGCTGGCCGAGCTGCCGATGTTCATGGTCTGGCACCAGCGCTACCAGAAAGATCCGGCGCATCGCTGGATCCGAGCGCAGCTCGAGACCGTGGCGGCGACGGCTGCCGCCTGAGCGACGGGCCCGACCCCGCGAACACCTGATCCCCGCCAAACCCACTGGTTGCGCGGGGTCGGTCACGCTAGAGTTGCCCCATGACAGTGACCGACATTGCGAGCCGGACCTACAATCACAGCTGGCGGCTGGATCCCATCGTCCGCAGCCTGCTTGATACCGACTTCTACAAGCTATTGATGTTACAAATGATTCGGGAATCCTACCCGAGTCAGCAGGTGACCTTCTCGGTCATCAACCGCTCGCGCCATGTGCGGCTCGCCGAGATCATCGACGAGGACGAGCTGCGCGCCCAGCTCGACCACGCCCGGACCATCCGCTTCGCCAAGAAGGAGCTGATCTGGCTTGCCGGCAACACCTTCTACGGCAAGACCCACATGTTCTCGGCGGACTTCATCCGCTGGCTCGCCGAATTCCGTCTGCCCGAATACGAGCTGCGCAAGGTCGAGGGGCAATATGAATTGCATTTCCACGGGCCGTGGAGCCACACCACGATGTGGGAGATTCCGGCGCTTGCCATCCTCAACGAATTGCGCTCGCGCGCGGCGATGAAGGGGCGCGGACGCTTCGAGCTAGACGTGCTCTATGCCCGTGCCAAGGCCAAGCTGTGGAGCAAGGTCGAGCGTCTGCGCAAGCTCGAGAATCTGAAACTCTCAGACTTCGGCACGCGCCGCCGCCACGGCTTCCTGTGGCAGCGCTGGTGCGTCGAGGCGGTGAAGGAAGGCTTGGGCCCGTCCTTCATCGGCACCTCGAATGTGCTGCTCGCGATGGACAATGACCTCGAAGCCATCGGTACCAACGCGCATGAGCTGCCGATGGTGGCGGCCGCGCTCGCCAGGGACGACGAGGAATTGCGCTGGGCGCCCTATCGGATTCTCGACCAGTGGCGGCAGACCTATGGCGGCAACCTCCTGATCGCGCTGCCCGACGCCTTCGGTACGAAAGCCTTTCTGCGCGATGCGCCGGAATGGGTGGCCGACTGGACCGGCTTCCGTCCCGACAGCGCGCCGCCGATCCAGGCCGGCGAGGAGATCATCGCCTGGTGGGAGAAGAAAGGCCGCAACCCCAGGGACAAGCTGCTCGTGTTCTCCGACGCGATGGACGTCGGCTCGATCGAGGAGACCTATCATCACTTCGCCGGCCGCTCGCGCCTCTCGTTCGGTTGGGGCACCAATCTCACCAATGATTTCGTCGGCTGTCCGCCTGACGGCTCGATCAATCTCGATCCCATCTCGATTGTCTGCAAGGTGACGTCGGTTGACGGCCACCCGGCCGTCAAGCTCTCGGACAATCCTGAAAAGGCAACCGGCCTTCCCTCCGAGATCGAACGCTATCTACGCGTTTTCGGCGACGCCGGCCGCGTGCGCAAACCGGTGCTGGTCTAGGGCCACGCCCCAACTCTATCTCTCGAGTAAACCGCGCAGGACGATTGCGAAGCATTGGCTCGTCAATGCCTCGCTGGTTCCGGTTTGTCGTCATTTGCAACGATTCGCGCGCATTCCTGTCACGACGCCTTCACCCTGCGATACAGTCCCCCGACACTTTCAGGTCGAGTTAAGCAACCATCTCCTCTACTTGGCGTTGCAGGCGCAACGCTCCGCTGGCTGGGATCGTTGATCGATTTGGGGAACTGACGGTGGTTCGTAGAACAGCGCCCTCAACGAAGGGGCACAGCTTCCTTCACGTCATCAAGCTCGTCTCGCCTTTTGTCATGGTCGTCGTCCTTCAGGCGACGATTGCGGGCTTGAGCCTCGAGGTGATGTCATCGGTCCGCGCCTATGTCGCGGGCGAAGCGCTGTGGTCGCGCTCGCAGAAGAACGCCGTCTATTTCCTCAACCTCTATCTGCATTCGGGCGAAGCGAGCCAGTTTGTACAATACCAGTCTTCGCTCGCCATCCCCATCGGCGATGAATATGCAAGATGGGCGCTCGAACGCGATCCAGTAGACGTCGAGACCGCCCGAGTCGGATTCCTGCAAGGTGGCAACCATCCCGACGACGTCCCCGGCCTGATCTGGCTGTTTCGCTATTTCAATCAGGTCAGCTTCCTCAGGGAGGCGATCCGGGAGTGGACAGCGACCGATCCGATGTTGCTCGAGCTCAGCGTCTTCGGCGAGGTCATCCGGAATGAGCTGAAGAGCGGTCCCATTCAGGATAGTGGCCGCCTGCAATTTCTCTCGTCGCGGCTCTCGGAGCTGAATAGGCAATTCACGTGGCATGCCGAGCGGTTCTCGACTGTGCTTGGCGAGGGTTCCCGCGCGATCAAGGTGATCTTGACCTGCATCAACATCGTCACCGCTATGACGTTGATCCTGCTCCTGGTCTGGCACACGCGACGTCTGGTGCTTCAGCGGCAGGCGTTCGAGGATGCATTGCACGCTGAGAAGGAGCGACTGGCCTTTCAGGCCTCGCATGACCAGCTCACCGGGCTTGCCAATCGCCGCGCTTTCGAGGCCCGTCTGCAAAGCGAGCTGGAAAGCATCGCAGCCGGTTCGCTGGGCCTGGTCCTGCTCGATCTCGACCAATTCAAGAACGTCAACGACACCTGCGGCCATCTCGCGGGCGATCGCCTGCTCCGCCGGGTCGCCGAGCTGTTGCGGCAGGACCGCCAGCCGCATGATCTGGTGGCCCGGCTCGGGGGCGACGAATTCGGCCTGATCCTGCCGCAGCGTTCGCCCGTCGATACGGTCGATATCGCTGAACGTCTGCGCCGGTCACTCGAATTGTTCAACTTCCCCTGGGACGATCGTTGCCTTGCGGTGACCGCCAGCATCGGCATTGCCTGCATCGCCGAACGGGACACCACGCTTGAGGAGGCGATGCGGCGGGCGGATGCCGCCTGCTATCGCGCCAAGGAGAAAGGGCGCAACCGGGTTCAGGTCGAAAGTACACGGCCGGACGGCGTTCTTGTTGCCTCGCGACATCGCGAAGCTGCACGCGCGTAACGTTGCCTGCCCTGTCAGCGGGCCGGTATGATCCCGAGACCTGCCAGATGCGCGTCGAGAAACTGGTCGAGCTGCTGGCGCAACATTTGCGGCGGCACGGCGATCATGCGCTCCTCGAGACCGAGCGAGATGATGCCGTGCACCGCGGAAAACAGGGTGCGCGACAGAAGCGCGATCTTCACGTCATCCGCATCCGGTAACAGTCGTAGCAGAGGCGGATGCATCAGCGCGAAGGCATCCATCACCATCTGAAGGATGTCATCGGGGTAAGGACGATCGTCCTCCATCCGATGCTCGAACAGCGAGCGCAGTAAATTGGCATGCTCGGAGAAGAATTCGAGATATGTCGCCGCAAGCCCATAGAGCTGGCGAACAGGATCCTCTGCCGGAACCCCGCTTAGCCGCACCGTCAGAGCCTGCACCGTCTCCCGGTTGACCGTCAGGATCACCCCGTCGAAGTCTCCGAACTCGTTATAGACGCTACCGACCGAGCAGCCGGCGGCCTCCGCGACGTCCCGAACTTTCAACGATCTCAATCCTTTAGCCGCGATAATGCCCCGGGCGATCTCCAGGATCTGGAGCCGCCTCCGAAATTTTTTATGGTCGCGCGGCGATTCTTCTTGAACATTGTTCATTTTCAAGCTACTCAATTGAACATTGTTCAAATTAACCCGAAGGACTGCAAAATGCAAACGCTCGCTGTTGATATTGCCACCACCTTCGTCGATGACGCGGCGGCTCTCGTGACCGGATTGGGCCGAACCATCTGGCGGCTCGCCATGACCCCGGTCGATCGCATTGCCAATGCCTGCGACATTGCCGGCGTGCTCGCTGAGCGCCACGCGACCTTCCGGATGTGGCGGGCCAACCGCGCCCGTGCCCGTCGCGAGGGCGGCCGGTTCAGCCTGCTCGGCCGCCTCTCGCCCTTTCGGCACCTCGCCCATCTCACGTAAGGCGGGCTCACCCGACGCGTTCCGATCAGATCAAACACAATATCTGGTTGCAACGAAGGGCTTACCATGTCCCGGCATCGGCAGCCGATTTTGCGGCTCTTCGCAATGAGGCTCAACCTTTCTTCATCGCCCGGCGCGGTATCCCGGCAGGTGCGGCGCTTCCGCGCCTAACCACAGCTGCGACCAGATATTTGCGAACCTAACGAGACCACTTGGAGACCAACAGGATCGGAAGGATCGAAGGGACAGAGCAGACCGGCGGGCGTCCCGCCCCGCCATCGTTCGCCCTACGCAAATCCGGTCGTGACGTCTCACCGACAGCACAAGCACTTCAGGCCGTTTTTCCAAAACAGGACTCGTCATGATCAGGGAATTGATGTCGTCACGCCGCTTCGCGCCGCTGTTCTGGGCGCAATTCTTCTCGGCGCTCAATGACAACGTGCTCAAGAACGCACTCGTCATCATCCTGCTTTACAGTGCCGCGACCGGCCACGGCGATGCCCTGGTGACGGTGGCAGGCGCCGTTTTCATCTTCCCTTATTTCATCCTGTCCGGGCTCGGCGGGCAGCTCGCCGACAAATACGTCAAATCCGTCGTCGCGCGGCGACTCAAATTCGCCGAGATTTTCGCCGCGGGTTTTGCTGCCGCCGGCTTCTTCCTGCACTCAGTGCCGCTGCTGTTCACAGCGCTGGCGCTGTTCGGCGTCATCGCCGCTCTGTTCGGCCCCGTGAAATACGCCATGCTGCCGGACCAGCTCGAGCTCGGTGAGCTCGCAACCGGCAACGCACTGGTCGAAGGTGCGACCTTCATGGCGATCCTGCTCGGCACCGTCGCCGGCGGCCAGTTCGTGGCCGGATCCGCGCACATGGGCTGGGTCGCATCGGCCGTGGTCGTGCTGGCCCTGATGTCCTGGGCCTTCGCGTCCCGTATTCCGCAGACGACGCCGTCCGCCCCCGATCTGCCCGTCAACGCCAATCCCTGGACCTCAACGCTCGGCCTGTTGAAGACTCTGCATGCAGACCACCGGCTGTGGGACGGCACCGTGATCGTGTCGTGGTTCTGGCTGGTCGGCGCCGTCGTGCTGTCGCTGCTGCCGGCGCTGGTCAAGGACGTCGTCGGCGGCACCGAGGGCGTCGTCACGCTGTGTCTTGCGATCTTCGCGATCGGCATCGCCATCGGCTCGCTGTTCGCGGCCAGCCTCAGTCACGTTCGCCCGAACCTCGCGCTGGTGCCGATCGGCGCCATCATCATGGGGTTTGCGGGCCTTGATCTCGCCTGGGCCATCGGTGTGACCGCCAAGGGCCAGGACATCGCTGCGGTCGACTTCGCAACCTCGTTCGCCGGCCTGCGCATGCTGATCGACTTCGTCGCCTTCGCGTTCGGCGGCGGCTTGTTCGTCGTTCCCTCTTTCGCCGCCGTGCAGGCCTGGTCGGAACCGTCCGAGCGCGCCCGCATCATCGCCGCCGGCAACGTGCTGCAGGCCGCCTTCATGGTCGTCGGCTCGCTGTTCGTGGCGCTGTTGCAGGCAACCGGCCTTCACATCGGCTGGATCTTCTTCGGCCTCGGCGTCGCCAGCTTCGGCGCGGTGTGGTTCGTGCTGACGAAGTGGGGCAAGGAAGGCGTGCGGGACTTCGGCGGGCTGCTGTTCCGCGCCCTGTTCCGCACCGAGGTTCGCGGCCTGGAGAACCTGCCGCCTCCGGGCACGCGCATGCTGATCGCGCCCAACCATGTCAGCCTGATCGACGGCCCGCTGCTGCACGCCGTGCTGCCGATCGACGCCAGCTTCGCGGTGGATACCGGCATCGCCAAGGCCTGGTGGGCCAGGCCATTCCTGCGCGTGGTCAAGCATTACACCATGGACCCGACCAAGCCGCTGGCCGCGCGCGACCTGATCAAGCTTGTCGCCGCGGGCGAGCCCGTGGTGATCTTCCCGGAAGGACGCATCACTGTCTCCGGCTCGCTGATGAAGGTCTATGACGGCACCGCGATGATCGCGGACAAGGCCGACGCGGTGGTCGTGCCCGTTCGTATCGAAGGCGCCCAGCGCTCGCATCTCAGCTACCTCAACTCCAGCCAGATCAAGCGATCGTGGTTTCCGCGGGTGACGGTCACCATCCTGCCGCCGATCAAGCTGCCGGTCGATCCGGCGCTGAAGGGCAAGGCGCGCCGCAATGCCGCGGGCGCCGCGCTCCAGGACGTCATGATCGATGCGATGGTCAAGAACGCCATGCTCGATCACACCCTGTTCGAAGCGCTGGGCCATGCCTATCGCGACCGCGATACCGGCAAGGTCATCATCGAGGACGCGCTCGGCACCAAGCTGACCTATCGCAAGCTGATTCTCGGCGCGCAGGTTCTGAGCCGCAAGATCGAAACCGGAACCGCCATCGGCGAGAATATCGGCGTGCTGCTGCCGAATTCCGCTGGCGTCGCCGTGGTCTTCATGGCGCTGCAGAACATCGGCCGCGTCCCGGCGATGCTCAATTTCTCGGCCGGCCCGGTCAACGTGCTCGCCGCCATGAAGGCCGCGCAGGTCAAGACCGTGTTGACGTCGAAAGCCTTCATCGAGAAGGGGAAGCTCGACAAGCTGATGGCCGCGATCTCCGCTGAATCCCGCGTCGTCTATCTCGAGGATGTCCGCGCCTCGATCGGCACGGCCGACAAGATCAAGGGGCTGCTTGCCGGCACGACGCCGCGCGTCGTCCGCCAGCCCAACGATCCGGCCGTCGTGCTGTTCACGTCAGGCTCGGAAGGCACGCCGAAGGGCGTCGTGCTCTCCCACCGCAACATCCTCGCCAACGCAGCCCAGGCACTGGCGCGGGTCGATGCCAACGCCAATGACAAGGTGTTCAACGTGCTGCCGGTGTTCCACTCCTTCGGCCTGACGGGCGGAATGATGATGCCGATGCTCGCGGGCATTCCGATCTACATGTATCCCTCGCCGCTGCACTACCGGATCGTGCCCGAGCTGATCTACCAGACCGGCGCCACCATCCTGTTCGGCACCGATACGTTCCTCTCCGGCTATGCGCGCTCGGCGCATGCCTACGACTTCCGCACCCTGCGCCTGGTGATCGCCGGCGCGGAGGCGGTGAAGGATCGGACACGCCAGGTGTTCATGGAGCGCTACGGCATTCGCATCCTCGAAGGCTATGGCGTCACCGAGACCGCGCCAGTGCTGGCGATGAACACGCCGATGGCCAACCGCCCCGGCACTGTCGGCCGCCTCTCGCCGCTGATGGAAAGCAAGCTCGATCCGGTCCCCGGCATCGAGGAGGGTGGACGCCTGTCGGTGCGCGGGCCAAACGTGATGCTCGGATATCTTCGGGCCGAAAATCCCGGCGTGCTCGAAGTGCTTCCCGAGGGCTGGCACGACACCGGCGACATCGTCGCGATCGACGCCGCCGGCTTCATCACCATCAAGGGCCGCGCCAAGCGCTTTGCCAAGATCGCGGGCGAAATGGTCTCGCTGTCGGCGGTCGAGGCAATCGCGACCGCGCTGTGGCCGCAGGCCGCATCGGTCGCCGTGTCGATCCCCGACCAGCGCAAGGGCGAGCGCATCGTGTTGCTGACGACCGAGAAGAACGCCGAGCGCAGCGCGATGCAGGGACAGGCCAAGACGATCGGCGCGTCCGAGCTGACCGTGCCCGCGGCAATCATGGTGGTCGACAAGGTGCCGCTGCTCGGCACCGGCAAGACCGACTACGTCACCGCGACCACGATGGCCCGCGAGCAGGCGACGGCACCTGAGCGTGAGGTGGCGTAAGTACGATGCGCGAGGCGCCGAATTCGGTTGGCGCGCGATGCCCTGGCGTGGTTCTGCTCCACGGCATCGCGCGCACCTCGGCATCCCTGAAAGGCCTCGAGCGGTCGCTCCAGGCGAGTGGCTTCGCCACGCTCAACATCGACTACGCCAGTCGCACCAAACCGATCGCGGCCCTTGCGGACGAAATCCACCCGGCGATCGCCCGCTTCGCCGAACGTAATGCGCCGCTGCATTTCGTGGCCCATTCTATGGGTGGTCTGGTGACGCGCGCCTATATCGCGAAATACCGGCCAGGCAGGCTTGCCCGCGTCGTGATGCTCGGCACGCCGAACGGCGGCAGCGAGGTCGCCGATCTCCTGAGCGGATCTTGGCCCTATGGTTCATTCTATGGACCGGCCGGGTGCGAACTCACGACCGCAAGCCGATCTAACGCCGCGACCGCCGTGGACTATCCCGTCGGCGTGATCGCAGGAAACCGTTTCATTGACCCCATCGCCGGCCTCTTCGTTCTCCCGAAGCCGAACGACGGACGAGTATCCGTGCAAAGTGCGATGCTTGCCGGCATGACCGACCACATCGTCGTGAAAGCCTCCCATACCGGACTTCCACGTCACGCTGTTGCGATCGAACAGACGATCGCTTTCCTGCGCGATGGCCACTTTCGCGCAGTTTCGGCTACCTGAGCAGGAGATAACGGACCGGGTTGTCGTCGCATTGACCCGCGCCACACTCAAGTACGGTCGACAGGAGATTTAAGGCAACCAGCAGCACGAAGATCGCGAATGTCGCATTCGATGCAAGCCCGTTGAAGGCAGTATCGCTATCTCGCGCGCCGGTGACATCCTTTATCACAAGGACAAGCGCGACGTAGCAGACGACCCCGATCGCCGCAATCAACGCCCAAGTATAGAAATGCAACCCCAGCAGCATCGTGCCGTACCCGGGATCTCCGGGCGCAAGATGCAGCGACACCTGCCGGATCGCGATGAATCCGGTGACGAGACTGGCGATGAGGATCATCGCGTAGTGCGAGCCGCGCTCGCCGAGGCGCAAGTTGAACAAGAAACCCATGCCGATCGCGGCGAAGCCGGCCCGTTGCAGCAGGCAAAGCGGACAGGGCAACTCGCCCAGCGCAAGCTGATAATAGAACGCGACAGTCAGGATCAGCGAGATCCCGAGCAGCCCCAGCATGTTCAGGCTCGCCCCGACCGATCGTTGTTCGCTCATCTGTGAAGTGCTCATCTCGTCAGAACGAAAACTTCAGCGGATCGGTCGCGTGGTGGAAGAACCATGCGACCGTAACGACGGTCGTTGCGCTCCAGAGCGCGTAGCTCAGCCCCGCGCGCGAACGCCAGACGCAGCCGCAGGCTGCAAGCGCCAACAGAAACGGCAGAAACATGTACATGAGCGCGGGCTCCTCAAGCGATTCGCGCATCGCGCGAATGGCCCATGAGATACGTCAGCCCCGCACGCCCCTCAAGAGCCGGCTTCGCCGCGCCGCTCCTGCGCATAGCGCACCAGCGCCGCGAAGCGATAGATGCCATGGACGAACTTGCCGTAGGGCATGGTGATGAACAGCGCGAACACGGCGCCGAGATGCAGCGCCAGCAGCGGCCCCATGGCCGCCGTCTCGCGCAGGAGCAGAAGCAGCATGCCGGTGAGACCGGTCAGGAACAGCATGGCGATGAAGCCGACATCCATGCCGTAACGCTGCGCGTCGAGCAGTTCAGGCGCACGGCGCGACTTTGCGATGAACAGACCGATCGGGCCGACGATAAGGCCGATGCCGCCGAGCGTGCCCAACACGACGGGCAGGTCCCACCAGGGATACGGCGCTTCGCGGGCGAGCAGATAGTGATACAGCGTAGCGACCGAGGTGGCGGCAAAGCACAGCAGGAAGCCATAGAACGTCAGGTGATGATATAGCTTGCGCCGGTCGGTCGGCTTCTCGTCCTCGTTGTAGCAGCCGACGCCCCCGCCATGGAGATAGCGTAGCTCGCCCGCATCGCGGATCGCCTGAAAGATCGAGCCGCCGTCGGCGCGGCCGCCGATCGGCGTGCCGATGTCGCGCCAGAACGCGCGCACGCTCATCACCAGCGCGAAGATCGCGTAGAGGAAGGCGGCGCTGAACAAGGCGGCCATCGCATTGTGCGGCATCAGCCTGTAGAAGGCGCCGGGGCCGGTGTGCACACCGAACAGCACGGCGCGGTCGTTCAAGGCGACAAAGCCGAGGATGAAGGCCGCCATGCTGAGCGCAGCGACGATGCTGATGACGAGACCGTTGCGGGTGAAGGCGCCGGACAGCGCCTGCGGCCACGCATAGGCCGCGTAGGACTCGGCGCGCGCGACCGCCAGCGTCTGCGGGACGTTGACGTTGAACTCGTGCGGCGGCGAGAACTGGCAGTCGACATAGCAGGCGCCGCAGGAATGGCAGAGATTGGCGAGATAGTTGAGGTCGCCGTCGGAGAAGGCGCGGCGCATCTCCATGGCCGGAAACACCGCGCAGAGTCCCTCGCAATAGCGGCAGGAATTGCAGACCGTCATCAGACGGTCGGCTTCGTCCAAAATCCTAGTTCCGTGCATGTTTCGCCGCTTCCCGTCCTGCGATCCGCCCGAACACGCTGCCGATGGTCATGCCCATGCCGGCCGCGTAGCCCTTGCCGAGCACGTTGCCCGCCATGATCTCGCCGGCGGCGAACATGTTGGCCGACGGCCTGCCGTCAGCCATCAGCATGCGCGATTCCTTGTTCACGCGCGTGCCGAGATAGGTGAAGGTGATGCCGGGCCGCACCGGATAGGCCAGATAGGGCGGCGTCTCGATTCGCCGCGCCCAGTGGGTCTTGGCCGGCGTGATACCCTCAGTGACGCAATCGTCCAGGACCGTGTGATCGAACGTACCGGGGCGCACCGCGGTGTTGAATTCGGTGATGGTTTTCTCCAGCGCAACTGGATCGAGTTCCAGCTTGCCAGCGAGTTCGGCGACCGTCTGCCCCGCAATCGGCGGAAACAGCGTCGGCATGAAGCTCGTAACAACGGTCGAATCGAAGATGATGTAGGCGATCTGATCGGGCTGCGCGGCGACCAGCCGGCCCCAGATCGCATAGCGCTTCGGCCAGATGTCCTCGCCCTCGTCATAGAAGCGCTGGGAGTGCTTGTTGACGACGATACCGAACACGACGGAGTCATGGCGCGTGATGATGCCGCCGTCGAATTTCGGGGCGCGGGCGTCGATCGCCACCGCATGGCACTGCGTGGGATCGCCGACCTCCTGCACACCCTTGTCGAGCAACATTTTCAGGATCGAGCCGCGGTTATAGGGCGTGCCGCGGATCAGGAAGTTGTCGGCGGCTTCGCCCCAATATTGCTTCAGCCATTCGATGTTTGCCTCGAACCCGCCGGCCGCGGCGACCAGCGACGTCGCGCGAATCTCGGTCTCGCCCTTGATCGGCCGCTTGAGGCGCGCGGCGAGAAACATTCCGTCTTCGATCACGAGATCGGTGACCTCGGCGTCGTATTCGACGTCGACGCCGAGCCGCTCCGCGGTCAGGTACAACGCGTTCAACATCGCGCGGCCGCCGCCGAGGAAGAAGGAGTTGGTGCGGCCGAGGCTCAGTGTTCCGCCGAGCGAGGGTTGCCAGCGTACACCCTGCTCCACGATCCAGTTCAGGATATCCTTGGACTCCCGGATCATGTGACGGGCGAGCACCTCGTCGGTCTTCCCGCCGGTCACGCGCAGCAGATCCTCCCAAAACTCCTCTTCGGTATAGGGGCCGGTCAGGATCTCGGTCGCGGCGTCGTGAGCGCAGCGCATGTTGCGAGTATGGCGGGTGTTGCCGCCACGATAGAACTTCGGCGCGCCTTCGAGCACGAGCACCGAGGCGCCGCCGCGGCGCGCCGAAATCGCCGCGCACAACGCCGCGTTGCCACCGCCGATCACCAGCACGTCGTATTTGCTGCTCATGCCGTCTGCCCGCTGCGACGAAGAGTTAGAGACATTCTGCCCGCCGACGGCTCCGGTCAACCGAACCGCCATTGCGCACGTTTGTATACAAAGATATACAGATCTGGTGCAAGCAGCAATCTGTGCATAGGCAGGATGCGCTTGGCAGCCCAAGAGGACGCATGGCCAGACGCCCGGCGAAGGCAGGCGGATCGATCGCACGTGGCGGCGGCGTGGCGCTGGGAGAAGCGGTGTTCCGCTCGCTCTGCGAGGCGCTTCAGGCCGGCAGCTACCGCGCCGGCGACCGCCTACGCGAGGAAGAGGTCGCGCAGCGGCTGAAGGTCAGCCGCACGCCGGTTCGAGAAGCCTTGGGCCGGCTCGCGGCCCGCGGCTTCGTTGAGCCCGCCGGTGGCCGCGGGGTGATCGTGCGCAACCTCGATATTTCCGAGGTGCTCGAGCTTTACGCCATGCGCGAGATTATGGAGGGCGCCTCCGCCCGCCTCGCCGCCGAACACGCCTCGGAGACGGAGATCGACGCGTTCAGGGATATCGAGCAGGCTTTTGTCGAGGCCTCCGACACCGATGCGGCCGAGATGGCGAGGCTCAACCGCGTCTTCCACGAGGCCATCTGCCGCGCGGCGCGCAACCGCTATCTCGATAACGCCTCTCGCGAATTGCAGGACTGGATCGCCCTGCTTGGCCCTACCACCTTCACCGTGACGGGACGCCCCTCGACCAGCCACAGCGAGCATGAGGCCATCATCGAGGCCATTGCAGCGCGCGATGGCCACAAGGCCGAACAGCTCGCGCGCGCGCATATTCGCGAAGCGCTGCGCTGCCGGCTGAAGCTGCTGCAGAAGCAGTAGACCGCTTATCGCCGCGCCCGCCGCGCAGGACGCGCATCATCGACCGAGGCTGCGAGGGCAGCGTCGAGCAGGTCGGTCGGCCCGCCCAGCGCACGCGTCAGGCGGATGGCGGCCTTCAGCAGCAGCGATGTCATCGTCTTGATAGTATCCCCCGTGAAGCGCGGCTTCGGGCCCGAGAGCGACAACGCCCCAACGCATTTTCCGCCGGGACCGAACACCGGACAGGCCAGCCCGGCGCAATCCGGATCGCGCTCACCGAACGACACGGCAATGCACCCCTCGCGGATCTCGTCATAGGCGTCGCCCTTTTCGCCGTCGAAGGCCAGAATGACCCGGCCGGCCGCTCCCCGGTCGAGTGGCAGCAGAGCGCCCGCCTCGACCCGGTCGAGCGTCGAATGCTGGGAATCGACGCGAAAGACACAGAGCCTGCGCCTGGAATCGTGCCGCACATGGTACGACGGGCTTTCGGTCCCGTCGGCCACGAGCTGGCGCAGCAGCGGCATGACGCGATCATGCAGACTGTTGCTGCGTTGGTAGATCGCGCCGAGCCGGAACGGCGTCGGGCCGAGATGGTAACGGCCGTCGGCGAGCTGAACGAGATAGCCGAACTCCTGGAGCGAGGTCATCAGCCGCAGCAGCGTGCTCTTGTACATCTTGGTGCGACGCGCGAGCTCGGCCAGCGTCATCGGCTCCGGCGCATCCTCGAAGGCCGCGAGGATGGTCAAGGCACGGTCGACGGCGGCGACACCGGGCGAAGGCATACAGTCTCCTACTCTGGGAATCCGGAGGGATCGATCAGTTTGGCGATGATCGGAAAGTACGCATCGCCCATGCCCTTGTCGATCGTCTCCTCGAACATCTCGCGCATCAGCGTTGCGCCGCGCAAATTCAGCCCGGCTTGGGCACCTAGCTCCAGTGCGTAGGACAGATCCTTCATCGCGTATTCGGTCGAGAAGGCGCGCAGCGGAAACTCCTGGGCGACGATCGCCTTCAAGCCGTGGTTGCGGAGTGCAAAACTGTCCGCCGAGCCCTTGGACAGCGTCTCCAGCAACAGCTTCGGCTCGACGCCGCTGTGCTTGGCGATCGCGACGGCCTCGGCCAGCGCGTTCACCGTCTCGAACAGCACCATGTTGTTGAGGATCTTCGTCACCTGCCCCGCCCCGGTGCCGCCGCAAAGAGTGACGTCGGTGGCGAAATGCCGGATCAGCGGCTCGACCTTCGAAAATTGCTCGGGTGTCGCGCCGACCATGACGCTAAGCGTGCCGTCCTGCGCTGCCTGACGGGTGCGCGCGATCGGCGCATCGATCCAGAGCGCGCCCTTGTCTGCGAGCTGCTTGGCGAAGGACCACGTCAGGCCGACGTCGGAGGTGCCGAGATCGATCACGGTCTGGCCGCTCCTGATCGCCGGCAGGATGCCGGAGAATACCGACATCACGTGTTTGGCGCTGGGTAGGCAAAGAAAGATTGTTTCGCTGCCGCCGACCAGATCTTCGACCGACTTCGCCGCTGTCGCACCATCGGCCACGATCCGCGCCAAGGGCTCCGCGGCGAGGTCGAACGCAACCATCGCCCGTCCGCTCTTGCGCAAGAGATTGCGGCAGATCGGCTCGCCCATGACGCCGAGACCGATGAACCCGATCACACCAGACATTCCGTATTCTCCTCGAAAATCTCGCCGCCGGACGGGCACGAGTGCCCGCCCGGTCGACTCTGTTTACTTCACAAGCGGACAACCACCTTCGCTCATCGGCCGGAACACCTCTTCGCCCGGCTTGGAGCTGACGACCTTGTAGTAGTCGTACTTGTATTTGGAGTCCTCCGGCTTCTTCACCTGCACCAGATACATCGTGTGCAGCACGCGGCCGTCAGGACGGATCGTCACGTCCTTGTTGTAGGCGTCGTTGACCTTCATCTCGTGCATCTTTGCGGCGACGACCGTCGCATCCGTGGTGCCCGCGGCCTTAACGGCGGCGAGATAGTGATGGACGCCGCTATAGACGCCGGCCTGCACCATGCTCGCGACCTTGCCGTTCATCAGTGCCGCATAGCGCTTCGACCAGGCTCGGGTCTCCTCGTTGAGATCCCAATAGAACGAGGTCGTCACCTGCAGGCCCTGGGTAACCTTCAGTCCCAGCGAATCCACGTCGGTGATGAAGACGAGGAGACCGGCGAGCTTCTGGCCGCCCTCGACAACGCCGAATTCGCCAGCCTGCTTGATTGCGGTCTGCACGTCCGCGCCCGAGGTCGCGAGCCCGACCACGTCGGCTTTCGAGCCCTGCGCCTGCAACAGGAACGAAGCGAAGTCGGCGGTGCCGAGCGGATGCGCGGCCGAGCCAATCACCTTGCCGCCCGCCGCTTCGATGAATTTGGTGGCGTCACGCTGGAGCGCGTGGCCGAATGCGTAGTCGGCCGTGACGAAATACCAGGTCTTGCCGCCGGCACGCGTGATCGCATCGCTAGTCAGCTTCGACAGCGCGTAGGTGTCGTAGTTGAAGTGAAAGCTGACGGGCGAGCAGGACTTTCCGGTGAAATCGGACGAGCCGGGACCCGAGATCACAAAGATCCTGTTCTTCTGCTTGGCGACCTCCAGGATGGCAAAACCGGCCGAGGAGGCCGCGCCGTCCGCGATCATGTCGACACCCTCATTGTCGAACCATTTTCGCGCGGTGGCCGAGGCAATGTCCGGCTTGTTCTGGTGATCGGCCGAGATGATCTCGATCTTCTTGCCGAGCAGCTCGTTGCCAAAGTCTTCCGCTGCGAGCTTTGCCGCGGCGACCGAGCCGCGCCCGCCATTGTCGGCGAACACGCCGGACTGGTCGTTGAGCACGCCGATCCTGATCACATTGTCCGCCGCAAACACGGCGCCCGTCTGGGCGGCCAGAATGGCCGCCATCATCCAGCGCAACTTCATAACATACGCCTCCCTTTTACGAATTTTGTTTGTCGATTATGTCTTGCAGCACCGGCACGATGTAACGACGGAACTGTGCCGGGTTCTCACTCATCGGAAAATGGCCGAGCCGCTCCATCACGGTCACCCTGGCACCGGGGATGCCGGCAGCGGTGCGCAGCGTGTCCTCCGGCGTGCAGGAAAAATCGTACTCACCGGTCAGGAGGTAGAGCGGGCACTGGCCGACATCGATAGCGCTGGTGCGTCCGCGCAGATCTCCATCGACCCGGTAGAAATAGAGGTCGCCTTTGAAGATGCCGGGGCCGCCTTGCTTGTAGCCCCACAGCGTCTCGTTACGTGAGGCTTCGGGACCATTCGGCGCGATCAGCCCGGAGACCAGCGCCGCGCAGACCTCACCGCCGTGAATGTCAGGGCGGTTGAGCCAGGCCGTGTCGTACCAAGGCTGCTGGAAATCCGCTGACTCGAGCCCGATCAGCGCGCGAAATTCACGCGCATGTTCGATAGCAAGATTGAGCACGATGCGGCCACCGATCGAGCAGCCCATCACCACCGGCCGCTCCAGCTTGAGCGCCTTGCAGAAGGCGCGGATGGTTGCGGTGTAACTCGCGGAGGTTAGCCGGTATTCGCCGCCATATTGGCTATCGGGCGGATTGGACTTGCCGTGCCAAGGCATGTCGAAGGCGATGACGCGGAAGTTTTTTGTGAACTCCTCGTCCGCGAGCAGATGGCGCCACTGCCGGGCGTCGGAACCTGCCGTGTGCAAACAGACCAGCGGAATGCCGCTGCCGTTCTCCTCGAAATAGATCCGGTTGATCTCGCCGTCGATCTCGACGTGCACGTAGCGGCCGACGATTGGTTCGATGAAGCCGCTCATGACGCGCCCCCAAAACCGCTTTGGCGGGGCAAGGCGAGCAAATCCTTGAAGTATTGCAGATGCGCCATGAAAGGATGCAGATCGCCTTCGAGGCTCGCCTGCCCGCGCTTGGTCAACGCCAGCAAATCATGCCAGCCGGCCGGCGGCATTGCCTGCCAATAGGCTGCGAATGCGGCCGGCGTCGCGCGATATGCGAAACGCCAGGATCGCATCAGGACCGGCGCAGGCGTCATGTCGACAATCTGTCCGGCGCGGATCGCGACATGAAACGGCTGCGTGGTCGGCCCGAGCAGGCAATCGACGTCGAGCCAGCGGCCGCGCGCGATCAGCGCCGCGTCGCGCGCCAGCAATTCCGGGATGGCCTTGAAGCCTTCGAGGATCGCCTCTTGGGTATACGTCACCGGCGGATCAGCGTTTGGGCGGACGCGTTGGGATTCCATCGTTTCGTCCCTCGGACTTTTTTATTCTGTTAGATAGAACGATATTCTATTTCTATAGCAGTTCTATACAGACCCCACGCGTGAACTCAAGTCCGGCCGATGTTGTGGGACGGAATCGAGGGAATCGGGGCGACGGACGCACCACGCTTGCCGATCTGAGTGACTTGGCTAAGGAATCAGCCGATCACCGGACCGGGCACCGAGAAGGCGATCGAGACAATCGCAACTCGCCATCAAGCTTCTTCAGGCGAGCACATCCGCCACGACCGCTTTTAGGACATCCCGCACGTCGGTGGGCTTGAGCCGCACCTGCAAGCCGCGCTGGCCACCGTTGAGAAAGACCTGGTCAAGCGCGAGCGCGCTCTGCTCGATCACAGTGCGCACAAGCTTGCGCTGCCCGAACGGGCTGATGCCGCCAACCTTGTAGCCGGTGACACGTTCGGCTTCGGGCGGCTTCATCATCTGTGCGGACTTTCCGCCGGCAGCAGCGGCGAGCTTCTTCATCGAGACTTCCTGGTCGGACGGAACGACGACGCAGACCGGCCTGCCGTCCACCAGCGCCATCAGCGTCTTCAGGACGCGCGCCGGGTCCTCGCCGAGCGCGGCTGCAGCCTGGAGCCCGATGCTCTCGGCATCAGGATCATAGTCGTAAGTGTGAACGGAGAAGGAGACTCCGGCGGCGTCGAGCGCGCGCGTGGCTGGGGTGACTTTGGACATGAACGGTGTTTACCACCGTCGTTGCGAGGAGCGAAGCCGTGGCGATGTGGGTGCACATGCTTCCACATATTCAGTGTCGTCCCGGCGAACGCCGGGACCCATAACCCCAAGGAGGAGTTTGACGGAGGCTCGCGGTCCGGAACGGCGATCGTCTGTAACCGATCGATCACGCGGTATGGGTCCCCGCGTTCGCGGGGACGATAGCGAACGCTTGGCGGCGCGCGATGCCGCCAAACGCGACAGGGGGAAAGCCCTACTCCGCCGCGTCCCGCATCTCGGCCCGCTCGGCTCTCGCCGCGCAGAATTTGAACTCCGGGATTTTGCCGAACGGATCGAGCGCCGGGTTCGTGAGCAGGTTCGCCGCCGCCTCCGCGTAGCAGAACGGCATGAACACCATGTTCTCCGGCACGTCGCGGTCGGAGCGGACCTTGACCTCGACGGCGCCGCGGCGGGTCTCGAGCCGGATGAAATCGCCCGGCGCGAGCTTCTTCTTTCGCATGTCCTTCGGCGACATGAAGGCGACCGCCTCCGGCTCGATCTGGTCGAGCACTTGGGCGCGGCGCGTCATCGAGCCGGTGTGCCAATGCTCGAGCACGCGGCCGGTCGAGAGCACCATCGGATATTCGGCGTCCGGCACTTCATCGGGCGGGATGACCTTGGCCGGCACAATCTTGCCGCGGCCGCTCGCGGTCGGGAATCCCGTGGTGAAGATGATCTCGTTGCCGGGCACGTCGGGACCGTCGACGGGGTAGGTGACGGCGCCTTCGCGCACCAACCGTTCCCAGGTGATGTTCTTCAGCGACGGCATCAGTTCTGCCATCTCGGTGAAGACGTCGCCCGGACCGGCATAATTCCAGGGCAGGCCCATCCGCTTGCCGATCTCCTGGATGATCCAGAGATCCTGCCGCGCATCGCCGGGCGGCTTGACGACCTGGCGCGCGAGCTGCACGCGGCGATCGGTGTTGGTGAACGAGCCCTCCTTCTCCGCGAAGGCAGAGGCCGGCAGGATGACGTCGGCGTGGAACGCGGTCTCGGTGACGAAGAGATCCTGCACCACGAGATGATCGAGCATGGCGAGCGCCTGGCGCGCATGCTGAAGATCGGGGTCGGACATCGCGGGGTTTTCACCCTCGATATACATGCCGTTGATCTCGCCGGCATGGATCGCGTTCATGATCTCGACCACGGTGAGGCCGCGGACGGGATCGAGATCCTGGTCCCACATCTTTTCAAAAGCCCCGCGCAAATCGTCGCGGCCGACCGGCTGATAATCCGGTAGGAACATCGGGATCAGGCCGGCGTCGGAGGCGCCCTGCACGTTGTTCTGACCGCGCAGCGGATGCAGGCCGGTGCCGGGACGGCCAACCTGGCCGGTGATCAGCGCGAGCGCGATCAGGCAGCGCGCATTGTCGGTGCCGTGGACGTGCTGGCTGATGCCCATGCCCCAGAAGATGATCGACGACTTTGCGCGCGCATAGATCCGCGCGACCTCGCGCAGCGTCTGCGCCGGGATGCCGCAAATCGCTTCCATCTTCTCCGGCGTGAACTCCTTGATCTTCTCCTTGAGGTCCTCGAACCCTTCGGTGTAGCCGGCGATGTACTGATCGTCGGTCAGGCCTTCAGTGATGATCGTGTTGATCATCGCGTTCAGCATGGCGACGTCGGAGCCGGGCTTGAACTGCAGATGCCTGGTCGCATGCCGCGACAGCGTCTGCCGGCGCGGATCCATCACGAACAGTTTTGCACCGTTCTGCTTGACGGCGTTCTTGATGAAGGTCGCAGCGACGGGATGGTTCACAGTCGGGTTGGCGCCGATCACGATGATGACCTCGGCGTCCATGGCGGCTGCGAATGGCGCCGACACCGCGCCCGAGCTCAGGCCCTCGAACAGCGCCGCCACCGAGGAGGCGTGACACAGCCGGGTGCAGTGGTCGACATTGTTGGAGCCGAAGCCGGTGCGCACCAGCTTCTGGAACAGATAGGCCTCTTCATTGGAGCCCTTGGCCGAGCCGAAGCCGGCCAGCGCCTTCACGCCCTTCTCGTCGCGGATCTTGACCAGACCCTTGGCGGCAATGTCCAGCGCTTCTTCCCAGCTCGCTTCGCGGAAATGCGTGAAAGGGTTAGCCGGATCGACCTGGTCGTTGGAATCCTTCTTCGCATTCGGCAGCCGCACCAGCGGCTTGGTCAGCCGATGCGGATGGTGGATGTAGTCGAAGCCGAAACGGCCCTTGACGCAAAGACGATTGTGATTGGCGGGGCCGTCGCGGCCCTCCGCATAGATCACTTTCTCGTCCTTGACCTCGTAGGTGACCTGGCAGCCGACGCCGCAGAACGGGCAGAGCGAGTCGACCTTCCGGTCAGCATAGGTGACACGCGTCTGCTTCTCGTCGAGCATCACGGCCGGCATCAACGCGCCGGTCGGGCAGGCCTGCACGCATTCGCCGCAGGCGACGCAGGTGGACTCGCCCATGGGATCGTCGAAGTCGAACACGATCTTCGAGCCGTGGTTGCGATAGGCCATGCCAATGACGTCGTTGACCTGAACCTCGCGGCAGGCGCGCACGCACAGGCCGCACTGGATGCAGGCATCGAGATTGACGCGCATCGCCGGATGGCTGGCGTCGGTCGCCCAGCGCTCGGCGGCGGGGAAGCGGCTCTCGGTGACGCCTGTCGTCTCGGCCCAATGCCAGAATTTCGAGTCCGGATCGTGCGAGGTCTCACGCGCCGGCTGGTCGGCGACGAGCAGCTCCATCACCATCTTTTGCGCCGACACGGCGCGCGCGCTCTCGGTTTTCACCTTCATGCCGACCGACGGCGTGCGCTTGCAGGACGCAGCCAGCACGCGCTCACCCTCGATCTCGACCATGCAGGCGCGGCAATTGCCGTCGGGGCGATAGTCGGGCGCCGGCGAATAGCACAGATGCGGGATCTCGCGGCCCTGGCGCATTGCGACCTGCCAGATCGTCTCGCCGGGATTGGCTTCGACCTGCTTGCCGTCGAGTTCGAACGTAACCTTGGTCATTCGGCCGCTTCCTTGAACTCGTCAGGGAAATATTTGATCACGGTGGCCAGGGGATTCGATGCCGCCTGTCCAAGCCCGCAGATCGAGGCGTCGCGCATCGCCTGGCTCAATTCTTCCAGAAGCGCGCGGTTCCAGACCGGCTTCTGCATCAGCAGCGCCGCCTTCTGGGTGCCGACGCGGCACGGCGTGCACTGACCGCAACTCTCGTCCTCGAAGAACTTCATCAGGTTCAGCGCCGCCGCGCGCACGCTGTCCTTCTGCGAGAGGATCACGATCGCCGCGGAACCGATGAAGCAGCCGTATTTCTCCAGCGTACCGAAATCGAGCGGGATGTCGTCCATCGACGCCGGCAGGATGCCTCCGGACGCGCCGCCCGGCAGGTAAGCGTAGAACTGGTGGCCGTCGGCCATGCCATCGCAATATTCGTCGATCAGCTCGCGCACCGTGATGCCGGCGGGTGCCAGCTTCATGCCTGGATTTTTCACGCGCCCCGACACCGAAAAGCTGCGCAGGCCGTGGCGTTCGTGGCGACCGTGGCTGTTCCACCAGTCGGCGCCCTTCTCGACGATGTCGCGCACCCACCACAGCGTCTCGATGTTGTTGATCAGCGTCGGCAGACCGAACAGGCCGGACTGGAAAGGATAAGGCGGCTTGTGCCTGGGCAGACCGCGCTTGCCCTCGATGCTTTCGAGCAGCGAGGATTCCTCGCCGCAGATATAGGCGCCGGCGCCACGACGCATGTGCAGCGTCGGTCCGCCAGCCGGCAACTTCGCGATCTCGCGCTCGAGGATGGCGCGCGCCGCCGGATATTCGTCGCGGATGTAGATGTAGACGTCGGACGCCTCCACGATATGCGCGCCGATCAGGGTGCCTTCGAGGAAACGGTGCGGGTCGCTGTTGAGGTAGAGGCGATCCTTGAAGGTGCCCGGTTCGCCCTCGTCGCCGTTGACCGCCATGAGCCGCGGACCGGGTTCGCCAAGCACCGCGCGCCATTTACGTCCTGTCGGAAAGCCTGCGCCGCCGAGACCGCGCAGGCTGGAATCCTCCAGAGGCTTGAGGATCTCATCCCGGGTGATCTGCCCCGAGCGAAGCTTCGACAGCAGCTTGTATCCGCCGTCCTTCACATAGGCGTCGTAGTCGACATAGGCGGGGATGTGCGCATGGACGTCACCGCGCTCTGCCGTGGCCAGCACTTCGGCGGCCGTCGCCTGATGCACGAAATGGTGGCCGACTTCCGCGACCGGGGCACAATCGCACAGCCCGACGCAGGGCGCGCGCACGACGCGAATACCGGGAGCCGCGCTGCTCTGCAAATCCTGCAGCAGCTGCTCGCCGCCCAGCATCGCACAAGTGAGGGAATCGCAAATCCGGATGGTCAGCGGCGGGATGCTTGGCTCGCCTTCCTTCACCACGTCGAAATGCGCGTAAAAGGTCGCGGTCTCGAACACCTCGGCGAAAGCGAGCTTCATCTCGTCGGCGAGCGCAGCGAGATGCGCGGCCGAAATCTGGTGATACTTGTCCTGGATCAGGTGCAGATATTCGATCAGCAGGTCGCGCCGCCGCGGTCTGTCGCCGAGCAGCTGCTCGATCTCGTGGGCCGCGGTCGGGTCGACCTGCCGCCCCTTGGGCGTGGCCTTGGCGCGCCGGCGCCCTTCGCCCGGATGTTCGAATTCCCTGACCTTGTGAACGTCGTCGTTGCTGCTCATGGAAACGTCGCGTTCTCCTCAAAACCGATGCAGTCCAGCGGAATCGCCCTCATCTTCCGAGGCGCACTTCCAAGCCTGATCATCGGGAACGGCATTGCCTCTGTCCCTCAGATCAACCCTCGATCGACGCGACTCTAGTCTCTGGTATGCCAGATGCAAGAAAATTTAGGGCGTCTCTATAGTGATTTAGGCGCAGGCGGTCGTACCACCACGCCCCTTCACGCAAAAACAAACGGAACCCGATCTCAGGTCTTGCCCATGCACTCTTCGATGTAGAACCAGCGGTCGTCGCCGGTGAGGCCCTTGGACTTCACGTCGGCCCGACAGGCTTTCAGCTTCGGCTTGTTGGCCGACCACTTCACCTTCATGTCCTTCAGCTTCTGCATCGTCAGCTTCATCTTGCCCGGCTTGGCGTCGGTCGTCGCCGCAGGTGCCGTCGGTGTTGCCGCGGTTTGCGCCGAGACGGCATGAAGGCCGGCCACGAGCAACACGGCAGCAAGGCTAATTCGGGTGCGAACCATGAGATCCCCCTCAATCCATTCTTGATCAATTTTGAAAGACGAACGCCGCGGGACGCTGGTCATCAACATCCCGCGGCAATGTGGACTGCAGTCAGAATATCTTGACCGCGCTCTCCAGAGTCTTCCAGACGCCCCAGAGCAGGGGAATGCCGACGAAGGCCCAGAACAAAGCGGCCTTGGCGTCAAGCCCGCCAAATCCGATGCCGTAGGAGCCGTGCGGTCCCGCCGCAGCGGCGCTGGCGCTCGCCGCCTGCAACTTGGCGACATCGGCCTCCTTCATATGCCATTTCGCATCGACCGGCTTGATCAAGTAGTTGCAGATCAGGCCTGCGATCAGCATCGCGCACAGGATGTACATAGTGGTGTTGTAGAGCTGGTCGCGCGGCACACCGGCCGCGAGCTGGAACTCGCGGATGTAGTTGACCACGACGGGGCCGATGATGCCTGCGGTCGACCATGCCGTCAGCAGCCTTCCGTGGATGGCGCCGACGAACTGGGTCCCGAACATGTCGGCAAGATAGGCCGGCACCGTGGCGAAGCCGCCGCCATACATCGACAGGATGATGCCGAAGCCGAGCACGAACAGCAGCTTCGAGCCCATCGCCGCAAACGTCGGCGCCAGCGCGTAGAGCACGATGCCGAGGATGAAGAAGGTGTAGTAGGTGTTCTTGCGTCCGATCTTGTCCGACAGCGACGCCCAGAAGAAGCGGCCGCCGATGTTGAACAGCGACAGCAATCCGGCGAAGCCCGCGGCGATCGCGGCGATCTGCGCCTTCTGCCCGGCATCGAGCGCGTTGAAGCCGACATCCGGCAGGCCGATCAGCTTGCCGCCGAAGATTTCCTGAAGCATCGGCGAGGCCATGCCGATCACGCCGATTCCCGCCGACACGTTCAGGCAGAGCACCCACCAGATCAGCCAGAATTGCGGCGTCTTGTGCGCGTCGTTGAGATGGACGTTGTTCTTCGAGATCATCGCGTTGGCCTTGTTCGGCGGGGTCCAGCCCTCGGGCTGCCAGCCGGGCGGCGGCAGGCGATAGCGGAACGCGCCGATCATCATGAACACGAAGTAGATGACGCCCATCGCGACGAAAGTCTCCCAGACGCCGACCGAGGTCGGGGTCTTGAAGTAGTTCATCAGCAGGTTCGCAAGCGGCGCGCCGATCATGGCGCCACCGCCGAAGCCCATGATGGCCATGCCGGTCGCCATGCCGCGGCGATCCGGAAACCATTTCACTAGCGTCGACACCGGCGAGATGTAGCCGAGGCCGAGACCGATGCCGCCGATCACGCCCGAGCCCAGCCACAACAGCCAGAGCTGATGGGTGTAGACCCCGATCGCCCCGAGGAAGAGACCGCCGCACCAGCACAGCGCCGAGACGAAGCCGGCCTTGCGCGGGCCGACGCGCTCCAGCCAGCCGCCCCAGACTGCGGCCGCGATACCGAGCAAGACGAAGAACAGCGTGTACATCCAGCCCATGCTGGCGACCTTCCAGTCGCAGCTGGTCGTGAACAGTTCCTGGAATAGCGAAATATCCCCGCAGGCCTTCGGCGCATTCAGACCGATCGCGCGCGACAGCGGCAGCCAGAACACCGAGAAGCCGTAGGCCATGCCGATGCAGAGATGGATACACAGCGCCGCCGGCGGCACCAGCCAGCGGTTGAAGCCGGCGGTCGCGATGGTCCGCTCGCGATCAAGGAAACCTGCGCCAGCACCCGACAGTGCTCCAGCGCTCTCAATTGTAGCCATGCATTCCTCCCCTGCAGCCGCCCTTCTGAGCAGCCTGCCGCTACTATCCTGATCCTCAGCCCTTGCAGTGCAGCCGTTGTCCCTGCTGCCCCCCGACGCGCGCCAGGATCATCACGCGCGTTCGAAACATTAACCCCTCGAGCGGGGCTCTATGCCCCGATACGACGTGCAGGATTCATACGTGGCCCGTTGTTCCGCGTATCGCAGACAAGACTCAACCTCCGCGCCTGCACGGAGAAAGTCAATCTGGGCAGAAGCTGTGTTCGATGTCGATAGACAAAAGGTCGGTATCAGCGAGGTAACGCGCTCACGGATGCAGCGCACCATTGGCTCGCTCTATCGAGTCATTCGCTTTTTCTATCAAGAACACGATGCGCGCCTCGTTGCGCTCGGTGATCTCCACCGTATCGCCCGTCTCCCGGATCAGGTTCGGAATGTCGATCACCGACAAGGGATCAGTGCAGTGCACTTCGAGTTGGTCGCCGGGCTGCAATGGTTTCAGCGCCTTGCGCGTCTTCAAGGCCGGAAGCGGGCACTTGAGCCCGGTAAGATCAAGCGTTGTCCTAGTCATGGGCGCAACATGGCGGGCTGGGTTGATGGCGTCAACGCAACGAACTTCAGAGCAGGTCCGCATAGGACAAGAAACCTACGCTCTCTCCGGGCTCGACGCGCTTGATGTCTTCGCCGAGTTCGACAAGGCCATCAGTCTCGACCAGCGATGATAACAGCCCGGCCCCCTCGCGCGGGAACTTGACCGCTTCCAGGGCGCCGTCCTCTCCACGTCGCAAGGTGGCGCGGACATATTCGCGGCGGCCGATCTTCTTGCCGTAGGAGAAGGCCGCGCGGATCGGAATCGGCAACAGCGGCTCGGGCAGACCACCCGCAAGCGCCAGCACGGTCGGTCGCACCACGTGGACGAAGGTGACAAAGCTCGCGACGGGATTGCCGGGCAGGCCGATCAGCGGCGTGCCGTCGATGATGCCCATCGCCACGGGGCGGCCGGGCTTGATCGCCATCCGCCACAGCACGAGCGATCCGATGCTCTCCACCGCCGCCTTGACGTGGTCCTCCTCGCCGGTCGAGACGCCGCCGGTGGTGAGGATCAGGTCATGACTGCCGGCAACCTGCTTTAAGCCGTCCGCAAGCGAGGCCCGTTCGTCGCGCAAAATGCCGAGATCGCTCACCTCGCAGCCGAGCCGGCGCAGCATCGCCATCAGCATGAAGCGGTTGGAATCGTAGAGCTGGGACGGCGCGCGCGGCTCGCCGGGCGACGCCAGTTCGTCGCCGGTCGAGAACACCGCAACGCGGATGCGCCTGATGACGTCGAGCCTGGTCAGGCCGAACGCCGCCGTGAGCGCAACGTGCTGCGGCAGCAAGCGCTGGCCGGCGCGCAGCGCCAAATGTCCTTCCGGAATGTCCTCGCCGGCAGGACGGACATTGGCACCCCGCCTTAGCCCCGCCGGCAGCACGATGTTGCCGGCGTCGTCGATGCGGACATCCTCCTGCATGAAGACGGTTCCGGCTTCCGGGGGCATCGGCGCGCCCGTGAAGATGCGCGCGGTGTGACCGGGCTTGATCGGCGCTTGCGCAGAGCCGCCGGCCTGGATGCGACCGTCGAGCGGGAGTGCGCGCTCCTCCTGTTGCGGAAGGTCCGCGTCGCGCACGGCATAGCCGTCGACAGCGGAGTTGGTGAAGGGCGGCAGCGGCAGCGGCGCCGCGATATCGCGCGCCAGCACGCGCCCGTCGGCATCGACAAGCGCCACGGTCTCGATATCGGCGATCGCATTGACGCGCGCCGTGATCAGGCCAACGGCCTCGTCGACCGACATCATCGGTCCGCCGAAGGCAAAGCAATCGTCCGACAGTTGCGCCATGGTGCCTCTTCAGCGCAGTGCGTCGCTTTTCGCGACCGCTTCCTCGACCGGCATGGCCGCGCGCAGCAGCAATGCCGCAGCGGCCTCGATGTCATCGAGATGGACCGTCGGCAGCCTCGTTTCAATGGCGGTGTCGGTCGCGATTCCGACAATCCCGGGATCGTCAGGAAACAGCAGCGGCTTGTCGTTGCCGGCGCGATGCACCTCGATCTTGCGATGCGGCTCGCGCTTGAAACCTTCGACCACGACGAGATCGACGGCGGACAGCTTGCTCAGGAGTTCCGGCAGCCGCGGCTCCGCCGCTCCGCGCAATTCGTGCATCAGCGCCCATCGGTTTGACGAAGCGACCAGCACCTCGGCTGCTCCGGCCTCGCGATGGCGCCAGGAATCCTTGCCGGGCACGTCGACGTCGAACTGGTGATGCGCATGCTTGATGACGGAGACGCGCAAGCCTTGCGCCTTGAAATATGGGATCAGCCGCGTCAACAGGGTGGTCTTGCCCGCACCGCTCCAGCCCGCAAGGCCGATGACTTTCATGACCGTTCACTCTCCACCAACGGCTCGCCGGCCGATGGAACCGCTATCCCCTCCCCGTCATTGCGAGCGCAGCGAAGCAATCCAGACTGCCAGCGCGGATATAATTCTGGATTGCTTCGCTGCGCTCGCAATGACGAAACGAGGCATTTCACCCATTCCCCGCCATGCTTATATCGGCTTGACCCGAATGTCATGCTAACGTCGCGGCCATGATGAAGATCGACAAAGCCCCGGTGCCCCTGATCCTCCCGAATCCTGACGACCCGCGCTTGACTCAGAGCGTGACCGGGACCGACCAGTCCGGTGCCAGGGTCGAGATCAAGGTGCCGATGGAGCGCCCGCTGACGCTTTACCTGAACTCCCAGGAGATCGTCACCATGATGACGATCGGCGACTATCCCGAATATCTGGCGCTCGGCTATCTGCTGAACCAGAACATGCTGAGATATAGTGACGCGGTCACGGAGGTCGAATACGACGACGATCTCCAGGTGGTCGTGGTGCGCACCGAGCACCACACCAATTTCGAAGCCAAGCTTAAGAAGCGCACCCAGACCTCGGGCTGCGCGCAGGGCACCGCGTTCGGCGACCTGCTCGAAGCAGTCGAGAGCGTCGCGTTGCCCAAGGCCGAGCTGCGCACCTCCTGGCTCTACCAGATGACACAGACCATCAACACCATGCCGTCGCTCTATCTGGAGGCCGGCGCGATCCATGGCTGCGTATTGTGCAAGGAGGGCGAGCCGCTCTGCTACACCGAGGATGTCGGCCGCCACAACGCCGTCGACAAGATCGCGGGCTGGATGTACCGCCACGGCGTCGATCCATCGGACAAGATCCTCTACACCACGGGGCGCCTCACCTCCGAGATGGTCATCAAGACGGTGCGCATGGGCATCCCGATCCTGTTGTCGCGCTCCGGCTTCACCGCCTGGGGTGTCGATCTGGCGCGGCAAGTCGGGTTGACACTGGTCGGCCGCGCGCGCGGCAAGCGCTTCATCGCGCTCGCGGGCGAAGAACGTATCGTCTACGACCAGAACCTCGCTTATGTCGAGGAGGAGTCAGCGAAACACAAGCGCAAGGGTGAAGGTGGTGACGACTAGCATTCCGGCAACGAGCATTCCATCAACTCTTGGCGTGCTCCTCGCCGGCGGCCTGGCGCGTCGCATGGGCGGCGGCGACAAGCCAATGCGCACCATTGGCGGCCGGACCATCCTGGAGCGCGTGATCGCGCGCCTTTCGCCCCAGTGCAGCGGAATGATCCTCAACGCCAATGGCGATCCCGCGCGTTTCGCCGCGTTCGGTTTGCAGGTCATCGCCGACGACGTGCCAGGCTTTCCCGGCCCGCTTGCCGGCATCCTCGCCGCGCTCGACTGGACCGCGGCAAACCGGCCAGAGATCGAATGGGTGCTCAGTGCAGCCGGCGACTGCCCTTTCCTGCCGCGCGATCTCGTTGCGCGCCTGCATGAAGCGCGAGAGCAAGAGAATGCGCAACTTGCTGTCGCCGCATCCGGCGACCAGACGCATCCGGTGATCGGGCTGTGGCGGGTCGCCTTGCGCAATGAGCTGCGCCACGCGCTGGTGGTCGAGGACATCCGCAGGATCGACCGCTGGACCGCACGCTACCCGCTCGCGACGGTGACGTGGCCGACCGAGCCGCTCGATCCGTTCTTCAATGCCAACACGGTCGAGGATATCACCGGGGCCGAACGGCTCGCGGCGCTGGATGAGGTTTCTCAATGAAGCTGCGCTCTTGGAAATTCGCCTAAGAGCTGCGCCCAAATGATCGCGAAGGCGATGAGGCCGCAGAGGCCGAACATGATGGTAAATCGCGGCAGCCGCCCGATCGCGACGAGTAGCCACGCCGGCAGGAAAAAGAACGCAAAGATCATTCCGAGCGGGAAAACCGCGAGCCATTGAAACCCGCTGCTGTCGCCCCGTGGGACATGAGCGATGAAATAGAAAGTGTAGAGCCAGAACAACGTGCCGGTGGCCGCCACGAAGGCGGCGATTTTTCGAAAATTCATGGAATTCAAAGTGGGCGTGGGGCTTCTCATGCCCCTTTGTCGCAACGGCCGCTGCGTCAGTTCATTGACTAGACCGCTGGTTTGAACCGGGTCAGGGTCAACGGCGACCATCGGGAACGGGACAACCGCACCCGCCGTGCGGCGGGCCGAATCACGTGAGCGCAGCCGCAAGGCAGCCGCTCAATCCGCGAGCGGCTAGGCCGGACGAAATCCGGCACGCTCCAGTGCCGTACGGGCCTCCTCCGAACGTAGCGCATCGAGGAAAGCCTGCACCGCCGGCCGCTGCTTGCGTGCCGTCACAAACGCAAAATCATAATGCTCCTCCGCGAACGGAATGAAACCGAGGCCGACCGCATCGGCGACCGGCGCAATGGTCATGCCCCAGTCGGCGCGATGCTGCGCGACGGCCGCGGCCACCGCGTTGTGCGAACGCGGCTGGTTCCAGTAGCCCTCCGGGCGCGCACCGCCGAGCAGCCGGTCGATCAGGATGCGCGTGCCGGCGCCCTGGTTGCGGTTGACCATGATGCAGGCGGGATCCGCGAGCGCGGCGGCGACCGCTTCCTTCGCGCCAAGACCCTCGAAACGCATGTCGCCTTTGCGGAAGACGATGCCCTGCATCCGCCGCCAGCCCGGGACGAGCTCGATACCGTCGACGAGGTAGGGCGTGTTGTAGGTCTCGCTCTTGTCGTCGAACAGATGGATCGGCGCGAGGTCGCATTCGCCGCGCTTGGCCGCCGCAAGTCCCCCGAGGCTGCCGACCGCGATCGAGCGCACGGAGAGGCCCGCGTGTGCGAGTTGCGCGGTGACGAGATCAAGGCCGGTGCAATGGCTGCCGACGATGACGAGATCGGGCACCCGCACACGCGGCGTGAACAGCGTCACCTCGGTTGCGGTCCCGGCCGGCATCTGGTCGGCCATCGCATCGATGCGCAGAAAGCCGTCGGCTTGCGCGAAGGACGTGATCGCGCCAGAGCCCTTGCCGGAGGGATAGGCGATCAGGCCGTCCCTACCTTCCACCAGCGAGACCATGACAAACTCGGTGCGGCCGAGTTCGGAAGAAATGCGCACCGGCACTGTCGCGTTCACCCTGGCATCGGAGCGGACCGGCAGTCCGGCCATCCTGCGCAGCACCGGCACGATCATGTCGTGGAAAGTGAACATCGCCGAGGTCGGAAAGCCCGGCAGGATCACCACCGGCTTGCCGTCGCACACAGCAAGGCACAGCGGCTTGCCGGGCTTGAGCGCAACGCCATGCGCGATGATGCCGGGCTGGCCTAGCCGGCCGATGATACGATGGGACAGGTCGCCGGCGCCTTTCGACGTGCCGCCCGACAGCACCAGCATGTCCGCGTCCGACAATGCACGCCGCATGGCGGCTTCGAGCTTTGCTTCATCGTCGGGAATGGCGCCGAGGAAGATCGCCTCGCCGCCGTTCTCATCGATGGCCGCGGCGACGATCGCACCGTTGGTGTCGTAGATCGCGGCGGGCGCAAGCGGCTGACCCGGCTGAACCAATTCGTCGCCGGTGGAGATCACCGCAACCCGCGGCTTGCGCGCGACAATCACCTCGGCAATACCGCAGGCCGCCAGCATGCCGATCTCGCGCGAGCCGATGATCGTGCCGGCGCGCAGCAGCGCCTCGCCGCGCGCGATGTCGGAGCCTGCATAGGAGACGAACTGCCCGGGAGACGCGGCACGACGGACGTCGATCGCATCCGGGCCGGCCGGCTGGGTGTGCTCGACCATGACCACGGCATCGGCGCCGCGCGGCAAAGGACCACCGGTGGCGATCGGCGTTGCGGTTCCTGCCACGACTTGTAGCGTGGGCGCGATGCCGCAGTGGATGGTCTCACCGTTCACTGCGAGACGCACCGGCGTGCCTTCGCCGGCCGCGGCAAGATCGGCCGAGCGGACGGCAAAACCATCGACATTGGAACGGTCGAACGGGGGGACGTCGACCGGCGCTGTGATGTCTTCGGCGAGCGCTGCGCCGAGTGCATCAGCCAGCTTGCGCGCTTCGCGGGGGATCGCGCGCGGGAACAACGCAGCTTCAAAACGCGCCAGCGCATCCTCGCGCGAGAGGATCTTGAGGAACTGCTCCTGCTCGAGCCTGCCGCTGTCTGGCGTTTGCGGAATCATCGTCATGCCGGAACCCATATCATTCCGGCATGAGATAAGCATCGACCGGCGCGCCCGCCGCAAACCCTTCGTGGCTGGCGGGAATGAGCAGCCATGCATCCGCACGGGCGATCGCCTGAAGCGACCATTCGCCGACGGCAAGCGGCAGCCATGCCTGATGTTCCCTGACCAGCAGAGCGATTTCGGCGATGCCGACACTGGATGCGATCTTTCGTGCGAGCGGCAGGGTCATTTGCCGGCGCGGGTGCCGTGCCGACAGACGATCGACGAGCGGAAGCACCAGCACAAACCAGGCCGCGAGCGCATGATCCGGCGAGCCGGGCAACGCGACGACGGGAATTCTTCCGACCCGCCCCACAGCGGCGGTGCGTCCTGGCAGGAGTGCAAGGCCGTGGGCGAGCACAGCGCCGTGCTGAGCCAGCGCGGCGACAGCATAGTCCCGGCGGCCGACGCCGCTGCCGCCGATCGTCACGACGAGATCGCAGGCGGAATCGCCGAGCGCCTCTGCGATCGATGCCACGTCGCGCGCGGCGGCTTCGCGCATCTGCACGTCCAGCCCTGCGGCGCGCGCGGTCTCCGCGATCAGATGCATGGCCGCCGTCGCCCCCGGCACGTTGACGATGCGCAGCCGGGGACGCCGCACGCTGAGCTTTTCGACACCGGCCACACGTGCGAGCAACAGAGCGGCCGGACTGACCGGATGCCCCTCTGCCGCGGCGAACGTCCCTTCGCCGATACCACTGCCCGCGCGCCTGACGCCCTGCCCAGGCACACCCTCCGCCAGCACCTGCACCAGCGGCCCCGATGCATCCACTGCGTCGGCATCAAGGACACAATCACATCCGACCGGCATGGCGTCGCCAGCCTCGACCCATTCCAGGGCCTCCGTCAGCGCCAGCGGCGAATAGGCCGAGGCTCCGACGAGATCGGTGGCGCGCAATGCCCAGCCGTCGGCGGCGGCAATGTCACGAGGCGGACAGGCCGCCATCGGTGGCGCGCCTGCAGCAATGCAGCCGGCGGCCTCGGCCAACGACAGCTCCACCGGTGCGACCGGTTCAACGTCTCGCAGCAACGCGGCGAGCGCGGCGTCGAGCGGCGTGAGCGAGGACGGCAGGCGCTGGGTCATGCGCCATGATGGACCACGCATCGCCCGGTTTGGCAACCGCAGGTGATGCCGAGATCAACCGCCCGACTTGCCCGCATTGGGGAAGAACAATTGCTGTCCGTCGACCTTGTATCCGGCGATCGCCATCTGCCCCTCCGGCGAGGTGAGCCAGTCGACGAAAGTCTGTCCCAG
>Ga0102590_1001462_pt1 | contig 35405 bp, 25 predicted proteins | sample AraplaMF_Col_mMF_FD_76859 | JGI IMG/M metagenome (GOLD analysis project Ga0102590, IMG submission 76859) | Arabidopsis root microbial communities from the University of North Carolina, USA - plate scrape MF_Col_mMF | ecosystem: Host-associated > Plants > Roots > Endosphere | place: USA... | reverse complement strand
ACTGTCCTGCTCCCTGCAAGAAGGCTACCAACAGCTGCTCAATGAAGACAGGAACGGGTTCCGTTACGGGATCGAGAATCTCTGGTTTGAGTACGACTTTCCCGTAACTGCGGACCCTTCCTTGTTCTTTGACCTGCACAGGAGCACCGGATCATCATTTAACAAGCGGATGAAAGATCTCGCCAAAGTGTGCAGCCTGTTTGGGTACGCCCTGCCGGATGGCCTGGCAGCGCAGCTTACCCTGCTCGAAGAGCAGGATCTGCCGGTGCTCTACTATGGGCTGATGTTCTCCAGGCAACCGCAATTTCTGCGCTTCACCGTTCCGAACGTTGAACCGGGACAGCTGGCAGCCGTATTGCAGAAGATTGACTGGAAGGGTGATTACAGCCTGGTAGAAGCCCTGGAAGCACAGTACCTGCAGTCCTTTGACAAAGTTTCCCTTGCACTGGACCATAACGGTCAGCTGGGCAGCCGCCTTGGTGTGGAAGTCTATACAGAAGATACCGATGCCGCAGTGGAAATGTTCTACCGGAAGGAGGCCTTCAATAAAGACCAGTACCAGCTGCTGAAGCAGTGGCAGGGAAAAGTAACGCTGGACCCCGGCATTTCTACCGCCTTATCTGAACTTCACGAGCGTGAGATCTGTTATGTACACAAACGGATCAATCACTTCAAGTTCATACTGGATAAGGGCCAGGTCACGGGAAAAGCATACCTGTATTATTGCTATTAGGAATATCCTTTCACTCACAATAAACCATTAAGGAAATGACCGGTACAACTATCCCTCCTGAAAATCACGGCGCCGATAACAGCGTGTACGCCACCTTTGATGTACTGTATACGCTGTGGTTCCCGTTTTCCGAGCTGCCCATCGCTCCCCTGGCGCAGCCCGACATTGAAGCTATCTCCAAACAGGTGCAGGCGGGGTTCTGGGCAGCGGTAAGCGCAGGCTCAAACCCATTGCTCAGCATCTTCCAGGGCCTGACATACCCTCAAAATCTTCCTTTTTATGCAGCCCTGAAAAGTTCCACTGATCCTGCCATACAAAAATTCATCACCGTAGCCGGCGGTATGGGCGGATTAACGCCGGATGAGGCATCACAGGTACTGTCTTTCTTCTTTGAAGCAGGCCCCCTGTCTACTGAAATGGCAATGGTCATCCGCGAAGCCTATCTTACGGTGATCTGGGACCTGCCACTGGGCGTTCCGCTCACCGGCATACAGGTACCCCAAACTTTTGTAAGCGATACCGCTGTTTATTCAAAGATCAATTATCCCAATATTCCCCCCAGCCGGTTGGTATATGATCCCGGCACACAAAGCATCAGGGCCAAAGAAGGCGAGATTGAATACCTGGTGATCGGCAGCGGCCCTGCTGGCGCCACCGTAGCACATGAACTGCAGCAGGCCGGAAAAAAAGTAGTGCTGGTAGAACAGGGCCCCTTCGTGGTATGGGGGTCGATGAACACCATGAGCTATTCCAAACTGATGTTCGGGAGCGATGCAGTGACTACTTCAGACAACGGCATCCTGGTGCGCAGCGGTCAGGCCATGGGCGGCGGCAGTACCGTGAATATCGACCTGGCCTTCTCACCGCTGGAAGATACGATTCACTCCCGCATCGCCAACTGGATAGACAAAGGATACATTGACGGCCGCTTCTATACAACCGACCGCCTCGCTGCTACTTACCAGTGGGTGCGCAATATCATACATACCCGCGCGGTAACGCAATGTGAGCTGAACCGTGACAACCGCGCGCTGTGGGACGGCGCCAATGCTTACGGCGTTGATCCATCCCTGTATCATCTGAACCGTTTCCCGCAGGACCTCTCTCCTTCCCCGGTAACGCAGAAACGCGATGCTGCGCGGCAGCTGATCCTGCCCGCTATGGAAGACAGCACAAACCCGCTGAGCGTGATCCCCGATGTAGCCGTGCAGGAACTCCTGTTTGACACACAATCCGATGGTACTGTATATGCCAGCGGCGCCAGCCTGCTGGTGAATACGCCCTGGACGGAGTATGGCAATACCATCGTTGATCCCTGCGGATTAAACATCCCTCCGGGCACGCAGGTAAAAATTTATGCAAAGAATGTGATCCTTTCTGCCGGAACTATCGGCTCTACCAAAATATTATTGAACAGTGCACAAAACCAGCCGGCCTTAAAGAATCCGAGGATCGGCAAAGGACTGATCATGCATCCTTCCTTCCCGCTGATCGGTGTATTCAATGAGCGCATCAACCTGCTGGAAGGGCTGGACAGCGCCACTTACCTGGATGCATTCGGCGTAACGCCGGGGTTCATCTTCGAGACCATGTCGGGCATGCCAGCATATGGGGCAGTGCTCATTCCCGGCAACGGTCTGGATGTCTTCAAGCAGATCACGAAGTTCAATCAATCTGTAGGCTTCGGTGTGATGCTGGTGGATACGCCTTCTGACGATAACTGCATCACGATGAACAACGGATCGGTCGTGCTGAACTATACGCTTAGTGAAGATGATAAGGCGCGCTTCCGTACCGGTGTGGCCATTGCCATCCGCATGATGTTCCTGGCCGGGGCCAAACAGGTGATCATCCCCACCAATGAGAACGTACTGGGGCTTGATAATTTTGATCCGATGAGGGGCAGCTATCTCGACAACATCCAGCAGGCTGACCTGGTGGAACAAAACCTGCAGTTCATCCCTAACCGTACGGTGCTGACATCTGCACACCTGCAGGCCACCAATAAGCTCGGCGCTGCTGCCGATACTTCTGTGGCCTCCACCCGGCAACGTATCTGGAACATGGTAACGAAAGAAGAGATACCCAACCTGTACCTGATGGACAGCAGCATGTATCCCACTTCTGTAGGCGCCAATCCCATGCAGTCGCTGTACACTTTTGCTAAAATATTCTCCGAACGCCTGCTGGGCGATATGGATACTCCCGGCGAGATCCATTTCCGCTCCATTCAAAGCGACAGGCTGGCTCGCGGCCCTATCCTGGGACCCGTGAGAACAGGAGCAGGAAGATAATTACTCCATTGATCACTCTATACACTCACAGCATCTCGCACACTCTCTCCCGCCCGTAAACATTCTGTTTACGGGCATTTTTTTGTTATTGATAAATTTGATGAACGGAGGAAGGGCCAGCAATTAGTTCACTAATTTGGCCGTCCAACAAAACTATGCCATGAAAACATATTTGCTGCTCTTCCCTCTGCTCGCCACGGGCCTCTTTTCGGCTCCCGGTGGCAGGCAAGCTACTGTTGCCATTAAAGAACCCGCTGCTATTCCAGACACCAGCCTTACATTGTTTGGCCGTGGCACCTATCCCGGAGATGACAGTAGTTACCAGCTGATCAAAACTTCCGGTTTCAACACCGTGATCCTTTCCAGCTTTTATATCAGGTCTAACGGAGACGTATACTCCGGAGATGATAACAAAAACCCGGTCATCCATGATGGCAAATATGTTGGAGACCAATCCTGGCTGAAGCGCGTAGCTTCGCTTAAAAAGAAGAACAGTACTGTTAAGCGCATAGAGATCTTACTGGAAGGCAGATGGTTTAACCAGGCGCCGAACACCTATGATTTTATACTGGACTGGGCTGATGGCACTAAAACATTTCCCGGCATTGTAACGGGGACCGGTGATAACAGCACGTTATATAAGTTATGCAAGGTATTGAAGGAAGAAGTAGGTGCAGACGCTATTTGTATTGACGATGAATCTGTTTACAACAGCGCATCCATCGTATTGCTGGGGGCGATGGTAAAGCGGCTGAACATGCACATGACGCTCTGCCCTTATAAAAACTATACTTACTGGAAAGAGATAATGAACGGATCGCAGAAAGGCCTAATAGACGCTATCTACCTGCAATGCTATGATGGCGGCGCCAGGAATGTACCTGCAGACTGGATAAGGGAATTGCAGCCAGCTATGCCGCTGTACCCCATCTTTCTTTGCCGTGGCGCTTTCAGCACCTGCGCCACCAATCATAACAGCAAAACGCCTGCTGAGATCAAGGCAGAGATGATCCGGTTCAAAAAAGACTACCCGGGCATGAGCGGCGGAGCGATCTGGCAGATGGCAGATATTAAAGGATATGTGAGACGAAGCTGTGCGGTACAGGACAGTACATCCGGCAGCGCAACATCTGTAGGCCAATATCTTTCACAGCTGAAGAACAGCCTGAAAGAAGGGCTGTGATCAATGCAGCACAAATTCTAATCCCCCCACTATGTCCCCATCCATACGGGGCTTAATAGTAAAAGGAATGATGGCAGGCACTGCACTCAATTTCAGTTTATTTAACTGGCCGGCGTCTATACGAGCAGTGTAGGCGCCGGGAGGCAGTCCCAGGAAACTGAAATACCCATCCGCCTGTGTAAGCGCCTTTGCCACCGGGGTGCCATCTTCCCGGTAAAATTCAACCGTGATGCGGGCCATCTCCCGTTTTGTTCCTTTCTCCTGCAGGAACACTTTACCAGACACTTCTCCCATTACACTCACGGGTACGGCTATAGGCTTAAGACGGTGCGGGTCTATTGTTACATACATGGTTTGCCAGGCCAGTTTCCAGGCGATGTTGTCAAAATTACTGCGGCCCAGGTCTACATAGTAGGAAGTGTAAGGTTCCAGTTCCAGGATGCGCACGGTAGTATCTTTGTCATCTGTGATCACGCGGCCGGTGTTGATGCTCACTTTAACGCCGGGCACTCTCATCTCGCCTGCATCCTTTTGCCCGTTGCCATTGATATCCAGGAAAGGTAACAATACAATACCGCCGCTGCCTACATTCACGCGGTTATTGGCTGCCAGGTAATGCGTGTTGGCGTCGTAGAGGAACCCGCCACGGGCGGCCTGCACCAGGGTGCTGCCGTTGTTGCCGCGCAGGGCGGAAATAGCTACCTGTCCGAAAGCAAGATCATAACGGAGACTGATACCGATATTGTTGATATTGCTCCTGAAATTCTGCTCATAGAAGCAGGTCAGATAGCCACGATAGAACAGGTACTTACTGATCTCACATTTTGTGGAGATGATACGGGGACCGCTGTATTCATACTGTACCTGCGGCGTTATCAGCATACGCTGTGAAGGCACAGGAATAGACAGGGAGAAATTGCTGTACACATAAGGATAAGGATGCTGTCCCTTAGCAAACAAGGCAAAGGTGGAGAAGTTGGCGCCAATGCCGCCTACTGCACCGGAGAACATACTTTCTACCGTGGTGTAGCGGGTACCTGGCAGCAGGATCTGGCTCAGGGCCAGGCGGGAATACACCGAAAAGGTCCTGGCGGTAAAAGGTTTTGCAAAACTCAGTTTCCGTTCTTCCAGGTAGTTGAAATTGATAGCCTGCTGCCCTTTTTTGTAACGGGTGTAGCTGGCTTCTACTTCCAGCCGGGAGGGATGGCGGTAACTTAATATACCCGTACCCCTTACCTGATAATTGTATTCGCCGCTCAGCAGCAGGTTATGGGCTAAACGCATGGAAGCATTCACAAAAGGCATGTTCTTGCTTTGCAGTACAGAAGAGACATACTCATTACCCGCGCCAATAGTAATATGGCGGCTGGCGCCGTAGTTGAACTGTGCGCGGGAGTACTGTGTATTGCGGCCATCCTGTACAATACCGCCGCTGATGTTGTATTCAAAAGTATTAGGAGGTAAGAAATTAAAGGGAACGTTCACCAGCATTTCGCTGCTGCGTTCTTCGCCGAAGGGACTGTAAAAACGTAAGCGCACCTGTGTATTGCCGTACACCAGCGGCACCTGGAAGGTATAGAACCCTGCTGCATCCGCCAGGGTATAATCTACCAGCACGCCATTGATGTACAGCTCCACCGTCCAGCCGGGATTGGTGTAATTGCTGAGCGTGTACGCGCCATAGGAACGGCGCATGGTACTGGGTGTGTTGGTGAACTGTACCCCGACGATGGGCGCGTAAATAGTAGCAGTAGCATTAGTGAAGATCTTACCTGCCGTGATCTGCCTTACGGCATTCCAGTCGTTGTTAACGTAACGCCAGCGGTAGAACTGCAGACGTTCATCAAAGGCGCGGGTAATGCCGCTTACTTTATATACATCCGGCAGCTCGCTGCTGCTGTAGTAATTGTTATAGTTCAGGGATACGATGGTTTCACCACCGGCTACAATGCCCCCCAGGGAAAGGTTCAGCCGGGTATCACTGTTCTGTTTAAGACGCTGGGTGGCGATCACCGACCAATCGGCCATGCCAAAATGGAAGAAGGGACGTTTGCTGCCGAAGGAAGTATCTGCCTGGGCTTCTCCTTTCAGGCGGCTGATGTTACGACGCATGTCTTCCAGCTTTCTTTCGCGGATGGCGGGCAGTTCTATACGGCTGGCAATGGTGGCGGAAAGGCTGCGGAAATTAAATTTACCGGCAAGACCGAATACTTTATCGAAGTAATCCAGTTTAAGGTACAGGTTATCGTTTGTGCGGATGATATCATGCTGTTGCAGGGAAAATACCTTTCCCTGGTAAAGGATACGACGTTGGGTATAATCGATCAGATAGTCTGATTGTGCTTGTATATAAGTGCCGGATACTGAGTCCAGCCCGGTGGAAAGGGTATTGCGGATGCGCAGGAAATCGAAAAGATCTGCGATAGGGAGATAGAGGGATTCTTCATAAATGACCGCGGGCATTTCCGTACCGCCGATATCCTGTACGGAAAGGTAAACGGAGATCTCTTCATATTCTTCATTACTGCGTGTAGGAACAGCAGCCGTTAGCAGCAGCATACAGGAGAGCAGATACGCGGTATGCATCCTGTACCGTGTATGCTTTATTGTTATATGGGGTTTGTTATACTGCATCCTCTTTCGTTACTCCTGTATAAATGTTACAGCGAATGTGCCACTGTAGGCGCCTGGTGGATTAGCCAGGGGACTGCCAACCGTGAGGGTCCCTCCTATCCTGACCTGCGTTCGTCCGGGCGGCGCTACGGTCGTGATAAAAGGAGAGCCCGTACTGGAAGTGCCCAGGTGTAATATGAGGGCGCCGCCGTTGCTGCCGTGCAGCGTTACGTCTGCACCGTTCAATATAGAGATGAGCGTACCCGGCTGGGCCTCTATTTCAAAAATGGCGGGCGAGTAAGGGATTCCCAGGTTGGCCTGTACAACATCACCCGTAACAGAACGGGAACCATCCGGGTAGACGATCACGGTTCCGCCCGCAATCCCCTGGAAGAATGCACCGAATATCAGTCCCTGCGCCGGGTTTACATACACAGCGATGGGCCGCGGTGGCGGCGGCTGAGCGGCAGCGCGGCTATACCAGGCCAATGCCATGCAGGCACACAAGATCCATTGACAGTACCTATTCATGTGTTATCAGTATTTTCCTGGAACGCAGGCCCTGCTTTGAAAAATAATTCACCATATAGATGCCGGTGTTGCAGCCGGGCTGTAACTCGTAATGCCCGGCGGCGTTGAATGATCGTTGATATATGACCTGACCCGGCAGGTTAGTAATAGATACCCGGCCCTGTTCTCCCGCAGGCAAGGGCAGATGTACATGCACAACGCCGCCAATAGCGTAGGCCCGGAAATCATCTGCCGTGAGCGGCGGTCCTAAGGCGCTACGGCTGAATACCAGTGAAAAAAGCTGATCATAGTTCCCTTCATCCAGGTATAAGCGATACTGCGCATTGCGCTGCAGGTCTTGCAGCGTGTTCGCCACGGCATCTTTCAGGTAGATGTGCCAGCCCGCAGGCAGGCGGGTAATATCGCGTACATAGAAAGTGATCCAGCCCGTTCTTTTGCTTTGCAGCAGCAGCGGAATGGTGGTACTGCTATCCTGCAGGTAAGGCAGGGCGCTGATGGATAGTGGCTGTCCGTCAGCCGACAGCGTGTACAGGCTGGGCGTAAGCGGATCCGTGTTCATCAGCTTCAATGCATCGAGCGCCTGTTCAAAACCAGGACCGGCGGTTTCTTCGAAATAGATCACTACAGGATCGGGCGGATATCCCTCATCGTTATAGCCTGCTTCTAATCTTAGTAAGGGCGCATCCGCGCCGGTAACACGGTGATAGGAAGGTGTTAAATTGTTTACCCGGGCGTTGTTGTTAACAGCCAGCGTACCGGTGACCGGGAAAGCGCCATTGCTTACATGTACAAAGAAACCCTGCATGGCAGGAATAATATTATTGGCAACACCATCGCTGGAAACACCATTGATATAAGAGCTATAGGAACCGGTGTACTGATCCGTAGTGCCCGGGTTGAAGTAATATACTGCATTATCAATATTGGTGCGGGTCCAGCCGCTGGCGGCATCCCAGTCTACCGGGGAAGGATAAGGATTGCCCACGAGGTTAAAACCTAACGTATAGGTGCGGTTATGATTGTAGAGGGTAAGCGAACGAGCGCCGCTACTCACTACACCACTGATATCTATTGTACGCGCAGTGGCCACTGCGCCGAAGTTAGCGGCGTATCCCTGCATGGGGTTCAGTACGTTGCTGGCAGTGGTATAACGCACCCAGCCCAGTGATGTGAGGTTTTCGTCGTAATAGTAGAGCGTGGGGAATGTGGCGTTCAGGTTAAGATCATTCGCCAGCTCATTCACCGTAGCCGCCTGGAAAGGCGAGCTGATATAACGGTAACCAAAAGCGCTGGGCAGATAACGCTGCATGGTGACATTGCCCAGCACAGCGCCTGCGCCACTCCCGCTGATCAATGCTGTTTGCGCAGCAGTAGAGAGCAGGGTAAGATTGCCGCCGGTAGTGAAATTGCCAACAGTGGGCGTTAAGATGCCACTGAGCGACAGCGTACCACCTAAGCTTACACCAGCGCTGTTGTTGATCGTCAGATTGCGGATGGTATTGCTGCTGAACAATGCCGCCGGAATAGTTTGTGCAGCAGTACCGTTCAGTTCAACCGTACCACTGCCAGCGGAAATACTGCCGCTATTGGTAATAGCGCCGCTGATCTGCAGGCTGGCATTCGTCACGGTCACACTGGCGCCGGATTGAATGGTAATAGCATTGCAGGCGGCCGTACCAGTGGAGATCAGCGGATAATTGGAAAGCGCCGAAGGTATGGTAATGGCGACCGCCGTATTAGGAATAGTACCGGTAGACCAGTTACCGGATACGAACCAATTGGTACTCACAGCGCCGGTCCAGATCGCAGTGTTCAGCAGCTCTCCCACTGCAATATCGTTGAGCGATGTCAACCCGGTGGCTTGTATGGAAGTAGCTAAGGGAGACGCTACCACGGGCAGCGACCATGTACTGCCATTGTAAACGCCCACTTTAAAATTGGTGGTGTTGGCGCCAGCATCTACATCTGTCGCTCTCCAGTTCAGTGTAACAGCCACCGTGGTGAATACGATGCCGCTGTTAGTGAGGGTCCAGTAGCGGTTCACGCTCTTTGATGCATCGATACCAGACGTTGCCAGGCTGGGATGATCCGGTGTAGTAACGATACCCAGCAGGTTACCCGCAGTACCTACACTGGCAAAGAGCGCGGTAGCAGGTGTATAGTTAGCAGCATCGCCTATCTCAAATGTGCGGGATATACTGGAGCCGGTGGCTACGTTCTTCTGTAATCGTCCGTACACCCAGCCGCTGGATTGGCCCGCGCCGCTGACGGTAGCGGCAGCAGGCATGATAAGGGTATTGCTGCCCGTTTGGACAACGCCGCTTATAATGTTCAATGTACCGTTCACAGTAATGCTGGAAGACAATACCGTTGAACCACTGGTCTTTTTAAGTGTAAGATTATTGAAGGCCCCGGTAGAGCTGATGGTTTGGGCGCCTGCGCCGTTCAATACAAAGGTGCTGCCCGTATTGGTGAATGTGCCGCTGCTCATGCTCCAGTTACCACCCAAGGTGTCTGCAAAACTACCGGGCACAAAAGTGCCATTTGTCAAGGTAAAATTATTGAAGATGCGCAGGATTGCGCTGGCCGTTTTTGTACCGGCAGCAGAAATGGTGAGATTACCATAAGCGGTAGCAGATGATACTGCCTGCGTGCTGCCTGCATAATCTACTGTACTGAGCGTATCTAATGCGTAGGTGTCGAATGTGGGTAAAGTACTGGTACCACCGATCTTCAGGGCGGCATTGTCCGCTATTGTAAGGTCGCCGCCGGGGTCCTCTGTAAGGGTCTGTGCGCCCATATCAAGCGTACCGCTTTCAATATCCAGTTCTAAGATGTTCGTGATGCTTTTTGACAGGGTAACGGTAGTGCCGCTTTTCAGGATCGTAAATTGCGCCAATGCAAAGGAGGCAGCACTGCCGGTGATCAGCCCCGGGGAACTGCCGGTAAAATTCAGTGAGGCAGATGAAGCATCGATGGTATTATTATTTGTGAAATTATGGGAGATATTAACGTCTGAGTTGAGTGTAATAGTGCCGGTGATGGTAAAGTCATAAAATGTTGTGTTGGAACTGCCGGAGAGCTGGCCGGTAGCGCTGCTCATAGTAAACAGGGAAGTACCGCCATTCAGGGTGCCATCAGCAGTAAGGTTACCGCCAATGGTAAAACTGCGGCTGCCCGCATTAAAAACGCCATTGCTGCCCAATGTGAAATTGCCGCTGATATTCCAGTCTGCATTGGGTGTAACACCACCGCTGGCCGTAATGGAAACATTATTCAAGGCAGTAGGCGCGCCGTTCACGGTGATCGCGCCTGTACCGCCAAAAACTACAGTGCCGGTGCTGGAAAAAGCAGTTCCCACCAGCTGGTAGGTTTTAGCGGTGGAAGGTGTAAAGTTCAAAACACCACTGCTGGTAACTGTACCGTTATTGGTGAAGGTGCCGATAATAGTATGATTGGATGCGCCGCCGTTAAAAGCTGCGCCGGTACCGATATTAAAAGCCACACCTACTATCCAGCCCACACTGGCGGTTACCCCACCCGTATTGTTCACGTTCAGGGTGGCATAGGTGGGCGTACTGGTAGAGTTCAGCACCGGTGATACGGTACCATTGAAATTAATAATGCCGCTTGAATTGGAGGTAACCGCGTTGATGAAACGGATGGTTTGTACCACTGTACCAGTAAAGGTAGCGGTACCATTGCTGACGAGCACACCCTGGTTGGTAAGATCGCCATTGAGGGTAGAAAGCCCTGAACCACCGTCGTAAGAACCTGCGGGCGTGATCAGCAGCAGGCCATTGTAGGTAATGTCACTGCCGCTGACTGCATAGCTGCCATATACGGTTACTTTGTTGAAAGTCGTATTGCCGGTGATGGTTTTACTGCTGCCGTTAAGGATCACTGTACCGGTGCCGGGCGAGAAGGTACCGCTGTTAGACCAGTTGCCGCTCAGGTCTATGGTAAAAGTACCGGCGCTGAAAGTGGTACCGCTGCTGATGGTAAGATCACCGGTTACCGCAGTGGACGCTGCCAATGTTTTTGTATTGCCGTTACTGAGGATGAGTTGCCCGTAAGACACGCCAGCAACGGATTGTGCACCTGTTCCGTTATAATTAACCGTACTACTGGTGTTCAGCGTGTAGGTGGTAAAGTTAGCCGGGAAATTATTGCTTCCTCCTGCCAGGAGCGTGGTACCACCAGCTACGGTCACTGTTCCGCCGGTAGAACTTCGGTTAGCCGTAAATGTTGACAGGTCCAGTATGCCGCTGTTCACCGAAAGGTTGCCCGTAATACCGACATTACCGGTAAGCGTGGCCGTGCCGGATGCCTTGCTGACAGTGAGGTTATTGAAGGTAGTAGCCGTAATGCTCTGAGCGCCGGTGCCGTTCAGGGCAACTGTGCCGCTTAATGAAACAAAGAAGCCGCTGTTATTCCAGTTGCCGCCTACGGTAGTGGTCACACCGTCCCCGTTCAGGATAGCGCCGGAACTGATGTTGACGTTGCCAACAACGGTGGTAGGGAAGTTAATATCCAATTCTCCGGCCGTGACGGAGAGTTGTCCGTTTACGGTTGCACCGCTGTTAATAGCGGCAATACCACTGGCTTTGTTAATAACCAGGTTATAGTAGGTAACGGGCCCTACGAGCTGTGTGGCTGTTCCGTTATAGGTAACTGTACTATTCCCGGCGGTAAATGTGCCGCTGCTATAGGTAAAATTGCTGCCAATATTAAACGTACCAGCGCCGGAGAAGCTAATGTTAGCCCCACCGGATTGTGTTAATCCACCGCTGAGATTTACGGTAGCGGCGCCTGCATTCAGGCTGATGGTATGCCCGGCGGTACCGTCGCTGAGGATCAGATCTCCGTTAACGGTCAGAGGCTGTCCATTCAATTGTATGGTATGTGCAGCATTGGCAGACCAGGAGCCATTCACGTTTCCGCGTACGGTCAATGCACCGCCTGCGGTAAGGGAGAGCGTGGCCGCCTGTGCGCTGCCGAAGAGAATGCTCTTTACCGTGGTGCTGTTATTAATGACCGGCTGATTGGTGAAGGCGGCAGTGCCTATTTCCACGATATCGTTTGTACCGGGCGGAAGAGAAGGGCTGCCTGCTACCGTGGTCCAGTTAGCGGCTGTGAACCAGTCGTTGCTTACGGAGCCGTTCCATCTTACCACGTTAAGATCGTCGAAGAAGGTCCAGCGGCCCGCCGCGTCGCCTACGAAAGACTGCTCCACGTAATTAGCGGTGGTGCTGTTTGAAGCTTTGCCCGCCGCTGCCCAGGAACTGCCGGTATTGCGCCACAGCTGCATGGTGGATTCGTTGTTACCATTCAGCTCATCGTCTTCATAATGCAGCCTCAGCGTAGTAATCAGCGATACAACTGCGCCGGTGATACTGATACTATACTGGCGGTTAGCTGCTGCCTGCCGTTGGAAATCAGTAACGGTTCCCTTGGTAACAGATAAGGTAATTGAGCTGACCGTTAAACTGAGCCCAGCAAGGGAAATAGTAGTGTTAGGGCTTTCAAAGGCATAGGCAGTGCCGAGTATGAAAGCGTGCGAGCGCTGGATATTACCAAATATAACTCCATTACCGGTGCGTGTAGTGGTGATCGTAACCGTGTTACTGCCAGTGGTCATGGTACCGGTGGTCATGTTCAGCGTGCCTACGCTGACATTGCTCAGCAGGGCCAGTTCCAGGCTGGAAGAAGACTTGTTAAGCGTAAGATTGGCAAAGGTGGTAGCGCCGCTGATAGTGGTATTTAATGTGCCTGTAAAGGCAATCGTGCCGGAGGAGGCTGTAAAGGTACCGTTATTGGTCCAGTTACCCAGCATAGTATGCGTAAACGTAGATGCATTAAAGGTAGTGGAAGCAGCAATGGTCATATCACCGTTCACCGTAACAGCGCCGCCTGCTGTTTTTGTGTTGCCGTTAGACAAGGTCAGATTACCATAGGCGCCGCCTGTAATGGTTTGGGGGCCGGCGCCGTTATAGTTCACGGTATTAGGTGTGGTGGCGGTTACATTCAAACTGCCGGTGCTAATGGTATAAGTGCCTGCGATACCTAATACCGCGTTGGTAGATAGTTGCAGGGACGTACCGTTGAGCGTAACGTTGAACAGGTTGGCGGTGCCGTTCAGGGTACTGGTACCCGTAAACGTAGCGGTACCCGCCGATGCCCCGAAGCTGCCGCTGACGACAAGGGAAGCGCCTATTGAAAAGCCGGAGCCGGTGCTGATACTGCCGCTGACAGACAGACCGCTGAAGCCGATCGTACCTGCGCCCGAAATAGTCTTAGATGACCCGCTTAATGTAAAGGTACCTGCACTGGCTGTTAAGCTGCCGCTAACGGATAAGTTGCCTGTAAGGGTAATATTAGTGGATGTAGTCACGGTACCGGACACCGTGAGGTTGTCAAATACAATGCCTGTTCCTGTGATGGTTTTGGTAGTGCCTGACAAAGTAGTGGTGCCACCGGATGCATGCGTAAAAGAACCAGGACCGCTGGTAGCCAGGTTGCCGCCTATATTCAGACTGCTGGTAGCAGCCGCCGTAACGTTAGAAGCGAGCAAGGAAAGATTGTTGAAATTATGCGTACCCGTGCCGCTGATAGCAGTACCGCCGCCCGTCATATTCACCGTGCTGGTGCTGCCTGTGAAAGTACCGTTATTGACCCAGTTACCTGCGATGTTATGTGTAAAGCTGCCGCCATTGAACGTGGTGGAAGCCCCGATAGTAACATTGCCGCTTACCGTTATATTAGACGCTGCCGTATAGCTGAGAGAAGTACCGGCCCCCAAGTTGCTGCTGAGGTTACCGGATACGGTAAAATCGGTAGCGGGCATGGTTTTTACCACTGCCCCGGTGCTGGCAGAGAGTGTGAGGTTACCATAGGATTGTGCAGATACGGTTTGGTTAGCTCCTGCATATTCTACCACACTGGTGAGGCTGAGTGAACGGGTAGCATAGTTGGCAGGGAAAGTATTGGTGCCGCCGATCTTCAGGGTAGCGCCATTGCTGACGGTCAGGGTGCCACCGGCAACCGTTGTACCGCGATTAGCCGTAAAGGTAGAGAGATCCAGTGTGCCCGCGCTCACCGTGATATTACCGGTAGCAGCGGTGGTAGAGTTCAATGCATTCAGGTTACCGGCCAATGTTTTTACCCCGCTGCCGCTGATGATGAGGGTAGAATAAGTCACCGTCTCGCGGACGGTCTGGTTCACCAAAGTAGCGCTGTAATCTACCCTGCTGCCCGCGCTGAGGGTCACTCCTGAAATACTATAGTTGCCCGCAAAGGTGGCGGCATTTACTTTCAGCAGGCCGTTAGCCCCCACAGTTAATGTACCTCCCCCGGATACTACAGGTGGCGTAGCGTTTTCCACGGGAGTGAAAGTACCATCTACTGTAAAGGAGCTCGCAACGGAGATATTTGTATTCAGGGTAACCGAGCTGCCTGCATTGATGGATAACCTTCTGAAGGCAGTGGTGGTGGCGCCGTTAATGCTTTGGGTCACGCCTGCAAAATTCACCCTGGCATTGTTAACAGTGGGCGTATAGGTACCACTGTTGTTCCAGTTACCTTTAATGGTAACCACTACCCCTTTGTGGGAAATAGTACCTCCTGCGTTGAGGTTAAGATCTCCTGCAATCGTGAGGCTTTTGCTAATGGTAAGTACAGGCGATGCTGTGCTGTTAATAGTCAACGCCCGGCAGGTAGCGGAACTGCTGACGGTTGGCTGGAAACTACCCGTGAAACTGGCATCGCCGATCACCGCATCCACCGAAGCGGTGGGCACACCGGCCGTCCAGTTAGACGCATTGTTCCATGCTGTGCTGACGGTTCCTTTCCAGCTGGTTTGCGCCTGTACTGTAAAGGACGACAACAACAGCAGGACGGCTGCTATCACATATAGCCTTCTGTTTTTTTCAAGGCCCATAGGTAAGTAAGTGTACTCGGTTATTTCAACAGCAGTTCTGCTTCTGATAAGACCACCGGTTTGCCTTTTACCTGCGCGGTATAGGTGACCTGCAATTTACCGTTGCGGTAATCCATACCATTCTCCTGTGACAGCGGGATGCGCAGCTGCCTTACGCGGCAGGGCGTATATACGGCCACTCCTTTTACATAGCCCACCTGTACGGCTTCGCCACGTCCGGAAATAGAGCGGACAGTGATATCGCCGTAAACAGACATATCCCCGTTGCGTTGCAGGCTCATATTAAGGCCGGGAACTGTATCGTTCACACTGGAAAGCGAGAGATCTGCCACCTGCACCTGTGCATTGGAGGCGCCCACCTGGATGATCACCGGTATGGTGATGCCAAAAACAGGGGTCAGGCGCACGGCGATGGCAACGGCATCTTTGGGAGGCTCCTCGCCCAGCGGCTGCTCCTCAGGTACGGCCCTGAAATAGATATGCGAGCGGTATTCTCCCGGCTGCAGCTCATTCATCCGCTCCACCTGCACTTTAATGGTTTGCGCCTCACCGGGGCCTAGTGTAACACTGCGGGGGAAAAAACGTATATGTCCGCTGGCAAAGCGCTGGCCGGAGTCTGGCTGGGTAATCGTCTCAAAAGTGCCGTCTTCATTCATCCGGATCTCGATCATGGAAATAAGGTAGCGGGCGGTATCCCGTCCGGTATTGGCAAGGTTCAGTTCCCGGGTGCGCTGCGTTCCGTCGAACACTACACGCCTTGGGGTGATCAGCAGGTTTCCCTGGGCCGCAGCCTGATGATAAAAAAAAGTGCTTAGTCCCTGGATGATGCAGCAATAGCACACCAGCAGCGATGCTGTTCTCATAGTTAACAAATTTTGCAGGCCTTTGCGCTTAGTTGTAATTAACCGTTACGTTAAAAGGCGTTGAGGAGACATACGTACCGGCGGCCTGTGCGGCGGCAACACTCAATGTAGCGCCCACATACAGTGTTTGCGTACCTGATGTGAGGGTACCTGTGCCCGAAGGGCTGCTGGTAAACGAACCTACCGTCATGCTGTTAGCACCGCTGGTAATAGCTACGGAACTGGGCAGGGATATGCTGTAGGTATAGCCGTCTTCCCCGGTTACAGTAAAGGCGGCTGCCGTCACTGTTCCTGCCGTAGCAGGCAGGGTAACGCCACCGGTAACGGTACGGGTGGGCGTTGCAGAAGGGGGCAGTACAACAGTACCTGCAGTGGTGGATTGTACGGCCACGTTGCCGAAATTCATGTCTGTTGTTTTGGTAATAGCTATCGGTGTTACGATGGTAGCCGTAGCGGTGGCGGTAGCCGTTTCCTGGGCAATGGCTTTTGAGGCGCAAATAAACAATGCCAGTGCGGCACAGAGGGGAATGAGGATCCTTTTCATAAACCTAAGTTTAATTAATAGTGAGTACGAACATTTAAACTGTCCGGCGGCAATAGGTTATGAAAAATAGTTCCTTCTTTTTTAGGATTGATCTTTGCGCTGATGGGCTCCGGTGTATCGGTTATTTGATTTAACTGCTGGTTCTGAACAATCTGTGTTAAAAGTACAGCATTTATATGATATAAACAATTAACCTTATAAAACGCCCTGGCCCCCTGTTACCAGGAGGCCGGGCATTTTTCCGTATTATCCTCTTATTTGATCCCTAATTTTTGTTTGGCCTGGGCCAGGAGGTCGTCGCAGGTGGCGGTGACGATGATATCCTTAGAGCTGTCCAGCACACAAACATAGCCCTTCTCGGCTGCCAGGTCAGACACAGCCTTTTTGGCTTTTGCCACAATGGGCCCGGTCATTGCCTGTTCCCGGGCGGCCAGCTGCTGTTCAGCGCGCGCCTTGTATTGCTCCAGGCTATTCTGGGCCGCCTGCAGTTCCTGCACCTTAATATCCTTCATATCCGGTTTCAGGGTAGCTTCTACCTTCTGAAACTCCGCTATTTTAACCTGCAGCTCTTTCATCAGGGTCTCCCCGTCTTTTGCCAGCTCCTTTTCATATAGCTTCAGCGAATCATAAGCGCGCTTTGTTTCGGGCATGCTGAAAACCAGCTGCTGCATGTCCACATAAGCGATCTTTGCCTGTGCATGGCTGCGGGTAAATGATAAAGCGATAAAAGCAACAAGAAGGAAAAAGCGTGTACAGTTCTTAAGCATACATTTCATATTTCGTATAAGGTTGTACCGCTAAATTGCAGGATGTTCCCTGAATAAAAAGTTAAGGGAACGATAAAGGAACGTTAAGGTGGACAGGCGGTATGCCCTAACCCAGCAGGTCTTTCTTATATAATGGCGCCCTGCGCTGTCTGGAAGCCTGTTCATATGCATAGGCCATGCTGATCAGCTTTGCTTCTGTATAAGCGGTACTGACAAAAGACAAACCAGCCGGTAATCCATGCGAAGAGCACATCGGCACGGTGATATGCGGAAACCCTGCAATGGCGGCCGGTGTGGCAAAATAAGGGCCATTGTCATAATCACCGTTCACGAGGTCAATACAGCATGCAAAACCATAGGTGATGCCGCAGAGCGCATCCAGATGTTGTGCCGCCATCAGGTCTGTGATGATCTGGCGGGAACGGAGCGTTTGCGCCAGGGCATCTTTATACTCCTGGCTGTTTAGGTCCCCTTTCTCATTACTTTCGATCAGTGTTTCCTGTTTGAAGAAAGGCATTGCTTTGGAAGTGTTGGCTGTATTGAAAGCGATGACATCTTCCAGCGATTGAACCTTTGCTCCGGCGGTGGAGAGATAACGGTTTACACCGTCTTTGAATTCATAAAGCAGCACTTTGAATTCTGATCGGGGCGCGATCACATTCAATGCTTTCAGCAGCTCCACTTCTACTATTGTTGCGCCCTGTGCTTTTAGCACCTCAATAGCTGCACGCAGCCCCTTGACAAGATCTTCCGGTGCATCCAGGTGCTGCTTTTCAACGCCGATACGCTTACCCTTCAGGCCATCCTTATCCAGGAATTTTGTATAGTCGTCCAGGAACTTTCCTTCGCTTTCTTTGGTCACTGGGTCTGCCGCATCCACACCAGTGAGCGCGCCGAGTAAAATGGCTGCATCCTGTACGGTACGGGCCATCGGGCCTGCGGTGTCCTGCGTAGCAGAAATGGGGATGATGCCAGAACGGCTCCATAAACCCACTGTTGGCTTAATGCCTACCAGTCCGTTAGCAGAAGAAGGGCAGGTAATAGAACCATCCGTCTCTGTTCCTATGCTTACTGCACAAAGACTGGCGGCCGTAGCACTGCCGGAACCGGAGCTGGAACCGGAAGGATTACGGTCCAGTATATAAGGGGACCTGGTTTGTCCTCCCCTGCTGCTCCAGGCGCTGGTAGAATGACTGGACCTGAAATTGGCCCACTCGCTCAGGTTTGTTTTACCTAAGAGCACCGCACCGGCTTCGCGCAGGCACTGGATAATAAAGGCGTCCTGCTTAGCGTGGTGGCCCAGCAAAGCCAGGGAGCCGGCCGTGGTCATCATCCTGTCTGCCGTATCGATATTATCTTTCACCAGTACGGGAATGCCGTGCAGCGGACCTCTTAGCTTGCCTTGCTTCCTTTCTGCATCCATACGGGCGGCAATGGTAAGCGCATCAGGATTCAGCTCGATAACGGAATTCAGCTTAGGCCCCGTTTGATCAATGGCTTTGATACGGTCCAGGTATTGCCGGGTGATGGATACAGCGGTAGCCTGTCCCTTTTGCATCAGCTCCTGTAACTGTGCGATCGTGATCTCTTCCAAAGCGTGCTGCTGTGTGGTAGTAGCGGCGAAGCCGGGTAAGCGGGAGGCGATGAGCCCCAGGCCTGTTAATGAGCCGGCGTGCAGGAAATTTCTCCTGTTCATAGACGGGTTAGTTTGCTATTAATATAGGGAATTTTCTCAAGCAAATGAGCCCGTTATGATCAATGAGATCTAGTTTGCAGCAGTGTACCTGATATGCTGGTACAGATACTGGAAAGTATCTACGCTCTCCCTCGGCGAGGATATCAATTTCACCTGGTTATTATCATCGAAGGTAAAACTATAGACATATTCCGCACTATTACGCCGTAACTGGTAGTTGTTCCGGGAAAACCGGGGCGACTGCATCATGAGCAGGAATTCCGGGTTCCACTCATGCCTGTTGAAAGGGTCCAGCTCCAAGGACTCCACGTTAAAATGCCTGGCCGGGTTCGTTGTCGCGTCGTACCGCAACAAGCGCTCCTCAACAAGATCATATTCACCCAGCTTAGCACTGACGAGATTTTTTTGAGCATCGTAAAGAAAATTTGCAGTATCAATCCCTCCTTTTATAAGGTGATAGGTAATCTTACGTATGTTGTTTTCCTGGTAGCGGTAAGCCGTACTATCCGTCAGCACATACTTACCATTGACCAATAAGTATTTAAGATTATAGATCTTACGGTTATCAGCCCCATACGTAAAATTCTTTTTGTAGGAAGCAACACCTTCAAGATCCGTGCTGATGGTCTGAATAAGCTGGTACCGGTTATTGTAAATAAATGAATCCGTTCGGGGATAGGGCGGATCCTGGTCATCCAGGTTGGTTAGCTCTATATGCGCAATTGGCAAATTATCAGCATTGTATCCAAAAACATGATAGATATAATCGTAGAGGGGTTCCCGGTCATTGGGTATGGGGCGCTCAAGCCAGAAATACGATTCTATTACCCTAAGCTGCCATTGTGCTTCCGGTGGGCGTGGAATACAAGGCTTAGGATCGTGCTTTTTACAGGCGTTAAAAAGGATCAATGCACTACAGATGGCGAATATCCATCTGGGATAATTGGGGGCTTTTTTCATAAACACGGAATTAATGGTTTCAAAAAATCATGAGATCTAGTTTGCAGGACCGTATGTAAAATTAAACCGGAGATCCACGTCGGTATTGCCTCTCCTCGGTGATACTATGGTATCAACCAAATTGCCGGGTGCCTTCAGCGAGGTCCTATAGACATATTCCACGCTATTACGCCGCAACCGGTAGTTGTTCCTGGAAAACTTCGGTGACTGCATCATGAGCAGAAATTCTGCAGGCCACTCGGAATTGCCGAAAACGTCTATTTTGGTGAAAGGATCTATTTCGAACGATTCCACGTTAAAATGAACGGCGGGATTCGTCGTCTTGTCGTATTGCAGCAGTTGTTCTGTTCCAATCCAGTATTCACCCAACTTAGCACTGATAAGGTTTTGCCGGGCATCGTAGACAAAAGTCGAGGTATCCGTACTTCCTTTTTTAAGGTGATAGGTGGTCTTCTGTATAGTATTTCCCTGATAACGGTAAACCGTACTATCTGTGAGGAGATAGATAAATAGATGGTCATCAGCATCTTCGTATTTCAGGCTGTAAAGCTTGCGATTATTGGCTCCATAGGTAAACTTCTTTATATAGCTTCCCGGGCCTTCAGCATTCTCGCTAAAGACCTGAACAAGCTGGCACTGGTCATTGTAAGTAAAATTATCTCCGCGGACATTGTCTTCCGCTTCACCCGGATCTCTAAACTGAATGTGCCTAACGGGTAGATTATCGGCATTGTAAATAAACGTATGCCGCATTCCATTGATGGTGCGTTTCTTACCGGTAATGGGATTGATCTCAATAGAATAGGGCCACAGTATTTCTACAAGCTGCCATTGCGCCGCTGGCGGGCAACGCATACTGCCTGGACCTGGATCATGCTTTTTACAGGTATTGAAAAGGAACATCACACTACAGAGCACGGATATCCATCCGAAATAGTTGGGGGCTTTTTTCATAAACACGGAATTAATGGTTTCAAAAACTCATCAGCCGGCTAATGATTCATGGGGTTGCGAGCTATTGGGGTAAAGGTTGGTTGGTTGCATCCCTTAAACAATGCGAATGTAGGCTATCCCGTAAAATATTAAAAATTTCATTCCACGGGGTAAGGCCCTTCTGAAAATGTTTCCATATGATAGCCTTTTACGCCTATCTGCAGGGCAAGCGGACTGCGCAGGTCTTCTCCCCTGATGAGACGCTCAATGATGTAAGCAAAATCATAACGGGGCTGCCAGCCAAGGTCTTTACGGGCACGCTCGTTTACATATACGCGATCTATGTCTTTATGCATGCGCCATCCACGCTGCTCGTACACGGCCTTGTAGGCAGGTGTTAAGCGCTCTGCTACTGCAGCCGGATCCTTACGGAGCGCTGCCAAATCCCCCTGAGAGAAGGGAGTAGTAGCGCTGATAATATAAACACCAAAACCTATAACCTGCGCGCGTTCTGCCGCCAACAAATGCGCACTTACGGCATCTTCCACTTCCACCCTACGAAAAAGGAATTCATTTGCTTTGAGATTAGCATCAGCATAAGCATCCCGCATGCCTTTATGATCATCTTCTTCCGGGAAGAAACGCGATGTTCTCAATACAATACAGGGAAGGCCATAGTTGCGGTAGAACAGGGCGCACAGATCCTCCGCAGCTGCTTTGGTAACACCATAGATATTCTTTGGAACGGGCACCACATCCTCTGTTATCCAGGCGGCAGGCGCTCCCGCAGGAGGCACCAGGGCATCACCGAAAACACTGGTGGTGCTCGTGAAGACAAAACTTTTTACTCCTGCTGCCACTGCTTCCTGTAAGAGGTTTAAAGTGCCGGTGATATTAGTATCAATAAACTCCTGTAAACTATGCGTCGCCACATGCGGTTTGTGCAAAGTAGCCGTATGAAGAACGGTTGTTATCCCCTTCATACATTCCTTTACAAAAGAGCGATCAACAATGCTGCCCACATGTGTAGTAAAATCAGACGCCTGTATATCCAGGCCAACTACATTGTATTTTAAGCCCTGTAAGGTGCGTACCAGGGCTTCGCCTAAATGGCCTGCGCTGCCAGTAACCAGAATTTTCATTGCTTAAATATAGAAAAATAATCGCGCCTGTAAAAACGTAAAAGGCCGCAACCTGTCTGGTTACGGCCTTTCCTGCGGGCGCTGAAATTATTTCTTCCCTGCACTCACCATCGTCAGCTGCTTTACATCCGAACTATCCCTGATCTCCTCGCTTGCTGTCCTGACCAACACATCATTCAGCGCCAGTTCCCCAAATACTTCCACTTTGCCATCTACGATACGGCCTGTTTTCACGGGTACCCATATCGCTTTATTATTGATCACTTTTATGATATACACCCCCTGGGTGGAATTCAGTACTGCCTTGGAAGGCACTACGAATGTTCCATCCGCATTGGTTAATGGAATTGATACTTCCGCTACCATGCCGGGCAACAGTTTCTTGTCATTATTCACCACATCCATCTCAATGCTCTGGGCACGCAGGCGCTCATCCAATGCACCGGACAACCTCGTCACCTTTGCCTTGAAGGTCTGGCTGGGCATAGACTTTACGGTAAAACCCACTTCACTGTTATCACCCAGGTAGCTCACATATGCTTCCGGCACGCTTACAATGAGACGCAGTTTCTTTTGTTCCTGCAGGGTGAAGATCGGCAGATTAGAACCTGCACCAGCTGGGCCTACATAAGCACCAGCGCTCACATTCCTCCGGCTGATCACACCATTGAAAGGCGCGCGGATCTCCAGGTAATTACGGTTATCGCCTACCTCATGATAAGAAGCGCGGGCCGCTTCCAGTTGCGCCAGGTCTGATTTCTGCTTGGCGAAGGCGATGTCCAGGTCATTCTGCGACACCGTACCAGGCGTTTTGCTGGTTTCCAGCAAACGGTCGTAAGTGGCCTTGCTGGATAAATAGATGGCCTCCTGGGATTTCAGCCTGGATTCAGCACCAGACAGCTGTGAATTGATCTCAGGCGCTTCCATGGTCACCAGTACCTGTCCTGCATGCACTTCGCTGCCTACATCCACATACAGCTTCTTTACAAAGCTGCTTACCTTGGCGTAGAGGTCTACCCGCTGAAAGGCCTGCAGCTCTCCGGGGATCTTTATGGAAGAGGATAATTGTTCTTTCTGCAGCGAAAAAGCTTCCAGCGCAGGTGCAGCAGCCTCCTTATGTGCCTCTTCGCTCTTTGCCTCTGAAGAACCGCAAGCCTGCAATAGGAGCGCGAAGGCGACAAGCGGTAAAAGTATCATTACACTTTTAGATACTGGTTTCATAAAATGAGTTTTATTTCCTGTTGTATATCTTTTCATAATTCAATAAACACCTGTTTACGCCTTGGAAGGAACATAATGTATGCTCTCTTCATCTTCCGGATCCAGCGATACGCTCTGTGTAGTAGTCCTGCCTTGTCCCCATGCAAAAGCAAGTGGTAAAATGAACAGTGCAGCAAAGGTGGAGGCCACCAGCCCGCCGATCACGGCCCGGCCCAGCGGTGAGGACTGATCTCCTGTTTCACCCAGGCCGCTGGCCATCGGTATCATACCCACCACCATCGCCATCGCCGTCATCACGATCGGGCGTAAGCGCAGGGCGGCTGCTTCTTTTGCTGCCAGTACCGCATTACCATTATGCCTGCGTATCTGCTCGGCATTCGTAATCAGCAGCACCGCGTTGGAGATGGATACACCAACCGACATGATCATACCCATATAAGACTGCAGATTGAGCGTAGACCCCGCCATCATCAGCAGCGCCAGGGAACCTAATAATACCGCAGGCACAGTGGCCAATACAATAGCAGACACTTTGAAGGACTGAAAATTAGCAGCCAGCATCAGGAATATCACTACCACCGCCACCAGCAGGCCGCTTTGCAGGCTGTCCAGCGTATCGGTAAGCGTGTCGCTTAGGCCTATCTGTTCTACCGCCAGGCCACGCGGCAATTCGCCGAGTGAATTGATTGCCTGCTGCACGGCTTTGGAAGCATCTCCCAGGTCTTTATTGTTCAGGTTAGCCGTTACGGTCAGGATCGGCAATGCGCCCAGGTCATCATTCTCTCCGTAGGTCACATCCGGCGTAATGGAGGCTACATCGCTCAATATGGGACGGGAAGTATTTCGCAGCAGGGGGATCTCTCCTATATCATTCTGGCTGGTGATCTGGTTTTCGGGTACCTGTACCTGTACGTTGTAGCTCAGACCAGCGCGTTCATCTACCCATATATTCTTTTCTGTCAGCCTGGAAGAAGAAGTACTGGCAATGAGCGAACGGGTGATGTCGCCCATATCCACGCCTAGCTGCGCAGCCCGTACCCTGTCTATATTGATGTTCAGCGCAGGGTAGTTAATAGACTGGCCTAATTGCACATCACGCAGGTAAGGTATCTGCTTCAGCTTCGCCACCATCTTCTTCGCATACTGTTCGTTGATCTTCTTGTTCCTTCCCGCGAACCTAACCTCGATCGGTGTAGGCGATCCCTGGCTCAGGATCTTATCGGTCAGCTCGATCGGCTCAAAGGAGAGCTGCATGTCCTGGTCGATCTGGCCCGCGCGTTCCCTGATCTTATCTTTCAATTCATCCAGGTTGACGTGATAGCCTTCTTTCACCGCTACCTGTAACACCGCTTCATGCGGGCCTGCCATCCACAGGAAGATAGGCGCCGTAGAGAACAGCTGCGGGTGTAATCCCACAAAGGCAGAGGTGATGGATACATTGTCTTTCCCTACAATATCATTCACAGCATTGATCAGCTGTATGGTCTTCTTTTCTGTTTCTTCAATACGCGTACCATCAGGTTCTCTCAAACGTAGCTGGAACTGGCTGCCGTTCACTTTGGGCAATACATCACGGCCAATGCTGCTGATCAGCAGAAAAGCCAGACCTGAGATCACTACCAGGTAAGCGATCACAATGGGTTTGCGGTAAGGCATCACCCTGTCTATAAAGCGCAGGTAACGCAGGCGTAACCTTTCAAAGCGGCTGAGCTTTCCATCACGGTTGCTGTCATTCCTTTCCACCAGGGCCTTCTTCTGATCCCAGGTATCGGCCTCCCGCACTTCCGGGATGGCTTTATCATCGTGGCCTTTATGATGTTTCACTTTCATGATCCAGTTGGCCATCACGGGCACAAAGGTCTGGGCCAGGAAATAGGATACGATCATGCTGAAACCGATAGCCAGCGCCAGTGGCAGGAACAGTGAACCGGGTATGCCACCCATCGTGAAAGCTGGCGCAAACACAGCGAGGATACAAAAGAGGATCAGCAGTTTCGGGAAAGCGATCTCCTTACAGGCATCCCAGATGGCCAGCGCCTTGCTTTTGCCCAGATCCAGGTGCTGATGTATGTTCTCTATCGTTACCGTACTTTCATCTACCAGGATCCCGATGGCCAGTGCAAGACCGCTCAGTGTCATGATATTGATGGTTTGCCCAAACAGGTTCAGGAACAATACACCGGAGATGATGGACGTAGGAATAGTGAGGATCACGATCAGCGCCCCGCGCGGATCTCCCAGGAACAGCAATACCATCAGACCCGTAAGGATCGCGCCGATCACCCCTTCACTTAAGAGACTTTTTACGGAATTGATCACATAAGTAGACTGGTCAAATTCATAGCTCAGTTTCACATCATCAGGCAGCTGCGACTGTATTTTAGGCAGGGCTTTTTTCAGGTTCTGCACTACTTCCCAGGTGGAAGCATCTGCTGCCTTGGCAATGTCTATATATACCGAACGTTTTCCGTTGATCAATGCATAGCTGGTGCTAACATCCGCGCCGTCTTCCACGGTAGCCACATCACGCAGGTAAAGGTTTTGCACACCGTTCTTGAAGAGGGGGATGTTCTCAAAATCCTTTACCTGCTTGATAGTGGCGTTAGCAGGTGTGATGTAGTTCTTGTCGCCGATACGCACGTTACCGGATGGCGCCGTCTGGTTATTGAGGCGTAAAGCCTCTACCAGCTGATCGGGCGTCATGTTGTGTGAGCGTAACAGCTCGGGGTCAGCCTTGATCACCACGGTACGGATGTTACCACCAAAAGGCGTTGAGCCTACCAGTCCCGGAATGGAAGTGAAGGAAGAACGCACATACACGTTGGCGAGGTCCAGCAACTCGTTATTACTGCGCTTTTCACTGCTCAATACCAGTTGTCCTACCGGCAGCGTGGATGCATCAAAACGGATGATAAACGGCGGATTAGAGCCTGGCGGGAAGATAGCCTGTATACGATTGGAGAATGCGCTCACTTCGGCCGCTGCCTGCGCCATGTTGGTACCGGGATAAAAGTTGATCTTGATCAGCGTTAAACCCTGTATGTTCTTTGTCTCGATGCTCTTCACGCCGTTCACGTACAACAATATGTTGATATACTGCTTACCGAAAAAAGACTCCATCTGGGTGGATGTGTATCCGCCAAAGGGATGTGAAAGATAGATCACCGGCATGTCCAGCTTTGGAAAGATGTCTATCTTGATAGAGGTGACAGCTTTGATCCCAAAGAAGAACAATCCGGCCACTATTACCAGGATGGTAATAGGCTTACGTAGTGCGAAACGGATAAGGTTCATAATATCTGTATATTGATCAATTCCACGATTAAAGTTCCTTTTCAAACAGGTTGAAATCTCCTGTTGCCGAAGCTTTCAGTAACAATGCCTGCCAAACGTTGTTATAAGCAATGTCACGGTCTGTTTCTGCACGCACCAGTGCATACAGTGCCTGCGTAACATCCACCAGGTTAGTAAGGCCATTGCGGTAGAGCACAGATTTTTGCAGGTAAGCATCAGAAGCTGCTTTTACCTGTACCGGTACTTCATAATAGTTGGTCAGGGAATTCTGTATCCTGGTCTCCGACAACTGATATTGTGCCTGCAGCTGTTGATTAGCCAGCTCATATTCCGCTTCCAGGCCTTTGCTGACCAGTTTCTGTGATTTCACCTGCTGCGAGATGCGGAAGGGCTGCGCCAGGTTCCAGGTAACGCCGATGCCGATCAGGTAGTTGGTACGGGTAGGCTTCACGCCATCCCAGTAATTGGTGGTATAAGCATGCTGGTCCTGGTTGTAGGCAGCGTCAAATCCGGATCCTCTTGTTTGCAGTACGCCTACTAATGAGAACACCGGGTAGTTGAAGGTTTTATAATACTTCGTCTGTTCCTCGCTTACCGCGATGCGGCTTTTATACCATTGCAGCAAGGGGTGCTCATTCAAAGCAGCAGAATCTCCCAGCATGGAAGGAAGACGCGAAATAAACACCGTATCCAGCGTAAATTCCTGTACTGGTACTGCCATCAGCTGCGCCAGCTGGTTAGCGGCAGATTGTTCAAAATCCAGCGCTCTTGTAAGCGCGATCCTGGCATTGGATACTTCTGCATTTGCCTGTGCAGAATCTACACCCGCATTCAGTCCGTTCTTCACACGGGTCACTACCACACGGCGGAAAGTATCTGCACGGTTCAGGTTCTTCTGATAGGACTGTGTCAGCTTCTGCGCGGCCAGCAGGTTAAGATAAGCGGCTGCTACCTTTACTTCCTGTTGAAAAATTTCTTGTTGCCAGTCTTTGCTGTCCCTGGTAGCAACCGCTTGTGCTGTTTTGATCTTCTCTTTGGCTCTGCCAAAAGCAAAGAAGTCCCAGTTTATATTGGTCAAATAAAGTGCTCCGAATGCAGCGTTCCAGTTCTGGTCTGGCAAAGCCAGGCCAGAAGAGGATACACCCAATCCGCCGAAGCCGTATAAGGGGCCATTCTGGCCGTTCACAGTACCATAATCCTGTTGGGCGGATAAGTTGAAGTTAGGCAGGTAATCACGTTTAGCCTGAACAGCAGTTGCCTTTGAAGCGTCTGCATAATTTGATTTGGCCTTGATAGTACCATAGTTATTCACCGCTGTGCGGATGGCATCCTTCAGTGTAAGTGTCTCTTGTGCGCTTGTTATTGCTGTGTTTACAAAAAATAATCCCAGAAAGATCAACCAATTTTTTATATCAAACATGAAAGAAAGATTTTGCAGCATGTTCACTAAAGAAGTGTTTCCGGATACAAAATGACTATAGGAATTTGAAGTAATCTTGAAGTAGCGTGACTATTTTAAAAAATAGCTGCGCAATGATTATAAAAACAAAAAGGCCTGGCACGTCACGCGCCAGGCCGTACAGGATTGATTCTCAACTGCCGGTTCCGTATATAATATTATCAAGCCAGCACCGCTGTTTCTAAATTATCATGTGATATTTTTACACCTTCATTTGGTGATGCAGGTACAAATTCTATCTGTATCACATGCAGCTGGTTTTTGTAATTGTAAGAGATAGAAAAGCCGCACACCTCGCAGATCTGTTTCACGATAGCCAGACCGAGTCCAACACTATCACTGCTTTGATTGCTTTTCTTGAAACGCTGAAAAAGCTCTTCTGTAGGCATTTCCGGCGGCATCCCGGTGTTCCTGATCACAAATCGCTTGTGCGTCAGGGTCAGCTCTATTTTGCCATCCTGCACATTATGACGAATGGCATTTCCCACCAGGTTATTGACCAGCATATCTGCCAGTGCAGGATGTATTCTCAGGTTGATGCTCTTGTCAATATCTGTGGTGACGGTAAGATGTTTCATCTCTATCCTGTCTTCATACGCAGCCAGGATATCCTTGGTAATTTTGCAGAAGCGGATATTCTCTGAAACGGCATACTCATTATTTTCCAGCTTGGTGAGCAGTACCAGTGAACGGTTGATCTTGGATAATTTCTCTATGGCATTTTGCATATCGCCGATCAGCTCTGCCTGGTCCTCTTCAATATTTGTTTCGCTCAGCAGCTCCAGTTTATTGCGCAGTATGGCCAGCGGTGTTTGCAGCTCATGAGAGGCGTTTTCACTGAACTCTTTTACAGACGCATATTCATCTACCGCTTTATCTGTCATTTTCTGCAGGAAAGAATTCAGCTCTTTAAATTCGCGGGTACGGCTGGCGGGGAATTCTACTTTTTCTTTTACGTTAAAGTGCTGTATGGTCTTCATGGTCTGCCGCAGCGACCAGAGGATCTTCTGAGACACCAGCCGGGCGGTTACGCACACGCAGAGGATGATCAGCAGCAGCTTCCACACAACGGTGTCCATGATAGCATTTCTTATCTGCTTACCACTGGGTATATAGTTGGAGGAGGAAATGCGGTAATTAGCATTACCTACAGACACATAGGAGTTAACGGAGAGCAGGCTTAACATCCCTGTGCTATTCCCCTTATCGATATCTGTTTTCGATATCTTCATCCGCTCTTCCGGCAGGGCGGTAGTTAAAGGACTTACCACCGTGGAGGCGCCATCCACCTGTTGATCGCGCCATAGCCCCGTTGCGAGGCGCTTTGCCGCAATATCGTTCATTTCTTTCAGGCGCGTTATCTCCGCTTCATCTATTTTCCTTTCCAGGTTATAATAGCAGATATAAGCGGTGATGGGCGTCAACAGCACAACAATGCCGATAAACCACAATGATAATTTGTCAACCAGCTTCATACATTAGAAGAATTAAATTTATAGCCTAAGCCATAAACGGTATCAATATAATCCGCTCCATTCGCTGCGCTTATCTTCTTACGCAGGTTCTTAATATGCTGATATACAAAGTCAAAATTAGCTAAATTATCGGTATAATCGCCCCAGAGGTGCGTGGCGATGGACTGCCGGGAGAGCACGCGGTTCTTATTTACGATCAGGTACAGCAACAGGTCAAACTCTTTGCGTGTGATGTCCAGCGTAGTTTCATTCACTCTTGCTTCCAGTGTATCTGTATTCAGCGTGATCTCATTAAAGGCAATGATATTGCTGCCTGCCAGCTTTTTACGGCGGTACACCGCGCGCAGCCTGGCATGCAGTTCGGGCAGGTGGAAAGGCTTGGTAATATAATCGTCTGCACCGCCTTCCAGGCCCAGGATCTTGTCGTCCATTGCGTCTTTTGCTGAAATGATCAGGATTCCGCTCTGGATCTTCTGGGCCCTGATGAATTTGAGCAATACCAGTCCATTTCCATCGGGGAGCATAATATCCAGCAGGACGCAGTCATAGGTATATAATAACAGCTTTTCCTGCGCCTCATCAAAGCTATAAGCCAGTTCACAGATGTATCCTTCCCGGGCTAAAAAGTCATGAACGCTGCTGGCGATCTCCTTACTATCTTCAACCACTAGTACTTTCATACGGGAACAAAGTTATTGCTGAATTTTGAGACAATTTTGAAGTTGGGGCACAAAAAAGGGGAACTGTCAGGCAGCTGTCATCTGGGATATATCTTTTTGTTAATGTATTAACCAGCTAATTACGAATTATTTCCTTTAATTTGCGGCCCTCAAACGATTTTGCAAACATGAAGAACCGATTTATGACCCTGGCAGCTGTGCTGTCATTTTTAACTTTTGCTGCCTGTAAGCATACTCAAAAAACCAGCGGCGATACCGGCGCCACCGGAGAAGGCCTGGTAACCGTAATGTCTGTACCCGCTACTGTGAAGACAGGTAATCCTGTCATGTTAAAATTTACAGTATATAACAAATCAGGAAAGGAACTGCAATTCTGTAAATGGCATACCCCCTTTGAAGGATTTATATCTTCCTTCCTGGATATTCAAAGCAGCAACAATACGGAAGTATTATACCGCGGAGCAATGGCCAAAAGGATGATGCCGCCTCCTGCTGAGGCTTATATCAAGGTACCGGCTGGTAAAAGTGTATCTGTAGATATTGATCTGCTGAAAGGGTATAATCTTTCTGCCCCGGCAACCTATAAAGCAGTTTACCAGGCCAGCGGCATGAGCGGTTTGGAGAAAGTGAATGAAATCTCCTTTACGGTAACAGAATAAGCCTATCATTCCAGCTTTAAAGGACCTGCACTACCGGAAATCGGTCAGAGCTGGTCCTTTTTCCTTTCCTGCTCCCACTTCTCCTCCTCCACCGCAGCTTTATCGTCCGGCGTGATCAGCTCTTTCCTGTCCTTCCTGTTCCGCAGGATCAGGAATACGATCAGCAGTATGGCCAGCATGACCACCAGGATGGTAAGAATGGTACTACCAGATAGCATACAATAGTTCCCGCTATTACCTTGCCAAATATGTAAATGATGCGGTTATCTTTTTGTTACGCTGTGCAATCGGCATCGACTGCTCATTGCCAATTGCCAACTCCGTTTTCCCTTACCAATACTGCCCTTCCCTGAAAAAGTCCTGCGGGGTCTTTCCTGTAAACGCCTTGAAATCTTTAATAAAATGTGCCTGGTCAAAATACCCGGCTGAGAGGGCGGCATCCGTTAAACTTTTTGTTTGCGAATACCCGTCGATCAGGTGTTTGATCCTTACTATAGAGGAGAATTGTTTGGGAGATGCGCCGGCCTGCCGTCTGAACCGCTTCTCAAAAGCGTCCTGGCTGATATACAAACTACCGGCGAGATCTTTCATTCGTATAGTCCCGTGAGTGAGTTGTATCGTTTGTATCGCATGCTGCACCAGCTGATCCGCTGCAGGAGCTTTCAACTTTGAAAGCATCCATTTTTCAGCGATGCGGATCCGCTGCAGATCATCATCTGCTTCCGCCAGCTGTTCTTCTATAACTGCCAGCTCGCTGCCTTTCATCAGTGTATCCAGCGAGAGGCTGATATCAGACAGCTCATGCAGTGGTTCCCTGAAAAACGCAGCTGCTCCCGCTTCGTGAAAAACGATCAGCAGGTTCGCAGTATCGCTTGCATATTCCATAGCGCGGGCAGATCGCCTGATACCGGAGATCACCGAAGGCGCCATTACATGCTGCTGCCCTTCTATCATAGCCGTCACAGTTCCCCTGAAACGAAAAGCGATCACCAGCGAAGTATCTGGCAATATGTTGCTCACCATGCCATCCCTGCTTTCAATAATCATGAAAGTCTTGATGAAAGGCTTCAACATATCTCCAGGAATATATCGCTCAATTTTCATTGCTTCCAAAGGTAAGGATTCATGCTGTTTATCCACCGCCAGAAAATAAATTTGTAACCAAATGGTTTTATTACATATTTTTGTAACCAAATAGTTACAAGATGTATATCCGCAGAGATGTGTTCCAGGCTATCGCCGATCCTCAACGCAGGGCGATTATAGACCTGCTGGCCCATCAGCAGCTTACCCTGAATGGCGTGGCAGAAAAGTTTGATATCAGCAGGCCTGCCATCTCCAAACATATCAAGATCCTGACAGAATGCGGATTGATCGTTATCCGGCAACAGGGCCGGGAACGCTATTGTGAAGCTCGTCTTGACGGACTGAACGAAGTAGCCGGCTGGGTGGGACAATACCAACAGCTATGGGCCGACCGCTTCCATACACTCGATAATTATCTCACTGACTTACAATCAAAAAAGAAAAAACATGGAAAAAAGAAATGACCTTACCGGCGAAGCCGCCGCTGGCCAGGTGCTCATCACCAGGGTGTTCAATGCGCCGCGTAAACTGGTATTCAAGGCATGGACTGATCCTGCGTACCTGAAACACTGGTACGCGCCCCCGGGCTGCACCATCGAATTCTACAATTTTGACCTGCGCCCCGGAGGCGGTTTTCTTTCACTGCTCACCAATCCGGCCCATCATGATTGCCGCTGCAAAAGCACTTTCCTGGAGATCAAAGCGCCGGAAAAACTGGTATACACCATCGCCTTTGCCGATGAACAGGGCAATCTCCTGACATCTGAACAAGTAGGTGTGGATGCAGACTGGCCCTCAGAAACAGTGGTCACCGTTACCTTCGAAGAACAGAACGGTAAAACAACGGTGACCCTCCATCAAACCGTAGCGGAATCTATCGCCAAACGCACCGGCGCCCATCCAAGCTGGCTGTTGATGCTCGACAATCTTGATCAGCAGCTGCTGGTAGTACAATAAAAAGCACAGCCACAATAGTGGCTATGCTTTCTTTTTAGCTTAGAATGGCGGGTAAAATATTTAACGGGCAGGCGCAACTACCGGCCCTTTGGATTTCCGTCTTAAAATGGCTGCGCTGATGAGGGCGATCACCAGGCCCACTGGCAGTATTTCCAGGTAAGTGAACAATATCATTATAATGGGGTTCTTATACATCTCATTATTCTTTGCCAGTTCTGCCGCCTTCTGTTGCAGTTCCTGCTGACTGGCTCCCGCAACTTCCGCCTTGTGGAGCAAATGCGCAGTATACTTATCCATAAAATCAGGTACAAAGAAATAATAGTCTACCAGCCACACCAGCACATACATCGTGGAGGCAACAAGGCAGATATATAAGCCAATCTTAAAAGCCTTTCCGAAACTGATGACCCCATTATTATATTTATCCCTGAAATTCTTAACACCTACAAATATCATGGAGAAAGCCACCAGCATACCTGCATACCCCAACACCATGCTGGCGTCAAAATCCTGGCTTTTATAACACTGGGATACGGAATACAGCATCATGCAGGAAACAATGAGCCCTGCGATTAACCCGAATACTAGTACGTTCTTTTTCATCCTTTAAAAGTTTTTGGTTTGGTTGATATACCGCAAATTTGAGCGTTCCGTCCCATTTTCCGGTCATACTTTAGGATGATTTTGGGGAGTACAGGCGTATTCATACCAAAGTATGAAAACCCTTAAGGTATGATACTCAGTCTTTTGGCTTTTTCTATGGCCTGCGTCCTGCGCTTTACATCCATTTTTATGAAGAGATTTGAAGAATGGGTCTTGATAGTGTTCAGGGACACAAACAAACGGCTGGCGATCTCCTGGTTACTCAATCCCTCCGCCATTAATTGCAATACTTCCAGTTCCCGGCTGCTCAATCCTAATTTGTCCAGCTCACCACTGTTCAGGGTAAATACCGGCGGCCGGCTGATATGCACTTCCTTCTCCACGATCACCGTCTTTACTTTGGGTTTTGCCAGCTTCAGCGCCAGCCATATGCCGAGGGAAGTAAAAATAAGGGCAATGGCGCCTATGTAGATCTCAAAGGCATGGTCGATGATAATAAAACGCAGCTCCAGCCATTTCAACAGGAATAATAACACGGCCAGGCTGGCGCCGTATAGGAGAATATGTTTGTTCCTGGTGAAAAATTTAAAAGCCATCACCAAAAATAAGATATTATCTTAGCCTCCCATACTATATCCTATGAACATGCCCGGTAAAATATTCACCCTGCTGCTCACTGGCTTACTGAGCCTTTTCACGGCAGCGGCACAACCAAAACAGAACGCTAAACAGATCAATGTACTGATCGTAGACGGATTCAGCAATCACGACTGGCAACAGACCACCAAACTGGTAAAACAGATCCTGACAGCCACGGGACGGTTTAACGTGGAAGTCTCCACCACTCCCTCCACCCCCACCGCACGCGAATGGAAAGACTGGAACCCTGACTTTGAAAAATACGATGTGGTCATCCAGAACACCAACAATATTAAAGATAGCACGATGCGATGGCCCCGTAAGGTAGAACGTCACCTGGAACAATATGTGCGTGATGGCGGCGGCTTATACATCCTGCATTCTGCCAACAATGCATTTCCCCACTGGGAAGAATACAACAAAATGATTGGCCTGGGTTGGCGCCCTGTCACAACCGGTGTTGCGCTGGAAATTGACGCAAAGAAGCATATTATTCAGATCCCCCCGGGTCAGGGAGAAGGCACCAGCCATGGCGACCGCTTCGACGCCCTGGTACATGTGATTCACAAGCACCCTATCAACAAAGGTTTCCCCGAATACTGGAAAACAGCTTCCATGGAGCTGTACCTGTACCCCCGCGGCCCTGCAGAGAATATAACGGTATTATCCGCAGCTACGGACAGTATCGGCGGTAAAACCTGGCCTGTAGATTGGACTGTTGCCTACGAAAAAGGCCGCGTGTACAATTCAAGCATGGGCCACCTGTGGAAAGGCGATATCTATCCGCCCAGCTATCGTTGCGCAGGTTTCCAAACCACATTGATAAGAGCAACAGAATGGCTGGCTACCGGAAAAGTTACTTATCCGCTACCGCCTGATTTCCCAACAGCCAATACGATAAGCCTTCGCCCGGCAACCGCCATTCCGTAAACAGACAAGCTTATTTAGCGGTGTATACTTTCACCCAATCTACATAAGTAGTACCTGTTTGAATTTTGGAAGGATCAAAGTCGTCGCCGAAATTATCCCCGCCTACTGCAGCATTCAATGTAACATGCTGCAGTTTGCCAAACATGCTGGGAATAAATTTCCCGCCACGGTCAGCGGTTCTTTTCACATTCACCACTTCCCCGT
>Ga0102590_1001461_pt1 | contig 35426 bp, 32 predicted proteins | sample AraplaMF_Col_mMF_FD_76859 | JGI IMG/M metagenome (GOLD analysis project Ga0102590, IMG submission 76859) | Arabidopsis root microbial communities from the University of North Carolina, USA - plate scrape MF_Col_mMF | ecosystem: Host-associated > Plants > Roots > Endosphere | place: USA... | reverse complement strand
CGGTGGCCGGCCAACGGCTCTGTCGCCGGCGGCCGATTGCGGGCCACTCGCTCGGGCGGCCGATGACCGTGCGCGCCGCCTCGACCGGCGACAGGAACCGTCACTCTACGGATACCGCACAGGCCTCCGCCAAGAAGAGAGAGGACGCTGAAGGCCCTCCATGCAGAAAGCTCGCCGCCGTCTCGACACGGCGGATCGGCGGATCACGGCCGTGCTGATGGCGTCACCCCGTGCGTCCTGGCGGAGCGTCGCGGCGGTGCTGGGCGTGTCGGAGCGCACGGTCGTACGGCGTGCCGCCCCGCTGTACCAGGATCGCACCCTGCGGGCCACCGCCGTACGCAATCCCGCTCTCTTTCCCCACCTGGTCCCGACTGTCCTGCGCATTCGCTGTCGCCCCGACCGGATCACCGCGATCGCCGCCGCCCTCGCCCGGCGTTCCGACACCGTCTGGGTCGACATCCTCGGTGGGGGAGACGAGATCTGCATCGTGGCCTTCCTCGACGGACCCGATGCACGCAACAACCTGCTCCTCCGCGACCTGCCGGCGACCGTGGCAGTGCAGTCCTGGACGGCCTACGACCTGCTGAAAGTCTTCCCCGCGGGATTCGCGTGGAGCGCGGGACTTCTGAGCGAGGAGGAGTCCCAGGTGCTGTGGCCTGACTTGACCCGGCCCCCCGAGGCGCTGTCTCCACTCCCGGAGGACAAGCCGCTCATCGACGCACTGGTCGAGGACGCCCGTATGACCTATGGAGAGCTCGCGCACCGCACCGGCAGGACCCCGAGAGTCGTACAACGGCGCCTGCACGCCCTGGTGGAGGCGCATGTCGTCAGGCTGGCCACCGAAGTGGACCTGGCACTGCTGGGGGTGCACGCCGAGGCACTGCTGTGGATCACGGTGGATCCGGGGGCATGGGAAGAGACGGGACAGATCCTCAGTCAGCATCCTCAAGTACGTTTCACGGCGGCCACAACGGGCTCCAGCAGTCTGCTGGTGGCGGTGGCCGCCACCGACCTCAGCGCGTTGTACACCTTCCTGACCGGCACGGTAGGGGCGTTGACCGGTGTTTCCGCAATAGAGGTGACCCCCATCCTCACCGGAGTCAAGCGCACCGGCCTTGTGCGCCGCGTCGCGGTGACTCTGTGACGATGCCTCAGGTCGGTGTCGACCTGGTCGTCATCCGTACAGGCCAAGTGAACTGACGGCGCTTCACACGGTCATCGAGCGTTCCATCGCCCCCGGCACACCGCAGTTCGGGCTGTTCCAGGTCACTCAGCCCAATGGCACCGCCGGCGCTACTGGCCGTGTTGCTGTCCACCCGGCTCGACGTGACGGAGACGGTGCTCCCGGGCTGACCGTTTGGGTGACCGGAAACACTGCCACCGCTGGCCCCGGCGGTGGTGTGGCCATGCTCGGCGGAACCGGCCCCTTTGAATCCACGCACGTGACCCGGAACACGGCGGCCGATGTGGATGGCGACATCTCCAGCTCGGGCGAGCTGAACGTCCGTCGAACCACCAGTCGTGGTCCGACAGCTCGCAGACGGAGGACTGTCTGCGAGCCCTCGGCGCCGTGTCGCAGGGACTCTCCGGGCAGCAGGACCAGGAGGAACCTGCCCGTTGCGGAGCCCGACCGGTCCGGCGGGAGTCATCCCCTGAGAAGGTGGAGGACGCCAAGCCGATCCTCCGCAAGACGCTCGACAAGGACGTGACGTAATCATGGGGATGACCGAGGTCCCGTCGACCGCCCGGCTAACGGAGGAGGAGCGCGCCATCGTGGAAGTGGTCGCCGACTTCGTCGACAACGAGGTGCTCCCCGTGGTTCGGCAGTTGGAGCACTCCGACACCTACCCCGAGGAGCTCATCGAGCAGATGAAGCGGCTCGGGGTGTTCGGCCTGCTCGTGCCCGCCGAGTACGGCGGCGTTGATGTTTCCACCGCCTGCTTCGCCCTGGTCGCCCAGGAGCTGGCGCGCGGCTGGATGTCGCTGGCCGGTGCGATGGGCGGGCACTCCGTGGTGGCCTATCTGATCCGCACCTTCGGCACGCCCGAGCAGAAGGCGACGTATCTGTCCGCGATGGCCACCGGCGCCTTGCGTGCCACCATGGCGCTGACCGAGCCGGGCGGTGGCTCCGACCTGAAGGCCATGCGGACCAAGGCGGTACTCGCGGACGGCACATGGACCGTCAACGGCTCGAAGACCTGGATCACCAACTCACGCCGGGCCGGACTGATCGCGCTGCTCACCCGCACCGAACCCGAACAGGGCAAGGGCTTCTCCATCCTTCTGGTGGAGAAGGGTGCCGGTTACGAAGTCTCCCGAGACCTGCCCAAGCTCGGCTACAAAGGTGTCGAGAGTTGTGAAGTGGTCTTCGACCAGGTGCAGGTCCCTGAGTCCGCCGTCCTCGGCGGCGTGGCCGGCAGCGGCTTCCCGCAGATGATGCGCGGACTGGAGATCGGCCGGATCCAGGTGGCATCCAGGGCGCTTGGTGTCGCCCAGGCGGCGCTCAACGACGCCACCCGCTATGCACAGGAGCGGGAGGCCTTCGGCCGTCCGATCTGGGAGCACCAGTCGATCGGCAACTATCTCGCCGACGGTGCCACCAAACTGCGGGCGGCGCGCCTGCTCACCCTGGACGCTGCCGCCCGGGTGGACGCCGGCGAGCGTGCCGACATGGAGGCGGGCATGGCCAAGCTCTTCGCGTCCGAGGTCTGTATGGAGGTCACCCTCAACGCGATCCGGATCCACGGCGGTCACGGCTACTCCACCGAGTTCGACGTCGAGCGCTATTTCCGTGACGCCCCGCTGATGATCGTGGGTGAGGGCACCAACGAGATCCAGCGCAACGTCATCGCCAGGCAGTACATCGCCCGCAACCCGATCGACGGCGGAGGCCGCTGATGAGCCGATCCGACGCCCCCACCACGCTCCGCGCCCCGAGGCAGGGGCGGCGCACCGGTGCCGGACCCACGGGCGCCGAAGCTGCGCCGGCAGCCATAGGGGAGGCACTGGGATGAGCGGCGCGCCTGAGCATTTCGCGGCCATCGAGGCCGATTGGCGTCCGGGGCCCGTCGAGGCCGCGGAGTTCGTCACCGCGGCGCCCGTCCGGGCCTTGGCGGGGCTCTTCGACCAGCCGGTCCCGGCGCTGGGCCTCGGCGATCCGCTGCCCCCGTTGTGGCACTGGCTGTACATGCTGGACCGCCCGGCCCAGGCCGATCTGGGCGAGGACGGCCACCCTCGCGACGGCGGGCTCTTCCTGCCACCACTGCCGGACCGGCGTCGGATGTTCGGTGGAGGACGGCTGGAATTCCGTGCCCCGATCCGCGTCGGCGATCTGCTCACCCGCCGTTCCGAGGTCGCGAGCGTACGCGCACGGCACGGCGGATCCGGTTGGCTACTGCTGGTGACGGTGCGTCATGACTACCTCGTCGACGGCGAGATCCGCACGGTCGAGGAGCAGGACCTCGTCTACAAGCAGGCAGGCATCGCGCCCGTCCCCGAGCCTGCCGGGGAAGCGGTCCCGGCCGCGCCGACCGAAGTGCCCACCGCCCCTTGGGCGTTCACCCTGCGGCCGGACCCGACACTGCTCTTCCGCTTCAGCGCGCTCACCTACAACGCCCACCGCATCCACTACGACCGCGACTATGCGCGGGACGTGGAGGGCTACCCGGACCTGGTCGTGCACGGCCCCCTGCTGGCCCTGTCCCTGCTGGAACTCCCGCGCCGCTGCGCCCCGGAACGCGCCGTCGCCGCCTTCACGTTCCGCTCGAGAGCCCCGCTCTTCGCGTCGAGGGACATCGAGGTGACGGGCGTTCCGGAGGGCGACCGTGCGGTGTTCTCGGCAGGTCTTCCGGGCTCCGCTCCCGGGATCACCGCGTCCGTGACCCTTCGCTGACTGAGCAGGGCTTCCGGGCGGTCGGCGCCCCGCAGAAGGGCGCGGAGGCCGCTGCAGGAGGGCCCGGAGGACGTCGTGAACTCCTCGGTCAGACCGAGCCGTCGGCGTGCAGCGCCTTGATCGCTTCGTTGTCGTAGCCGAGCGCCCGCAGCACGGTGTCGGTGTGCTCGCCCACGGCCGGGACCGGGTCCATCCGCGGGGTGACTCCGCCCAGGGTGGCAGGGGGCAGCAGGGCCCTGATGGGCCCGCCCGGTGTCTCGACATCGCGCCATCGGTCACGGCCGGCCAGAACCGGATGGTCCCAGTACTCGGCGACCGAGTTGAGCCGGGCGTTGGCGACATTGGCCCGGTCCAGCAACTCGACGGCTGCGGCGGCGTCCAGGTCGGCGAAGCGTTCGCCGATGAGCGAGTTGAGTTCCTCGCGGTTGGCCACCCGGGCGGAGCCACGGTGAAAACGCTCGTCCGCGGCGATGTCCGCGGCCTTGAGGAAGATCTCGCAGAACGAGGCCCACTCTCGTTCGTTCTGGATGGCGAGCAGCACGGTCCCGCCGTCGCGTGCCGTGAACGGCCCGTAGGGGGCGATGGTGGCGTGCTGGGCACCGAACCGGGCGGGCTCGAGGCCGCTGTAAGCCGTGTAGTAGGCCGGTGAGCCCATCCACTCCGAGAGCGCCTCGAAGAGGGAGACCTCGACCGGGGTGCCGCGGCCCGTGGTGGCGCGCCGGATCAGCGCTGTGAGGATGCCGGAGTAGGCGTACATGCCGGCAGCGATGTCGGCGATCGAGATGCCGACCTTCGCGGGTTCCTCGGGGGAGCCCGTCAGGGAGACGACGCCGGTCTCGCACTGGACCAGCAGGTCGTACGCCTTGCGGTCGGCCCATGGGCCGCGGTTGCCGTAACCGGAGATGTCGCAGACGATCAGCTTGGGGTGGCACTCCGCAAGATCCTCGGCGCCGAGGCCGAGCCGGCGGGTGGCGCCGGGGGCGAGGTTCTGGACGAACACGTCCGCGTCGACAAGCAGCCTGTCCAACACCTCGCGGCCGCCGGGGGACTTGAGGTCGAGGGTGACCGACTCCTTCGAGCGGTTGAGCCAGACGAAGTAGCTGGACTGACCGTGCACCGACTCGTCGTAGGCGCGGGCGAAGTCACCGACGCCGGGGCGCTCGATCTTGATGACCCGGGCTCCGAGGTCAGCGAGCTGGCGGGTGGCGAAGGGAGCGGCAACGGCCTGCTCCAGGCTCACCACCGTGATCCCTTCCAGGGGCAGGGCGGTCACTGGGCCTCCTCGGGTCCGGCCGACGTCGTCGAGCAAGACCATCACATCCTGGCCCCCGCTGCGACCAGGGGCGCGGACACGGTGCTTCGGAGATGTCGGGGCCGCCATGTCCGGACCGGCACCCCATGCCCAACGACCGGGGGGAGACAGGTCACCGGGTTCCTCCGAGATGCCCCGGCCATCAGGTCGGGGAGGAATCGGACTCCTGCGGGGCGGAGCGGGGCGGGGAAAGGGCGATCGCCGCGAGGGCGATTGGCCGTCCACCACGGGACGGGGTGAGCAGGCCCGCCTTGATCAAGAGCTCCCGACTGTCAGTCCTCCCGGATAGATTCGGGTTCATGACGGCGGACGCCGGGCGGGATCGTGCTGACGGTGGTGTGGTCGCGCCGGCTGCCCAAGCCGCCGTCCTCGGTGCGCGTGTACCGCGACAGCATCGGCCATTGGTACGCGTCCTTCGTGACCACCGCCATCACTGAGCACCTGCCGGAGACCGGCCTCATGATCGGGATCGACTGGGGCGTCAAGGAGACCGCGACCACCACGAGCGACGACCACGACCTTCCCCACGCCCAGCATGGGAAGAAGGCCCAGGCGAAGCTCTCGCGCTATGACCGGATGATGGCCCGACGCCGACCGGCCAAGGGGCAGGCCGCCTCGAAGGGCTACCGCGAGGCGAAGAAGCTGCGCGCGAAGGCGTACGCCAAGGTCGCCGGGCAGCGTCAGGATACCGGCCGCAAGTGGGCCAAGTCCGTGGTCTGTGACCATGACCGGATCGCGGTGGAAGACTTCCGCCCGAAGTTCCTCGCGAAGACCACCATGGCCAAGAAGGCGGCCGACGCTGCTATTTCGGCTACCAAGCGCGCCCTGATCGAGATGGGCCGCAAATATGGGCGGGATGTGCGCCTGGTGCATCCCGCGCACACCACGATGGAGTGCGCAGACTGCGGAGCGAGAACCAAGCACGCGCTGCCTCTTTCGGAGCGAACGTATACCTGCACGCGATGCGGAGCCGTGCGCCCTCGGGACAAGAATTCCGCGTTCGTGACGCTGGTCCGGACGGGTTGGTGCCCGGCAGGTGCTGAGGGCGTAGGACCTCCCGGGCCGCTGGCCCGGAAGGCTGCCTGAGCCTGGGATTCCCACACACGCCTGAAGGCGCCCCGCAAGGGGCGTCCGGCCGCAAGGCCGGACGGGAATCCCTCGCCTCCAGACGGGGGAGCCTTCAACTAAGGAACACAACCCCGAGGGAGCAGTTCACGGCCAGTGCGCTGAGCGGGTCTCTCCCGGCATCGTGCTCATCACGCCGCCTCCTCTTCCGGAGCGCCGGGGATCGCTCCCTGGCTGCGCAGCCGGACGACATCGGCGGGGCCGAATCCCAGCTCGGCGAGCACCTCGTCGTTGTGCTCGCCCAGGTCCGGCGCACGCTTGGCCGCCACCTTCGGCACCCCGCGCAGATTGATCGGGCTGCTGACGGTCTCCTTGAGATCGCTGACGCCTTCCAGGGGCACCACGATGTCGTTCGCGCGCAACTGCACGTCCTGCGCTGCCTCCTCCGGAGTCTGGATGAGGCTGAAGGTGATGCGCTCCCGGTCCAGGGCGTCCTTCCAGTGGGCGAAGGACTGCGAGCGGAACTCGGCGTCGAGCACCTCGCTCACGGCGGCGGCGTTCTTGAGCAGGCCCTCGGCGTCGGCGAAGCGGGGGTCCTCGAGCAGCTCGGGACGCCCGACGGCGCGCGCCAGTCCCGGCCAGTGCAGGGACGAGGTCGCCAGCATGAACCACCGGCCGTCCGCCGTGCGGTAGGGGTTGGTCAACGCGTTCACCGGTGCGTTGCGGTCGTGCAGCTCGAACGGCGTGCCCCCGGCGAGCGCACCGGCGACGAGGGTTCCGGTGGCCCAGACCCCGGTGGCGAGCAGTGAGGTTCCGACACTGGTCCCCTCCCCGGTCAGCTCACGGCGGTACAGGGCTGTCACGATGGCCCCGTAGAGCGCGACGGCGGAGGTGTAGTCGCCGCTGCCCCAGACCGGCACCGTCGGCGGGGCTCCCGCGTCCCGGGTGGAGGCCAGCAGCCCGCTGCGCGACCAGAAGGCGGTCAGGTCGAAGCCCGGCTGCCTGGCGTCGGGGCCTGCATCGCCGAAGCCCGTGATGTCGGCGTAGACGACCCTCGGGTTCCAGCTCGACACCTGGTCGTAGTCGAGGTGCAGCTTTTCGCGTGTGCCGTGCGGGAAGTTGGTGATCACCACGTCTGCCCACTGGACGAGGCGCTTGAGAACCTCGGTGGTCGCCTGGGACTTGAGGTCGATCACCATGCCGCGCTTGTTGCGGTTGGCGAGGTGCCAGCCGTAGTTGGCCTCCGCCCGGGGGCTGGGCGGCACGAAGCTCAGCCGCCGCTGAGGGTCGCCCTGCCCCGGCGGTTCGATCTTTATGACGTCCGCTCCGAAGTCGGAGAGCATGGTGGCCGCCGCCGGTCCCGCGATGTAGGTCGACGCGTCCAGGACCTTCAGGCCGGTGAAGACGGAATGTGTGGTCATCGCCGTCACCCCACGAACGCGCTGTGGCCGGTGATCGACTTGCCGACGATGAGGGTCTGCATCTGGTGCGTGCCCTCGTAGGAGTAGAGGGCTTCGGCGTCGGAGAAGAACCGGGCGACGTCGTAGTCGAGGAGGATGCCGTTGCCGCCGAACAGTTCGCGGCACCAGGCGACGACCTCGCGCATTCGGGCTGCGACGTACTCCTTGGCCAGGGCGGAGTGTTCGTCGCGGAAGATGCCCTGGTCCTGCAGCCGGGCGAGCTGTATGAGCATGCCCCACGAGGCGGTGATGTTGCCCAGGCTCTTGACCAGCAGGTCCTGCACCATCTGGAACTTCGCGATGGGTCGGCCGAAGGCGACGCGCTCCTTCGCGTAGTCGAGCGCGAGTTCGTAGGCGCCGATCATGACGCCGAGGGCCTGCCAGGCGACCCCGCTGCGCGTCTGGCGCAGCACCTCGGCGACGTCGCGGAAGCCCTTGATGTTCTGCAGCCGGTTGGCTTCGGGTACGCGGACGTCGGTCAGGGTGATCTCGGCGTTCTGCACGATGCGCAGTGCGATCTTGCCTTCGATCTTCTCGGGCCTGAAGCCGGGGGTGCCCTTCTCGACGACGAAGGCCTTGACCTTGTTGTCCTCGACGTCCCGGGCGAAGACCACGACGTAGTCGGCGAAGGTGGCGTTGCCGATCCACTTCTTGGCGCCGTTGAGGACCCAGGTGTCGCCGTCGCGGCGGGCGGTGGTGCGCATGCCGCCCGAGACGTCGGAGCCGCCGAGCGGTTCGGTCAGCGCGAATGCTCCGATCTTCTCCATCGTGGCCATGGCGGGCAGGAACCTGTCGCGCTGCTCCTGGCTGCCGCCGTAGTAGATGGAGTAGAAGCCGAGACCGTTGTGGACGCCGAAGAAGGTGGCGGTGGAGGCGTCGACGCGGCCGAGCTCGGTGGCGAGCATGCCACCCAACAGGTGGCTGCAGGCCGGCTTGTGCTCGCCGTACCCCTCGTAGGCGAGGGCGGCCAGTCCGCTGCCGCGGAACTTCTCGATGTACTCGAAGGGGAATTCGGCCTTGCCCCAGTACTCGTTGACCAGTGGCTTGATCTCCTTGCGCAGGAAGGCGCGGGCGTCGAGCAGTATCTTGCGCTCCTCGTCCGAAAGCAGCGTCTCGTAGCGGTAGAAGTCGGCGGCCGGCAGGTCGTCCATCGGGGCGGCGGGGGTGGTGGTCATCTCAGTTCTCCTTCTGGTGCTGATTACGACGGATGTCCGCCAGGGCGGACAGGACGGCGAGTTGCCTGCGGTCACGGGCTTCGGCGAGGTCGGCGTACGGGGTGGACTTGTAGGCCTTCTCCACCGCTTGGACGACCCGCTCCTGGTCCTCCGGCTCCTGGGAGGGCTCGCCGAGGGACATCTGCTGCATCGACGAACCGATGTGCTCGGTGATGTGGCGGTAGCCGCCGGGCCCACCGCCCAGGTGGGCGCCCAGGAACGGTCCGACCGTCGCCCAGCGGATGCCGAGCGAGTGGGTCACCACCGTGTCCAGGTCCTCGGGGGTCACCACGCCCTGCTGGACGAGGTAGACGGCCTGGCGGCTGAGCGCCTTCTGGAGACGGTTGCCCACGAACCCGGGAATCTCCTGGCGTTCGACGACGGGCGTACGACCGACGGCGGTGTAGAAGGCGACGGCCGCCTGCACGGACTCCTCGGTGGTGCGCTTGCCGGGCACCACCTCGACGAGCGGCAGCAGGTGGGGCGGGTTGAACGGATGTCCGATGAGGATGCGGCCCGCGTCCTCGATGTCCGTGGTGAAAGCGGTCGCCGGGATCGCCGACGACGAGCTCAGCAGCAGTGCGTGTCCAGGGGCTTCCCGGACGAGCTGGGCGAACAGCTCCTTCTTGAACTCCACGCGCTCCGGGGCGTTCTCCTGGACGACGTCCGCGTCGCGGACCGCTTCGGTCACATCGGCGGCGAGATGTACACGTGCGGCGAGGCCGTCGGTGTCCAGGCCCTGTGCGGCCAGGTGCGGACCGAACGCGGCAAGCGCCTCGGCGACCGCCTCAGCCAGATCGGGCCGCGGGTCGCTGACGTGGACGGTCAGACCGTGTGCGGCGAACAAGGCTGTCCAGGACAGTCCGATGGTGCCCGCCCCGATCACGGCGGCGGTACGGATGGGGTGTGTCACTGCACGTGTCCCTTCAGATAGTCGAAGACCGGCTCGACCGGAGCGAGGGTCAGGTCGGTGAGGATGTGGCTGGCGGAGACGATCTCGAGCACGGGCAGGTCCGCCAGCGGGGCGAGGACGTGGGCGAAGAGCTGGAGCCGTGCGGGGCCGGTGTAGGCCTCCTTCACGACCACGTCGGTGATCTCGGTGCGCACCAGCTCCTGGACACGCATGCCACGCCGATAGCCCGGGACGGCCTTGAGCATGAAGGTGGGCACGGTGATCTGGGCCCTGGCCGTGTCCTCGGCGAGGGGCTGGTGCTTGTAGCCCATGGTCGCGGTGGCGACGCGAAGGGTTCCGTGGTCGAGAGTGCCGACGAGCGCCCCGTGGTCGATGTACAGGCTGGGCGCGCCGATGACCTTCGGATATGCGCTGACCTCGCGCCCGGACGCGGTGGCCGGGAAGTTGTCGAGGTACATCGCGTGCAGGTACTCGCCCTGTTCGCCCTCGAAATGGACCTGGATGGCCTGTCCCGCCTCGGTGTAGGGCCCGAACCCGCTGACGTCGCCCATCCTCATGACCTCGAAGCGAACCAGCGGTTCGCCGATCCCAAGGGGTTCGGGGACGACGGCACGCAGTGCGCCGGGGTCGGTGCGGTAGACGACGTTCAGGTACTCGCGGTCGGTGAAGCGGGGGACCGTCGATGTGTACGCCGGGCTGGTCAGTGGGGTGGTCAGGTGCTTCCTGACGTCCTCGATGCGCATGTCACCGCCCCGTCCACCGAGGGGTCCGGCGCTCGGCGAAAGCGGTCATGCCCTCGCGCACGTCGGCAGAGGCCATCAGACCGGCCATCACCGTGCGCTGCGCGGCGAAGGCCTCGGCCTCGGGCGCGCCGTCCGCGGCCAGGGTGACCGCCTTCACGGCGGTCAGCGCGAGCGGGGCGTTCGCAGCGAGCTGCTCGGCGAGCAGAAGGGCCTGTTCCACGGCCTGTCCGGTGGGCACGACCCGGTTGGCCAGGCCCAGTTCACCGGCCCGAGCGCCGCTCACCGGCTCGCCGGTCAGCAGGAACTCCATCGCGAGGTGGTACGGGATGCGCCGGGGCAGCCGGATCACTCCGCCGCCTGCGGCGATCAGTCCCCGCTTGACCTCCGGCAGGCCGAAATGGGCGCCCTCCGCAGCCACGATCAGATCGCAGGCCAGAGCCAGTTCGAATCCGCCGCCCATGGCCCAGCCCTCGACGGCGGCGATCAGCGGCTTGGTGCGCTCCACCTCGGTCACCCCGCCGAATCCACGCCCGGGGACGTTGGGGGACTCACCGCGCAGAGCGGCCTTGAGGTCCATGCCGGCGCTGAAGGTCCCGCCGGCGCCGGTCAGCACTCCGGTTCGGAGTTCCGGGTCGGCCTCCAGCTCGTCCAGTGCCTTGGCCAGGAGCGTGGCGACCACGGCGTTGACGGAGTTGCGTGCTTGCGGACGGTCGATCGTGATCAGCAGGGTTGTGCCCGCCCGCTGGGTGCGCACGTCGGTGGTGCTCATGGCTCGCCTCTCTCGGTGAGGTACAGGGGGGTGGGGTTCAGTGGCCGGACAGCTCGGCGAGGACTTCGGCGGTGTCCTGGCCCGGTACCGGGGCCAGACGGCGGATCGAAGCGGGTGTCGCGGAGAACTGCACCGGGATACCGATCGTGCGGATCGGTCCCTCGGTGGGGTGGACGACGGGCTCCAGCAGATGGCCGTCGCTGACGTAGGGGTCCTCGTGGGCGTGTTCCAGCTCCAGCACGGGGGCCATCGGGATGCTGTGCTTGGCGCACACCTCTTCCCACTCGGCCGTGGTCAGCGCCGGTGCGCACTCGTCGGCCAGCAGGGCAAGGCCGTCAAGGTCGGCCATGTCGATGGTCGCCCCGTTCACCCGGTGGTCGGCGGCGAGGTCCGGTCGCCCGGCGGCTACGAAGAAGTCGCGAAAGTTCTGTGGGGTGTAGGGGATGAGGCAGGCGAGGCCGTCCTTGGTGCGCCGTGCCCGGTGTTCCTTCGACATCGACCTGGGGTGGCCCGTTGGGCCGATCGCCGGCTCGAACTCGTGCCCCGCCAGATGCTCCACCAGATTGAACGCCAGGAGCGTGTCGGTCATCGGCACCTCGATGTGCTGTCCCTGCCCGGTGCAGCAGCGGTGCAGCAGGGCGGCGAGCACGCTGTAGACGATGGTCAGGGCGGAGACCTTGTCCCCGATGATCGTCGGCAGGTACACCGGTGTGCCGAGCGCGCGGCGGGTGATGTCGACCAGCCCGGAGGCGGCCTGCACGGTTTCGTCGTAGGCGGCGTTGCCGGCCCGGTCGGAGTCGCTGCGGAAGCCCTGACCGTGGGCGTAGACGAGGCCCGGGTTGCGTGCGGCGACGTCGGCGTAGGTGAGGCCCAGCCGGTGCAGTGCGGCCGATCGCATGTTGGTGATCAGCACGTCCGCCGTGTCGATGAGCTTCAGGGCCTGCTCGTGCTGCGCCGGGTCCTTGAGATCGAGGGCGACGCTGCGCTTGTTGCGGTTGACGTTGAGGCTGAGGGCGGTCATGCCCGGGGTGACGTGATACCGGCCTACGCGAACGGTGTCGGAGGGCGACTCGATCTTGATCACGTCGGCGCCGAGATCACCGAGGATCTGGGCCGCGTACGGACCCATCACCACGGTGGACAGGTCGATCACCCGTACGCCGTCGAGCGGTCCGGTCCTCAAGGATTCCGCCATCTCCTCTTCCTTTCGCGCCGTGCTTCGTCGTGCCTGATGCACAACGCTAATGAAGAGAGATGCCAGGTGGAATTATCGAAATAGGAACGGCGGTGTGACCGCAGCGGTCACACCGTTCACCGGGATTTCCCGGACGGTGTTTTCCGGGTATCGGACCGGCGGTGGACGGGCTTGTCGAAAATGTCGCACGCGGCTGTGACCAGCTCTTTAAGGTCTCCGTCGGCACGGTCGCGGCGCCATACCAGGGCCGTGTCCAGGCTGGGGTGGAAGTCCGTGAACGGCAGTACCGTCACATTCTCGATGCTGTATCCCCGCATCGGGCTGTCCGGTTCGAGAATGGAGATACAGAATGCCGACCCGTTGGAAATGACCTCCGATATTCCGGCGTAGCCGGTGTCGGTGAGGGTGATGCGATTGCGAATACCGTGCTCCGTCAACGCCTGATCCAGCACTTCGAAATACGGGGGCCTGATGTCCTTGGGCGGGGGGATGTACGCGAGATCGGCCAGGTCGGCGAGGGCGACGGCGTCGCGGCCGGCGAAGCGATCGGCCGGTACGGCCGCACCCATGCGTTCCGACATGACGTTGATCAGGTCCAGGGCGGGGTCGGTGAACGGCAGTCGGGCCAGCGCCAGAGCGAGCCGGCCCTCGCGGACACCCGCTACCAGGGCCTGGGTGCTGCCGGGCCAGCGTTGGAGATCGAACAGCCCTTGGACGCGGTCGGCGAGGGTGGCGACCCGCGCTCTCAGCTCGGGATTCAGTCCCGGAGGTATGCCGATCAGCGCGGTGCTGCGCTGCACCCGGGTCGCCTCACGCAGCCGCCATGGGATGGAGCTGAACTGATCGAGCACGTCACGGGCGATCGGAAGGAGGGCGGCGCCGGCCGGAGTGAGCGCGACGCTGTGGGTGTCCCGCTCGAACAGCCGCTGCCCCAGTTCGCGCTCCAGATCTCTGATGCGCTGGCTCAGGGGGGACGTCGCCATGTGGAGCCGCCGAGCCGCTGCCGAGAAGTTGAGTTCCTCGGCGACCGCGACAAAATATCGCAGATGCAGCATTTCCACGTATTCAACGGTAGCCCCGCTTCGCCCGGCGGGCAGCGGAGCGTGGCGACGTCGAATTCGGACGTGTCGTCGCTTTCGGGCTCGCGTGGGGCGGTCCGGGTCAGTCGTGTGGAGAAGGCTGGAAAGGGGTGTGCGCCGATCGGCGCAGCGAGCGCCGGTCACCGGATCGGGCTGCGGAGCCCTGAGGTGTGACGGGTGCCCGCCACGGCCCTACAATGGACTGCTTAGTCCATTTTGAGGGGACGGGTCATGCGCGGTGAGCTGACGGCCAAGGGCAGGGCTACGCGGCAACGGATCATCGAAGGGGCGGCGGCGGTGCTGCGGGAACGGGGAGCCGCCCTGGCCACGCTGGACGACATCATGGCCAGAACCGGGACGAGCAAGGGTCAGCTGTTCCACTACTTTCCCGCAGGCAAGGACGAACTGCTTGTCGCGGTGGCCCAGTTCGAGGCGGATCAGGTCCTGGAGGACCAGCAGCCGTATCTGGGATGCCTCGACTCATGGGAGGCCTGGCAGCAGTGGCGGGACGTGGTGATCGAACGCTACGAAGCCCAAGGGGACGAGTGCCCGCTCGGTTCGCTGTTCTTCCAGATCGGTCGCTCGACTCCCGGCACGCGGGCGATCGTCATCGAGCTGCTGCGCCAGTGGCAGGAGAGCCTGGCGGCGGGCGTCCGGGCGCTCCAGGGGGCCGGGCTCATCCCCGCGGACGTCGATGCCGACATCAGGGCCGCGGCGCTGCTGGCAGCGATCCAAGGGGGCGTGTCCATCCTGCTGTCGACGGGCCGGTCCACCCATCTGCGTGCCGCCCTCGACCAGGGGATCGCGGACCTGCGCGGTACGAGCCACGCCGCGGTCTGACCCCGGCCGTCCCCGGCCCTCGGACCGGGCGGCTGTCCAGGCCGGCCGCATCACGTGCTTGACGCGGCCCGCCTGGACTGGCGCCCGGCGGGGGCCGAAGGGTGGCTCCGCCGAAACCGCCGCTCCCGGGCGCTGACGGGCTCGGCGCCGTGCGTCAGGCGGCGATGACTGCCGCGGTGGTGCGGCCGCCGTCGACGTCGAGCACGATGCCGTGCACGAACGAGGACTCCTCGCTGGCCAGATACACGGCGGCGTTCGCGATGGCGTCGGGAGTGCCCATGCGCCCGGCAGGGGTGCCCTTCATCATGACCTCGCCGGGGTGGACCTCTCCCGGCGCCGGGGTAAGCACCACGCCCGGAGAGATCGCGTTCACCCGGACACCCTGCGGTCCGAACTCCGCCGCCCAGGCCCGGGTCAGGGTCTCCACCGCTCCCTTGGTCGAGCTGTACAGGGCGCCGACCGGAATGCCCAGGCGCGCGATCCAGGAGCCCAGGTTGATGATCGAGCCCCCACCGGCCGCCACCATGGCGGGCGCGACGGCCGCGGTCAGGAAGAACGGGGCCTTCACGTTCACCGCGTAGACCTGGTCGAAGGTCTTCTCGTCGGTCGCCGCCGTGGTGTCGCCGGGGTAGATGCCGGCGTTGTTGACCAGGACGTCGATACGGCCGCCGAGGACCCGCGTCGCCTCCCGGGCCAGCCCCTCCGAGGCCGTGGCGCTCCCGTCCAGGTCGGCCTGCACGAAGTCGGCGCGGCCGCCACGGGCGCGGATCCGGTCGACGACCTCATTGCCCCGTTCGGCGTTGCGGCCCGAGACGACGACGTGCGCCCCCTCGGCGGCGAAGGCCTCGGCGATCGCCCGCCCGATGTTGCTGGTTGCCCCTGTCACCAGGGCGGTCTTGCTCTCGAGCCGCATCGACATGGTCCACTCCGTTGCTCGCGTCTCACCGTGATCCCGAACGGCCGATTCGCATGGTGACGCCGGCCGGACGGGTGCCCTGGCGACCAGGGCGAGTGCCACTGTGCGACGACAAAAATGGACCTGCAAGTCCAAACTTTGAGGGCTCGACGCAGTGCGCCTTCCGGTACAGAGCGCAGGAGACGGTGACCGGGCCGCGGCACGGGTGAGCGAAGGCGATCGGTCTGCCGTCCGTACTGCCTGTGCCGACCGGTACTACCGCGTGCCCGGCCTCTGAACGAGTCGGCGCCCCATGGGCGGAGCGCCGACCTCAGTCGCCGGCGGCCGGGTGCGGAGGTTGTCCCAGACGCCCGGAAGCCGGCTTGCCTCAGCCGAAGTGCCGGATCCCTGCGTCGGCCCCAGGCGTGTACGCAGGCCAGTCACTCGCGGCGCCGGTGGCGACGAACGCCGCGACTGCCGTGGCGAAGTCAAGCCCCAGTGCTCGCTGACCGTCTCCCGGTTCGCCCAGCATCGGGCTGTCCGGGTAGCTGTCGAACGTCATGAAGAGGAAGGGCAGATCCACGCAGTGCGTGGCGCCCAGATGGTCGGGGTCGCCGGCGGGACGGTAGTCGAATTGGTAGACGTACGTGCCGTTGCCGTTGGCGGCGTGGTGGTCGGCTATCCGGAGCGCGTCGTTGCGGAAGAGAGCATCCGTGTGCAGCGCGGTGAAGACCTCGGCCGGTGTCCCGTGCGGGAGCTTCGTCGCGTACCGCCGATACACCGCCGGTGCATCGGAGCCGAGCCGCTCGGCCAGGAGGTCGAGGGCGCCTTGCTGTGTGAGCGACTGAACGCGGGAGTCGAAGGCGAAGAACGCGGTCATCTCGTTACGGGCGGTGCCGATCAGGAGGTCCTTGCCCTGAAGGCGCCCGTCCGAGAGGGCCTGCTGCCAGGAGGAAGGGAAGCCGGCGCCGCCCAGCACCGGGTACATGGGAGGGGCGGCGTTACCGGGGCGTGCCAGTCGGGCCCCCAACTCGGCGTACGCGGAGAGTAGTTGCTCGACGGGAAGTGATCGGAGTGCTGCTCCGGGGTCGGCACTGCCCTCCACGCCCAACAGCTTCAGGTACTCCTCGGCGGCCTCGGCGGCCTGCTCCGGGTCTTGTGGCGCAAGGCCCCAGGGACCGCTCTGCAGAAGCAGACGATCGACCATGGAACTGGTCGCGGGATCCAGTGCCAGGTAGAGGGCCGAGTACGCACCGGCCGACTGACCGCCGACGGTCACGGCGTGCGGATCGCCGCCGAAAGCAGCGACGTTGTCCCGTACCCACCGCAGCACAGCGCCCTGATCCCGAACTCCGAGGTTGTCGGCCCCGATCTGCGGCAGTTGCAGGTAACCGAGCGGCCCCAAACGGTAGTTGGCGGTGACCACCACCACGTTGCCGGTCTCCGCCAGACGGGCTCCGTCGTACCAGTCCCAGCCGCCCGAGCCGCTGGTGAAACCGCCTCCGTGGAACCAGACCAGAACGGGGCGAGGGCTCTTGTCCTCGAGGGCCGACCGCGGAGTCCACACGTTCAGGGTGAGGGAGTCGTCCTCGCTCCAATAGGGCTTGCGATGCCCCATGATCTGCTCCAGCCGGGACGGCCCCTGCGGTGCGGCCGGACCGGCGCCGACGGCCTCACGTACTTCCGACCACCCTGGATGGTTCTGCGGTGCGGCCAAGCGCAGCGCGCCTACCGGTGAGGCGGCGTAAGGGATCCCGCGAAAGGCAAACACCGGCCCCTCGTCCGAGCCCCGGACCGTGCCTCGGTCCGTGGCCACAACCTGACTCATGAGGTCCGTCATCGTCTCCACCTCTCCTGCGCCATATGTGTTCTGACCTCGTTGTAATGCCGACGGCGCATGTATGCCAGAAGAGGTCGTGATTACGGCGAACGAAGGACAAGGGATCTGGTGATCCGACGAAAGTACGCTATCGAAAGCGGGCGATCCTGCATCGCGAGCCCTCGCCCCGGCTCTTCTCGGGCATCCGGCCTCCTTTCGCCGCCGACTGTCAGGACTGCGATGCTGTGAGGAGGCGGCGGGGCGCCTTCACGGCGGCATCGCAGTTCCGCACGAGCCGGGGCACAGCCGCTGCCCCACTCCGGATGGACCGTGCCGGACCGAGGCCACGGTTCGCCTGCATCGCGGCGGAAGACGGCTTCGGGCGGACGGCGCATGGTGACGCCGGCGTCTCCGGGGTCCACACGCGGCGATCCGGTTCGGAGGTCGACATGGCGGGCACGGTCCAGCACACGTTCTTCGCGGTAAACGGGGTCAGGCTGCACGTCGCCGAGCAGGGCGCAGGCCCGCTTGTCGTGCTGCTGCACGGATTTCCGGAGAGCTGGTACTCGTGGCGGCATCAATTCGGTCCGCTGGCTGCGTCGGGGTACCGCGTCGTCGCCCCCGATCAGCGAGGTTACGCCCGCAGTGAGCAGCCCGAGGCCGTCGAGGCGTACACCCTGCTGCATCTCGCCGGGGATGTCATCGGGCTTGTCGATGCGCTGGGTGAGAAAAGGGTGGTGCTCGTGGGGCACGACTGGGGTGCCTTTGTGGCCTGGGTGACCGCCATGCTGCGTCCCGATGTCGTGCGCGCCGTCGCGGGCCTGAGCGTCCCGCCCGTACTGCCCGGGGGAATGAGTCCGCCGTCGATCACGCGCAAGAGGTACGGCGACGGCTTCTACCAGGTCGCCTTCCAGGAACCGGGAGTCGCCGACGCAGCGCTCGCCCGGGACCCGGAGACCACGTTCCGCCGGGTACTGTTCGGGGGCTCGGGGGACAACCCGTCCAGCATCGACCCCTGGATCGTCCCCGAAGGCGGCACGCTACTGGACTTCATGCCGGAGCCGGCACAGCTGCCGGAATGGCTCACCCAAGTGGACATCGAGGCCTTCGCCGACGACTACGTCCGTCATGGCGAACGGGCCTTCACCGGCGGCCTGAACTGGTACCGGAACGCCGAACGCAACTGGGAACTGCTCGCGGCCTTTCGCGGCCGACGTATCGAGGGGCCGGCGCTGTACATCGCCGGGGACCGCGACATGGTCGTCGGCATGTCCGGAGGCGGGGACGCCATCCTCAAGAGGGTCGAGCAGGCGGCACCACATCTCCGGCGCGGAGTGATCCTGCCCGGCTGCGGCCACTGGACCCAGCAGGAACGCCCGAACGACGTCAACCGGGAGCTCTTGGACTTCCTTGCGCAGTTGCCCTGACCCAATGACGACCGACAACTCGGCCCGAGGCTGTGTGGCGTCAGTGGGCGGCGCTGCGGCGCGCGTAGGCACGGGCCGCCCGGGCGCGGTCGCCGCAGCGAGTGGAGCACCAGTGGCGGCGGCCGTGGCGGAGCAGGAATCGGTTGCAGGGCGTGGAGCCGCATGCGGTGAGGCGTGCGGCGTCGGGGCCGGTGAGCAGGTCGGCAGCGTCGGCCGCGAGCGTGGCCAGGGCGTGGTCGACCATGGCGGTGGTGGGGTGGGGGATGGTCCGGTACGGGCCGGTTCTGTCATCCCACTGCAACAGCGGGGCGGTGGGGACGCGGGTCATCGCATCGTTGACGGCCGTGATGGCGGTGGGGTGAGCGGGCAGGCCGGAGGCGTGGGAGGCGAACAGCGATCTGATCTGTTCGCGAAGCGAGCGCAGTTGCGATGCGCACATCTCCCGCATGCCGGCGTCGACCGGGGCGAGGCCACGCTCCGTCAGCCACTGATTCGACTGCTCGGGAGTGCCCAGAAGATCCACGGTGAGGCCGCCGGGCAGCGCGATCGCGCTGTTGGCCAGGGCGATGGAGAGGTGCTCGTCCTCGCCTTGTGCGGGCGGCAGGACGGGCTGCTCGGTCACGGGCTCCTTCATGGTTCTCATGGTACGGATTGCGTGCATCCGTGAGAAGCAGCTACGGTCGTATCACGGTTCACTCGAATCTATCCGTGAGGTGTTTGGTGTCCTCTCTCCCCGCAGCGACCGAGCAGTTCCCCGTCCAGGTGTTCGGCGGTCCGACCGCAGGCTTCGAGTACGGCGGACTGCGGTTGTTGACCGATCCGACGTTCGACGGCCCTGGCGCATACGGCCGGCCGGGCCGCGTCCTGACCAAGACCGCCCCCGCCACCACCACGCCCGCCGACCTCGGCCGCATCGACCTGGTTCTGCTCTCGCACGACGAGCACCCCGACAACCTCGACAACTCCGGCCGCGCCCTTCTCGACGACGTTTCCCTGACCTTGACGACGCCCGGCGGCGGGCAGCGCCTGGGGGGCAAGGCCAAGGGCCTGGCCGACTGGGAGTCCATCGAACTGAACCGTCCCGACGGCGGCACGATCACCGTCACCGGGGTCCCCGCGATCCACGGTCCAGGCCCGCGAGAGGAGGTGGAGCCGATCACCGGCCAGGTCGTCGGCTTCGTCCTGACCGGCGAGGGCCTGCCGACCGTCTATGTCAGCGGCGACAACGCTTCGCTGGACGCCGTTCGGGAGATCGCCAGCCGCTTCGCCCCGATCGACACCGCCATCCTCTTCGCCGGTGCCCCCCGCTTCCCCAGCCTTTTCGACAACCAGCTCATCGTCCTGGACAGCGCTCAGGCGGTCGAGGCCGCGGAGATCCTCGGCGCCCGTCGCGTCGTTCCCGTGCACTACGACAGCTGGGCCCACTTCACCGAGGGCCGCGACGACATCGAGGCGGCCTTCATCACCGCCGGGCTGTCCGACCGGCTGGACTGGGGCGGACGGAGCTGACGTCCGGGTACCCACGGCGGCGACAGAACGGGGAAGCCGGACACTCGTCATCCCGGGGCCCGGCCGATCGACCGGGCCTCGGCCGGGTGACGGCAACGATGTCGGAGGTCTGTTGGCCGTTCTGTGCGGCTGGGCACCACGGGAACGGGTTGCCCCCCACCTCAGCCGCGGCGTCGAGACACAGGGTGATGAGCGCCCGGCTCGCTCGGCCGACGACGAGCGTCAGTGTCAAGCTGAGAGTGCGAGAAGCCTTCGACGGCCATCAGCTCCGTGAGTGGGACTCGGACCCGGCGTCCGGTTCATCCGCACCTGCAGGCACGCCGCCCAGGTGTCTGCCGTGTCGAGTCGTCCAACTCCACCCGCGAGAAGACCGGAGCGAGGAAACGATGAACGACCAAGAGAGCGCCTACCCGCCGGAAGAGACCGCACTGCTGGTCATCGACCCCTACAACGACTTCCTGTCCGAGGGCGGGAAGCTGTGGCCCGAGGCCAAGGAGGTTGCGGAAGGCGTGGGGCTGCTCGACCATATGCGCGCGATGCTCTCCGCGGCCCGCAGCCTGGGTTTCCACGTCTTCATCGTGCCCCACCACCAGACCAAGCCCGGTGACTACCGCACATGGGACCACCTGTCCCCGACCCAGCAGCATGTCGTCCAGAGGCAGGTGTTCGCCGCGGGCAGCTGGGGAGCCGAGTGGCACCCTGACTTCGTCCCGCGCGAGGGAGAGCTCGTCATGCGCCAGCACTGGGCGTCGAGCGGCTTCGCCAACACCGATCTGGACATGCTGCTCAAACAACATCGTGTTCAGAAGATCGTACTCATCGGCATGAAGGCCAACACCTGCGTCGACACCACAGCACGCTTCGGCCAGGAACTGGGCTACCACGTGACGCTCATCCGTGACGCCATCGGCGCCTTCAACTGGGACGAGATGAGGGCGACGTTCGACATCAACGCGCCCGCGTACGCGCACGCCGTACTCACCACCGACGAGTTCCTCACGATGGTGGACAAGCGGCCTCACGAAATGGCCTGATGACGTGCGGGCTGCGCGAGCCGCTCGCCACGGAGGACACGAGGCGGGCGGGTTCGTCACGTGAAGGGGCGTACGTGACCCCTCCGGTGAACGGGCTGATGAGGAATCGCGGAGGCCTGAAAACCCCCGACGGTCCTGGACCTCGGATGCAAGCCGCTGTGTCACCTGACACCGTGTGATCCCTGCCCCTCGTGCCCCTGGATCGTTGACACGCGCACGTCCAGGCCGAGGGTCCCGCCGACCGGAACGGGTCCCACACCTGGTCACCGGGAGGACCGGGCCGCCGTCCTCGAGGAGCGGCCAGACGAGGAGCGACGGCTCCGCGACCCGTGTGTCCGTGGACGCGCCGCCGACACCACGGCGCTCATGCGTCGACCGCGCGGGTGGTCTCGGCCCAGGTGTCCAGGTCGGCCAGGCGCGCGGCGAGGGCGTTGCGCATGGCGTCCGCGCCCGAGGCGCCCAACGCCAGTCGAAGGGGCGGTGTGTCGCTGGCTGCGGCGGTTTGGATCCCGGCCGCGATGCGCGCCGGTGATCCGAAGGCCGACGCGGGCAGTTCACCGATCGACTTCTGGACCTCGCGGACGGTCTGGTCGTAGTCGGGGACCACGGCCGCGAGGTCGAGGTTGTCGAGGAACGCGGTGACGGTGGGTCCGGGCTGGACCATGGTGACTTTGATGCCGAGCGGGGCGAGTTCGTCGACGAGCGCGTCCGACAGCCCCTCGACGGCGTACTTGGTCGCTGCCAGGAGGCCGACGCCGGGATGGGCGCTCTGCCCGTAGAGCGAGGAGCCCTGGAAGACGTGGCCGGAGCGCTGTGCGCGCAGCACGGGCAGCGTCGCACGGAGTACGTTGAGGACGCCGAAGACGTTGGTGTCGAAGATGGCGCGGGCCTGCTCGTCGGTGGCCTCCTCGACGGCGCCGAAGAGGCCGTATCCCGCGTTGTTGGCGACTACGTCGATGCGGCCGAATCGGTCGACGGCCTGCTCGACCGCCGTGGTCACGGCTGCCTGGTCGCGTACGTCCGTGTCGATCAGGAGCAGCCGGTCGGGGTGGGCCGCCTGGAGGTCCTTGAGCGATGCCGTGCTGCGGGAGAGCGCGGCGACGTTCTCTCCTGCCTCGAGCGCTTGGGCGGTGAGCTCGCGGCCGATACCGGAGGTGGCGCCGGTGATCAGCCAGGTGGGGGACTGGGATTTGTGTGTCATGTTTACGACCGTAATGCGACTCTCGTGCTGCTTCGACCGCACCCGTATCGATGGCGCCTGCAGTGGACCGGCAGTGCCGACGAACAAGGTGTGTGTCCCCTGTCGAGGCCGTTCAGCACGGCGGCGATTGCCACCCAGATCGCAGGCCGAACCGCAGCGCCGAATGCCGGTCGCCCGGCCGTCTCGCGTCCAGCCGGCCGCCCCCTGGTGATCGCCTCGGAGGGTCCTGCCGTGACTTGTCCGGCCGGTCGGCCGACGTGTCCCGCGAGCGGATCGCCGGGTCGGCCTCCGGTCGCGCCTTGACCCGATCCGTGGACCTCGCTGCCCGGGTGGGTAGCAGGGTGCCCTCCACGATCAGCACCGCGTCCTTCGCGAACCGCTTGCGTGGCTCGAGCGCGAGCTTCCGGCCGAGGTGGTCAATGACACGACTGACCGGGGACTTCACGCCGGACAGAGGGTCCAGTCGCCGCAAGGTCGGGTCGGTGCACAACGGATCATTTCAGTTGCCGACGCCCCTCCCCTTGACTGATCCTGGGCACCGGGCAAGCAAGGGGGACAAGATGGGACTGGTGCTCTTTCCAGGCGACGACGACGTGGCGAGCCCGGACATCTCCTGGTCCTACTCCGGCTTCGGCATGTTCAGGAAGTGGTTGGCCCAGGCCGAGGGGTTCACGCTCGCCGAGATGGACGGCTTCGGCGGAGATCGCCAGTGGTGCAGCGTCTCCACCGCGCTGGCACCACTGCTCAACCATCCGGACGACGATGGCCCCAACCTCGCGCCCGCTCAATGCGAAGCAATGTTGCCCCGGCTGGAAGCGATTCTCGACCAACGTCAGCCTGACGACGGCGACCCCGATTTCCGACGGCCACTCGAAGACGTCAGCCAGTTGGTCACCGTCCTGCGGTTCTGTGTAGACAAGGACGTTGAGCTCATCTTCGGCTGACCACGGGAGCGGGGCGCCCCATCGTTGAGGGGATGGCCCACGGGTTACGGGACAAACCAGTGGCGGGGGCGCTGATCGTCGACCAGGGCGAGGCTGTGCTGTCCGCCTCCGTCGATGGTGTGTACGTGGGTGAGGAATCGGGTGCAGGGTGCAGTTTGGCCGGGCGCGCACACTCGAACCGGCGTGTTCCGGTCGGTGGTGGTGCCGTCACCGAGCTGACCGAGATCGTTGTTTCCCCACGCGAGTGCCGCGTCCTTGGCCAGCGCCAGGCTGTGGCGTCCGCCTGCGGTGATGGTGCTGACGTGGGTGAGGAATCGGGTGCAGGGGGCGGTCTGGCCGGGCGCGCACACGGGAACCGGTGTGCGCCGGTTGGTGGTGGTGCCGTCACCCAGCTGACCGGCACCGTTGTTGCCCCAGGCGAGAGCGGCGCCGCCATCGCGCAGCGCCAGGCTGTGAGTGCGGCCTGCGCCGATGGTGTGGACGTCGGTGAGGAATCGGGTGCAGGGGGCGGTCTGGCCGGGCGCGCACACCCGGACCGGCGCGCGCCGGTTGGTGGTGGTGCCGTCACCCAGCTCACCGAAACCGTTCTCCCCCCAGGCGAAGGCTGTACCGTCCTTGCCCAGCGCCAGGCTGTGAGTGCGGCCTGCGGCGATGGCGTGGACGTGGGTGAGGAATTGGGTGCAGGGGGCGGTCTGGCCGGGCGCGCACACCCGGACCGGAGTGCGCCGGTTGATGGTGGTGCCGTCACCCAGCTGACCCGAATCGTTGTCTCCCCAGGCGAGGACAGTGCCGTCCTTGCGCAGCGCGAGGCTGTTGGTGGTGCCTGCGGCGATGCCCACCACGTCGGTGAGGAATCGGGTGCAGGGGGCTGTCCGGCCGGGCGCGCACACTGAAACCGGCGTGCTCCGGTGGATGGTGGTGCCGTCACCCAGCTGACCCGAGCCGTTGTCTCCCCAGGCGAGGGTGGTGACGTCGGGTTTGCCGGCGTCGGCCGCAGGGGTCTGCCATGCGCCAGGGGACGCGGCGGTGGCCATCAGGGCCGCCACGGCGACGGCGACAACGCGCCTGTGCAGCGGCCTGCCATCGCGTGCGAGAAGCATGGGAAGCCTTTCATGCAACTGGAAGCGGGCCGGCCCCCGAAGGAGTCGGCTCGGTTGAACGTCATCAGACAGATTTGCCGGGCTCCTCGGAGATTCCTCATCCATAAGGCGCGATACGCCGGATTTCCCCCTGATGGACCTGACGAGCGGGCTCTTGTAGTTGGAGACCGGTGCTGACTTCGAGGTATTTCTGAGCCGAACGGCTTCTGCGCGCCGACTCCGGGACATCTGGTCCTGGCGGCACGACGTCATGCTCAAGACGGGCGCAGCCGCCGGCCTGGACCGGCCCGTGTCATCGACAGCCTCCATGCCGCCTCCATGCCGCAGGACCGGCCCGGGTCCACAAGGCGACAGTCACCCGACAGCAGAGGCGTTTCGTTCTCTTCCTCCCGGAAGACCTGACTCAATGGGTCGCCTGATGGTGACACCGCCTCATTGTGCTGGGCCCTCTTCAGTCACCGTCCACATGCGCCGGCTGTTCGAGTCGCCTTGAGGTGCACTCGGCGTCGTGGTGCTGCACGGCGACGAGGGCAACATCGTCGTCCAGGCGCATTTCACCGCCCACATGGTCGGCCAGACCATCGAGGACGTAGCGGAGCAGGTCGCCGGGGTCGCAACCCGACCATGCGGCGATTCGGGCGTCCAGTTCGTAGAAGTTGCCTCCTGTGTCACGCGCTTCGGCGACACCGTCCGTGTAGAGGAGCACGATGGCGCCGGTGGCCAGGGGGAGCACAGTCGTGGCGTAGTCGGAGGTGCGCGTGTTGTTGAGCCCCAGCGGGGGTGCGGGCAGCATCGACGGGAGGGAGTGAGCCTTGCCGTGGTCGATGACGAACGGGGGAGGGTGGCCGCAGTTGATCATGCGCACGCTCGATCCGTCGGCGGGTATCTCCAGTAGCAGCGCGGTGATGAAACGCTCCGCGGCATTGGGGTCCGTGGCGGAGATTTCGTCGAAGTGCGCCTGGACGGCCTCGTCGAGCGTGGCCATGAGCTGCGAGAGGGACGGTGTTCTGCGGGCGGTACTGCGGAAGGCGCCGAGGAGGGCGGCTGCGTCCTCCACCGCGGGCAACCCCTTCCCTTTCACGTCCCCTATCAGGATGCGGACGCTGTGGGGGGTGGACGACACAGCGTAGAGGTCGCCACCCACCAGCGCATGAGGATGCGAGGCATGGTATTCGGAGCGGATGCGCAGTGAGCCGATGGACGGAGGTAGCGGGCGCAGTAGAACACGCTGGACGGTCTCGGCGACCGTGCGCAGTTCGATCAATTCTCGAGTATTGCGTTCCCGCAGGGTCCGAAATGCGATGACGCAACCTGAAACAAGGATTATTGCCAATAGGTGCACCGCGAATATGGAGGTGCCGAGCAGGCCGTCGTACGCGTCGAGCACCAGGGAACCGACGCACGAGAGGCCGGCGATCACGGCAGTCAACCGTGCACCGGCGAGAGTGGCGGTCGCCGCCGGGACGGTGGCCATCAGGGAGGCCAGGTGCTCGGATCGGGGAAGCATGAATCCGGCGACCATAATGGCGGCGATCATCGTGAGCGCGATTAGGAAGGGTCCATAGCGGGTGGTGACAAAGGAGCCCCACGTTGGCCTCAATCCGGTCCTCAGCGCTATGTCTCGCAGAAGTTCGGGCTGGCGCACCACAAACCCAGTTTATCATGCAGAATCATGGACACGGGAAATTACTTCGGACGGGGATGCGTTGAGGATTTTCGCGATGCGTGTACCTGCATTCCGCATACCTCTGGTTATGCGTGTGAAGAAGGGTCGCATCTTGCATGGAATGCCGGCCGCTTTCTGTCTGAAGCGCCATCCCTGGATGCGGTGGCGCGCGCATCAATGCGCGCGCCACCGCATCCAGGGATGGCGAAGCGGGGCAGCTTCGGGCAGGCCGCGGCCGAGCCGGTTTCAGGACAGCGCCACCGGGTCGCCCGCGAGTGCGGCGAGCAGGTCGTCGCCGCACTCGGCGGAAGTGTCGGCAGCCCAGCCGACATAGCCGTCAGGGCGGATGAGCAGGGCGGCGGCCCCAAGATCGTCGACGCAGGTGGCGCGGACCAGGTCGACTCGCGGCGGAAGTTCGAGTTCGGCCGGGACGGCGCCGGTGAGATCGAGCAGTACGGCATGTCCTGAGGCGAAGAGCGCCGAGAGCCGGGTGGGGCCCGCCGTGGTGACCAGGTCGGTGTCCGGCACGCGCCGTCCGGTCAGCGGGTGCTTTCCGGGCAACTCGTAGCGGAGCGAGAGCCCGGACATCAGGCCCGCCAAGTGACGGTTGGCGTCCGGTAGTCGCATGAGGTCGATGAAGATGGCACGCAGGGCGGCCACGTCCTCGTTCGGGTGCGGATCGGCCAGCACCCGCTGCGCCGAGGTGTGGTGCAGGACCTGGGCTCCGACCGGGTGCCGTTCGGCCTGGTAGCTGTCCAGGAGGTCGCTGGGCGCCCGACCCTGGACGACCGAGGCCAGTTTCCACCCGAGGTTGAACGCGTCCTGTATTCCGAGGTTCAGTCCCTGGCCGCCCAGCGGGGGGTGGATGTGTGCTGCGTCGCCGGCGAACAGGACCCGGCCCGCATGGTAGTCCTCCAACTGGCGCGTGGCGTCGCCGAATCGCGAGGAGTTGTCCACGCCGCCGAGCGAGGTCTCCTGGCCGTACACCGCCCGGAGCGCCGCGGTGATCTCTTCGTGGGTGACCGGGGTGTCGCGGTCGACGTCCGCCCGGTCCGCGCGTCCGAAGGTGAAGCGGTACCGGTCGCCGCCGAGAGGGGTCAACATGGCCCAGTAGCCGCCCCCTTGGCGGGTGAGGGTGCTTATGTGCCCCATCTCCTGAGGCACCAGTGGCGAGACGGCGGACAGACGGATGTCGGCCAACACCGCCTGATGCGTCCCTGGCCTACCGGGAAACGGCAGCCCGAGCAGTTTCCGCACCGTGCTGTGGCCACCGTCGCAGGCCGCCAGGTAGCGGGCCCGCACGCGCAGGTCACCCGCCGTAACGACCACACCGTCGTCGTCCGCCTGGACCGCTGAGACCGCGGCGCCGCGCAGGACCCGTGCACCGGCGCCGATCGCCCGCTCCTCCAGCACCTCCTCGATCTCCCACTGTGGGATCGCGATCGGGTGGGGGTGCCTGGTCCGCCACGGAGCGCAGTCCAGAGGCACGGGCAGAGCAGCGAAGTGCCCGCCGATCGGCTCTCGCAGCACGGCCCGGCGCCGCAACGGTTCGAGCAGCCCGCGTAGTTCCAGCATTTCAGCGGTGCGGGGCTGGATAGCGCCGCCCTTCACCTGCCTGATGCGTTCGGGCAGCTTCTCCAGCACCACGGTCTCGACCCCCGCCAGGGTGAGTTCACACGCCAGCATCAGTCCGGTCGGGCCTGCGCCCACGACGACGACCTCGGTCTCGATCTCGGTCAACACCTTCACTCCCTCAGCATTTCTCGCCTCGGAGTAAATGTATACCAGGTGCAGAAATATTCTCGGGGAAGATCTCTGTTACGGTGTGCGTCGTGGACGGCAGGCCAGGGCTACGGGAACGGAAGAAGCGGCGGACCCATGCGGCGATCTCCGACGCGGCGATCGCGCTGTTTCTCGAGCACGGCTTCAACCAGGTCTCGGTGGCGCAGGTGGCGGAGGCCGCCGAGGTGTCCAAGCGGACGCTGTTCGCCTACTTCCCGACCAAGGAAGACCTCGTGGTGCATCGCCTCGCCGACCACGAGACCGAAACGGCACGTGTTGTGCGGGACCGCTTGCCCCCCACCGCCCCACTGACCGCAGTGCGCCAGCACTTCCTCAAGGGGCTGGACGACCGGGACCCGATCACGGGGCTCAACGACCACCCACAGGTGCTGCGGCTCACCCGGATGATCCTCGACACGCCTTCACTGGTGGCCCGGATGGAAGGCTTCAAGGCCGGCGCCGAACGTGCGCTCGCCGATGCGTTGCAGGAGACGGCCGCAACCCCGGAGCTCACCGCGCGGCTGGCCGCCGTCCAGATCGTCGCGGTCCAGTGGGCGCTGGCGCAGGACAACGCCGCACGTCTGGCGTACGGAGAACCGGCGGACGCGCGTCATCCGGGAGCTGTGGCCGACGCGGACCATGCGTTCACGCTGTTGGAGAACGGACTGGGCGATCTGTCCCGCAGCCGTGACACCAGTGCCCGATGATCGCCCCATGGCAGGTCTCGCCGACGGCGACGCTCTTCGGTGACCGTCTGTCGTGCCCTGGGTCCTGCGGTTAAGGTCCCGGGGCACGGGCAGTGTCGGAAGTGCGGGTGCTGCGTGAGGTGTTGGCGTCTCCCGCGGAAGAGAAGGGTGGCGCTGGTGAGGATCGAGAAGGCGATCGAAGCGGATGTCGAGCTCGTGGCGCACTTCCTAGGCGAGGTCGAGGCCTACTACGGCGGGGTCGACACCCGCGTGGATCAGGAGCAGATCCGCGTGGCGCTCTTCGGCCCACAACCCGTTGCCACCGTCTTGATCGCCCGCGAAGGCGACACAGCTCTCGGATTCGCCTCGTACAGCTTCGTCTGGCCTGCCGCCGGCGCCGACACATCGATCTATCTCAAGGAACTGTTCGTACGTGAGGCTCACCGGCGCGACGGTGTCGCGGGGCGGCTCATGGAAGCCGTCCGCGAGGCGGGCCGTGCAGCCGGCTGCTCGCGGATGGAGTGGACCGCGGACGCCGGCAATCCTCCGGCCCTCGACTTCTACAGAGCCCAGGGTGTCGAGCCGCGTGCGGACAAGCCCTTCTATCGCACCAGCCTGTAGCCCGTCGGCCTCGCCATGCCCGCTCGCCGCGCGGGTCCGCGGTGGGGCTCTGTACCGCGCGGGCCGTCCCCGAGTGCCGGTCCGGCCGGGGCGGCAGGGGTCGTGTGCGCCGCTGCGGGTGCGGTGTTCGCCCCGGGTGCCTGAGTGCGAGCATGGGATATATGGGCGCGAAGTCGGATGTACCGGGAGCTCGGCGGGCCGTACGGCCGAGTCACGCACTGCTCGTGATCCCGCTCGGTCTGATCATCTTGATCATGATCGCGGACGTGTTCACGGGCAGGAGTTCCCAACTGGGTCCGTTGCTGATCGTCGCTCCCGCGGTCACCGCGTCCTTCGCCGGTCCTCGTCTCACAGGGCTCATGGGCGCCCTGGCCGTGGCAGGCCAAGTCCTCTCGGCGATCGCAGAGGGCAGCGGGCTCACTGCCGGGCTCGAGATTCAGGTGATCGGCCTCGCGGTGGTCTCCGGGTTCCTGGTCGCCCTCCGTGCCGTCCGCGACCTGCGCGAGCGGCAACTCGCCCATACGCGCTCCATCGCAGCGGCCGCGCAAGAAGTCCTGATACGCCCGCTTCCCCGGCGCGCCGGCCCGCTGCGTATCGCCACCGACTACATCGCCGCGGAGCTGGACGCACGGGTCGGCGGCGACCTGTTCGCGGCTGTCCGCGCCGACCGGGTGACCCGGGTCATCATCGGTGATGTCCGGGGCAAGGGGCTGCCCGTCATCAAGGACACATCCCTCCTGCTCGGCGCCTTCCATGGCTCGGCCTATCGCAATCTCTCGCTTCCCCACATGGCGATACATCTGGGGAACGCCATGTACTGGAACTGGGCCAACGCCGCCGCTGACGACCCCGAGGCCGACGAGTCCTTCGTGACCGTTCTTCTTCTGGACTTCCCCGACAACGTCGGGCGGGTGGAGACGATCAGCTGTGGCCATCCGCCGCCGCTGCTGCTCCACGAAGGCAAGATCAGCGCCCTGGATGCCCGCAGTCCCGGACTCCCGCTGGGCATCACCGTCCCCACAGTGGATCAGTATGTCGTCGACACCTTCAGCTTCGTGGCCGGCGACGTCCTGCTTCTCTACACCGACGGTGTCATCGAGACAGCCAGCCCCAACGGCACCTTTTATCCGCTCTCCAAACGGATGGCGGCCTGGGACGGCACAGGTGGCCCGGAGCGCCTTGTCCGACACGTTCATGAGGACCTGTTGAGCCACGCTCGCGGACCTCTCGGCGACGATGCCGCCCTCATCGCCATCCAGCGCCTCGCCGATCGGACGGAGTGACGGCTCCGTCGCCTCCGGTGCGCACCTGCCACTGCGCGATGGAGGGTGCCGCGGACCGCGTAGGTACGCGGCCGCGCGTGGCGGCAACCGGAGACTTGTGAGTGGGACCTGTAGGTCTTCTGGAGTGATGTCTGTCCCTCGACCCGAACTTGAGGGTGCCGGTGGAGGGGGCGGTCGCCTTGTGACGGCCGTCGGGTTCGTGGTGGTCGGCCCGGTCACCCCGCGAGTGGGCCCCCAAGGTCGGAGCTGTAGTAAAGGGGTATGGACAACGTCATAGACCTGCGTAGCGACACCGTCACCCGCCCCACCGACGCCATGCGTACCGCCATGGCACAGGCCGAGGTGGGCGACGACGTGTTCGGTGACGATCCCGCCGTGAACGCGTTCCAGGAGCGGCTGGCGCAGCTGCTCGGCTTTCCCGCCGCGCTGTTCGTCTCGTCCGGAACCCAGAGCAATCTGTGCGCCTTGCTGAGCCACTGCGGGCGGGGCGAGGAGTACATCGCCGGGGCGGAGGCACATCTGTACAGCCACGAGGGCGGCGGGGCGGCCGCGCTCGGCGGGATCCAGCCGCAGCCGTTGCCGCACCAGGACGGGACCCTCGATCTGGCGGACATCGAGGCGGCGATCAAGCCTGACGACCCGCACTTCGCGCGGAGCAGGCTCCTGTGTCTGGAGAACACGTTCAGCGGCACGGTGATCGCCCCCGAGTATGTTCAGGCGGCCACGGCACTGGCCCGAAAGCATCACTTGGCGACGCACCTGGACGGGGCCCGGATGTTCAATGCCGCGGTGGCCGGCGGCGGCGATCCCTACGAAGGGGCGCGGAAGATCGTGGAGCCGTTCGACAGCGTGTCGGTGTGCTTCAGCAAGGGCTTGGGGGCGCCGGTCGGGTCGGTGCTGCTCGGCTCGACGGAGTTCATCGGGCAGGCGAGGCGGTGGCGTAAGGCCCTGGGCGGCGGTATGCGGCAGGCGGGCGTCCTGGCAGCGGCTGCTTCCTACGCACTGGACCATCACGTCGAGCGCCTGGCCGACGACCACGCGAACGCCGCACTCTTCGCCGAGATCCTCGACGGCGTACCGGGGCTCGAGGTCGGCCCGGCGCGCACCAACATGGTGTTCGCGCGGCCGGTGCCGGGGGTCACGCCGCCGGATCTGCTGGAGCGGCTCGCGGCGCAGGGTGTGCTGTGCACTGGGGGTCGGCCGCAGTTCCGGTTCGTCTTCCATCTCGACGTCTCGAGGGCGGACGCGGAGCGCGCGGCACATCTGGTCCGGGAGACGGTGGCCGCAAGCGCCGCCTGAGGGCGTGCGGGGCCCCTACAGCGCACCGGGCTCAGCCCACCGGCATGTCCCACGCGCCCGTGCGGCCGACCGGGCAGCCGGGCTCGGCGGGTCCCGTAGTCGGCCGGTGGGCCCCCCGCCGTCCACCACGGTGAGGCGGTGAAACGGTGGCGCCGGTTCCTTGCGGGGATCTCTCGAGTTCCCCGCAAGGGCGACCGGGTACCTCAGAGCCTCAGCAGGCGCCCTCGTCCTGCCAGGGGCCCCACTCGGTGGCGGCGGGCTGCTCGTTCTGGGTCCACCACTTGGCCTTCCAGTTGTGGTTGCTGTACGAGACCTCGTTCCCTGCCGTGTAGACCGCGGTGGAGCTCCAGGCGGGCTTGCATGTCGTGTTCGGGGGAGTCGGCGTGCCGGTGGGGGTGCCGGTGGGCGGGGTGACTCCGGCGAACTTCACCGAGTACTTGGCGAAGTCCCAGGCGTTCTGCGGGACGCTGGAGCAGGTGCCCGAGGTGCGACCGCCGTTGTCGGGCGGATTGCACTGGCGGTCCCGGTTGAGCGACCAGAAGGTGAAGCGGTCCATGTTGTGGCTGGTGGCGTAGTCCAGCACGCTCTGGAAGTCCGCCTGCGTGAACATCTCCCCGGTGTCGCTGCGACCGTTCATGCCCGAGAAGCCCTCGTGGGCGTAGGCGGTGGCCTGGTCCCAGCCGAACGTGGACTGCAGGATCTGGTTGAAGTTGGTCAGTGCGCCGGTCTGGGAGGCGGCGCCGTTGAAACCGCCGTCGAAGGGCATGATCGAGAAGTTGTTCGGGGTGAATCCCTGCGACTTCGCTTCCAGGAGCATCTGCTTGCCGAACCAGCCGGTGCCGTCGGCCGTACCGGCCGTGGTGACGGAGACGTAGAGGCCGGGATTGTTCTGCTGGAGGATCTTGGCAGCGCCGATCTCGTTCTTGATGGCCGCCGTGTTCTCGTACTCCGGCTCTTCCAGATCGAAGTCGATGGCGCGCAAGCCGTACTTGGTGATCACCTGTTGGTACGCCGCCGCTGTGGCCGCTGCGTCCGAGCACGTTTGGCCGAGCTTTGTGCCGCCGTATCCGCCGATGGAGACGGAGACGTCACCGCCCTTGGCGCGGATGTTGCTGATGACGGACTGGACGGCGGTGTCCGAGGAGACCGCCGCGGTGCCGCCCCAGGTGGGGGAGCAGCCGCCGCCGTTGGGGGCGAGGACGAAGGCCAGCTGGAAGGCCTTGAGTCCGGTTGCGTCCATGATTGCGCCCGCGTCCGGCGGGTCGTTGTCCAGCGGCATCAGATAGGGGGCCGCGGCGTACCAGCGGTTGCTCAGGGCGCTTGTCGCGCCCGAGGCGTTGCCCGCTACCAGCGCGGTCGTGCCTGCGGCGGCCAGTCCGACCGCGGCGACCGCGCCCAGACATGCACGAAGACGTCTCACTGCGTGCCTCCGGTGGGGGTGGTGGGGGAGCCGTCCCAGCCTGGTGAGTTGTTGTAGTCACGTCAATGGATTGGCCTAGACCAAGTGACAGTTTGGACTAGACCATGCAAAGGCTTTACTTCGGTACGGTGTGGGTGCGTGTCGGGGCGGTGCCGAGCTGCGTCACGTGGCGCGGCTGATGCGACCGAGCCTCAGAGCGGGAGAACCAGCCCTTCCGCTGCGGCCAGGATCTCCCCGTCGTATGTGGCCGCCGCCTCTGTGACGCACCGCCCTCGATCCGTGTCGGGCCAGAAGTGCGTGAGCAGCAGGCGCCGTACTTCCGCGCGAGCGGCCCATCGGCCGGCTTCGGCCGCACTGAGCAGACGAGGGTCGGTGGCGGCGCCCTGCAATGTGGCGCCGGCGATGAACAGGTCCGCCTCGTGGGCCAGTTCGCCGAGCGCGTGGTCGCCACCGGCGTCGCCGCTGTAGGCCACGGTCAGTCCGGGTGCCGTCAACCGCACGCCTGCGTGCGGCACGTGGTGCGGAAGCGGGCTCCCTTCCAGCCGGAAGATGCCGATCTCGTGGCTGCCGGGCAGAGGATGTGGTTCGAAGACCTCGCGCAGATCCTCGGTCGGCTCCATCGCCTGCACCCGCTCGAGCACCCCTGGCGGGCAGTACAGCGGCAGGCGGTTGTCGAGCCCTCCGCCGAAGAGCAGCGCGCGACAGAGTGCGCTCAGATCCGCGCAGTGATCAGGGTGTTCATGGGTGATGGCCACGGCGTCGAGTGCTTTCGCCGGGCAGACTTCCAGCAGTCGAGGCAGGGTTGCATAGCCGAGGTCCAGGGCCAGGCGAAAACCGTCGATCTCCAGGAGGAAGCCGCTCGCCGCCCGGCCGGCTTCCGGCCAGGCGCCGCATGTCCCCAGCACGGTCAACTCACGCACCGCCGCATGCTCCCACGCTGCCGACCGGCAAGGCCATGGACGGGAGCCGGGCGGTGCGTCGAAGACCGCTGGACTGCCCATCGGGTCCCGGCGCCGGAATGCCCGCCCCGGTGTCGTCCAGTGCCGGAAGCGGTGTCAGGCCGTCCGGTGATCGTTCTCGTGAGGGCCGACGTTGCAGGTCCGCTGCGCTGTGAGATGCGCGACCACATTGTGGACATTGTGCCCAGCGTCACAGACGGGAACGGCGAACTCATTGAACGTTCACCTATAGTGGTAGAAGATTCAACAACACTCAGTGATGGGTGTCCCCGATTCAACCGAGGTACCTGATGACTCTCCAGCTCGACCCGGCCGCCCAGAACCTTCTCTTCCGGGATGCGCACACCGCGAACACCTTCACCGACGAACCGGTGACCGATGAGCAGGTGCGGGCCGTCTACGACCTGGTGAAGTACGCCCCGACCGCCTACAACCAGCAGCCGCTGCGCGTTGTGCTCGTGCGCACTCCCGAGTCCCGCGAGCGACTGGTGGGCCATATGACCGCGAACAACGCACCGAAGACCGCCGCCGCACCCCTCGTGGCGATCCTGGCCGCGGACAACGAGTTCCACGAGGAGCTGCCCAACCAGTTCCCGGTGTTTCCCGAGGCGAAGGACCTGGTCTTCGGCGAACGGCCGGTGCGTGAGCAGTCGGCGACCCTGAACGCCGCGCTGCAGATCGGCTACTTCATCCTCGGCGTTCGGGCCGCCGGACTGGCCGCCGGCCCGATGACCGGCTTCGATGCCGCGGGCATCGAGAAGGACTTCTTCCCCGACGGCGACCACTCGGTGCTGGTCGTGGTGAACATCGGCAAGCCCGGCGAGAACGCCTCGTACCCCCGCGGCCCGCGTCTGGACTACGACGAGGTCTTCGACGCCGTCTGAGCCGCAGTCCGACCCGCGTCCGGACCGCTGCCGCCGGGTCCTGCCGACGGCAGCGGTGCACGTTCGGCCACGAGGTCGGCGGCCCTGCTCTCCGGGCAGGGCCGCCGACCTGTCGGCTTCTGTGATGCAATCACCCGAGGCTGCGTACATGATCGGTGACAGGCCGGTCCCGGACAACGGGACGCAGGCGACTCCACCGCGGAACGCAGTGATCTGGTGGTCCGTCGTATCCGGACGTGCGACCGGAGCGGGTGCCCGAAGGGTGCGGCCGACGTGAAGCCGCGGTTCACCGGTGCCGCTTGCACACTTCCGTGTCACCGAGAGGGTTTCCGGCCTGCTCCGGCCGCAGTGTCCGCCGACGGTGCTGCGAGCACCGTCGTCATCGCCGCCGGAGCCCTGCTGTCCCCGCCCAGAC
>Ga0102590_1001460_pt1 | contig 35452 bp, 24 predicted proteins | sample AraplaMF_Col_mMF_FD_76859 | JGI IMG/M metagenome (GOLD analysis project Ga0102590, IMG submission 76859) | Arabidopsis root microbial communities from the University of North Carolina, USA - plate scrape MF_Col_mMF | ecosystem: Host-associated > Plants > Roots > Endosphere | place: USA... | reverse complement strand
CGGCCAGCGGGCCGATCACGGCAATGCGCCGGGCCGAAGGCGCCAGCGGCAGCACGCCCTTGTTGGTCAGGAGCACGATCGACTTCGCCGCCGCCTCGCGCGCCAGGCGCCGCCGCTCCGCCGCGTGGAAAGCGTCGGGCACGGCGACGACGCGGCGATACGGGTCGTCGAACAGGCCCAGCCGCTGCTTCAGCCGCAGCACCCGCCGGACCGCGCCGTCGATCTCGTCCTGGGTCACCAGGCCGCGCTGCAACGCCGTCGGCAGGCCGGCGGCATAGGCGCCGCTCATCATGTCCATGTCGACGCCTGCCTTCAGCGCCAGGGCCGCGGCCCCGACCGCGTCGGCGGCGACGCCATGGCTCAGCAGCTCCATGATCGCGTTGTAGTCGCTGATCACCGCGCCGTCGAAGCCGAGCTCGCCGAACAGCGTGCCGCGCAGCAGGGCGGCATTGGCCGTCATCGGCACGCCGGCGACGTCGTTGAAGGCCGGCATCACCGTGGCCGCCCCGGCGGCGACGGCGGCGGCGAAGGGCGGCAGATAGACCTCGCGGATCGATCGGTCCGACACATCGGCCGAGTTGTAGTCCCGGCCGGCGAGCGCGGCGCCATAGGCCAGGTAGTGCTTGGCGCAGGCGGCCACCGCATCGGGCGCCGTGAGATCGGCGGTCTGGTAGCCGCGGACCTTGGCCTCGGCGATGCGGCTGGCGAGCCAGGGATCCTCGCCCGGGCCCTCGGAGATGCGGCCCCAGCGCGGGTCGCGGGCGACGTCGAGCATCGGAGAGAACACGAGGTCGAGCCCGTCCTCCGCCGCCTCCATCGCCGCCTCGCGCGCCGTGTGCTCCCACAGCTCGGGCGAGAACAGCGCCGCCTCGGCCAGCGGGATCGGGAAGATGGTGCGGTGGCCGTGGATGACGTCGAAGGCGAAGAACAGCGGGATCTTCAGCCTCGACTCCTCCACCGCCAGGCGCTGGGTCTCGCGCACCCGGTCAGGGCCCCAATGGTTGAACAGGCTGCCGATGCGGCCGGCGCGGATGCCCTCGGTGACGTCGCCCGGCAGCACCGGCCCGGTCACCGCCAGCGTCGACGACATCATGGTGAGCTGGCCGATCTTCTCGTCGAGCGTCATCGCCGCGAGCAGGGTTTCGATGCGATCCACAGCCGACTCCGCCTTTGCCTGCCCTTCGGATGAAGGCAAAAAAAACGGGCGCCGGAAAGGGGAATCCGGCGCCCGCAGTCGAGGGGAAGAATGAAGAAGGCCGGGGATCAGGCCTTCGGCAGTTTCAGCGCGACGAAGCGCTGGTCGCCCTGGTGGTTGATCAGCAGCATCACGGCGTTACGGTCCGCCTCCTTTGCCGCCTTGACCTGCTTGGCGACCTCGGACGGGGTCTTCACCGCCTCGCTGCCGACCCGGACGATGACGTCGCCGGGGCCGACGCCGGTCTCGCGCGCCGGGCCGTCGTCGCGAATGCCGGTGACCAGCACGCCCTCGATGTCGTCCGGCACGCTGAACTCGCGGCGCACCTTCGGGGTCAGGGCCGAGAGCGACAGGCCGAGCTGGTCGTCGACCGCCGGGCCGTTCTCGTCGGCGCTGGCGACCTTCTCCTGCGAGGCCGGCAGCTTGGCGATCTCGACCGAGATGGTCTCGGCCTTGCCGTTGCGCAGCACCTCGACCGGCACGGTCGTGCCGGCGGTGGTGTCGGCGACCAGGCGCGGCAGATCCGACAGCTGGTTCACCGGCTTGCCGTCATAGGTGGTGATCACGTCGCCCTGGTGCAGGCCGGCCTTCAGCGCCGGGCTGTCGTCCTGGACGTCGGCGACGAGCGCGCCCTTGGCCTTGTCGAGGCCGAGCGCTTCGGCCATCTCCGGCGTCACCGACTGGATCTGCACGCCGAGCCAGCCGCGCTGGACGCTGCCATGCTCGCGGATCTGGGCGATCACGGTCTTGGCCAGATTCGACGGGATGGCGAAGCCGATGCCGACCGACCCGCCCGAGGGCGAGTAGATCGCGCTGTTGATGCCGATCACCTTGCCGCTGGTGTCGAAGCTGGGGCCGCCCGAATTGCCGCGGTTGATCGGCGCGTCGATCTGCAGGAAGTCGTCGAACGGGCCGGAATGCAGGTCGCGCCCCCGGGCCGAGACGATGCCCGCGGTGACGCTGCCGCCGAGGCCGAACGGGTTGCCGACGGCCACGACCCAGTCGCCGACCTGGGCGGCGTCGCTGTCGCCCCATTCGACCGCGGTCAGCTTCTTGTCGGTGTCGACCTTGAGCAGGGCGAGGTCGGTCTTCTCGTCGGTGCCGATCACCTTGGCCGGGATCTCGGTGCCGTCATTGAGGGTGACGGTGATGTTGTCGGCGTCCTTCACCACATGGTTGTTGGTGACGATGTAGCCGGCCGGGTCGATGATGAAGCCGGAGCCGGCGCCATGGACCACCTGGTTGCCGTCGTCGCCGCCACCGCCGCCACGGGGCCCGCGGCGGCCGGGCTGCTGCTCGTCGAAGAAGCGCTTGAAGAAGTCGTCGAAGGGCGAGCCGGGCGGGAACTGCCGCTGCATCTGGCCGCCCTCATCCTCGTCGGCCATGCGCGACGCCGTCGGACGCTCGGTGGTCGAGACATTGACCACGGCCGGGGTGACCTGGCGCACCAGGCCGGCAAAGGAACCGGGGGCGGCCGGGACGATCGAGGTCTGGGCTTCGGCCTGGGCCACGGCCGGACGATCGAAGGTCAGGACGGCCCCGACCGGCACGCCGATCAGGGCCGTGCCGAGCAGCAGCGCCGTCGTCATCCGGCGGAGGCCGGTCCGCGGGCCACGACCGTCGGAACCGAGGGGGGTCTTCATCTGCATCATCTCCACCACTGTCCATGGCGCCGACGCAATCGGCCGGCGTGTGGTGATGAAGATGGGGTGTCGGCGTTTAACCTGCTGTTTCGATGCCATTAATTCGGCTTAATATTGATCGGCGCCCGGCACCCCGCAAAGCTGTCGCGACCCTTTCGCCAACCTTAACGAAAATTATATTGCTGGTCCTGGACCCGGGGCGCAAAACCAGAGCGTGACTTCGGCCTAGGCAGGCGGTGCACATCCGCTTCCCGCCGGTATCCGACCACAAATTGCCGGCCCGACCGTGGCGTCGTTCAGGCCGGTGACTACGAAACCCAGTGATTGTTCTTGGCGATCGGCCTGCCCATATCTCTGGATATCGGCCGACAGCCGAGAACCGGTCCCGATGTTCACCCGTCAGGGTGAGCGGGAGAGAGATGTCATGGTAACAACGCTTCTGATCGTTTGGGCCATTATCGGCCCGTCCGTCGGCCTTGCCGTTGGCGCCTGGTGGTGCAGCCGCGAGCGCGAGGAGCCGGCACGGCTCGGCGCCCGCCAGGCGATACCGTCCGCCGGAGGGTCGCTGGCCGTCAGATGATGGTCAGAAGCGACTGGAACTCGGCCGGGTCGATCTCAGGCTGCGGGTCGCCCCAATAGGCCGGCACCTCGTCGGTAACCTGGTTGAGGACATGCACCCGGACATCGGGGCAGCCGTCGATGCGCTGCTGCACGGCGGCATCCACCGGCCAGACGGTGGCGACCAGCATCAGCACGTAGGACAGATCGTCGGTCGCATCCGACAGGGGCAGCAGCAGGGTCCGCTTGCGGACGCTGTCGAGGCCGTCGGACAGCGCGAATTCGGCATAGATCGGCCGCTCGGACAACTGGACCGACATCAGCCCGCGCCGGATCGCGTCATGGCGCTCGCCGCTGCACAGCTCCTCCAACGGTCGCCCAGGCAGGTTGCGGTCCGACGGCAGCCCGGCGCCCTGGGCGTCCAAAGCGAAGCGGAAGGTTCCCTCGCATGGCATCCAGGCCCACAGCAGGATCGGCGGAGGCAGCCGGCTGAGGCTGGCGAAGATCATGTCGTCGCAAGCCGGAAGACGCCCCCGCGACGCAAGCCGCGCCCATATCCGGTAGACCGTCCTAAGCTGCCGGTCCGCAATTGCCTCATCGAAGGCCACGCTAACCATCCCCCCACAGGAAGCTCGCCGCACACGCGAACAAACTCTGCTCTCACAGCCTAAACTATGCATCCCCCAATTGGAGGATGACATCGAAAGTTTTCAGCTTCGCGACACGATTCGTCGCGAACTGTTGCCGGAGTGCCAAGTGGGCGTGACGCCGGTCTCCCGCCGGGGTATTCCACGTCTCGACGCTGGGTTTTGACGAGTCGCGATCATGTGCCGCTGGCTGAGCTATTCGGGCGCCCCGATCTTCCTCGAGACGCTGCTGTTCGAGCCCGGATAGCTGCTGGTACAGGCGGCCCAAAATATTGACCCGTCATGGCGAGCCCCGCAGGGGCGTGGCCATTCAGTGGCACCGGCCTTGGCACCGGCCTCTGGATGGCCACGTCGCTTCGCTCCTCGCCATGACGAGGAAGGGGCCTGACCCGGAGGATCAGAGGGTCAGGCCCGCAGCCGCTCGTTGTTGGGATCGAAGGGCGATTCCTCGATCACCATGGCGCGGTGCGGCTTGCCGAGGATGCTGACGTCCAGCTCGGTGCCGATCTCGCCGAGATCCGGCCGGACCATGGCCAGGGCCAGGGACTTGCCGAGCCGCCAGCCATAACCGCCCGAGGTGCAGCGGCCGACCAGCGCGCCGCCCTTGGTGATCGGCTCGTTGCCGCGGGCGTCGGCGTCCGTGACGTCGAGCACCTCCAGAGTGACGAAGCGGTTCTTGAAGCCGCGCTCGCGCCAGGCCACCAGCGCGTCGCGGCCGATGAAGTCGCCCTTGTTCGGGTGGACGAACCGGTCTAACCCCGATTCCAGCGCCGAATACTCGATCGACAGCTCACGCGGGATCAGCCGGTAGGATTTCTCCAGCCGCAGCGAGTCCATCGTCCGGATGCCGAAGGGCTTCAGGTCGAACTCGCGGCCCGCATCCATCAGCAGGTCGAAGATGGTGTTCTGCATCTCGATCGGGTGATGCAGCTCCCACCCCAGCTCGCCGACGAAGTTGACGCGCAGCGCCTGGGCCTGGGCGATGCCGACATTGATCGGCTTGCCCGACAGCCAGGGGAAAGCAGCGTTCGACAGGTCGGTGTCGGTCAGCTTCTGCAGCAGGGCGCGGGAGCTCGGGCCGGCCAGCACGAAGACGCCGGTCTGGGTGGTGATGCGCTGCAGCTCGACCGAGCCGTCGCGCGGCCGCAGCTTCTGCAGCGTGTCCCAGTCATGCCGCTCGAAGGCGCCGGCGCCGACCAGGTAGTAGCGGTTCGGCCCCTCGCAGTAGATCGTGAACTCCGACCGCACGCCGCCATTCTTCGACAGCAGATGCGCGAGCGTCATACGGCCCGGCTTCTTCGGCACCCGGTTGGCGACGATGCCGTCCAGCCAGGCGGCCGCGCCCGGCCCGCTGACGGTGTATTTGGCGAAGGCCGACATGTCGAGCAGGCCGACCTTCTCATGCACGTGCCGGGCCTCGCGGCCGACGAACTCGAAGTAGTTCGACCGGCGGAAGCTCCACTTCTCGCGGATCGGCTCGCCCGGCGCCACCGGCGCATGGTTCTCGTTGACCAGCGTGTCGGGCTTGTTCAGCTCCGCCTCGCTCAGGGCATAACCCTCGGGCGCAAACCAGTTCGGCCGCTCCCAGCCATAGACGGTGCCGAACACGGCACCGAGCGCCTTCATCCGGTCGTAGCAGGGCGCCCGCTTCAGCGGCCGCGCCTCCGCCCGCTCCTCGTCCGGATAGTGGACGGTGAAGACGTTGCGGTAGGCCTCCTCGTTCTTGGCCTTGAGGTAGCCGCGCGAGGCGTAGGGGCCGAAGCGGCGCGGGTCGACGCCCATCATGTCGATCGACGGCTCGCCCTCGACGATCCATTCGGCCAGCTGCCAGCCGGCGCCGCCGGCGGCGGTGACGCCGAAGCTGTGGCCTTCGTTCAGCCAGAAGTTCTTCAGGCCCCAGGCCGGGCCGATGATCGGGCTGCCATCCGGGGTGTAGGCGATGGCGCCGTTGTAGACCTTCTTGACCCCGACCTCGCCGAAGGCCGGCACGCGGGCGATCGCGGTCTCGATATGCGGCGCGATCCGCTCCAGATCCTCCTGGAACAGCTCGTATTCCGACTGCTCGTCCGGCCCGTCGACATAGCAGACGGGCGCACCCGGCTCATAGGGGCCGAGGATGAAGCCGCCGGCCTCCTCGCGCAGGTACCAGGAGCTGTCGGCCTCGCGCAGCACGCCCATCTCGGGCAGGCCCTGGCGCTGCCGCTCCTGCACCGCCGGGTGCGGCTCGGTGACGATGTACTGGTGCTCGACCGGGATCACCGGGATGTCGAGCCCGACCATGGCGCCGGTGCGGCGGGCGAAGTTGCCCGAGGCCGAGACCACGTGCTCGCAGGTGATGTCGCCCTTGTCGGTCTTGACCAGCCATTCGCCGGACGGGGTCTGCTCGATCCCGAGGACGGTGGTGAAGCGGTGGATCTCCGCCCCCATGGCGCGGGCGCCCTTGGCGAAGGCCTGGGTCAGGTCGGCCGGCTGGATGTAGCCGTCATCCGGGTGCTGGATCGCGCCGATGATGCCGTCGGTCTCGCACAGCGGCCAGATCTCCTTGACCTGGGCCGGGGTCAGGATGTTGACCTTGATCCCGATCGTGTCGGCCACGCCCTTGTAGTACATGAACTCGTCCCAGCGGTCCTTCGTCCGGGCGAGGCGGATGTTGGAGACCTGGCGGAAACCGACATGCTGGCCGGTCTCGGCCTCGAGCGAGTTGTAGAGCTTGACCGAGTGCTTGTGGATCTGCCCGACCGAGTAGCTCATGTTGAACAGCGGCAGCAGCCCGGCGGCATGCCAGGTCGAGCCCGAGGTCAGCTCCCTGCGCTCGATCAGGACGACGTCCGACCAGCCCTTCTTGGCCAGGTGGTAGAGCGTGCCCACGCCCACCACGCCGCCGCCGATCACCACCACGCGCGCTGTTGATTTCATCGCTCGAACCGCTCCCTGCAGGCTCATACGGCCATCCTGCGGCAAGTGTCCGGGCGGGGCCGGTTCGAGGCTAATCCAGCCGCGACCTGTGATGTCGCAGGCCCGCCAAACGTCAAGTCACGCCAGAGATCGGCCCAAGGATCGGCGATGTCGCAATCGGACGGGCCGGCCCTGTCGGGATCGGCATGCTGGCGGCACGACCATGCGAGGCCGACCATGACGCTGCCGTCAAACCCGAAGATCGTCTTCCTCGACCGCGAGACCCTGGCGCCGGCGATCCGGCTGCGCCCGCCCGCCTTCCCGCATCGCTGGGAGAAACACCAGCAGACCGCGCCGGAGCAGGTGCTGCGGCGGCTGCACGGTGCCAGCGTCGCCGTGATCAACAAGGTGCCGCTGCGCGAGCCGGTGCTGGCGCAGCTGCCGGAGCTGCGCCTGATCGCGGTCGCCGCCACCGGCACCGACTGCGTCGACACCGCCCGGTGCGACCGCAACGGCGTCGCGGTGTGCAACATCCGCGGCTACGCCGTGCACACGGTGCCGGAGCATGTCTTCACCCTGATCCTGGCGCTGCGCCGGTCGCTGCTGCCCTATCGCCGCTCGGTCGAGGCCGGACGCTGGCAGGAGGCCAGGCAGTTCTGCTTCTTCGACCATCCGATCCTCGACCTGCATGGCGCCCGGCTGGGGCTGATCGGCGGCGGGTCGCTGGGCCATGCGGTGGCGACGATCGGCCGGGCCTTCGGCATGGACGTGGTCTTCGCCGGCCGCAAGGGGGAGAGCGCCCCGGGCGGCGACCGGGTTTCCTTCGACGAGGTGATCGCGACCAGCGACGTGATCTCGCTGCACTGCCCGCTGCGGCCGGAGACGCGCGGCCTGATCGGCGCCGCCGAATTCGCCCGGATGAAGCCGGAGGTCCTGCTGATCAACACCGCCCGCGGCGGCCTGGTGGACGAGGACGCGCTGACCTCGGCGCTGCGCGGCGGCCGCATCGGCGGCGCCGGCTTCGACGTGGCGATGCCGGAGCCGCCGCCGGCCGACGCGCCGCTGATGCGGCTGCTGGACCTGCCGAACTTCATCCTGACCCCGCATGTCGCCTGGGCCGCGCGCGGCGCCATGCAGGCCCTGGCCGACCAGCTGATCGACCTGATCGACGCCTTCCAGCAAGGCAAGCCGTTCAACCTGGTGGCGGGCAAGCCAGCCTGACCTTTCGCGCTGCCTCTCCCGCTTGCGGGACCTTTTTGGAGCAGCAGCCCTTCCCTTTGCCGTCATTCCCGCGAAAGCGGGAATCTTCTGCCGATGACGCTGGACGAGATCCCCGCTTTCGCGGGGATGATGAGGTTTTGGGGGCGGCCAGGGGAACGGCGCGCGGACGCGCACAGTCCCTTCCTGCGGGGGGAAGGCTGCGTTGGTGAATGCTGAAGATCGGCAGACGGTGAGTGCGCCGGTGGCTTCATCCCGTGTCCGGCGGCTTGGGTTTGCGGCCGCGGGCGGCGCGAGGCGCAGGCGGATCGGGAGGCGGAGGCTGTTCGTCATCCTCGTCGTCCCAGCCCGTCTCGTCCTCCGCATCCTCGCGCGCCATCTCCGCCTCGAACTCCATCGCCTCCTGCAGCCAGCGCTGCGCGTCGTCCGGCAGGTCGTACATCCGGCACAGCCGCGCAATCGCCACCTCCGCCGGCAGGCGGTCGATCATCTCCTCGATCTCGGGCTGCTCCAGCCGGTCGCCCAGCTCCCAGCTTCGGTCATCGGCCTCGTCCTCGCTCCAGCCCTCGGCCTTGCTCTGGGCGTCGAGCGCCTGCTGCATCGCCGCCGCCACACGCTGCCGGTGGCCCTTGCGATCCGCCGCCGTCGACCAGGCCGGACGCTGCCGGGACAGCTTGTCCTCCAGCAGCATCGTCAGCCGCACCGCCCGGGCGGCGGTGGCGAAGCGGGCGCAGTAGTCGACCCCGGGCTCGGGCGCCTCGACCGCATCGGTGCGGGTCTTCTCGGCGATCTCCATGCCGATCTCGGCCAAACGGGCGAGCAGGCGCAGATGCCGCTCGGTCCGCTCCCCGGTGGAAGCGGGCCTCTCCATGCCTGATTCGGTCTGCGTCTTGTTCATAGAACATATGATGAACGAAGCGCATGGGCGAGCGCAATGAACATTGCGTTAACCGGCCAACTCGATCCCCGCCGACGACAGATCCTCGGCGGGACTGACGCGGTGCAGCCGGCCCGCGGCGACGAGCGCGTCGACGAAGCGCCGCTCGGCCGGAAACGGGTGGCAATCCGAACCCTGATGGGTGAATCCGGCGAGAGCCACGGCATGATCCGGAAACCACTGCAGGGCCGCGGCGATCACGACCGCACCGCTGCTGGGCACGATATAGGGGGGCGGGTCGAACGCGGCGAGCTGCGCGTCGACATGCTCGTGGATCGACCGGGCGAGGATCCGATGCACCTTGCCGGTCCCGGCGGCGAAGGCGGCGAACCCGGCGGTGTGGTCGTCGCAGAAATCATGCAGATCGGGATGGCTTGCCGACAGCGGGCCGCGCATCTCGGCGAATTTTTGCGGATCGCGGACGGACCAGATCTCGGAGGCCTCGCGGATTGCGGGATGCCGGCGCCAGGACGGTCTGGACAGCATGGCCAGGCCCGGCCTGCCGGTGTTGCAGACTGCGACGACGTCGGTGCGGCCTCGTGCTGCCGGGAAGGAGCGGCAGTCGTTGAAGCGGATGACATAGGCCGCTCCGGCGATTCTTGCGGCGGCGAGGGCGCCGATCGGCCCGTTGCCGACAATCATGACGGTCTGTTGCAATGCGGGCCCTTCCGATCCGGCGAGAGCCGTCTGCTCGCCCCGCCGCGCGTGGTCATGCAGTGGTGCTGCGACGACACCATCACCGCCACGCCGCGCGGCTTCTGAATTGACCGAAAGACGTCCTCAGTGATCTCTGGATCGGCATATGCGTTCAGGACATTTATTCTGCAAAGAATGCCAAGTCGAAATGGCAAGTAGCAGCAAATTCATTCCGATTCGACAGTGAGTCAAAGAATTTATTTTTATGAAAAAGAGATATTTCCGATACTAAAGCACAATATAAATTTAGAAATTCAGATTATGGAAAAGAGGTTTGATTTTACCTAAAATCGCAGAGCCGATCTGGGGTCTGAATTCAGTGAGAGAGGCGGCGGTGAAGACGGCGGCCGATGGCGACATGGATCATGGCCGCGGTCATGAGGTGGTCGTTGCAATGCCAATCGACACCGTGTGCCGGGGCGGGGCTGCGCTATGATGCCGGAACCGGTGTCGGGTCCCGATGGCGCCGGTCGATCCCTCGATCCCCTGAGTGTGGCCATGCCGGACCGGATCGCTGTCCTTGCCGATATCCACGGCGTGCTGCCCGCCCTCGAGGCGGTGCTGGCCGAGCCCGAGGTGGCGGCCGCCGACCGCATCGTCATCCTCGGCGACGCCGCGGCGGGGCCGCATCCCTGCGCGGTGCTCGACCGGCTGCTCGCCCTCGGCGACCGCGCCGCCTGGATCCGCGGCAATGCCGACCGCGAGGTGGTCGAGGTCCGGCGCGGCACCCCGGCGGCCGCCCCCGGATCGATCGGCGCCTGGGCCGCCGCGCAGCTGAGCGACCGCCACCTCGACTGGCTGTCGGGGCTGCCGCTGTCGCTGTCCCTGCCGGTCGCCGGCCTCGGCCGCGTGCATTTCTGCCACGCCACCCCGCGCCGCGACGACGAGATGGTGCTGGTCGACTCCGGCTTCGACCGCTGGGCGGAGGTCTTCGACGGGCTGGATGCCGGGGTCGAGACGGTGGTGTGCGGCCACACCCACATGCCGTTCCTGCGCCTGGTGAACGGCCGCCTGGTGGTCAACCCCGGCAGCATCGGTATGCCCTATGGCCGGCCGGGCGCGCATTGGGCCCTGCTCGACCGCGGCGTGCATCTCCGGCGCACGGCGCTCGACCTCGACGCGGCCTGCGCCGCGACGGTGGCGCTGTCCGGCTACCCGGATGTTGCCGCCTGGGCCGATTGCTACGTCCGGGCCAGGGTGGGCGACCGGGAGGCGGTGGAAACCTTCCGCCCGCTGGCGGCTCCCCGGTAGCCGCGCTCGCCCGCAGGGCGCCTACCGGCCCAGCGCGATGGCCGAGCCGGTGAAGGGCACCACCATGTAAAAGCCCTGCGGCGCCGGTGAGACCGGCGCGCCGGCGGCGGTGCCGAACTGGGTGACGCCCTGGCCGAGATGCTCGGCGACGTCGTGGCGGCCGCCGGCGAAGTCGAAGGGCCGGCTCTCGACCAGCCGGGCGGAGAACACGTTGGTGCCGACCGGCGACACCGCCTTCGAGCCGTCGGGCTGGGTGACGGTGGTGCCGACCACCAGGCTGGCGCGGCGGAAGGTGGCGATGCAGTCGCCGCGGGCGAAGGAGGCCGGGTCGTCGAAGGTCCCTTCCGGCCGGCGCTGCAGGTAGATCGAGAACTCCCCGACCGGATCGACCCCGAGCTTCAGCGCGCCATTGTCGACGCCCTTCGCCTGGAACGGCTTGGCGGCGAAGGTGAAATGGGCGGTGGTCTCGCCGCGCGGCCCGTCGAACAGCGGCACGTCGAGGAAGGGCAGGTGCAGGAAATAGCCGTAATCCGCCACCGGGCCGTCCTGCTCGGCCTGGTAGAAGCGGCCGGTGACATACCAGGCGAGCTCGGCGGGGAGGAGGGCGGGCATGGGGTGGGCTTTCGGGTGGGGGACACGTATCCGTGTATCATATGCACGTCTTGGCGTTATGTTATCCACCCAGTGATCCTCCCTACGGATTTGCTGCTAGGGATGGTCGGATAGATCCATAATTTTGACGAAGAATTTGCATGCGATTTCTAGAGAATGGACCAGATCTTCCAGATCACCTCTTAGAGAATCAGGAGCTCGGGAACGTGGTCTTTTTTTGTGGAGCAGGCGTATCGAGACCCGCCGGCCTTCCAGATTTCGATGGATTGGCCCGTGATCTGCTTCAGAGATTGGGTGCGGAACAGGCCAAGCGCGCATATGATCGGCAGGAAACACTTGATCGCGTATTTTCAGCACTTGTGAAGGAGTTTGGGGGGGGCGGGGTGGATCGCGAGATATCACTGGCTCTCCGCGCTCCTCGCCGTGCTGAACTGAGATTCCATCGAGTGGTACTTGATCTCTCCCGTGGGTCAAATGGAGTGCCGCAGATTGTTACGACTAACTTTGATCTTCTGTTCGAGCGTGTCGGTGGGAAACTTCGATATTTTGTACCTCCTGCACTTCCTGACTTAGCTTTGCTTCAACCCATCCAGGGTATTGTTTATCTGCATGGACGGCTACGCCCGCCGAACGCGCTGGCGAGGGCGGGTTATGTGATCAGCAGTGCCGATTTCGGCCGGGCATATCTGGCAGAGGGTTGGGCTGCCCGTTTCGTTAGAGAATTGCGGGAACGCTACACAATCGTGTTGCTTGGCTATTCAGCTAACGATCCGCCGATGCGTTATTTGTTGGAGGGACTCAATAGTCGAGATGGAGCTTCCTATCGATCGCCAATCTACACCTTCGCGCAGGGCGAAGCAGGAGTTGTCGAGGAAGAATGGCAGGATAAAGGGGTCACTGCGATACCTTATGATGCACTCGATCGGCAGCATTCTGGCCTTTGGTCCACGCTTGAGGTATGGGCTCAGGCTGCCAAGGAACGTAATGTCTGGCAACGTAAACTTATAGCCCTCGCTCAAAGGCGTCCCTCTGAATTGCGGCGGTTTGAGCGAGGACAGGTCGCTCATCTGATTCGGACTAAAGCGGGCGCGAAGGCGTTTGCTGATGCCAAGCCATCCCCTCCAGCAGAGTGGCTTTGCGTATTCGATTCGAGCGTCCGTTATGCAAAGCCAGGGAAGAATCTCTTTGAGAATGACGGAGTAGAGGTCGATCCTCTGGATTTGTTTGGGCTTGATAGCGACCCTCCGCGCCCTCCTTCGAAGCCGAACGGCGCGGTCGAGGTACCGGGAGAGGACCTACTTCGGTGGCGATATGGTGACGAAACATGGCCGGAGCGTCAAAGGCTGGCCGGATGGCATTCAGAGTGGAGCAACCAACTTCCACCCCGTCTGTTCCATATCGCCCGTTGGTTTGGCGACGTTCTCGATGATCCTGCTGCTGTGTGGTGGGCTGCTGGCAATGGCACCTTGCATCCTGTTTTCCTGAGTGAAGTGAAGCGTGGCTTGGACCGACACGGGAGCATGCATGAAGTGCCTAAGCACTTCTGGCTCTCGTACATTGAGGGGCAGCGCCAACTTCCGGACGTCCTGCATGATGGGCGTTGGTACGATTTTAGCCATCGTCTGAAAGACACTGGCTGGACGGGAGGCGCATTGCGTGATTTCGAGCGCCTCATCCAGCCGTATTTTGAGTTCAGCCGTCCTCGACTCAGAAGGCCCACCCCACCAATTGGGGCTTGGGGAGATCTGCCTCTGCTCAGGGTTGCCGAAATTAGTATCAAGGTGGTTGGCTGGGACAGTAGCGCCGTAAATATTACCCCCGAAGTCTTGTTAACTGTCGTCGTTATCGTGAGGCGCTCACTTGAGCGCATGTCTCAGATGCTAGAAGATAGCACAGTAATGTACTGGAAAACTCCAACACTTCATCCTACTGAAGGTCGTGACGAGCAAATATATGGCCGAAAGGCCGGATATTTTTTGAAATTCAAATCTTTATTCATGGATTTATTAAAGTATTCATCAATGCATGCTAAACAAGAATTTTTGCAATGGCGCGAAGATGATCCATTTTTCTTTGGAAAGTTAGTCATCTTTGGTATGATGCATCCTGAGCTCTGCTCAGGGTCTGAGGCTGCGGCACGCCTCCTGGCTCTTCCGAGCAGAATATTTTGGGACCCGTACAACCAGCGTGAATTGCTGTTTACGCTGCGTGCCCGCTGGTCGGATCTATCGACAACCAACTGTCGGCGCCTCGAACGCCGGATCATCAAAGGTCCAGAGCGCTTCGACAACGAACGGGTTAGGGACTTTCGGCGGCGCAAAGCGGCGACATCTGCGAGCCTTCTGCGATGGCTGGAACTGAATGGGTGCACCTTATCTTCAGCGGCGTCTGCGCTCATGCCCAAGCTGAAAGCGGCCGACGATCGGTGGAATGATGCTTGGGCCTTGAGCGCCGATGACAGCCTGGAATCGCACGGCGGCGTCGTCGAGCGTATCACCGAAACTCAGGGTCTTGAACGAGTCCAAATAAGCAAGGTGATTGATCTCGCAAAGGAGCTGAGTAGCGACAGTATACGTGAGCTACGCAATTTCAGGCCATTCGAAGGCCTAGTAAAAGGTGAGCCTCTGAAGGCCCTGGCAGCACTGCGTTACCAAGCCAAGCGCGGGATTTTCCCGACAAGATTTTGGGAAAACTTGCTGTCCGAGTGGCCGGGAGAGATGAAACCTCGGCTGACATGGCTGCTTGCGTTCCAATTGATACGGCTTCCACAGAAGTTAGTGATCGAGTTACGCCACTACATACCTAGGTGGCTTGGTCAGCATCTACCCATACTAGCGAGGATTAACCAACACGATGCCCTCAGAGTTTTTGATGCTATCGTGGCAAAATTCCGCATAGCGGAGCCCAGTGTATTGGAAAGTGGCATAGGACACGCAACTGTCGGTGGTGTTGTCCAAGAGCGGTCCAATGTCTCTTTCGGGAAGGCGATAAATTCGCCTGGCGGCAGTTTCGCCGAGACGCTCCTTCAGACGCTTGGACAACCGCAAAGGCGTGGGCCGTTGCTAAAGGCAATTCGATCCCGTCTGGAGGCTCTTCTCACTCTGCCAGGGGACGGAGGTGGGCACGCCGCATGCATAGTTGCGCAGCGTCTCAGCTGGATCGAATATTGGGACCAGAAATGGGTCAGACAGGTGTTTGTGCCGCGGTTTGATCTTTCTCAGCCACTTTCGGAAGCATTGTGGCACGGGCTCGCCTGTGATCGACGCCTGTTGACGCCGGCAACGCAGCGCATCCTCAATCCACATTTCTTGGCCTTGTTGAGTGGGGAAGGCCCCTGGCAGCTTGATGATAGCGAGCGGCGTGAGATGTTCCGGAGGCTTGTATGGTTCTGTAGGGCTAACAGCAAGGGTGACGTTCCGACGATAACCTTCGCTGAAGCTCGTGATGTACTCCGGAAGTGCGATGATCTTGGCAGGTCAAACGCTCTTTCAGCCTTGGCCGTCGTGCTCGGGGAGGGTGGAAGTTGGTCTGGTTTTGTTAAGCCCTTCATCCTGAGAGCATGGCCACGCCAGATCCGATTGCGTAGTGAGGCGACCGCGCGAGAGTTTGCTCGCATCGCAGTGATGTCAGGAGACAACTTCCCCGAAGCAGTTGACGTGGTGCTCCCATTCCTACGGCCTGTGGCTCACTTCAGCGAATTGTCTCGTCGGATGCAAAAGGAAGCTTCCGAAGGGTACGACTACGCGCAGCGGTTTCCAGACAGCACATTGGTTTTGCTAAGTGCTCTCGTCGGGGACGACAGACAGACCATTCCTTGGGAGCTGGGTTTTCTCTTGGAAAATCTTGTAGAATCAAAGCCAACCCTGCGCCAGAACGACACGTGGATAAGGCTAAAAAAATTGGCTGGCTAAGAGTACTTCAGAGAGTGCCTGGGTTGCCTCCAGGTCTATTGGTGCCCGTTTCCCTCACACCCCCGTCTGCGCCGACAGCAGCACCACCGAGCGTCCCTGCAGCGCAAAGGTCTCTCCCGCCGGCAGGTGCCCCCTGATCGCCGCTTCCGGCTCTGCCGTGTCGATCAGCGCGGTCCAGAAGGCCCCGTCCGGGACCTCCGGCAGCAGGAAGGGCACCGGCTCGTGGTGGGCGTTCAGCAGGAGCATGAGCGTCGCCTCGGAGCCGCGGCGGCGGATGCCGGTCGGCTGGGCGCGGCCGTCGATCAGCATGCCCAGGCAGCGGGTCTGCGGGTTGGTCCAGTCGCCATTCTCCATCTCCTGCCCGTCCGGGCGCAGCCAGGCCACGTCCTTGACGTCGAGCTCCTCGTTGTACAGGCCGGTCAGGAAGCGGGTGCGGCGCAGCACCGGGAAGCGCTGGCGCAGCGCGATCAGCCGGCGGGTGAACTGGGTCAGGCGGCGGCCGTCCTCGCCGATCGCCGCCCAATCCACCCAGCCGATCTCGTTGTCCTGGCAATAGGCGTTGTTGTTGCCCTGCTGGGTGCGGCCGAACTCGTCGCCGCCCAGGATCATCGGCGTGCCCTGGGACAGCAGCAGCGTGGCCAGCAGGTTGCGCTTCTGCCGCTCGCGCAGGGCCCGGATGGCCGGGTCGTCGGTCGGGCCCTCGGCGCCGTGGTTCCAGGACAGGTTGTCGGAATGGCCGTCGCGGTTGTCCTCGCCATTGGCCTCATTGTGCCGGTCGTTGTAGGAGACGAGGTCGTTCAGGGTGAAGCCGTCATGGGCGGTGACGAAGTTGACGCTGGCCCAGGGCCGGCGGCCGCGGCGGTTGAACAGATCGCCCGAGGCGGCGAGGCGGGAGGCGAGGTCGGCCACCTTGCCCTCGTCGCCCTTCCAGAAGGCGCGGGCGGTGTTGCGGAAGCGGTCGTTCCACTCGGCCCAGCCGGGCGGGAAGCCGCCGACCTGGTAGCCGCCGGGGCCGAGGTCCCAGGGCTCGGCGACCAGCGTCACGCTTTCCAGCACCGGGTCCTGGCGGCAGCTGTCGAGGAAGCCGCCGCCCTCGTCGAAGCCGTGCGCCTCGCGGCCGAGGATGGTGGCGAGGTCGAAGCGGAAGCCGTCGACCCCCATCTCGGTGACCCAGTAGCGCAGGCTGTCGGTCACCATCTGCAGCACCCGCTGGTGGCTGAGATTCAGCGTGTTGCCGGTGCCGGTGTCGTTGATGTAGTAGCGCTTGTCCTCCGCCAGCCGGTAGTAGTTGGCGTTGTCGATGCCCTTGAGCGACAGGGTGGGGCCGCGCTCATTGCCCTCGGCGGTGTGGTTGTAGACGACGTCGAGGATGACCTCGAGCCCGGCATCGTGCAGCCGTGCCACCATCTCCTTGAACTCGGCGGTCTCGCCGGTGGCGGAGTAGGCGGGGTGCGGGGCGAAGAAGCCGATGGTGTTGTAGCCCCAGAAATTGCTCAGGCCCCGCTCCAGCAGGTGGCGGTCCTGGACGAAGGCGTGCACCGGCATCAGCTCGACCGTGGTGACGCCGAGGGCCTTCAGATGGCCGACCACCTCGGGGTGGCCGAGCCCGGTGAAGGTGCCGCGCTGGCGCCGCGGCACCGCCGGGTGGCGCATGGTGTAGCCGCGGACATGCAGCTCGTAGACCACGCTGCGGTCCCAGCCGATGGCGGGCGGGCGCGAGCGGCCCCAGGTGAAGGCGGGGTCCACCACCCGGCATTTCGGCATGAAGGGGGCGCTGTCGCGGGTGTCGAAGGACAGGTCCTCCTCCGGCGCGCCGATGGTGTAGCCGAACAGCGCGTCGTTCCAGGTGAGATCGCCGACCAGCCGCTTGGCATAGGGGTCGAGCAGCAGCTTGTTCGGGTTGAAGCGGTGGCCGGCGGCCGGCTCGTAGGGGCCGTGCACGCGGTAGCCGTAGATCGTGCCGGGGCGGGCGTCGGGCAGGTAGCCGTGCCAGACCTCGTCGGTGTATTCCGGCAGCTCGACCCGGGCGAGCTCGCGCTTGCCCTCGTCGTCGAACAGGCACAGCTCGACCTTGGTCGCATTGGCCGAGAACAGGGCGAAGTTCACGCCCAGCCCGTCCCAGGTGGCGCCGAGCGGGAAGGGCTGACCCTCCAGCACCCGCACCGACGCCGGTCTGACACGCTTCATTCGCTCTTTCCCCTCCGACCCGCCCCCGGGGCCCGCATCGGTTCTCATCACTCCGAGCCCTTACTCTACCCTGTCATCCCGGGCGCGGCGCAGCACGCAGTGGTGCGCCGCAGAACCGGGACCTCCTCGACGAACGCGCCGAGATCCCGTGTCTGCGCCGCGGTACTTCGCACCGCAGCGCGCACGGGATGACGACGGATTCTTGGATCGTCCCGGTCCTAGAGCGCCTCGCGCCAGCGGGCCCGCCACAGCCGGTAATCCGCCCCGTATTCGCATGCCGGGCTGGTCTCGTTGCCGAAGCGGTCGCGGAAGGGGTTGAGCACCCGGTGGCCGCGCCAGTCGAACACATCGGTGGCCGCCGAGGGTCCCAACGCCTCGGCCAGCGCATCGTTCCGCAGGCCGCGCAACAGGGCGAAGGCGTCGACCGGGCGCAGGCCGAGCCATTCGTCGAGATCGGTGGGGTACAGGCACAGCCGGCGCCGCTTGCGCCAATGGCCGAGCACGTCCCAGACCACGGGAGCCGGCTCCTCGTCATGCTCCGGCGGGCGGGCGACGGCGCGGATGTCGACGCGCTCGGCGAAGCAGCCGGTCAGCTCGGTCCGCTCCGGGCCGGTGGCCGCGACCGTCAGGCCCAGCCGCTCGAAATGCTCGCGCTGCGGCTCGTCGGGGCCGGCGGGGGTGCGGGGCAGGGGCACGCCGAGCCCGCCCTGTGCGGCGGGGTTCGAGATCAGGCGAAGCATCCTATTCACCATGGCGACCTCCAAGCCGATGCAGCAACACCGGCAGCCGGCCGAAGACGGGGCCGAGATCGGCCCGGCTGCCCCCATTCCCCCGCTCACCATCCCCCACAGAACGCCCTTCCGGCAGCGTCAGTGCCGTGCCGTCGAAGCCGGTCAGGCCCAGCGCGCCGTTCAACTGGCCGGCCACCAGCCGCGGCACGGCGACCACCAGGTGCCGGTCGTCCAGCGACCGGCGCCAGGCCACGACATGCGCCGCCGCCGGGCCCTGCACCGGCACCGGCGCGTAATCGCCGCGGGCGAACAGCGCCGGATCCTCGCGGCGCAGGCGCAGCAGCCGCGCCGCCAGCCAGTGCTTGATCCGCCCGTCCGGCCAGGCGGCGGCCAGCTCGGCCGGATCGGCCTCGGCGACGTCGTCGAGCTGCCGCGCCAGCCGGTCCCACTCGACCGGGCGGCGGTTGTCGGGGTCGACCAGCGACAGGTCCCATTCCTCGGTGCCCTGGTACAGGTCGGGCACGCCGGGCAGGGTCATCTGCATCGCCAGCTGGGCCAGGCCGTTGATGGCGCCGATGCGGGCGACGCGCTCGGCGAAGGGCGCGACCGCCGCCGGGAAGGGGCCGGCGGGGTCCAGGGCGGCGCGGACGAAGCGGTCCAGCCCGGCCTCATAGGCTTGGTCCGGGTCGGTCCAGCTGGTCTCGTCCTTGCCCTCGCGCGCCGCCTTCAGCAGATAGGCGGCGATCCGGTCGGCATAGGCCGCGTCCGGCCCGCCGGCGGGCCAGGTGCCGATCACGGTCTGGAGGAACAGATGCTCGTGCCGGCGGCTCGGCACCGGGCGGCCGGCGGTGCCGCGGCGATGCGGCGCCAGCAGGACCGACCAGGAGTCGAGGCCGGACTGCCATTCCGGCGCCAGCTCGGTCAGCGCCGCGAGGCGGGCGCGGACATCGGCGCCGCGCTTGTGGTCGTGGGTCGACAGCGCCGACAGGGCGTCCGGCGCGTCGCGCCGGCGGCGGGCGAAAAAGCCGTGGACATCGTCGGGTTCGAGGCCGAAGCGCTCGGGCCAGCCGCCGACCTCGTTCAGCGAGGCGAGGGGCAGGTGGCGGTAGAAGGCCGCGTCCTCCACCGCCTTGGCCGCGACCGCGCCGGTCAGCTGCTGGAAGCGCTGCAGCACCAGGGCGGCCTCGTCGCCCGGGACGCGGCCGGAGACGAGCGTCGCCACGAAATCCAGCGCCGGCCCGGGCACGGCGTCGCGCGCCCGGGCGATCGCGGCGTCGAGGCCGAAGGTCGGGCCGTCGCGATAGCCGCGATAGGCGGTCAGCTGCTCGATCACCGCGGCCAGGGCCTGGCGCAGCGCGGCGCGGGTCAGGTCGCGATTCTCCCAGCCGGCATAGGCCAGGCGGTCGACGGCGTCGACCAGCGCCTCGAAGGGCGCGGCCAGGCTGCCCTCGATCACGGCGCGGCGGCAGCTGCGGATGGTGTCGGGCATGCTGCCCTGGTCGCCGGTGAAGCGGGCATGGGCGGCGCGGATCGGGCCGGCGGCGGCCGAATCGACCTGCAGCGCATGGATCGCGTTGGCCACCTCGTAGCCGGTGGTGCCCTCGACCGGCCAGCCGGCCGGCAGGTCCTCGCCCTCGGCCAGGATCTTCTCGACCCAGATGGCGAAGGGCCCGGGCCGGACGGCGTCGACCGCCCGGCGCAGCCGGGTCAGGTAGCCGGCCGGGTCGGCCAGCCCGTCGATATGGTCGATGCGCAGCCCCTGGACCTGGCCGGCGGCGACGGCGGCGAGGATGCGGCCATGGGTGGCGTCGAACACCGCCGGGTCCTCGACCCGCACCGCCACCAGGTCGTCGATGTCGAAGAAGCGGCGATAGTTGATCTCGGCCGCGGCCGTCCGCCAATGGGCCAGGCGGTAATGCTGCCGCTCCAGGATCGCGTGCAGCGCGTCCGGCCCCGGGCTCTCGCCGACCGCCGTGCCGGCGGCGACCGGCAGGGTGTGGCCGGGGATGGCGATGACGGGACGGCCGGTGGCGGGATCGGCGGTCAGCCGGATGTCTCCGGCGCGCAGCGCCTCGCCATAGCGCTTGCCGAGGATCGGCAGCAGCACCCGGCCGGGATTGGCCGGCGCGTCCCAGTCGATGTCGAACACCGCGGCGTGTGGGCTGGCCCGGCCGTGCTCCAGCACGTCGCGCCACCATGGATTGTCCAAGCTGGCCGCCATGTGGTTCGGCACGATGTCGAGGATCAGGCCCAGCCCGTGGGTTCGCAGCGCCGCGGCGAAGCGCTCGAAGCCGGCCTCGCCGCCGCGCTGCGGGTCGATGCGGGTCGGGTCGACGACGTCGTAGCCATGGGCCGAGCCGGGCCGGGCGGCCAGCAGCGGCGAGGCGTAGACATGGCTGATGCCGAGCCGGGCGAGATAGGGCAGGGCGGCGCGGGCGTCGTCCAGCGTGAAGCCGGCATGCAGCTGCAGCCGGGCGGTGGCGCGGGGCGGGTCGGCGAAGACGCTCACGATGCCGGCTCCAGCGCGACGATCGTGCCCCAGCCCTTCACGCCTTTGGCCAGGCCGGCGGCGAGGCCCGGGGCGCTCTCGAACAGGATCTCGCCGGCCGGCACCTCCCAGGCGGGTCCCCGCTCCGGCGCCAGATGGGCGACGATGCGCAGCCAGCCGCCGCCCTGCAGCATCCAGGCGACGTCGAGCATCCGGCCGCGGCTGCGGTCGATGCCGGGGCCGATCTTTCGCGGCGCCAGCAGCGGCACCACCCGCCGCTGCCGCAGCGCCAGCAGCCGCCGCACCAGCTCCAGCCGGCCGGCGGCCTCGCCGTCGTCAGGCTGCTGCAGCACCGCGGACTCGAAGGTGGCGGGGTCGAGCGCGTCGGGCAGGGTCGCATCGGCGAAGCCGGCGAACTGGGCGAACTCCTCGCGCCGGCCGCGGCGCACCTTATCCGCCAGCTCGCCCTCGAAGTCGCAGAAGAACGGGAAGGGCTGGCGGCTGCCCCATTCCTCGCCCATGAACAGCATCGGGATCTGCGGCGCCAGCAGCAGCACCGCGGTCATCGCCTCGACCGCCGCCGGCTCGGCCAGGGCGGTCAGCCGATCGCCCAGGGCGCGGTTGCCGATCTGGTCGTGATTCTGCAGGAAGTTGACGAAGGCGGTCGGCCGCAGATGGGCGCTGGGCTCGCCGCGCGGGGCCCGGCGCAGCTCCGACCAGTCGCCCTGGTAGACGAAGCCCTCGGCCAGGGCCCGGCCCAGCCGCGGCACCGGGGCGTCGGCATAATCGGCATAATACCCGTCATCCTCACCGGTCAGGGCGACATGGGCGGCGTGGTGGACATCGTCGTTCCACTGCGCGTCGTAGCGCCCCGCGGGTCCGGGCGTGCCGGACAGCCGCCGCGCCTCGTTGCGGTCGTTCTCCAGCACCAGATGGATGTGCCGGTCGGGGAAGGCGGTGCGGACGGCGCCGGCGATCTCGGTCAGGATGTCCGGCCGGCTGTCGTCCCGGATCGCATGCACGGCGTCGAGGCGCAGCCCGTCGAAGCGGAACTCCTCCAGCCAGTAGAGCGCGTTGTGGCGGAAATAGGCGCGCACCTCCGGCCGGCGGAAATCGATCGCCGGGCCCCAGGGGGTGAGGCGGTCGGCATCGAAGAAGGATTTCGCATAGAGCGGCAGGAAATTCCCGTCCGGCCCGAAATGGTTGTAGACGACGTCCAGCAGCGCCATCAGCCCGCGCTGATGGGCGGCGTCGACCAGGCGCTTGAGGTCGTCCGGCGTGCCGTAGATCGAGGCCGGGGCGAAGGGCAGCACCCCGTCATAGCCCCAGCCGCGCGATCCTGGGAAATCGGCGACCGGCATCAGCTCGACGGCGGTGACGCCGAGCCCGGCGAGGTGGTCGAGCCGCCGTTCCACCGCCGCGAAGCCGCCGGGGCGGCCGATGGCGCCGCAATGCAGCTCGTAGATCACGGCCTCGTGCCAGGGCCGGCCGCGCCAGCCCTCCGCCTGCCAGTCATAGGCGTTCGGGTCGGTGACCAGGGACGGGCCGAAGGGGCCGCCGTCCTGGGCCCGCGACGCCGGGTCCGGCACTTCGGTGCCGTCGGCCAGGCGGTAGCGATAGGGCGTGCCCGCCGGCGCGCCGGCGACGATGCGGCCGAACCAGCCGTCGTCCAGCGGTTCCAGGGGCAGGGGGGCGGCGTCCTGGCCGAGCAGCAGGGTCACCGCCTTGGCATCGGGCGCCCACAGGCGGAAGCGGGTGCCGCCGTCGGGGCGCAGCGCGGCGCCGAAGGGCATGGCATGGGCGGTGCGCTCGGGCAGCGGCGCCGGCGCGGCGTGCGGCGCCGGCGCGGCGCGGGCGGTGGCCGGCGGGGTCATCGGCTGCGCTCCGGCCGCAACGCCGGCATCCGGTCAGCCCCGCTTCGATGCGCCATCGGGGTCCAACTCCTCCGCCCCTTCCGGGGCACTGCCGGTGCCCGTGCCTTCATCGTCCAGGATCTCCGCCTCGGCCTGCGCCCAATGATGCTGCTGCCCGCCTTCGGGCCGGCCCAGCGCCTCCCAGATCTCATAGGCGCGGCGTCGGATCCGCTCATCGCGATCGTCACTCATTCCACCACTCCTTCTTTAGTATTAGAGCCATTATGACCCTTTCGCCCAGCCTCGCACTGCGATTCGCGTCAACAAATGTGAAAGTTTTGTAAATTGGAATGATCTTTCCATTCTGTCCGATCCTGATATTCACGGTGCATTCGTGCATAAGTTTATTGTCGGGCAAAAGAAATCGCTTCGCCTCCCGTCGAAGTATTTCTTCCTGTCTACGGCGGCGCGCACCGAGGCGGCTGCATCCGCTGGTTTGGGAACTCGACGCGGCTGCTGCGGCGGAAACGCGCCCGCATCGGCCTCATCAGCGTCAATAGCGGCTGAGCGGTTCGGTTCCGGCCCGCTCGCAGATTTTTTCAAGTTGGGAAAACAGTCCTTCCAGTTCCGGAACGATTGCGGCATGATCACGGTCAGCGATGCCCGCTTGACGGGTGGAGATGGGAATTGGTAACGTTCCCACACAACCTGCCCGGGAGGCAGGGTGATGGTCCACCGGGGAGACGGCTTTGACCGGCAAGCGCCAGCCCACGATCATCGATGTCGCCCGCCTGTCCGGCGTGTCGAAGACGACGGTGGCGCGGGTGCTGTCCGGCGTCGGCGCGGTGCATGCCGAGACCCGCCGGCGGGTGGAGGAGGCGGTCCGGGACTCGGGCTATGAGCGCAACCACCTGGCCTTCGGCCTGCGCACCGGCCGCAGCCGGATGATGGGCCTGGTCATCCCCGACATCTCCAACCCGTTCTGGGCCGATCTCGCCCGCGGCGCCCAGGACCGGGCGGAGGCCGAGAAGCGGTCGCTGCTGATCTTCAGCTCCGACTGGGATGCGGAGCGCGAGCGCCGGCACCTGCAGGCGCTGCGCCAGGCCCGGGTCGACGGCATCATCCTCAATCCGGCGACGGACGATCGCGGCCTGCTGCGCCAGACCGAGGCGCCGGTGGTGGTGATCGGCTCCTCGGGCGAGCGCTTCCCGGAATTCTCCAGCGTGCGCAGCGATGTCGCCCAGGGCGTGCGGCTGGCGCTCGACTACCTGATCGCCGCCGGACACCGCCATATCGGCCTGATCAACGGCCGCGACCGGCGCGTCGCCCGCACCCGCTTCGTCACCGAGGCGCAGGCACATTGGCAGCGCCACGGCTTCGACCCCGCGTCGCTGCCGATGGACGAGGGCGACTACACCGCGGATTCCGGCCAGGCGGCGACGCACCGGCTGATCGAGCGGGAAGGGGGCCGGATGACCGCGGTCTTCGCCGCCAACGACCTGATGGCGGTCGGCGCCATCCTGGCCGCCCGCGCCGCCGGCCGGTCCTGCCCGCGCGACATCTCGATCATGGGCATGGACGGGGTCGAGGCCGGCAGCTTCACCGACCCGGGCCTGACCACGGTCGACAAGCCGCGCTACGACATGGGCGTGCACGCCATGCGCCAACTGCAGGCCGAGATCGACGGCGCCGGCGACATCGTCCACACGGTGCTGCCCTGCCGGGTTGTGGAGCGCGCCTCGGTCGCCGCCCCGCCGCCGGCCTTGCGCAGCCTCCGCAAGAAGTCCGCCTGACATGACCGGTCTCGATCACAGCCCCTCCGGCTTGACGCCGGCCCTCGCTGGGAACGTTCCCAAGGCCCGCCGGTCCGGCCTGCGGCGCGTCTGGCACTGGCGCGGCTACTACCTGATGCTGCTGCCGGGCCTGCTGTATTTCGTGGTCTTCCACTACCTGCCGATGTGGCAGGCCAAGCTGGCGTTCCAGGACTACCGCATCATCGGCCCCAGCATCTGGGTCGGGCTGAAGCATTTCCGGGCGCTGTTCGAGAGCCCGGTGTTCTACCAGGTGCTGTGGAACACGGTGCTGATCAGCGCCATGAAGCTGGTCATCCTGTTCCCGGTGCCGGTGATCGTGGCGCTGCTGGTCAACGAGGTGCAGGGCAGCCGCTATCGCCGCTTCGTGCAGTCGGCGATCTACCTGCCGCATTTCCTGTCCTGGATCGTCATCGCCGGCGTGTTCATCGCCGTGCTGTCGCCGACCGACGGCACGGTCAACGACATCCTCGGCCTGTTCGGCTTCGCGCCGGTGCCGTTCATGACCTCGGAGGGCTCGATCCTCTGGGTCCTGGTCTTCTCCGAGATGTGGCGCAGCGCCGGCTGGGATTCGCTCCTGTTCCTCGCCGCGGTGATGGCGATCGACCCGCAGCTCTACGATGCCGCGACGATCGACGGCGCCGGCCGCTGGCGCAAGATCTGGCACGTCACCCTGCCGGCGCTGGTGCCGACCATGGCGACGGTGTTCATCCTCAATCTCGGCGCCTTCATGAGCGCCGGCTTCGACCAGGTGTTCAACTTCTCCAACGATGCGATCCGCGACCGGATCGACATCCTGGATACCTATGTCTATCGCATGGGCCTGGTCGGCGGCGAATACGCCTATGCCACCGCCGCCGGGCTGTTCAAGGGCGTGATCGGCATGGCCATGATCCTGGCCGCCCATGTCGTCGCCAAGCGCGTCACCGGCAAGGGGGTGTGGTGATGGCCGCCTCCCGGATCCGCAAGACCCCGTTCGAGCGCATCGAATACGCCATCATCTGCTCGACCCTGCTGCTGATGGTGGTGGTGACGGTCCAGCCGATCCTGAACCTCCTGGCCGTGTCGCTGTCCGACAGCGCCGAGGTGCCGGGGATGAGCGGCCTGGCGGTGCTGCCGCACGGCTTCTCGCTCGATGTCTGGCAGGTGCTGCTGACCCATCCGCAGGTGCTGCGCGGCCTGGCCAACAGCCTCCTGATCACCGTCGCCGGCACGGTGATCAACGTCGTCGCCACCACGCTGATGGCCTGGGCCCTGTCGCGCGAGGGGCTGCCGGGGCGCCGCGCGATCCTGATCTTCATCCTGGTCACCGTGGTGTTCGAGCCCGGGGTGGTGCCGGACTATCTGGTGATGAAGCAGCTCGGCCTGCTCAACTCCTACTGGTCGGTGATCCTCTATCGCGGCGTCTTCGCCTGGTACCTGATCGTGCTGATCCGCTTCTTCGAGGAGATCCCGAAGGAGCTGTTGGAGGCCGCCGAGATCGAGGGCGCCTCGCCACTGCAGACCCTGTGGCATGTGGTGGCGCCGCTGGCGCTGCCGGCGATCGCCACCATCACCCTGTTCTACACCGTGCTGCACTGGAACGAGTATTTCCGGGCGATGATCTACCTCAGCGACACCGGCAAATGGCCGCTGCAGGTGGTGCTGCGCCAGTTCGTGGTCGAGGGCGACAAGTCGCTGATGGTCGGGCTGGACGCCATGAACAAGTACACCGGCGGCAGCCAGATCGACCTGCGGGCGCTGAAGGCCGGGATGATCATCCTGACCCTGATCCCGGTGCTGGCGATCTATCCGCTGATCCTGAAGTTCTTCACCAAGGGCACCATGAGCGGCGCCGTGAAAGGCTGATCCGCCATGTCCCAATCAAAAAATCGAGGAGGAGACGCAATGAGCAAGATGCTTCTGGGGCCCGCGCTGGCCCTGGTGTTCGCGGCGGCGCTGGTTTCGTCGGCGCAGGCCGCCGACCCGGTCACCATTCGTGTCGTCAGCAAGGACTTCACCAAGGCGAACCCGGACGACGTCAAGCTGGTGTCGGCGATCGAGGCCGGCATGGCCGCCAAGGGCCATCCGATCAAGATCGACCTGGTCGACGTGCCGCCCGGCGGCTATGCCGACAAGCTGTCGCTGATGCTGCTGTCGGGCGACATCCCCGACCTGATCTACTTCCAGGGCGGCGACCAGAAGATCGTCGAGCAGGGCCTGCTGGAGGATTGGCGGCCCTGGCTGGACAAGGCGCCGAACCTGAAAAATGCACTGTGGGCGCACAACAAGCCGCGGCTCGAGAACTACCCCTATCTGATCTACCCGTTCCCGGTGCGGGCCAAGGTCGGCGTGATGCGCCAGGACTGGCTGGAGAAGACCGGCCTGCCGGCGCCGCAGACGCTGGATGACTGGGAGGCCCTGTTCCGCAAGATCGTCGATGGCGATCTCGACGGCAACGGCAAGAAGGACACCTACGGCATCACGGTGGCCACCATTCCGCCGGCCGGCGCCACCGACGAGCTGGACGAGATCTTCAACCAGGCCTTCGGCGTCAGCGCCACCTGGCTGAAGGACGCCTCCGGCCAATGGATCCATGCCCGCGTCTCGCCGCAGGAGCGCGACAAGGTCGCCTATTACCGCAAGCTGTTCGCGGAAGGCCTGCTGGACCCCGACTTCATCACCACCAAATGGGACACCCGCGAGGACAAGTTCTACTCCGGCCGGGTCGGGGTCATCCTCGGCGTGGTCGGCGTCAACATGGACATCTACCAGGGCAAGATGCGCCAGGTGCATCCGGGCACGACCCTGGTGCCGCTGGACCCGCCGAAGGGTCCGGGCGGGCAGGGGCTGCGCGCCGTCGATGTCAGCCGCGAGAGCCGCGGCTTCGCCATGTCCGCCATCTCCGAGCACAAGGAGGATGTGGTCGCCCTGATGGACTTCATGGCCAGCCCCGAGGGCCAGCAGATCGACCGCATGGGCTTCGAGGGCGAGGAGTGGGTCAAGGACGGCGGCACCATCAAGACCACCGACAAGATGGCGACCTGGTATCCGCGCTTCGTCATCGACCAGCCGGACGCCTGGACGCCGCCGGTGCCGCTGCTGTCCGAGCAGGCCCAGAAGTCGATCGCGCTGGCGCAGAAATACTATGCGCCGGACGACGCCTTCGTCTTCCCGAGCGAGTACACGGCCCGGCTGGACGCGGCGGAGAACGTTTATCGCAGCTATGTCTGGAAGTTCATCTCCGGCGAGCTGCCGATCGACAAATGGGACGAGTACGTCGCCGAGTGGAACGCCAAGGGCGGCGCCGAGATCACCGAATATGCGAGGACCAAGCTGAATGGAACCAACTGACGCCGGCGCCTCGCTGAAAGGCCGGGTCCGGGGCATGCTGCATGGCGTCGCATTCGGCGACGCCATGGGCGCCACGATCGAGAAGCTGTCCGCGGCCGAGATCCGGCAGCGCTACGGCCGGGTCACCTCGCTGGACGTCGACTGGCACCGCAAAGACGCGCCGGAGACGGCGCGCGGCGGCCGGATCCGCGGCCACGGCATCATCACCGACGACACGCTGATGACCCTGTGCCTGATGGCGGTCTACCAGGAGGCGGGCCGCCATCTCGACGCCTGGGACATGGCCGGCGGCATGGTCCGCCAGATCGCCTGGACGCCGCGCTGGATCCCGGAGATGCAGCGCGAGACCATGCTGATCGAGCGGCTGTTCTACCCGGAGAAATGGATCTTCCAGCGCCACCAGCTGACCAGCTGCGACCCGCGCGAGGGCGGCATCGGCAACATGGTCAATTGCGGCGCCGCCATGTACATCGCCCCGGTCGGGGCGGTGAATGCCTGCGACCCCAAGGCGGCCTATGACGAGGCGGTCGACCTGGCCGCCGGCCACCAGCACAGCTATGGGCTGGAGGCGGCCGGGGTGATGGCCGCCTGCGTCGCCGCCGCCATGGTCCCCGGCACCACCGTCGAAACGGTTGTTGATACCGCGATCGAGCTCGCCAAGGACGGCACCCGCGCCGCCATCGCCGACATCGCCGAGGCGGCGCGGCGGCTGAAGCCCCACCGCGCCGACCACGCCCGGGTGACGGCGGAGTTCCAGTCGATCATCGGCCGCTATTCCAGCATGGGCGACGACGTCCATCGCCGGATGGAGAAGGCCGGGCTGCCGACCCACGACTACACCCCGTCGCGCCTGCGGACGATCGAGGAACTGCCGCTGGCGCTGGGCTTCTGCCTGATCCATGACGGCGACTTCCGCGCGGCGGTGGTGGACGGCGTCAATTCCGGCCGCGACACCGATTCCATCGGCTGCATGGCGGGCGCCATCCTCGGCGCCATGCATGGCGAGGCGGTGATCGACCCGGCCGACCGCGACCTGCTGGACCGTGCCAACCGCTTCGACCTGGCGGCCGAGGCCGACCGCTTCCATGAGATCGCCGCCGCCATCCTGTCCGCCGATCTCGACCGCACCCGCCGGCGCGACGCCCAGCGCCTGGCGCTGCAGGACGTCGATCGCCGCCTTTCTTCTCAAGTCCCCCCTCCCCTTGCGGGAGGGGGGCAGGGGGAGGGGTCTGCGCGCGTCCGCGCGCGAATGGGAACTGCATCGGACGCCTGAACCAACCACCGCCGGCTCGACCGTCGACAACCCCCTCCCCCTATCCCCCTCCCGCGAGGGGAGGGGGGACAAGGAAGAGCCAGATCATCCTAGAAGCGCTCGCCACACGATCTCTGTGAAAGCCCCGGAATGCCCATCCCCACCGACACCCTCGACCGCATCTATGCCGGCTTCCTCGGCAAGGCCATCGGTGTGCGCCTCGGCGCCCCGGTCGAGCCGACGATCTGGACCTGGGACCGGATCGACAAGACCTATGGCGAGATCACCGGCTATCTGCGCGACTTCAAGAACTTCGCCGCCGACGACGACACCAACGGGCCGGTCTATTTCATCCGGGCGCTGCGCGATTTCGGGCTCGACCCGTCGCCGCACGATGTCGGCCGCACCTGGCTGAACTATGCCGCCGAGCTGCATGGCATGTTCTGGTGGGGTGGCTACGGCATCTCGACCGAGCACACCGCCTTCGCCAATCTGCAGTCGGGCGTCCCGGCGCCCGAATCCGGCTCGATCGCTCGCAACGGCGCGGTGATCGCCGAGCAGATCGGCGGCCAGATCTTCGTCGATTCCTGGGGCTGGGTGTGCCCGGCCGACCCGGCCCGCGCCGCCGACCTGGCCGCCCGCGCCGCCAGCGTCTCGCATGACGGCAACGGCCTGCACGGCGCCCGCTTCGTCGCCGCCGCCATCGCCAAGGCCTTCGTCGCCGAGACGATCGAGGAGGTGGTGGAGGCCGGCTTGGCCACGGTCCCGGCGGGCAGCGAATATGCCCGTGTCGCCCGAGCGGTGCAGGCCCAGCACCGGGTGAAGCCGAAGGACTGGCGCGCCTGCCGCAAGATGCTGGAAAGCGAGTTCGGCTATGACCGCTATCCCGGCGTCTGCCACATCATCCCGAATGCCGGCCTCTTGATCCTGTCCCTGCTGTACGGCCAGGGCGACCTGTCGCGCACGGTCGAGATCGCGACCATGGGCGGCTGGGACACCGACTGCAACGCCGGCAATGCCGGGGCCATCGTCGGCACCCTGGCCGGCATCGCCGGGGTCGCGGCGCATTACCGCAAGCCGATCAATGACGGCATCGTCGCCTCCGGCATCACCGGGTCGCTCAACATCGTCGACATCCCCAGCTTCTGCCGCGAGCTGGCGGTGCTGGCCCACCGCCTGGCGGGGGAGGAGCCGCCGGCGGAGTGGGTCGCGGATATGGAGCGGCGCGGCCTGCGCTTCGACTTCGACCTGCCCGGATCGACCCACGGCTTCCGCACCGAGCCCGACAACCGCATCGCCCTGTCCTGGTCGGACGAGCGCAAGGCCACCGGCCGCGGCGCGCTCTGCGCCCTCCTGGACCGGCTGGAGCGCGGCGATGGCGGCCGGATCTTCTGGAAGCCCTTCTACCGCCGCAGCGATTTCGACGACGAGCGCTACCGGCCGATGTTCTCGCCGGTGGTGGCGACCGGGCAGGAGGCGACCCTGCGCCTGTGGCTCGACCCCTGGGAGGGCGATGGCCATCTGCGCATCGTGCCCTATGTCCGCCGGGCGATGAGCGGCACGGTCGACGAGATCGGCGCCTGGACCCAGCCGGCCGCCGGCGAATGGCAGGAGCTGCGCTTCACCGTGCCGGAGACGGACGGCGAGGCGGTCGACGAGATCGGCATCAAGGTCGAGTATTTCGGCCGGCTGAAGTTCCTCGGCCGGATCTTCATCGACGAGTTCACCGTCGGCGGCGCCGGTTCGGCCCGGCTCGACCCACGGATCGAGGCCAATGAATGGGGCGGCATCACCCGCTGCACCTGGAACCGCGGTGTCTGGAAGATCGAGGACGGCCGCATCCACGCTTTGACCGCGACCGACGCCGACCTGTGGACCGGGCATCTCTATGCCCGAGACCAGATCGTGACCGCCGAGGTGACGCCGCTGGCCGGCGAGGGGCATCTGATCTGCGCCCGCGGCCAGGGCAATGAGCGCGGCTACGCCGCCGGCTTCGTCTCTGGCGACGAGGTGGCGATCCTCCGCCGCGACTTCGGCGAGACCGTGCTGGCCCGGGCCCCGTTCCGGCGCGAGCTCGGCCGGGCCTACAGCCTGACGCTGGAGGCCGTCGGCGACCGGCTGGCCCTGTCGGTCGACGGCAAGGTGCTGCTGGAAGCCCGCGACGGCACGCTGGCCTATGGCATGGCCGGGCTGCGGCTGCCTTCGGCCGGGCGCATGCAGGCGGGGGTGATCGAGATCCGCGAGGCGGCCCATGGTTGAGGCGCGGCCTGCCCGCATCGAGCCGGAGCGCGCGGGGCCGCTCTCCGGCATCCGCGTGCTCGACCTGTCGCGCGTCGTCGCCGGCAACGCGCTGGGGCTGGAGCTGGCGGATTTCGGCGCCGAGGTGATCAAGGTCGAGCCGCCGGGCGGCGACCCGCTGCGCGACTGGCAGGTGAAGGGCCACAGCCTCTATTGGAAGGAGCTGTCGCGCAACAAGCTGTCGGTCGTGCTCGACCTGCGCAAGCCGGAGGGGATGGCGGCGCTGGAGCGGCTGATCCCGACCGCCGATGTGATGATCGAGAACTTCCGGCCCGGCGTGCTGGAGGAGATGGGGCTGGCGCCCGACCGGCTGCAGGCGATGGCGCCGGACCTGATCCTGGTGCGCATCTCCGGCTTCGGCCAGACCGGCCCGGCCAGCCGGCTGCCCGGCTTCGGCACTCTGGTCGAGGCGATGTCCGGCTTCGCCTCGCGCAACGGCTTCGCCGACCGCGAGCCGGTGCTGCCGCCGCTGGCCCTGGCCGACATGATCGCCGGGCTGCACGGCGCCAAGGCGGTGCTGGCGGCGCTGCGGGCCCGCGACCGCGGCATGGCCCGCGGCCAGGTGATCGACCTGTCCCTGCTGGAGGCGATGTATTCCGTGCTGGGGCCGGAGGCCGGCAGCTACGCCGTCACCGGCCAGGTCAAGGAGCGCACCGGCAGCGCCTCGGGCAACAGCGCGCCGCGCAACGTCTACAAGACCCGCGACGGCCGCTGGATCGCCATGTCCGGCTCCACCGACCGCATGGCCAAGCGCATCCTGCTGCTGGTCGGCGGCGACGCCCTGGCGCGGGATCCGCGCTTCGCCACCAATGCCGACCGGGTGCGCAACCGGGTGGTGCTGGACGCCGTCATCGGCGAATGGATCGGCGCCCGCGACCGCGACACGGCGCTGTCGATCTTCCGGTCCGAGGGCATCACCGTCGGCCCGGTGCACGACATCGCCGATTTCATGGCAGACGACCATGTGATCGAGCGCGAGGTGGTGGTGGCGATCCCCGATCCGGATCTGGGCCCCCTGCCGGTGCACAATGTCCTGCCGCGCCTGTCGGCCACGCCCGGCGCGATCCGCCGCCTGGCGCCGGAGCCCGGCGCCGATGCCGAGGACGTGCTGCGCCGCGCCGGCTTCTCGGCCGAGGAGATCGACGGCCTGCGCGAAGCGGGGGCGCTGGGGTGATGCTGAACTCGAATTTGAGGAGCGATGTCTTCTTCAGAGTCCCCCCTCCCCCTGCGGGAGGGGGGCAGGGGGAGGGGGTTGTCGATCGAAGAGATGTGACGTCGCCCGTCCTGAATCCGTTTGTGTCCTCCGATCGAGCCGGCCAGCTCTTGCTGCGCGAACCCCCTCCCCCTATCCCCCTCCCGCGAGGGGAGGGGGGACTCAAAAGGGCGGGCGCCGGCTGGTGGTTGGGAGCGCAGTCATGATCCCCGCCGATGACCGCTTCCGCCGCCTGCGCTCGCTGCTCTATGTCCCGGCCGACCGCGAGCGCTTCGTCGCCGGCGCGGCCGGGCGCGGCGCCGACGCCGTGATCCTCGACCTCGAGGACGGCGTCGCCGAAGCCGCCAAGCCCGCCGCCCGCGCGGCGCTGGCCGCCGCGGTGCCGCAGGCCGGCGCCGCCGGAGCCCGGATCTTCGTCCGCATCAACAGCCGCCTGGCCCACGCCGCCGCCGATGTCGAGGCCGCGGTGCAGGCGGGGGCGGACGGGCTGTTCGTGCCGAAGACCGACGACCCGCAATGGCCGCGGCTGATCGCCGAGCGGGCCGGCGAGGTCGAGCGGGAGATTGGCCGGCCGGAGGGCTGGACCCGCCTGGTGCCGATGATCGAGACGCTGGCCGGCCTCGACCGCCGGGCCGCGATCGCCGCCGCCACGCCGCGCAACCTTGCCCTGGTCTGCGGCGGCGAGGACCTGTCGGCCGAGATCGGCGCCGAGCCGGCCGCCGAGGTGATGCGTCTGGCCAAGCTGCAGATCCTGATGGCGGCGCGGGCCGCCGGCCTGGCCGCCTTCGGCCTGATGGGCTCGCTGGCCGGGATCGACGACCTCGACGCCCTGCGGCGCGCAGCGGAGGAGGCGGCGCGCCAGGGCTTCGAGGGCGCCAGCTGCATCCACCCGGCCCAGGTGGCGGTGCTGAACCGCGCCTTCACCCCGGATGAGGCCGCGGTCGAGCACGCCCGCCGGGTGGTCGCGGCGCTGCAGCCGGGGCAGGGGACGGCCAAGGTCGACGGCCGCATGGTCGACGCCCCGGTCGTCGCCCGCGCCCGCCGGGTGCTGGCCCGGGCGGGAGAGGACGCCGCGGGGGCGTGACGCCGGATCAGGAGATCTTCAGCACTCTCTTCAGATCGGCGTCGATCGATCCCGGCTTCAAGCCGTTGTCGCTGCGGACCTTGTCGATCGCGGCATTGGTCTTGGGGCCGATGATGCCGTCGGCCGTCACCGAGGTGAAGCCGCGGTCGCGCAGCGCCTGCTGGACCTTGCGGATCTCCTCCTTCGTCGGCGGCGCGCTCTTCGCGGGCTGGGTGGCGGGCGCGGGCTTGAGCACCTTGCGCACCTTCGCCAGCCAGGCCTCCCGGTCGGCCTGGCCGGTGGTGCCGCCATTGACCAGGCGAGTCACCTTCAGGAAATCGCCCTCGTCGCAGGCCGCGTTGACGTTCTTCCATTTCCAGAAGCCGCAGGCGACGCGCAGCGCGTCGTCCGGATCCGAGGCGCGGTCCGGATCGTTCTCCAGATTGACGCCGATGGCGTTGCCGATGGCGCGATAGCCGTCGCGGCCGGTGATCTGGATGTATCCGCGGCCCCGGTACTTCCAGCCATCGCCCGATTCCGGCGGCCCGTTGCCCATGCGGCTGGCATAGACCTTGTTCGCCAGCGCCTCCGGATTGCCGGCAAAGGGCTCGGCCGAGGCCAGGGTGGGGAAGCGCGACGGCCAGATCTCGGTCATCCGCTTGGCGCTGTACTTCAGGTTCTCCTCGATGACGGACAGGCCGCCAGATTCGTGGGCGACCTGCGCCAGGAAGAAGTGCAGCCGGTTGGGCTTGGCGGCCATGTCGAACTCGGCGAACACGGTCTTGGACTGCCTGGCCAGCGCCTCCAGGATGGGCTCGCGGCCCTTGGGGAACAGCTCCTTCAAATCCTCAAGAGAAATCATCCTCAGCCTCCCAAAAAATCCGCCAGCGCCCTGTCGGATTGAAAAGATCAAGTTGTGGAAATAGAATTTCGAACAATTCGATCGAATTTTAATGCAACAGTGGCAAGCATAAGCCCAATGTTCGATGAGGGCAATCTGCTCTCTTCGCACAGACCCGACAAATCGAGGCGTGACGCGGAAAAGGATTGAGCCGGAGTTCCAGCCGATATCTACTCCTGGGACTAAATATCCATCGGGGGGATTCGGCCATGCGCGCTGCGGCGTTCGCCTGCACCATGCTTGCGTTTTTTCTGACGGCCGCATCGGCCATGGCGGCCCAGCCGCGCTGGTTCACCTACTACCCGGCCAAGATCGAGCAGGCGCGGGCGAAGATCGCGGCGGGCGATCCGCTGTACCGGCCGTCCTACACCGCGCTGCTGCAGGCCGCCGACAAGGCCCTGGCCAAGCCGGCGCCGTCGGTCACCGACAAGTCGCTGACCCCGGCCTCCGGCGACAAGCACGATTATTTCAGCTTCGGCCCCTATTGGTGGCCGAACCCGGACACGCCGACCGGCCTGCCCTATATCCGCCGCGACGGCCAGACCAACCCGGACAGCAAGACCGACGCCACCGACAGCGTGCGCCTGTCCAGTTTCGGCAGCGACCTGCGCAGCCTCGGGCTGGCCTACACCTTCACCCGCGATCCGAAATACGCGGTGAAGGCGGCGGAGATGCTGCGGGTCTGGTTCGTCGCGCCGAAGACGCGGATGAACCCGAACATGACCTATGCCCAGGCCATCCCGGGCATCGTCGACGGCC
>Ga0102590_1001458_pt1 | contig 35478 bp, 33 predicted proteins | sample AraplaMF_Col_mMF_FD_76859 | JGI IMG/M metagenome (GOLD analysis project Ga0102590, IMG submission 76859) | Arabidopsis root microbial communities from the University of North Carolina, USA - plate scrape MF_Col_mMF | ecosystem: Host-associated > Plants > Roots > Endosphere | place: USA... | reverse complement strand
ATTCGATTAGATTGCGGCAAAACAAGTGCATTTCAGGAACCGAAGCTTTTCACCTTAGAGCATGATGCCGAAAAGTGTGAGCGGTTTTCGGGCAACATCATGCTCCCACTATTAAAGCATGGTGCCGGAAAGTGTGAGCGGTTTTAGGCGGATATCCTGGTCTATTTCGTTCATTTCGTGTCGTTCAGCCTTCCGGCAAAGGCACGAATTCCTCTTCGTCACCGGGAACGATATCGAACCGGCCGGTGCGCCATTCCTCCTTGGCCTGTTCGATCCGCTCCTTCGAGGAGGACACGAAATTCCACCAGATATAACGTTTCGAATTGAGCGCTGCCCCTCCGAAGAGCATCAGGTGACAGCCATCGCGGCCGGCTTCCAGCGTGATCGCATCGCCCGGCCGGAAGACCAGCAGCTGGTCGGCAGCGAAACGGTCGCCTGATATGACGACCTCGCCCGACAGCACATAGACGGCGCGCTCCTCGTGGCCCGCGCCGAAGGGAAATTTGGCGCCCGGCTGCAGGTCGAGATCGACATAGAGCGTGTCGGAGAAAACGCCGACGGGTGATGTCATGCCTTCGAACGAGCCGATGACCACGCGCCCGCGTACGCCTGCCGTTTCGATCAGCGGCATGGCGGATTTTTCCGTATGGGCGAAGGAAGGATCGATCTCCTCCTTGTCGTCGGGCAGCGCCAGCCAGGTCTGCAGCCCGGACATCAGCAGCGGATGGCCGCGCAGATTGTCCGGGGTGCGCTCGGAATGGACGATGCCGCGGCCGGCCGTCATCAGGTTGATATCGCCGGGACGGATGACCTTTTCGGTGCCGAGGCTGTCGCGATGGCGGATCTCGCCGTCGAACAGATAGGTGACCGTCGACAGCCCGATATGCGGATGCGGCTTGACGTCAAGCGCCTCGTCCGGCTTGAGGATCGCCGGCCCCATGCGGTCGAAGAAGATGAACGGCCCGACCAGCCGTCGCTGCCGGCTGGGAAGCGCGCGGCGCACCTGAAAACCGCCGATATCGCTGGTGCGCGGGATGATCAGGTTCTCGATCGCGTCGCAGGCGAAGGCATCGCCGGGCAGGGGATCTTTACCGGGAAAGAAGGACATCAGGGATCTCCGATCACTACAGTGCCGCGCGTCTTTCAGACGCGCAAAGGATGCTATAGTTTTGAATTGCTGCATAATTTGTCCTTAAATCGATCTCGATTTAAGGAATGAGGCAGTCGCGCATCGACCAGGGATAGCAATTAGCGCGCCGCACGTCCAACGGGACGTGCCAAGGACGCCCTAACTTTGAAGCGCGCCGCACGGATGGCTCAGATTGCGGTGAAGCCATTATCGACGAAGAGATGGGCGCCGTTGACGAAACTCGACTCATCGCTGGCGAGATAAAGGGCGGCTCGCGCGACATCTTCGGGCTCGCCGATCCGCCCCTGCTGCGCGGCAATGGCGGCATCCGAAACGTCGACGCCGAGCGCCTGCAGGTCGGCCACCTCGCGCAGACCATGCGGCGTGCGGATGAAGCCCGGGCAAACGGCATTGCAGCGGATGTTGCGGTCACGGAATTCCACCGCGATGGCGCGGGCAAACATATGCACGGCACCCTTGGTCGTGTCGTAAAGCACTTCCATCGGCGTGGCGGCGACCGCCGAGATCGACGAGGTGCAGACGATCGACCCGCCGCCGCTCTCAATCATCTTCGGCAGCACGGCCTTGGTCATCAGGAACATCGAGCGCACATTGACGGCGTGCAGCCAGTCCCATTCCTGAAGCGTCGTTTCCAGGAAAGGTTTGATGACGATGGTGCCGGCATGGTTGAAAAGCACGGTCACTGCGCCGTAACGTTCTTCGACACCGGCGACGGCGGCAATGACGGCTGCTTCGTCCGAGACGTCGGCCGTCCAGTATTCGGCCTCGCCGCCGGCATCACGGATGGCTTGGACGGTCTCGGCTGCTGCTTGGCTATTGCGGTCGATGATCGCAACGCGCGCGCCTTCCGCCGCAAAAAGCTTCGAGGCGGCACCGCCCATGCCGGTCGCGCCGCCCGAGATAATGGCGACCTTACCCTTCAACCTGCCCGTCATTTCCTTGTCCCCTCATCGTTTTGGATGGGGATCATAGATCGGTCTGAAGCCGATAGCCAAGCGCCTTCAAAAGCGAGTTTGCTGTGCCTCAGGCGCCGTCCAGCGGCTCGACGCCCTGCGGCTTGCCGGCGCGGTCGAGCCTGATCTTCTCGATGCGGTTCTCGGCGGCCGAAAGCAGCGTCTCGCAATGTTTCTTCAGCGCTTCGCCGCGCTCGTAGATCTCGATCGATTCATCCAGCGCCACATCGCCGCGTTCCAGCCGGGCGACGATGCTTTCGAGTTCGGCAACCGCCTTTTCGAAGGAAAGGCCGGACACCTCCGGCTTGGCGCTGTCAGTCATTCTCAACCCTTCATCATTCTCAGAATATGCATGCCCGCCGATTCGGCGAGTCCCTCGAGATCATAACCGCCTTCGAGCAGGCTGACGACCCGGTTCTTCGCGTACCGGTCCGCCACTTCGAGCACGCGCCCGGTCGCCCAGTCGAAATCCTCACCGGTCAGGTTGATCTGCGCCAGCGGATCGCGGTGATGTGCGTCGAAGCCGGCGGAGATGATGATGAGATCCGGCCGGAAATCGTCAAGCGCGGGCAGCACGCGTGATTTGAACGCCTCGCGGAAGTGGTCGCTGCCGACATTCGGCGAAAGCGGCGCGTTGACGATGGTGTTGTGCGTACCCTTCTCGTCCTTGGCGCCGGTGCCGGGATAAAGCGGCATCTGATGCGTCGAGCAGAACAGCACCGAGGCATCGTCCCAGAAGATATCCTGCGTGCCGTTGCCGTGATGTACGTCCCAATCGACGATGGCGATGCGCTCGGCGCCATGCGTCTTCTGCGCATGCCGGGCGGCGATTGCCGCATTGTTGAAGAAGCAGAAGCCCATCGCCGTCATCTTCTCGGCATGGTGCCCCGGCGGGCGGGCGGCGACGAAGACATTGTCGGCCCGGCCGGTAAAGACGTCGTCGACCGCCGCCATCGCCCCGCCGATGCCGGTCAGCGCCGCCTGCAAGCTCTTGCTGCTGGCATAGGTATCGGCTTCGATCTGGTTGATCTCACCCTCTTCCTCGGGAATCTCCCGCATGATGGCGATGAGATGTTCTTCGGGATGGGCAAGCAGCACCGCATCCTCATTCGCCTGCGGCGCCTGCCGGCGCTCCAGCCGCTCGAAATTCGGATGTTCCAGCGCGACATTGATGGCGCGGATCCTGTCCGATCGCTCCGGATGGCCGGCGGGCGTCACATGTTCCAGGAAGATCGGGTGTTCATAAAGACGGGTGCTCATGAAGACACTCTATCGGTCGCTTATGTCATGTGCCACAGCAGATGGGGCATCATCGGTCGATTTCAACAAGCGCTCTGCCGCCGTCCAACCGTTCGCCTGTCACAACTGTCTCAGTTACGCCGTTTCCGTCGAACAGCTCCATTGCAACGGAGCCGCGCCTTTCCAGTGCGTGAAGGACACTGTAACACTTTGAACTATTGCGTAATTTTATCCTTAAGCCAGTTCCGATATAAGCTATTATGAAGTAGTGTTGCCATGGGAACTCTGTAAGGCAGATCTGTTGATGAGTCAGTCGAAACGTCCTGATGTGGCGGAAATACGTGTGCCGTTTCGCGATGTCGATATGACCGGCCAGATGTTTCTGGCCTCCTATATTTCCTATGCAGAGTCCGTCCTTGCGAGCTTCTGGTCCTCACGGCCCGATGTCGATGACGAACCGGTCTATAGCCCCAGCAAGGTTTCCTGCATGCTGCACCGTCCGCTGCACTACGATGAGCTGGCAACCTTCACCGCCACCGTCGACAAGATCGGCATGCATTCCATCGGCCTCCTCGTTGCGATCGACACCGGGGAGGAGCGTGCCGCCGAGGTCGAGATCATCTGGCAGGCCCGCACCCGCGAGGACCAGTCGCCGGCCTCGCTGCCGGAGGAAACGCGCGACTGGCTTTATCGGTTTTTGGATTAGGGGCAAAGCAGAGCCGATCGACCAGCCAGAATTGCCACTAGGTGCTTTTGCCTCGGAGGAGTGGCTCGCTGAGTATATTGATCTCGACGCTTGGATAAACGCGCTCTTCCAGCAATTTAAGGGATCCAACCTTCACTCCCGTGGGCAATAAGCCTGCGTCGAAGTTGACTGCTGGTAGCCTGTCTTCTGCAAAAAATCTGAACAGTGTTATGTGCGCTATTCGGGGCGGGGTTGGACGCCACTGTTCGAAGCAGATGGCATGTGAAATGGCCGAACGAAGCCTGCGCAATTCCGGCGGCTCCTCTGCCTTTACGAAGACAGCGGCTTCCGAAGCAGCCACCTCATGAAAATGGAGCTCAAATGGCGGGGTCTCTTCGACCAGTCTCTCCACGATCTCCTTCCATCTTTCCCCATTCAGCTTCCAGACCTCGTCGTTTGGAATACTGAATTGGGCCGCGGCGTTGACCAAGGTGACGACCGTCATGTGCAGGCTCTTGGCCGGGACGCGTGAGAGCGGCGCGTCGCTGTCTCGCTCGATCCTGTCCTGCAAGTTGCAGAGCTTGGACAGAGCTTCGCCATCGGGAAAAAACTGCAGGTGAAACGCGCAGCACTGCTTAAACCACAGCGTATCGACCTTCGTGCGGATCACAGCAGCAGGTCCTTCTATCCAACACGGGCACGCCGCGAGCGTGCAATTCCCATGTCTTGCTATCACATCACGAAACCGCTCGCCAATGATGGCAGGCGCCTGCCAGGCATCCGCGATGGTGATGGAAGGCTTGGAGACATTCGTTAAGATGGCGGCACCTTATCCGCCATCATGGACAGCAAACCAACGCGATCCGGCTTCGACAGCGTCTTCAGGATTCGCCTCGCCCTCACAAGCCCAGGCGACAATTCCATCCGGACGGACGAGCAGGGCGGTCAGTCCCAGCCGGTCTTTCACGTCACCCCCGACATATTTGACCTTGTCACCCCAACGGCGCGCGATCGACCGGAGCGGTGCGCGGTCGCCGACGTCGATCAGCAGACCGGTGCCGTCGGCGAGCAGGGCGGCGAGCCCGGTACCGTCAGTCCATTCGAAGTCGGGGGCGCTGCGGCCGGCCAGCGCGTGGCCGTCGCCGAGGTCGTAGCGCATCGACGCATTCCAGACCCGGTCGGCGAAATAGGTGGCCCCGTCGCGGGTGGCAATGAGATCGCGGATGATGGCTTCCATCGCCCGGGCATGCGGGCTTGGCCGCATGATCGAGACCTGCGCTCGCGACCAGGCGAGAATCTGTTCACCGATCGGATACCGTTCGCTGAAATAGCTGTCGAGCAATCCGTCCGGCGCTTCACCGCGGACGGTGGCGGCCAGTTTCCATCCAAGGTTCATGGCGTCGCCCAGTCCGAGATTGAGCCCTTGCCCGCCGAGCGGCGAATGAATATGGGCCGCGTCACCGGCAAGCAGCACCCGGCCTCTCCGATATTCTGTCGCCTGCTGGGCGCGGTCGGTCCAACTCGTGGCGACGTGCAGCGCGGTCAGCGTGACATCGGTCTGCGATATCCGCCGCAGCACCGCTTGCACATGCGCAAGCGTGATCGGTCCGGTGCGGTGAGATGCGCCGCCATCAAACTCCACCATGCCGAAATGGCCGGGCTGCGTCTGGAAATACATGCCGGTCGGCGTCAGCTGCCGGCCGAACTTCAGCTTTTCCGGGTCGGCCAGATCGACCTGCACGGAATAGCCGGTAAACTCGGGATCGGTTCCGACGAAGGAAAAGCCGCCCCCCCTTGCGCACCATGCTGCGGCCACCGTCGCAGCCCACCAGCCAACGGCCCTCAAAACTCTGATCTCCAGCTTGGATCATGACCCCGTCGGCTGATTGTGCCAAACCTTCGACGCGCACACCCCGTCTGATCTCGACGCCGATGGACTGCGCGCGGTCGGCAAGGACGGTCTCGACCCGTTCCATTTCTGCCGCCATATTGCTGTCGGCGGGGCTCGGCAGTCGGTAGGCCCACATCGAGGGATTGATCCTGTCATAATCGAAGGGGATGCCGGCGAAGTGTCCGGCCTGCTTGCGCGGTTTTCCCTCTGGCTTTGCCTGACGCCCGGGCGCTTCAAGGGAATCGAGCAGGCCGCGCCTGTAGAACGCTTCAATCGTCGGCAGCGTCAGGCCGCGCATGCCGAAGGGCAGCTTTTTCAACGGCGAGTGCGGGCTTTCCGCCTGCTCCAGCACCAGCACTGAGACACCTGCAAGCCTGAGCTCGCAGGCCAGCAACAAGCCGACCGGCCCGGCGCCTGCAATCACGACATCGAAGAGAAAAGACGTTGGGTGGCGATTATTCATGAACGGCTCCTTTTGGTCGTTCGACCGGAGCAGTTCGTCGTTCTGACAACCACACGGACGAACGGTGGGCGCTCTCAGCGTCCGACGTTCGTCGCGGGGTCTCATGCCTGGGGCAGGGGACAGAGCTTCCGTTTCCAGAAGGACTTGGGCTTACCAAACCAAGTCTGCCTTTTCCGACACCGGCAGCATATCGGCATGCCGTTTGGTCTGCAACGGCTCCGTGACAAGGCAGAAGCACCATTCCCGGTCGAAGTGCACGCTTGTTCGAAACCGCTCTTGATGCTAGGAAAATCGCATGGACAACACCGTAATCAGCACCTTCGTGATGATGATGCCGCGCTCATAGCGTGGCGGGTTTCGTGCGTCCAGAATGCACCAGCGACCGCCCTCGAGGCGGTCTTTTCATGGGTCGATCCGTCTCGCGGGCATTAACAGCCTTCGAAAGGAAACGCCGATGAACAAGATCTACATCACCACCTCCATCCCCTACGTGAATGCCGCGCCGCATGTGGGCTTCGCTCTCGAGCTCGTCCAGGCCGATGCCTATGCCCGCCATTTCCGCCTTCTCGGCCACGACGTGCGGTTCCAGTGCGGAACCGACGATAACAGCCTGAAGAATGTCCGGTCTGCGGAAGCCGCGGGACAGGAGGTGAGGGACTTCGTCAATGCCAACGCCGACAGGTTCGAGAGCCTTGGCGGCCTGCTCGATATCTCCAACGAGGAATTCGTCCGCACGTCGCGCGATCCGAGGCATATTGCCTGCGTCCACGCCTTGTGGAGGGCATGCGCTGAAAATGGCGACCTCTATCGCAAGGCCTATGAGGGCCTCTACTGCGTCGGTTGCGAGCAATTCTACGAGCCGTCGGAACTCGATGACGGGCGCTGCCCGGAACACGGCATTGCCCTTGAGACCATCCGTGAGGAGAACTGGTTCTTCCGCCTCTCGCGATACGGCGACCGGCTGCTTGAGCTCGTCGAGACCGGGGGGCTTCGGATCGTTCCAGCCCATCGTCGCAACGAGGTCCTTGCCCTGCTGCGGCGCGGCCTGACCGACATCAGCGTGTCGCGCAGCGCCGAACGGGCGCGCGGCTGGGGTGTGCCCGTCCCCGATGGGGATGAGGTCGTCTACGTCTGGTTCGATGCATTGGCGAACTACCTCACAGGTCTCAGCCACGGGTCCGATCCAACCCTGCTGCAGCACTATTGGAACGGCGGCCAACGCATCCACGTCGTCGGCAAGGGCATCTCCAAGTTCCACGCCATCTACTGGCCGGCCATCTTGCTGTCCGCAGGCCTGCCGCCACCTTCGTCGATCCTGGTGCACGGCTACGTCACGGTCGACGGCCGGAAGATCGGCAAGTCGGCCGGCAACGGCATCGATCCGGAACGCATCATCCAATCCTACGAAACGCCCGACGCACTGCGATATTACCTGCTCCGGCATATACGCTCGGGTGACGATGGCGATTTCTCAGCCGAGCGTCTGGAAGCCGCCTGGTCGGGAGAGTTGGCAGGGCAGCTCGGAAATCTCGCCAACCGGGTCCTTGCCCTTCTGTCTACCTCGTTCAACGGCATCGTTCCGCCGGTGCCAGACAGCGAGTTCGTGGAGGAGGCTGCCCGCCTTCCGGAGAAGATGGCTCGAGCCTTCGCGGCCTACGAGCTCCATGTCGGCCTCGCTGATATTTTCGCGTTTATCGGCGCGGCGAACAGGCGGTTTGCACAACGCGCGCCATGGGCCGATGCGAAAGCCCTGCTTGGCGATCTCACGCCGGACGATCGGAAGGCGACCGCGACCCGTCTTGGCGCTTCCCTGGCCGAGCAGGTCCACGGCCTTGCGATCATCGCCCGCTGCCTCCTGCCGTTCCTGCCGAGCTCGGCCGCAAAGCTGCATTCCAGGCTCGGAATACCGTCTCCTCGCCTCTATCAGGACCCCTTGATGGTGGCTGGAGTCAAAACCGCCCCGCAAGCCGTCCTCTTTCCGCAAAGGGCGGCGGCTTGAAGGGGCAGTCCGAGATACTCTGTGCTGCAACTTAGGCAGCGCAGAGTTCAAGCCTGTTTGAAGTGTCATGAAAGTTTCATATTCAGGCTATTTCCGGGAGCGGGAAAATAATCTACTATTTTAGTCAGGAAACAAGATTTCCTGAAACAAACGAAGGAGACTGATTGGAGATATTTCTTGTGGTTACCGTGCTCGTTGGAGGCTTCGCACTGATCTTTGCGCTGATCGCAAGGGCAGAAAGAGGCGCCACCACCCAGACCACCGCAAACACCAAGCGCAGGTGGGGCAATTCGGAAGGCTCCGGCGATGGAGGTGGAGGCTGGTTCGATGCCTCAGGCGACGGCGGCTGTGATGGCGGTGGCGGAGATGGCGGAGGAGGAGACTAAATCAAACTGAAATCGATAGAATGCCCGACCGCCTCAAGGCGGTTTTTTGTTGCCCGGATTCCAGGCGGTATCGAGACGGCCATAGAACGGAACGTCGCCCACGCCGGCGCAGCTGTGCGGTCCGGTTCAATCCAAGGGCATCACAAAGGTGAAGCGTGTCTCGTTGACACCGGAACTGACCGTGATCGCCCCGCCATGGGCGCGGGCGATTTCCGAAGCGATATACAAACCCAGCCCCAATCCTCTTTGACTTGTGCCGGCTTCGCCTTTGAAGAAAGGCTGGAAAAGCCGCGTCATCGCATCGCTGGAAATAGGAGCGCCGCCGTTGGCGATCCAGAGCTCCAGTCTTCCGTCGACGGTTGCCGCAGATAGCCGCACCGGTTCGTCCGGCGTCCCATGGGTCAGGGCATTTCCCAAGAGATTGGACACCAGCTGGCCAATCCGGCTGCTGTCGCAACTTATAGGGCCGTCTAATTCGATGCTCACCTCAATCCTGCGGTCGAGGTGACTATAGCGGAGTTCTTCGATGACCTGCCGCAGGATCGGCTCGAGCTCCTCCGTTCGCCTGTCGAGCACGATGCCGCCACCCAATCGTGCACGCGCGAAGTCGAGGACGTTGTCGATCAGGCCAGACATGCGAACGACGCTGCCCTGCATCAAATCGAGAACTTTAGTCCAGCGATCGGTCTGCTCTTCCTTTCGCAACATACGCCCCGCAGCGGCAATCGAGGCAAGCGGGTTGCGCAGGTCATGCCCAAGGATGGCGATGAACTGCTCCCGCAACTCGGCGGTTTGCTGTTCGAAGTCGAGCTGGGATTTGACGATGGCACCGGCCGTGTCCGCCGCCGCGCGCGCTTCGACCAGTTCCCGTTCATAACGGCGACGCTCGGCAGCCTGGAACATCGTCACACGGGTGAAAAGCAGGGCACCGTCTTCTGCACGTCTTTCCATGGCATTGGCGAGCACAGGCAGTTTTCTGCCGTCCGCCGCCACAAGATCGAGGGCAACCTCGTTGAAAAACCCTTGCATGCGCAGCAAAGGCGCAAAATGGGTTTCGTAGAATATACGGCCCGAGGTGTTGAGCAGGTCGTGAAGTCGTTTGCCGAGGAGTTGCTCGGCAGGGATGCCGATCCAGGTCGACAGCGTTCTGTTCACCTTGACGATGCGCCCGTCCGGCTGCAGCGAAAGATAGCCGCATGGCGCGTTTTCGTATAAGTCCTCAAGGTCTTCCGCCGGCATGGAGATCTGCGTGTCGGGACCGCTCATCAGACGAACCGCCGGATTGCAGAGATGACCTCGTCGGGAGCGCTGAGGTTAGGGCAGTGGCCACTTGCGTTCAGCACGACCAATTGACTATTCGGGACCTGCTGATGGACGAATTCGCCGACCTCTTCGGAGGCGATGATATCATCGCGGCATTGAAGGACCAGCGTTCTGGCGGTGACGCGCGGAAGGTCGCGGCGATTGTCTGAGGTGAAGGTCACCCGCGCGAACGCCTTGGCGATCTCAGGATCGGTGCGGCAGAAACTGTTTGTCAGCTCTTCGCTAAGTTCCGGTCGATCCGGATTGCCCATGATGGCGGGCGCCATGGCGGCAGACCACCCCAAGTGATTGTCGTCCAACGATGTCAGGAGTTCGTCTATCTCGGCCGCGCTGAAGCCGCCGATATAGTCATCCTCGTTGATATAGCGCGGCGACGGCCCGACAAGGATCAGGCTTTCAAACAGGTCCGGTGCCTTAAGCGAGGCGATGACGCCAATCATCGCGCTGACGGAGTGCCCGACGAAGACTGTTTGTGTCAGGCCAAGCGCGCGGCAAATTTCCACGAGGTCATCGGCATAACCAGACAATGAAGAATACTTTCCGGCATCATAAGCTGTGAGATCGGATCGTCCCGCGCCAACATGATCGAACAGCACTGTCTTGAAGTCGCCTTCAAAAGCCGGAGCCACGAAGCGCCACATATTCTGGTCGCACCCGAATCCATGCGAAAAGATCATCGCACGCTGGCCATCGCCCCGGACTTGAACATGATTTCGATCGATGACGGTCATCTCGTCCTCTTCCCTGCTTTCATAGCATGTTCAGCCTGTTTTGGATTGAGGAAAGATTTTCCAGGCGCCAGCCGTTTGCTGCATACCTCAGTCCATCACTTTCCGGAGCTTGAAGAAGAACCGCCGAGGGTCGTCGCGCACGCACATCATTCCGGCAATCTCGTCATCGTCAATCCTCCGGAAGTAGTCCACGATCGGCTGTTTGTCGTAGATCATCGCAGCCGTTTCGATGCCGTCGAAGGCCTGAAGCCGTAACGAAGCGGTCGTGCCTCTCGCTCGAAGCATCTTCTGCAGGTATGAGAACCAGCTGCGCGCGACGAATGTCCGGCCAAAGGGCGCTATCTTGATCGCCAGCCTGATGGGTAAGAAGCTTGGCTCGAGCGCCACGAGCCGGCCCGGTCTCCACGTGAAGAGCAGGGCGTCCGCCCTCATGTCGGAATGGAAGCGCTTGCCAAACCAGTTGAGATTCTCGAGCACGCCGTCCAGTGGATGATCCGATGGAATGCCGACGCCGCTCCAGAGGCCGACCATGTCCTTCGGCTGGACAGGATCCAGCGACCGGAACCAGGCAGCCATCTCCTCCTGCTGGTCGCCTCGCATGATTTCTCCTTCACGGATGTTCGTTGCGACAAATGAAAAGAAGGTTTGGAAGTTCCCGTTCATGGGGACCGGGCGGAACGCCTGGTGCAGGCTTTCGCATAGGTTCTATATCTTTAAGCACAACGGCCCCCGAAGGGGCCGTTGGGGTATTCACCAGACAAGACCGGTCTATGCGTCAGGCGCGCGACGGCAGCAGGGGATAGCCGACCATGACGGCGCGGCCAAGCAGGGCTGCGACGAAGGCCTTGATCACGTCGCCGGGAATGAAGGCCATCGAGCCGATGAAGGCTTTCTGGAAGCCGAAGCCGGCGACGGTCGCGAGATAGGTGATGCCGAAAGCGTAGAGCACGACGATGCCGCCGGCCATGGCGGTGAGAAAGAAGCTCACCGTCTGCACCAGGCCGGATTGCTGTTCGTTGACCAGCCGTTCGCTGAGATAGCCGGTGACGAAGGCGGCAAAGATCCAGCCGATCAGGAAGCCGGCCGTTGGCGACGCGAAGATCGCAAGCCCGCCGCGGCCACCGGAAAGCACCGGCAGGCCGATCGCGACCAGAACCAGCACGATCAGCACGGCAATCGCGCCGCGCCGGGCGCCGAGCACGACACCGGCCATCATGACGCCGAGGGATTGGGCGGTGATCGGCACCGGAATGAAGCCGAGCGAGATCGGCGGCAGCAGGCCAAGCGCCACGATGATCGCGGCAAAGAGGGCGGTAAGAACGAGGTCGCGAGTGCTCATCATGAATTCCGTGTTTATCAATCGTTAACTCACATGCCGCCGAATTCCGCGCGCGTCAATCGCCGCGGCGATATTATCCGCATCCTTAAGGGTCAGGATGATCAGCGGCGCAAGCAGCGTCGTCGGCCGGACCTTCAGCCCGCGTGCCTTATGCGCCTCGCGGATCGCCTGATAACGGCCGACGATCTCCGGCACGAAACGCAGCACCAGCCCCAGCGCCAGGCCGATATCGTCGGCCTGCACCCAGCCGGTGCGTTCGAGCGGGCGGGCAAGCGCCGTCACCTCGTCGATGAACTCGGTGATCGACGTCGTCGCCGTCACGGTGGCGGCAAGCAGCATCAATGCCGTCAGGCGCAGCAGCGGCACGAGCGCCTGCTGCCAGGGATTGAAGATGAGGTTGAAAAGCGCCACGACCACGATCGTCAGGAAGACCGGCCGCAGCCGCCTGAGCCCATCGGCAAACGGCAGGCCGATCATCCGGTAGAGAACCGCCGTCAGCAGTACGGCGATCGAAAGCAGCAGGATGTTGTCGCTGATGAACAGCACGACGCCGAAGACCGTCAGCGACAACAGCTTTACCCGCGGCGAAAGCCGGTGCATCACGCTGTTGCCTTCGACATAGAGCGATTGCATCAGGCGGCGATCTCCTTGTAGCGGGCGATCGCCTCGGCAGCCGGCGCATCGGCGGCAAGCCGCCCTTCATGAAACAGCAGCACCCGCTCGAAACCGGCGATCAGCTCCAGATCATGCGTGATGATGATGGCGCTTTCCGGGAGCCCGGCGATAATCCCTTCGACCAACGCCCGGTTCTTGAGGTCGAGCTGGTTGGTCGGTTCATCGAGGATGAGAATGCCCGGTCCCGTCGCCAGCACCGAGCAGAGGGCCGCCACCTGCAGCTCGCCGCCGGAAAGCTCATGCGCGCGGCGATCGGCCAGCGCCTCAGCGCCGAAGCGGGCCAGCACGCCCTCGACCTTCGCCTCGATTTCCGCCTTGGTTAAGCCGCGCCGCTTCAGCCCGAAGGCGATGTCGTCTTTGACGATCGGCAGGATGATCTGGTTCTGCGGCGACTGGAAGATGAAACCGACATCGGCCACAGCAGCCTTCTCATCGCTCGTGTCGCGGCCGTTGACGGTGACGCGGCCGACCGATGGCTTGGTCAATCCGTTGATCAGCCGCGCGAAAGTGGTCTTGCCCGAACCGTTCAGCCCGATGACGCCGATGCGTTTTCCACTGATGCCAAGCGTCAGCGGCTGCAGCGCCACCCGTGCCCCGAAACTGACCCCGGCGCCTTCGAAACGAATATCCAAACCCATCCCTCGCATCCTCGCGATCCCGCTTCTATACGGGGAATCTCCGGTGATGAAAGAGTAAATCTCCTTGTCGATATCGGGTGGCTAGGAAGATTTTCCGGATTATGATGCAGTCATGACGAATCTGCTTTCCAATTCCGACGCCCGCCGTGTCTTTCTTGCCAAGCAGGGCCTCAGCGCCCCGCCGAACCGCGTCTTGACCAAGGCCGGCCTGTTGCAGCTCATCCATGAACTGGGTTTCGTCCAGGTCGACAGCATCCAGACGGTGGAGCGGGCGCATCATCAGATCCTGTTTTCCCGCAACCAGACCTACAGGCGCGAGCATCTGACCGCGCTGCTCGAAAAGGACGGCGCGCTGTTCGAGCACTGGACACATGACGCCTCCATCCTGCCGAGCGCCTTCTTCGTCTATTGGAAGCACAAGTTCCGCCATCAGGAAAAGGTGATCGTCGAGCGCTGGCGCAAATGGCGCGGCGAGGGCTTCGAGGCGGCGTTCGCGGAGACCTATGAGCGCGTTGAGCGCGACGGCGCGATCCTGGCGCGCGACATCAAGGCCGACGGCCACGTTTCCGGCGGCTGGTGGAACTGGCATCCGAACAAGACGGCGCTCGAATATTTCTGGCACACCGGCAAGTTCGCCATCGCCGGCCGCTCGAATTTCCAGAAGATCTATGACCTGGCGGAACGCGTCATCCCGGCCGAGTTCCGCGAGCCGGAGGTGAGTCGCGAGGAGTTCGTCGACTGGGCCTGCCGCAGCGCGCTTACCCGGCTCGGCTTCGCCACCCATGGCGAGATATCAGCCTTCTGGAACCTGGTCTCGCCCGATGAGGCCAAGGCCTGGGTATCAGCCCATCGCGACGAACTGATCGAAGTGTTGATCGAACCGGCGCTTGGCGGCAAGGCGCGCCCATCCTGGGCGTTTGCCGATTTCCTGTCGACGCTCGACAATTACCCCGGCGCTCCGCCGCGCATCCGCGCGCTCAGCCCCTTCGACCCGATGATCCGCGACCGCAACCGCACCGAACGCCTGTTCGGCTTCTTCTACCGCATCGAGATTTTCGTGCCCGAGCCGAAGCGCGAATATGGCTATTACGTCTTCCCGCTGCTCGAAGGCGACAGGCTGATCGGCCGCATCGACATGAAGGCGGATCGGAAGAAGTCGACGCTCGACGTCAAGCGGCTGTGGCTGGAGCCGGGCGTCAAGCCGTCAGCCGGGCGGCTGGAGAGACTGGAAGCCGAGCTGGATCGGCTGGCGCGGTTTGCCGGCGTGGAGAAGGTCGTGCTTTTCGAGGGGTGGAGAGGGTAGGCGAACCTCGTCCGATATATCTTGCTCCTACCGAGGTGAAAGGACCGAGACGTTGCCACGTATCCCTTCGCCCCAGCGGGGAGAAGATGCCGGTAGGAGCGGCAAAGCCGCGAATGCACTGAGCGTAAGCGAAGAGCAATAAATGGCGTGCCGTGTGGCCCCCTTATCCGACCCTTCGGGCCACTGACCGGGGTTGAGCCACGGGTCTCAACCCGTCCTTCGGACCCCCGCTGGGGAGAAGGGAAAAGCCTTCAGCAGATCTCCGTCGTGCTGATCTTGATGCCGAAACCTTCGAGGCCGACATAGTGGCGCTCGCGGCTGGTGAGCAGTTTGATCGAGCTGACGCCGAGATCCCTGAGGATCTGGGCGCCGAGGCCGATTTCCAGCCACTCGCTGTCGCGCGTCTGGGCTTCGGCATGGGCCTCGCGGCCCTGGTTGCGGGCCTTGCGGCCGTTGTCGTGATGGCCGACGCCGACCGAGCCTTCGCGCAGATAGACGATGACGCCGCGGCCTTGCTCGGCAATCTTCTGCATGTAGAAATCGACCGGGCTGTTCTTGCCGAAGAGATCATCGGCGACATTCTCCGGATGCAGGCGCACCGGGATGTCGACACCGTCGCGGATGTCGCCGAAGACGACGGCGAGATGCTGCATCGGGTCCCAGGGCAGGGAATAGGTATGGGCCTTGGCTTTGCCGAACGGCGTCTCGATGTCGAAGCTGGTGCCGAGCTCGATCAGCGTTTCCTTGCGCTGGCGATAGGCGATGAGATCGGCGACGGAAACGAGCTTCAGCCCGTGCTGTTCGGCAAAGTCCACCACCTCTGGGCCGCGGGTGACGGTGCCGTCGTCGTTGACGAGTTCTGAGATAACGCCGATCAGCGGCAGGCCTGCGAGCTTGCAGAGGTCGACGGCAGCTTCCGTATGGCCGGAGCGCATCAGCACGCCGCCTTCGCGGGAAACCAGCGGGAAGATGTGGCCGGGACGGACGAAATCGGAAGCGCCGACATTCGGATTGGCGAGGTTGCGCACCGTCAGCGTCCGGTCGTCGGCGGAGATGCCGGTCGTCGTGCCGTGCTTGAAATCGACCGAGACGGTGAAGGCCGTCGTATGGGCCGAATCGTTTTCCGCCACCATGGCGTTGAGGTTGAGGCGCTTGGCCTCTTCCTTCGGCATCGGCGCGCAGACGATGCCGGAGGTGTGGCGCACGATGAAGGCCATCTTCTCAGGTGTGCAATGCACGGCAGCGACGATCAGGTCGCCTTCGTTCTCGCGGTCATTGTCGTCCATGACGACGACGATCTCGCCGGCCTCGAAGGCCCGGATGGCGTCGACGACACGCTTCTGGTCATAAGACATGGGACGAGCGCTCCTATTTCAGACGGCCGGTCTGGCCGCGGTCGCGAAGATAATGGTCGGCGACGGCGCAGGCGACCATCGCCTCGCCGATCGGCACGGCGCGGATGCCGACGCAGGGGTCGTGTCGGCCCTTGGTGCGGATATCGACATTCTTGCCCTCCGCATCGATCGACTGGCGTTCGGTCAGGATCGAGGAGGTCGGCTTGACGGCGAAACGCGCCACCACCGGCTGCCCGGTGGAGATGCCGCCGAGAATACCGCCGGCATTGTTGGAAAGGAAGATCGGCGTGCCGTCATTGCCCATGCGCATCTCGTCGGCATTGTCTTCGCCTGACGTTTCGGCGGCGGCAAAACCATTGCCGATTTCGACGCCCTTGACGGCGTTGATCGACATCAGCAGCGAGGCGATATCCTGGTCGAGCTTGGCATAGATCGGCGCGCCGAGGCCGGCCGGCACACCTTCGGCGATCACCTCGATGACTGCGCCGATCGAGGAGCCGTTCTTGCGGATGCCGTCGAGATATTCCTCCCAGACCGGCACGATCGCGGCATCGGGCGAGAAGAACGGGTTCTGATCGACCTGGTCCCAATCCCAGTTGCGGCGGTTGATCTTGTGTTTGCCGATCTGTACCAGCGCGCCGCGCACGGTAACACCTGGCACGACAAGGCGGGCGATGCCGCCGGCGGCAACCCGCGCGGCGGTTTCGCGCGCCGAGGAGCGGCCGCCGCCGCGATAGTCGCGAATGCCGTATTTGAGGTCATAGGTATAATCGGCATGGCCGGGGCGATATTGTTTTGCGATCTCGCCGTAGTCCTTGGAGCGCTGGTCGGTGTTTTCGATCAGCATGGAGATCGGCGTGCCGGTGGTCGTCATCGTCGCGCCGTCGGCGTCCAGCATGACGCCGGACAGCACCTTCACCAGATCGTCCTCGCGCCGCTGCGTCACGAAGCGGGATTGGCCAGGCTTGCGCTTGTCGAGCCAGACCTGCAGGTCTTCGAGCTTGAAGCGCAGCCCCGGAGGGCAGCCGTCGACGACGCAGCCGAGCGCCGGACCATGGCTTTCGCCCCAGGTGGTTACGCGGAAAAGGTGACCGAATGTATTGTGCGACATGTGTTCCCACGGTGGCGCGCCAAAGCCGGTCGCTGCCGGCCGCGCCATTGCTTGAAAAGGCGCGACACTCATAGGCCAAAAACCCGCCGAGGCAAAAGCCTTTCTTTGCGCCAAACCACCAGCTCAGGAAATGCTGTTTCCGTTCGTTGTCGGGGATGGACGGCGCATCCTGCCGCCACTCTCTCTGCGCGGGCGGGGAGGGGGCAGGACGAGGTCGATCGGCAGCCGGCGATCACGAGGCCAGCCGCCACCCCGTTCCTGTGGCTTCGTTGGTGAAATCGTCGAAGGAGAGCGGCCGCGAAAAGGCATAGCCCTGCAGGATATCGCAGCCGAGATCGCGCAGCAGTGCGGCATGTGCTGCCGTCTCCACCCCTTCGGCCACCGTCTCGACGCCGAGCGAGCGGGCGATCTCGATGATCGAGCTGACGAGTGCGCGCTCCTGCGAGGCGTTGACGATCGGCTGCACCAGCTGGCGATCGATCTTAAGGCGCTTGGGCTTCAGCTTCAACAGGCTGACGATCGAGGTATGGCCGGTGCCGAAATCGTCGATCTCGATATCGATGCCGAGCGCCTTGATGCGCTCGAGATTCTGCGAGACGACGTCCTCGCTCTCGTCGAGGAAGATCGATTCCACGAGTTCGAAGGAGATTTCGCCCGGACGGATATGCAGGTCGGCGAGCGATTCCAGCAGGCTGCCGTCATGCAGCCGCCGGGCCGAAACATTGACCGAGACCTTGGGCACGGCAATGCCGCGAGCGGTCCAGCGCATCTTGTCGTGCAGCGCCGTTTCCAGCACGATCCGGTCGAGCATCTGCACGACATTGATCTCGTCGGCGATGCGCAGGAACTTGTCGGGCGTCAGCAGTCCCTTGGACGGATGCTTCCAGCGCACCAGCGCCTCGACGCCGGTCAGTTCCATCGTCCGGGCGCAGAATTGCGGCTGATACCAGGCGGTGAATTCGCCATTGTCGATGCCGGCGAGGATCTCGTCGGCCGTACGCTTGGTGTTGATGATATCGGCCTGGAGATTGTGATTGAAGAATTCGAAGCGGTTGCGGCCCATGCTCTTGGCGCGGTAGAGCGCGATGTCGGCATTGATCAGCACCTTGCGCGCGTCGACATGGATGCCGTTGGCGAGCGCAATACCGATCGACACACCGCAGCGGCAGGAAAAGCCCTGGAAATCGATCGGCTGGCGCATCTCCTCGATGATCCGTGTCGAAAGCTGCGCCATCTCCTTGTCGCCGACGTCGAGGGCGAGGATGACGAACTCGTCGCCGCCGATGCGCGCGACGATATCGCTGCCGCGGACATTCTTGGCGAGCACCTTCGAGGCGTGCACCAGCATCGCATCGCCGGCGGCATGGCCGAGCGTGTCGTTGATGTCCTTGAAGCGGTCGAGATCGATGTGCAGGATCGAGAATTTCTGCCGCTGCTGCCGGCCGTCATGGGTGAGATTTTCGAGTGCGATGTCGAGCTTGCGGCGGTTGGCGAGTGCGGTCAGCGGGTCGTGCAGCGAATTGTGCTCGATCCTGTTCTTGACAAGTTCGAGCTCGATATTCTTGGCGACCGCCTCGTCCTTGGCGGCCTTCAGTCGGATCGTCATCAGCACGTCTTCGGTGGCATCGAAGGCGATGCCCATGATCTTCATCTCGCCGGTCCCCGTCTGGTGGACCTTGCCGACCGAGCGCACATAGCGCACCGACCCGTCGTCGACGATCACCCGGCAGACGAGGGTGTGCGTATCGCCGTTACGCTTGAAGTGACGCGCGCTTTCGAGCGCCAGGCTCCGGTCCTCGGGGTGGATGCGGCTAAGCCAGATCTCCTCGGTCATGAAGCCGTTGCGCGGCGCAAGCCCGTAGAGCTCGTGCATCCGCTCGTTCCAGATCGAGCCGCCGAGGCCGGGCCGCGCCTCCCATATGCCGCACTGATAGGAGTTGAGCGCCAGGTCGAGCCGGCTGGAAAGCTCGGCCAGCTGCCCCTCGCGGCTTGAGAGCTCTTCAAGCGCCAGCTCCAGCTCGGCATTCTTGACCTCGCTCATATCCTTGGCCTTGCGCAGCGTGTCGGTGGTCACCGCATCGGCGGTCACGTCCCAGACGATGCCGATCGTCTTGCTGACGCCGCCGGCATCCGTATAGAAAGCGCCGACCGAGCGCAGGTGGCGGATGCCACCGTCGCCAAGCAGGATGCGGTACTGCGCCGTGCAGGCAGCGCCGGCAATGCTGCAGCTGAAGAAATGCACTTCGGCGGTTTCACGATCCTCGGGCAGGATCGCCGCCAGCCATTCGTCGAGCGGCCGGCTTCCTTCTGCCGCCGCTTTGCCGTGCAGAGCCGCGGCGCGGGCGTCCCAGAGCAGGCTGCTCGAATGATCCTCCAGCTCCCAGATGCCGATATTGGAGGATTCCAGCGCCAGATTGAGCCGCTGCGACAGTTCCAGCAATTTTGCCTCGCGCCTCTCCAGCGCGGTAATATTGCGATTGCGCTCGCCGAGCAGAAGGGTCGCGAAGAAGATCGGCACGATGATGATGAAGCCGGCGGCAAGGATGATCAGACGCAACTCGGTGCGGTTTTCGGGTATCGCGTTCCAGCCGCTGTTCGGGACCGCGGAAAGCTCCCACTTGCCGCCGGCAAAGCCGATCTTCTGGCGCATCGGATGCTTGTCATCGATATCGGACGAACCGAAGAACGGCGGCGGCAGAGCAGCATTGGTCGCGGCCGCCGCGCCGATATCGCGGATCGCGATCGAAAGATGGTCGAGATGCGGATAGCGTTCCCGGTTCTCGCGGTCGCGTGCCGGCATCAGCCCGGTCGCCTGGTAGAACATCGTCTGGTCGATGGCGACCTCGACTGCGCCCCAGAGCCGCCGCTCGCCGTTCTCCCTGACGAAAACCGGGAAGAAGATGGCAAAGGCGTCGCGGTTATCAATGCTGATCGGGCCGTAGAAGCGCGCCGACTGGTCGCCGGCCGCACTGGTCATCACATGGCGGAAGAAGAGAGTTTCGCGCACGTCGCGGCCGATCCGCTCATTGCCGGATTGCGGCGGGTGGATGTCGCGGACGATGAAATCAGGGGCGACGGCGATATGAATGAAGGACGGGTTCTGGATCAGCAGCCAGTTGATCTGGCGCTCCATCTCCTCTCCGTTGGCCGCGCTGAGGGAGATCAGGTTCGTAAGGTCGCGGACGACGCTGAGGTCCAAATTGATCTCGGCCATCACCCGGGCGCGGATCAGATTCGTCTCGTTTTCGGTGCGGATATGAAGTTCGCGCACATAAGACGCAGTATTGGCCCGGTCGAGGCCGAAGCCGACCATGATGACGACGAGGGCGACAAGCGACGAAACCAGAAACGAAACGCGAGTATTCTTCAACACGCGCCGCAACTGCTTGCTGTCGCTGAGCCTGGATAGCAAAATGAAACTCCCCTGTTGGCGAGCAACTGTAGGACGCGCGGGTTAATTTACGATTGCCCGCCGGCGATGCCGAAAAATCGTGTGAAGGGAAAAACCGCGGGTTAACGCGGTATCTTGATTATATTTAAAATCCTATTCATCAATTGGGCGGGAAAAGCCATTCTTACGGGCAATTTTCGCCATATTCAGGAGCTTATCTGTGGCCAGTCATGTTCTCGTGCAGCGTCTTAAAAGGATTGTCGCCATGCGTTTCGTCGTCGCCACGCTTTTGGCAACAGCAAGCTTCCTGTCACCGATGAGCGGTTTTGCCGAGAGCGCCGATGTCGAGGCGACGATCAAAAAGGTCGACACAACAAACCTCGTGTTGACGCTCGATGACGGCAAGACCTATCAGGCGCCTGAGGAATTCAATTTCGACGGCCTCGAAGCCGGCGTGAAGGTGATCGTCTTCTATACCGAGGTCGACGGCAAACGCGTCATCAACGATCTCGACATCGTCAAATAGGCAGTTCTCTGGAGACCGATCAGGTGAGGTAAGCGCCGATCGCTGCAACCTCCCTGGACCGCACAGGCCAAACAGCTCGTTCGCATCCCAATCCGACCTGTTGAGCGCATCGCTGGCTGGCACTGCCTACAGCCAGACGATCGTCCGCTCCGAGGTTTCGATCCTGATGATCCGGTCCTGCGGGATTGCGCCTTCCGCAGCAGTGCTTTTTGGCAGGTCGGCGATTGTCTGGAAAAGCGTGCGGATGACGCCGCCATGTGTCACGCAAACCGTCGGACGATCGACGGAGTTCAGCCATGAGCCGGTCCGCCAGGAGAGAATTTCATAGCTTTCCGCATCATCGCCGGGCGGGATGAAATCCCATTTCGAGGCATTGCGTTCCGCCACCCGCTCGCGCTGCGTCGCCTTCAGCTCCTTGATCGTCGAGCCTTCCCAGTCGCCGAAGGAAATTTCCACCAGCCTCGGATCGGTGCGATAGGCCAGCGGTGGCAGGCCCATGGCGGTGCGCATGATCTCCATGGTCGCGCGTGTGCGCCCGAGCGGGCTGGCGACAAAATCGAATTGGTCGATCGTGTCGCCGAGAATCCCGGCAAGCGCGATGCCGTTCTGCCGGGCCTGTTCCAGGCCCGTGGCATTCATCGGGATATCCTTCTGACCCTGCAGGCGGCGCTCGGCATTCCAGGCGGTCTGGCCGTGTCTGATCACGTAGATAAGCACGGTCTCAGCTCCGCTCGAAATGCTCTAGTCCTTGATGACGGAAATGTCGGGCGCGTCGACCGCCTTCATGCCGATGACATGATAGCCGCTGTCGGCATGGTGCACTTCGCCGGTGACGGAGCGCGACAGGTCCGACAGGAGATAGAGGCCGACATCGCCGACTTCCTCGATGGTGACGGTGCGGCGCAGCGGTGCGTTATATTCGTTCCACTTCAGAATATAGCGGAAATCGCCGATGCCTGAGGCGGCAAGCGTCTTGATCGGTCCGGCCGAGACGGCGTTGACGCGGATGTTCTGCGGCCCGAGGTCAACGGCGAGATACTTGACGCTCGCTTCGAGCGCGGCCTTGGCCACACCCATGACGTTATAGTTCGGCATCACCTTTTCGGCGCCGTAATAGGTCAGCGTCAGCATGGCGCCGCCATCCGTCATCAGCTTCTCGGCGCGGCGTGCGACCGAAGTGAAGGAATAGACGGAGATCTGCATCGTCTTGGCGAAGTTGTCGGCCGAGGTGTCGACGTAGCGGCCGGTCAGCTCGTCCTTGTCGGAAAAGCCGATCGCATGCACGAGGAAATCGATCTTGCCCCACAGCTTTTCGACATTCCCGAAAACCTCGTCGATGGTGGCTTCGTCGGCGACGTCACAGTGGCCGACGAGCGTTGCGCCGATTTCGGCGGCGAGCGGCTCGACACGCTTCTTCAGCGCATCGCCCTGATAGGTGAACGCGACTTCCCCACCCTGCGCATGAATGGCCTTGGCAATACCCCACGCAATCGAACGATTGTTGGCGACACCCATGATGACGCCGCGTTTGCCTGCCATGAGGCCGGATGCTTGAGCCATATTTCGCTCCCTAGGATTCTGATCGATCCTGCCTATGGCATAGGCCGTTAATCGGTTCAAGCTTGGCCGGGATCATCAACTGTTAGGGATCGTAATAAAGGGTGCGAATGTCATAACAATTTCATAGGAACAGGCCTTCGCGCATGCTCCGCATGAGATCGGTGATTTTATCGTCGGGTTTTTCCCACAAGATAATGCGCAATTCGACGACGAGATCGCCTCTGCCGCCCTCTTCACGGGGCAATCCCTGGCCGGGAATTCTAATCGTCTTGTCTGAGCCGGACCATGCCGGGATCGTCACGTTCAGCGGCCCGCTCGGTCCTTCGATGCGGGCTTCGGTGCCGAGCACGGCATTTTCGATGCTGAGCGGCAGCACGGCGTGCAGATCGAAACTGTCGACCGTGAAGCGCGGATCTGGCGCAATGCGAATGTTGATGACGGCGTCGCCGCGCTGCAGGCCCGGCAGTTTGAAGCCCTGTCCCTTGAGCCTGATCTCGTGACCGTCGGTCGTGCCGGCCGGCAATGCGAAGCCGATTTCGCGGCCCTCCGGCAACGATGCAGTGATCCAGCCGCTCTTCAACACGTCGTCGATCGTCACCGTCGCCGTCGTCACCTCATCCGGTGCCTTTTCGAGGCCCGTATCCTTGGCGCCGGTGAAACGGCGCACCAGTGATGTCAGGATGCTGAGCGGCAGCGACAGGTTGGCGGCGGCATTTGTCCCAGCTTCGCCGGCTTCCTCGTCGCCCTTGCTGTCGGCCTCGGCGGCATCGCCGTCCATGCGCTTGCCGGCGTCGCCCTGGGCGTTTTGTGTCTGCTGATTTTGGGCTTGCTGGTATTGCGTCTGCTGGGCGCGACCCTGCGCTTGGCCACTGGCGGCCGCGCGCGCCTGGGCGCCGAAAATGCGATCCACCATCTCGTCGGCGGCCTCAGCGGAACCTGCCTGTTGCCTGGAGCCGTCGGCGGCAGCCTTCTGTGCGGCGCGCGCCAATTCTTCCATCACGCGTTCGGCATTGGCCTGCGCCGCCTTGGCGCGCACGGCCGCCTCGCGGGCGGCCTGGCGCTGCTGCATGATCGTCTGTTCGTGTTTCTTGGCTTCGGCCATCCGCAGGGCATTGTCGAACAGGCTGCGTTTGCGCGGATCCTTCAGCGTTTCATAGGCGCGGCCGATCTCGGCGAACCGGGCCGTCGCTGTCGGATCGTCCTGATTGTGGTCGGGATGGGCTGATTTGGCCATGTTGCGCCAAGCCGCCTTGATCTCGTCTACTGCCGCGTCGCGCCTGACGCCCAGAATTTTATAAGGATCGCGCATGTCAAAACCGCCGGTGTTGCGATGCGGCAAGCCTCGTCCTTGCCCGGCATCCCCGTCCAATAAAACGTGTGTGGCGCCACCCGCCACAAAGGCAGGAAGAACCACTCTCAACGCCGATCCTGCGGCGGAGTTGCTAATCACTTGTTATTTCTGTGGAGACATGTGGGGTGTTTCGCGGCGAATGGTTAGCTCTTTGCTAAGCATTGGGCAGAAAGCGGCCGCGCGTTAACCTGTTGGCGACGGCGCCCCGCGTCTTTTCGAACGCGCAAAGGGACGCTGTAACATTTTGAACTACCTTAGGAGGATCAGCTCTCGGGCTGGAAACTCAGAAGCTGCCAGTTGCCGCCGCCGACGAGGCAGGTCTTGCCGTAGAATTTGGCGATGCCGACATAGGAATGCCGGGTCGTGCGGAACTGGCGGCAGACCTGGCCGGATTCATTGTTCTCGACGATCGTATCGATGACGCCGGCGCTGCCGGTCGATGCGTTCGCCCAGGGAAGCGGCTGGCCCTCGAGCCTTTGCACATCGGCCGAGGTGACGGCATTACGCACGGTCATCTCGTCGGAAAGCGTGTCGGTGCTCGGCGGTGTCTGCGGCACGGTGCCGGTTGCCACCGACCGGTCGACCTTGGCGTCACTCAAGAAATCCATACCGCCGCCGACGCAGCCGGAAAGCGATAACATCGCGGTGCTGATGACGAAGAACGCGCGGCTGCGTCGCCGCAGGCCCTTTGTATGGCGAGATGACTTTGTTATGACTTCCACCCTGCATCCTGTCCAGTTATCAAAAGCTGGGCGAGTTTTGAATAATCCGGGGCATTTGAACCAATATGTCGGCAAACGAGTTAACAAGCGGTGACTTTACCGAAAGTGGCGAACCCTTCAAGCTCTTTGCCGAATGGCTGAAAGAAGCCGAGGCGTCCGAGCCCAATGACCCGAATGCGGTGGCGCTGGCAACGGTCGATGAGGATGGTCTTCCCAATGTCCGCATGGTTCTCCTGAAGGGATTCGACGACAACGGTTTCGTCTTTTACACCAATTTCGAGAGCCAGAAAGGCCGCGAAATTCTTGGCCAGAAAAAGGCTGCCATGTGCTTTCACTGGAAAAGCCTGCGCCGCCAGGTGAGGCTGCGCGGCCCCGTCGAGATCGTCACCGATGCCGAAGCGGACGACTATTTTAAGACGCGCGCGCGCGGCAGCCGCATCGGCGCCTGGGCCTCCAAACAATCCCGTCCGCTCGAAAGCCGATTCGCGCTGGAAAAGGCGGTGGCCGAATATACCGCGCGCTATGCCATCGGCGAGATTCCGCGCCCGGCCCACTGGTCGGGCTTCCGCATCCGGCCGACCTCGATCGAATTCTGGAAGGACCAGAAATTCCGCCTGCACGACCGGGTCGAATTCCGCCGGCCATCACCGGAAGGCGAATGGGACAAGGTGCGGATGTATCCGTAACGAGATTAGCGGCTCATCAGCTTCAGCGGTATGCCGGAGGCAAGCGCCGAGACGTAGCGTCGCTTCTGGTAGAAGCCGTTGAGCGAAATGCGCGGGAGATAGCCGGTCAGCTTCGCTGCCGGCCGCCCGGGTTGCGTGGTGACCGCGAGGGTAAAGCCGAGATTGCGGGCGATGCGCGCCTCGCGGGCGGTCGCAGCGTCCGGCGTGCCATAGGGATAGGCGATCGTCTCGGGACGGATACCGGTCACCGCTTCGAGGTAATCGGCCGAAGCCTGCATTTCTATTCGTGCTTCGGCTTCCGGCAGCCGGGCCAGCGCGCGGTGGCTGATCGTATGGGCGCCGAGCGTTGCGAGCGGATGTGCCGCCAGCCATTGCAATTCGCCGGGTCCCATCACCAGTTCGCGGACGATATCCGTCGGCTCGATGCCGTTTTCCCGCGCCAGCAGATCGATGGCGGCGACGGCGCGCGCCTCGTCGGAGCGATGGATATAGGCGGCGAAGCGGTCGAAGGCATGCCATTGCTGCTGCGGGCTGTCGAGCACCAAGCGCTCCATGCCGCGGCCGAAATCGAAGCGGATTTCCGGCACCTGGCGTAAGAGGATCGCCAGCGTCTCCCACCAGATGCTGTGGGAGCCCTCGGCAAAACCCTTGGCGACGAATACCGTGAACGGCGCTTGATGCCGCTCGAACACCGGCAGCGCATGCTCCAGATTATTGCTGTATCCGTCGTCGAGCGTGAAGGCAGCAAACGGCGCTCCACCCTCGGGCTCCGCCAGCAGCACCGGCACCTCGCCGAGCGGCACGAAACGATAACCCTCCCGCCGCAGCCGCCGCAGCGCCGCGTCGAGAAAGCGCGGGGTGATTTCGAGATGCGCATTCGGCTCGAAGGCCTCTGGCACGTGCGGGCGGACATGATGCAGCGTGAAGACGACGCCGCGCCCGCGCGCTTCGCGCATCAGCCCGGCCGAGGCGAGCAGCCAGGAAACCTCGAGCCCGGCGCCGATCGCTGCGCGTTTTGCCAGTCGCTTGAATTGTCCCGTCATGCGGCGCCCGTCCCTTGCCTTTGCTGGAAACTAGCAAGTGCGACTTAAGCCTTGCTGAATCCCTGTTCGGAACAGGTCTTTGATTTCCTGTTAACCAAGGCAATGAAAAGACTAGAAAAATGATAGGCGTTGCCTCAAAGTCGCGCCAAACTTACGGCTTCTGTCACATTACGGCACAAATGCCGGTCTGACCGAGAGCCCGCATCAAGGGCTGCGCATCAGGGGCCAGCGTATGAGGGGAAAGTGCATGAGAAAGCTTTTGGCGGCTGCTTTGACCGTAACGCTTGCCGTTTCGGCGCCTCTTGCGGCCCTTGCCGGCAATGCTTCGCTGATCCTCGATGCCCGCACAGGCAAGGTTCTCGCCGCCGAAAACGCCGATACGCTGAACCATCCGGCCTCGCTGACGAAGATGATGACGCTCTATCTCACCTTCGAGGCGTTGAACCGCGGCAAGATCACCTGGGACACCCCGATCAGGATTTCGAAATACGCCGCCGCACGGCCGCCGACCAAGTTTGGTGTCAAGGCGGGCGGCACGATCACCGTGCGCGAGGCGGTCTATGGCATGATCGTCAAATCCGCCAATGATGCCGCCTCCGCCATGGGCGAAAAGCTCGCCGGTTCCGAAAGCGGTTTTGCCCGGGTGATGACGGCCAAAGCCCGCCAGCTCGGCATGAGCCGCACCGTCTTCGTCAACGCATCCGGCCTGCCGGACGGCCGCCAGGTCACGACGGCGCGTGACATGTCGACACTCGCCGTCGCGCTGATGAAGAATTATCCGAACGAATACCGGCTGTTTTCGACGGCAAGCTTCAATTTCCGCGGCCGGACCGTGCGTGGCCACAACAATCTCATGTACCGCTATCAGGGCATGGACGGCATCAAGACCGGTTATACCAACGCGTCCGGCTTCAACCTCGTTAGCGCCGTCAGGGATGGCAACCGCCGCGTGGTCGGCGTCGTGCTCGGCGGCCGCACCGCCCGCAGCCGCGACGACAAGATGGCTGGTTTGCTCGACCGTTATCTCGGCCGTGCCTCGTCTTCCGGCGGCGTAAAGCTGGTGGCGAGCGTCGGCGCGAAAGAAACTGTCGAAGTCGCGTCCGCCGCTGACGCATCCGATGTTCCGGTGCCGCTCAATGCACCACGCCCAGCCGACGATCTCGCAGCCAAGAGCCTTGCCTATGCCGACGACGCCGTCGTCCCGCTCGATCGTCCCGTCGCGATGGACGAGATCCTGAACGCCGGCAAGACGCCAAAGACATCAGCAGAGAAGGCCAATGGCGACTGGCAGATCCAGATCTCGGCCGCCCCTAGCGCCGATGCGGCGCGCGCGCTTCTCGCCCAGGCGAAGTCGGAAGCCGGCGCGCCGCTCGTTTCTGCGTCGCCCTATACCGAGGCGGTCGGGCAGGGCGCCAACAAGATCTATCGCGCCCGCTTCGTCGGCTTCGCCAGCAAGGATGCCGCCGTCTCGGCCTGCGATGCGCTGAAGCAGCGCTCCTATGACTGCATGCTGCTGCCGGATCGCGGCTGATCGCCGCCTCAGCACTGCGGCAATTCACTCTGGACAAGCATCGGGAATCAGCGTCTCCTCCATAAACAAAAGGAGAACGCCCATGTTGCGTCATCTTGCCGACCAGTTCGAAATCTCATCCTCTGTTCACGTCGCTGCCAACAACATCGAGCGTGATGCCGACTGGTTCCTGCTGAAGCTGCAGGAGGAAATGGGTGAACTGACCCAGGCATGGAACCGGCTGACCGGCCGCGGCCGTGCGAAGGGCCGCTCGCCTGAAGACATGCAGCGCGACCTCGCTGACGAGACCGCCGACGTTCTCGGCCATCTTCTGCTGTTTGCCCGTCACAACGATCTCGATCTTGCCGCCGCGATCGAACGGAAGTGGCTGTTTCGGCCGGCGCCCGGCAAGGAATTTTGAAGCTAATCTGAGCCGTGGCGCCGCCCTGTTATTCCTGAAAGCTTAGCGATCCTCGACAATGTCGTCCGGCTTCCATGACCGATCGAAGAACTCCTTCCTGGGGCCGTAAAACCGAAGCAGAGTGAACCAGCCCTTGCCGGGCACGGTCCTGATCCAGTTCTTTTCCTTTCCAGCAGGTGCCGTCGGCGCGAAATACACGTCGATCGAACCGTCGGCATTGCTCTGCGGGTCGGTATATTGGCTCACGCTAGGAAACGGCATGCCGTTGCGAAGCTCGGACCGGCTCTCGGAATCGTAGACCACGACCGACCAGAAATTCACCACCGGGATGTTCGCGGGCAGATGCAGTCGATAGTTCTTACTGCCGTCGAGATGTCTTCCCTCGCTGTCGCGCATCGTCGACAGGTACTGAGAGCCCTGTCCGACGACCTTGTCCACCATCGCCGGGGACATGCCCACGGCGACATAGGCGAATGCCGCACGGAGGTCCGTGTTTACGTAACCCCGCGGATCCCAGCTCGCGCTTCCGCCGATGAACAACCATTCCCACGCGCGGTCGTCATAGACGAGCCTTTCCGGGTAGGTCGAGGCGAAACTGTTGGTTCGCGCCATCGCCGAAGCCAGCCAAGCCGCCTCGGTAAGAGCAGCTTTCCGTTCCGTGTCCGGAGAAAAGGGTTTTCCCTTCTCGATGCCGATGGCGGCAAGCTGGAAACGACCGGCGCTGTCGATGATGTCGGCGGGCTCGCGCTCAATCAGATCGGCCAGATCGGCAAAATACTGGAAGTCTTCCGCCATCAGCGTGTCGATCTCCTTGCCCGAACCATTGAGGAAGGTCATTTGCGGAGGACTTGACGCTTGAGACAGCGGATAGATGCGCGTTGATTTCATCAAGGCGACTGCCGGTTCCGGCTTGCCCTCCACGAGGAACCCGCGCATGCCGAGAACCACGCCAAACGTCTTTGCATGTCCGACGAGATAACCTTCCGGTATCGGACCGTCATAGCCGGGGGGCACGAGCAGGAACTTGCCCCCGCGCCCCTTGTCGTCTGCGGTCGGCCCGATTCCCGCGATCTGCTCCTGCCAGAGATCGCTGAAGCCGCCGAGCATCTTAGGCGGAACTTCAATGACCACCGGGCCATCGCGTTGAAGGTCGATCGCCGCAAGCCCGTAGACCGTTTCGGTATTGCCGGTCAGCAGCAGGGTCTGGGCATCCATCAGGCTTTCCCAGATCACCAACTGATTGGGTGCCTTGTCGCCGGCGGCAGCGACGCCTTTCCAGGTGCGATACCAGGAGACCGCGGGCATCTGCGCGAGATAGGCTTCCACGGCGCGGCTGATCAGCAGAACCTCCCGCAGCTTCGCCGCCGAAGCGTCATCAGGATAGCCGTTCCTGAATTCGAAATCTCCGAAGCGCGTCTTCACCGTCTCGGTGCCGATCCAGCCATGCTGATCGGGCGTCTCGGCGACGACGTTCGAGGTCGTGGCGATGGCGAGTGCCGCTGCCAGCAGAAACATTTTCATGATCGCCTCCCTCATTTCACCTTTTCGATATCGTTCAGCATCCATGATTTGTCGAAAACCGGCTTCTCCGGTCCGTAGAACCGAAACAACACTTCAAACTGGCCGCGCGGGTCCGTCGGCACCCAGTTTGTCTCCCTGCCATCGGGAACCTTGGGACCGAAGAATATGTCGACCGCCCCATCGACGCCCGTCGCCAGGCCGGGGCTGAGCGAGGATCGGCTGAGAATTTTCTGGCCGCGGATGAGGGCATGAGTCGCCCGGTCATAGGCTGTGGCCGACCAGTATTGTTTGACAGGGGCATGCGCCGGAATGGTCAATCGATAGGTCTTGGAGCCATCGAAGGGCTGGCCGTCCTTGTCCTTGATCGTCATCAGATAAAACTGACCGATGCCCGAATGCTTGGTGCTGAAAAACGCCATCGTATAGGTGACGCCGCGTCCGTCTACGGAATAGCTGTCAGGGTCGGCATACTGTGTCTGCAGGCCCTTGATCGCATCGGGTGCGATCGGAAAAACCCACTGGCGTCCCTCATAATAGGGCGCGAAGGTGGTTTCATATTGCAAATCCATCCATGCATGTGCCTCGACGACTGCGGCTTCCAGGATGGCTTGTGTCGTAGCGTCCGGCTCGAAGGGTTTCCCCTTCTCGATGCCGACGGATTTCAACTGGTCGATCATCGCCTTGTCTCGAGCGAGCCACGGTTCGCTCTGAACGAAGCGGTCGAGCGATTGGAAAAAGCGCAGGTCGTACGGAATGGTGGAATCATAGACCGTGCCGAGGGCATCCAGGAAAACCGTTTCCGGCGGGTTGGAAGCCTGGTTGAAAGGGTAGAGCTTGATGCGCTTGCCATAGGCCACGGCCGCATCGACGTCGGCCTTGTTGCCTGACTTAGGGATGGATCGCAGCAGCGCATAGCCTTGATAATTCGCGGAGCGAAGCGGGATGTAGTCTGCCGGCACGGCCGCGTCGTAGCCCGGCGGCACGATCAGGTACTTTCCGCCTGCACCCTTATCGACGCCAGCCGGGCCGACATCTTCGAGCGCTGCCTGCCATGGGTCCATGATGCTGCCGTTGATGACCCCATCACCAGCGGGCGGAATCTCGATCACAACTGGCCCGTCCTTGGTGTTAAAGAAGGCCATGAGGTAGATGACGTCGGGATTGGGGGTCAGCGTCTGGTTTTGCCAGTCGAAGAGTTCCGACCAATAGACGATCTGGTTGGGCTTGCCGCCGAGCCCCAGCATCTGTTGGTACATGAGGTCGTAGTTCACAGCCGGCATGCCCCAGACCACCGCCTCGAAGGCGCGGCGCTCGATCAATCGAGTTTTGAGGTCGTCAGCGGAGAGGTCTTTCGCCGGGACATATAAGGTCGAGCCCAAAATGGCCAATGCGGCCAGCAGTATCCGAACCATGGCGCACGTCCTGTGGTTGCTTCGTCGGTGCTGCGGTACTTGAAGTAAGTGTAAGGATACTCCCATCAAGGCAAAACGGAAGTAACGCAACGGCAAATTTGCGAACGCGGTCTCCTGCCTTCGAGCGACCACGGGCCTGACTGGCGAAAGGATTAGGTTCGGCAATTTCACTCTGGCGGTGTGTAGGGGTCGGGGGTGCCGATCTTGATGGGCGGGTACTGCGCCAGACTTTTCTCGAAGTCGACCATGACACCGATGGCTGGCGTCGCCGCCCAGGTGTTGCGGAGCCCGGTCTCTGGATATTCTTCTTTCGGATCAGTGACTTGGCCTGCGGCTCATCCGGCCAGAACGCCTCGTCGGTGGTACGGGGAATTCCGTACCATTCGTCGAAACCCTGCTCGTTCGGGAGGCGGCCGTGCTCGCTGCCAAGATGCCATTTGCCGAAGGCGTCAGTCCTTCGATGCCTCCGCCAATCGGAACCGAGTGGGTCCCTGAGCGGATGGAAAAGCGCGCCGTCAGGATCGCAGAGCGGCTTGGTGTGCACTGGGCCTCGACATTGTAGTTCGTCAGCCGCGTTCCCTCATCGGCAAGTCGATCGACCCGGGGCGTTGCAGCTCCCCGGATGATGCCGCCGCCGTATGCGCCAAGCTCACCGTAGCCGAGATTGTCCATAAGGATGAAAACGGTATTCGGCCTACCCTGCACATTTCCTTCCTCCCCCCAGAGGCCGGATCAGCCATTCCCGCGTCGAGAGGACGCTGATGATGGCAGAACATTAGCATACGCCGTTGAAATCAGCGAGAGAATTTGAGTTTATATTCCCTTCCGCGTTGTACGACGTCCGTCCGAAGCGGTCGGCGCTGAGAGCCGTCGGACGCATCGCGCGCGAATACGGGCAGGCTGGCTAGACGGGGCCGTCCGTCTTCGGGAAATCCGGCTGCGTCTCCGGCCTTGCCGACCGCGAAATCAGCCGCATCACGATCTTCCCGAAGCTTAAGTCAGCCGACCTTATAGCGGTAGAATTTGCTGTCCACCGCCATCAGCGGGAAGGAGCGGGGCAGGGCGCTCTTGGCAATCTCGGTAAAGCCGTTCTTCTCGTAGAAGCGATGCGCGGCGACGAACTTGTCGGTCGTGCCGAGGAAGATATCGGTGAGGCCGGCATCTCTGGCATGGGCAAACAGCCGATCGAGAAGCCGCGCCGCCACGCCATGCTCGCGGCCGCGAACCCTGGCGGCGACGAACATCTTGCGCAGCGCCGCCTGGTTGTTGCCGATATCCTTGAGCCCGACAGTGCCGACGATGGCCCCATCCTTGACGGCGACCCAGAACTGCCCCTTGCCGGACTGATAGAAATCCGGGATGACCCTGAGATCCGGCTGCGCATCCACGGTGATATCGATGCCGAATTCTTCGCGCTGGATCGGCAGGATCACCGAAAGCACGGCATCGGCGTCATCGGCGGTGAAGGTTCTGATTTCGACGTCCGCCATGACGGGTCCTTTCGCCTCAGGTCTGCGTGCCGCCGACCGTCACCTGATCCATGCGCAGATGCGGCTGGCCGACGCCGACGGGAACCCACTGGCCGGCCTTGCCGCAATTGCCGATGCCGGTATCGAGCTTCATGTCATTGCCGATCATCGACACCCGCTTCATCGCATCCGGACCGTTGCCGATCAGCATCGCGCCCTTGATCGGCGCGCCGACCTTGCCGTTCTCGATCAGATAGGCCTCGGTGCAGCCGAAGACGAACTTGCCGGAGGTGATATCGACCTGGCCGCCGCCGAAGGAGACGGCATAGATGCCCTTCTTCACCGAGGCGATGATTTCTTCAGGTGTCTTGTCGCCGCCGAGCATATAGGTGTTGGTCATGCGCGGCATCGGCACATGGGAATAGCCCTGGCGGCGGCCGTTGCCGGTGGGAGCCATGCCCATCAGCCGGGCATTCTGCCGATCCTGCATATAGCCGACGAGCTTGCCGTTTTCGATCAGCACGTTATAGGCAGACGGCGTGCCCTCGTCGTCGATGGTGATCGAGCCGCGGCGATTGTCGATCGTGCCGTCATCGACGACGGTGACGCCGGGAGCGGCGACCATCTGGCCGAGAAGGCCGGCAAAAGCCGACGTCTTCTTGCGGTTGAAATCGCCTTCCAGCCCGTGACCAACAGCCTCGTGCAGCATCACGCCCGGCCAGCCGGAGCCGAGCACCACGTCCATCGTGCCCGCCGGCGCATCGATCGCCTCGAGATTGACGAGCGCCTGGCGCAGCGCCTCGTCGGCGCCGTATTGCCAGCTGCCTTCGGCAATGAAATCGCCGAAGCCGATGCGCCCGCCGCTGCCATAGGAGCCGCTCTCCTGCCGCTCGCCTTCGCCGACCATCACCGAGATGTTGATGCGCGTCATCGGCCTGATGTCGCGAACACGGTGTCCGTCGGCACGCAGGATATCGACGACCTGCCAGCTTGCGGCGACCGAGGCCGTCACCTGCCGCACCTTGTCATCCTTGCCCCTCAGATAGGCGTCGATGTCCTGCAGGACCTTGACCTTCTCCTCGAAGCTCGGCTGCCCGATCGGGTTCTCGTCGCTGTAGAATTTCTTGTTGGTGCCTTGCGGTGCTGCCGCGTAGGAGCCGGAATAGCCGCGCGTCACCGCGCCGACGGCATCGGCCGCCCGCTTCAGCGCCGCCACCGAGAGATCGCCGGCATGGGCATAGCCGACCGCTTCGCCGGCAACGGCGCGCAGGCCGAAACCCTGTTCGGTGTTGAAGCTGCCGCCCTTCAGCCGGCCATTGTCGAAGGTCAGCGCTTCCGCCTGCGCATGCTCGATGAACAGTTCGCCGTCGTCGGCGCCGGACAGGGCCTCGGCGACAAGGCCACGCATCGTGGCTTCATCGGCATCGAAAAGCGTCAGGAGATCGGTGGTCATGGTATGGCTCCAAGCATGCGTTCAGGAGTGCACTTACTCCCTAGATAGGGCTCCACATAATAAGGAGTGAAGCCCCGCCGTCGAATTATTCTTTGTTGGGCAGGATGATGTGGCGAGACGGAACGTACCATGCGATGAGCCGGCGGGGAACGGAGAGGGCGCGGCGCAATCTCTTCTCCCCTCGGGGAGAAGGTGCCGGCAGGCGGATGAGGGGGCTGCACGGCAGATCCTTCACGTAAACCCTGTTCCCGGTACGCCAACGATAACGCCGTCTCTCAAGACCCTGAGCACAGTCGAGGCGGTGCCAGCGCGGTCGCAGCTCGCATGGGCTTTGTTCAAAAGACCGGCTTCGCCGGCCCCCTCATCCGCCCTACGGGCACCTTCTCCCCGCTGGGGAGAAGAGGGAATCGAGACGTCGCGACTAGCCTGCGCATCACGGCAGGGCGTCGAAGCCTTCGGCGAAGCCCTTGAGGTCGACGGGGATGCCGATGCCTTCTTCCGGCGTCTGGAAGACGATGAAGGTTGCCTGGGCGCCGCTGCGGAAGGTCTTGAGCAACTCGTCCTCGAGCACGACCTCGGCGTAGCAGCCATCGGCAAAGCAGCGGACGAAATAGGCGCGGCCGATATCCTTGCCGTCGACATTGAGCCCGAGACCGTTCGGCAGCAGCACGCCGAGCGGCGCCAGCACGCGCAGGATCTTCGACTTGCGGTCGGCCGTCTTCAAGACGACGACGGAAAGCCCGACCTCAGGCCGATCCTCGGCGATGACGTTCTGCATCAGCGCGCATTGTTCGGTCGCAGCCCCGGCCGGCTTGTCGCAGACGACGGACCATGCGCCATGATTGGACTTTACCGTGCCGGGCGCCGGCGGCTGCGTCTGGCCGGGCGTCACCTGTTCGACATTCGGTTTGGCGGCGCTCGGCTGCTGCGGCGCCGGAGCAGGGGTCGGCGCCGGCGCGGCAGCGGGGGGCTTGGCCTGTGACGGCGTGGGTTGCTGCTGTGCGAAAACGGGCGTCGTCGCTGCGGCCGCGATGCTGGCAGTCAGGAGAAGCGACTGCGCGAGGGAACGGAAACCCATGGAAACCTCTGGATATCGAATCATTGCGGCTATTGTTGAAGCTGCCCACCAAAAATGAAAAGCCCCACCCCGTGAAAACCGGGGGACTGCGGCG
>Ga0102590_1001455_pt1 | contig 35522 bp, 39 predicted proteins | sample AraplaMF_Col_mMF_FD_76859 | JGI IMG/M metagenome (GOLD analysis project Ga0102590, IMG submission 76859) | Arabidopsis root microbial communities from the University of North Carolina, USA - plate scrape MF_Col_mMF | ecosystem: Host-associated > Plants > Roots > Endosphere | place: USA... | reverse complement strand
ACCTCGCGCGGCATCGGCAACGGCATTTCGTTGATCATTCTCTCCGGCATCGTCGCCGAGCTGCCCGCGGCGCTCGCCAACATGCTCGAGCTCGGCCGTCAGGGCGCGATGTCGACCGGCCTGATCCTGGTCGTCATCATCATGGCGGTCGCCGTGATCGCCTTCATCGTGTTCGTGGAGCGCGCCCAGCGCCGGCTTCTGATCCAGTATCCGAAGCGCCAGGTCGGCAACAAGATGTTCGAGGGCCAGTCCTCGCATCTGCCGCTCAAGCTCAACACCTCGGGCGTGATCCCGCCGATCTTCGCGTCCTCTCTGTTGCTGCTGCCGACCACGGTGGCCAACTTCAACGCGGGCAGCGGACCGGAATGGTTCCAGTGGATCACGACGCAGCTCGGCCACGGCCGTCCGCTGTTCCTGATCATGTATCTCGCGCTGATCGTGTTCTTCGCGTTCTTCTACACCGCGATCGTGTTCAACCCGACCGAGACCGCGGACAATCTGAAGAAGCACGGCGGCTTCATTCCGGGCATCCGCCCGGGTGAGCGCACCGCGGAATACATCGACTACGTGCTGTCGCGCATCACCGTGCTCGGCGCGATCTATCTCGCGATCGTCTGCTTGATCCCCGAGATCCTGATCTCCTACGCCTCGGTGCCGTTCTACTTCGGCGGCACCTCGCTGCTGATCGTCGTCAGCGTCACCATGGACACGGTGGCACAGGTGCAGGGCTATCTGCTGGCCCATCAGTATGAAGGCCTGATCCGGAAGTCGAAGCTGCGCGGCCGCCGCCGCTAAGCGCGGCGTCCTGTCCGGCTTCCGACTCACATCGCCGATTCGCCGCGCACATGGCTGCGCGGCTTCCGCGAGGCGCGTGGACCTACCGTTCGGTCGCATCGGGAGAACTGCTCCGACTGCGACGCAATCACTGATTTCAAAGGGGTTCTTGGCGGCAGGGCATTTGCTCCCCTATGATATGGGTGGCAGTGCGGAGCCGATTGTGATTTGCACTGTTGTCGAACTTCAAACACAGGTGCGCGACGTATCGCTCACCAATCCGGGGGGCGTACGCCGATGAGAATTATACTTCTGGGACCGCCGGGATCGGGCAAGGGGACCCAGGCGCAGCTGATGGTGCAGCGCTATGGTATCGTCCAGCTCTCGACCGGCGAGATGTTGCGCGCGGCCGTCGCGGCGGGAACGCCGGTCGGCCTCAAGGCCAAGGAAATCATGGCCAGCGGTGGCCTCGTGCCCGACGACGTCGTAGTCGGAATCATCTCCGACCGCATCGACCAGCCGGATGCCAGAAACGGTTTCATTCTCGACGGCTTTCCGCGCACCGTGCCGCAGGCCGAAGCGCTGGATCAGCTGCTCAAGCAGAAGCATCTCAAGCTCGACGCCGTGATCGAGCTTCGCGTCAACGAGAGTGCGCTGCTGAGCCGCGTCGAGACTCGCGTGGCCCAGATGCGGGAGCGCGGGGAGGAGATCCGGGCCGACGACACTCCGGAGGTCCTGACCAAGCGTTTGGCCAGCTACCGCAGCCAAACCGAACCGCTGATTCACTACTACTCGGAGCGGCGGAAGCTCTCGACCATCGACGGCATGATGGCGATCGACGAGGTCACCGGTGCCATCCACCGCCAGCTCGTGGCGCTCGGGGCGACCGAGCCCAAGGTCCGCGCCAAGAGCGCCGCCAGGGCCGCGCCGGCCAAGAAGGGTACGAAGCAGAGCGCCACAAAGGCCAAAACGGCCAAGAAAGCGGCGAAAACGGCCAAAAAGCCAGCAAAATTCGCCAAGAAGGCCGTGAAGAAGGCGGCCAAGAAGACCGTCAAGAAGGCCGCGAAAAAGGCTGTCAAGAAGGCCCCGAAGAAGTCCGTCAAAAAGGGTGCCAAAAAGGCCGCAAAAAAGGTCACGAAAAAGCGAGCTAAGCGCTAGCAGCGGTTGACGAAAGCCCCCTGAATCCCCTAATAAGCCCCGCATCCAAGTCGGATAGTTTCAAACGATGCCGGGCCCCAGGAAGACCAGGGGTGGGCGTCGTGTTCGCGTTTGTGAACACCTGCCCGAGAAACCAAGCACTTAAAGACCGGTTCCTGACGAGGGATCGGCAACAGGAGAGAGAGCCGTGGCCCGTATTGCCGGCGTGAACATTCCGACCAACAAGCGCGTGCTCATCGCGCTCCAGTACATCCATGGCATCGGCCAGAAGATTGCCGGTGAGATCCTCGAGAAGGTGAAAATCCCCGAGGATCGTCGCGTCAATCAGCTCAGCGACGCCGAAGTGCTCCAGATCCGCGAAGTGATCGACCGCGACTATCTCGTCGAGGGCGATCTGCGTCGTGAGGTCGGCATCAACATCAAGCGTCTGATGGACCTCGGCTGCTATCGCGGCCTGCGCCATCGTCGCGGCCTGCCGGTGCGCGGTCAGCGGACCCACACCAACGCGCGCACGCGCAAGGGTCCGGCCAAGGCCATCGCCGGCAAGAAGAAGTAAGTTTTCGAATCAAGATCGCGGCGTGTGGCGAATCGGGGATGACCCGTCGCCACGCGCCTTTCGTTCCACAGGTGTAGCCGCTGGCATTACGGCGGCGTTCGAGATCTCCAGGAAAGGTACTCAATGGGTAAGGAAGCCACCCGCGTTCGCCGTCGTGAACGCAAGAACATCGCCTCCGGCGTTGCTCACGTGAACTCCTCGTTCAACAACACGACCATCACCATCACCGATGCGCAGGGCAATACGATTGCCTGGTCTTCCGCCGGCACGATGGGCTTCAAGGGCTCGCGCAAGTCGACCCCGTACGCCGCGCAGGTTGCGGCCGAGGACGTGTCGAAGAAGGCGCAGGAGCACGGCATGCGTACGCTCGAAGTCGAAGTCGCCGGTCCCGGTTCGGGCCGCGAGTCGGCGCTCCGCGCGCTGCAGGCCGCGGGCTTCACCGTAACCTCGATCCGCGACGTGACCACGATCCCGCACAACGGTTGCCGTCCCCGCAAGCGTCGGCGCGTTTGATACCTTGTTTGCGGGCGCATCGGCGCCCGCGATGACTTTTGCAAGAAGCCGCAGGTGCGACCTGCGGCCTTTCTCCAACGCCAGTGTCTGCAACGGCAGTTCGACTGGCCTGTATGGGTGAAACAGTGACGATCCAGAAAAATTGGCAAGAACTGATTCGGCCGAACAAGCTCCAGATTCAGCCTGGCAGCGACCCTCAGCGTTTCGCGACGATCGTCGCCGAGCCGCTCGAGCGCGGCTTCGGCCAGACCCTCGGCAACGCGCTGCGCCGCATCCTGCTCTCCTCGCTCCAGGGCGCGGCGGTGCAGTCGGTGCACATCGACGGCGTGCTGCACGAGTTCTCCTCGATCGCGGGCGTCCGTGAGGACGTCACCGACATCGTGCTCAACATCAAGGACATCTCGATCAAGATGCAGGGCGAAGGCCCCAAGCGCATGGTCGTGAAGAAGTCCGGCCCGGGCGTCGTCACCGCCGGCGACATCCAGACCGTCGGCGACGTGGTTGTGCTCAATCCGGACCTGCAGATCTGCACGCTCGACGAGGGCGCCGAGATCCGCATGGAGTTCACCGTCGCCACCGGCAAGGGCTACGTGCCCGCCGAGCGCAACCGTCCCGAGGACGCGCCGATCGGCCTGATTCCGGTCGACAGCCTGTACTCGCCGGTCCGCAAGGTCTCGTACAAGGTCGAGAACACCCGTGAGGGCCAGATCCTCGACTACGACAAGCTGACCATGACGATCGAAACCAACGGCGCGCTGACGCCGGATGATTCGGTAGCCTATGCCGCCCGCATCCTGCAGGATCAGCTTAACGTGTTCGTCAACTTCGAAGAGCCGCGCAAGGAAGTCGCCCAGGAGATCATCCCGGACCTCGCCTTCAACCCGGCCTTCCTCAAGAAGGTGGACGAGCTCGAGCTGTCGGTGCGTTCGGCCAACTGCTTGAAGAACGACAACATCGTCTACATCGGCGACCTCGTGCAGAAGTCGGAAGCCGAAATGCTCCGCACTCCGAACTTCGGCCGCAAGTCGCTGAACGAAATCAAGGAAGTGCTGGCCCAGATGGGTCTGCACCTCGGCATGGAAGTGCCGGGCTGGCCGCCGGAGAACATCGACGAGCTCGCCAAGCGCTTCGAGGATCACTACTGATCTGAACTCACGACAAGCGAAGGCGCGACTTCATCGCGCTTTCGCGGGCGAACGCAGGCAGCCCACCTGAGCAACAAGTCCGACGAACCGTCGCGACGAAAGCAATCTAGGGAATACCAAAATGCGTCACGGCAAGGTTCATCGTAAGCTCAACCGCACCGCCGAGCATCGCCGCGCGATGTTCGCCAACATGTGCGCCGCGCTGATCAAGCATGAGCAGATCGTCACCACGCTCCCCAAGGCGAAGGAATTGCGCCCGATCGTGGAGAAGCTGGTCACCCTCGGCAAGAAGGGTGGGCTGGCCATGCGCCGCCAGGCCATCTCCGAGATGCGCGACAAGGACCAGGTCAAGAAGCTGTTCGACACGCTGGCGCCCCGCTACAAGGACCGTCAGGGCGGCTACACCCGCATCATCAAGGCCGGCTTCCGCTACGGCGACAACGCCGCGATGGCTGTGATCGAGTTCGTCGATCGCGACGTCGATGCCAAGGGCCAGGACTCAGGTCCGGTGCAGGAGAAGGAAGCCGAGGCGGCGTAAGCCGGCCGGTCTCTCAGATTTAAGAAAGCGGCGCCCTTTGGGCGCCGCTTTTTTGTATGGCCCGGCGATATCTCATGCTGCGCATTGCGGTCGCTCTCATCTCTTCCATTCATCGTTTGGACGTCACCGGCGATCCAATGGCCGACCCCTGCGGCTGGGGCGAGGCGGAAATCAAACGTGCGATTCCGCAAGGCATCGCGCGCGACGGGCACAAGCTCAAGCCGCCGATGGCCTATGCTGCCTGCGCCACCAGGACGGCGCAGGATCTCGATGCCATCGTCGTCTTTCTCCGGACGCTGCCGGAGCGCTGACGGAAGATGGGCAAGGACGCGCTCTTCGCGCGTCGTGCCAATCGTTCGGTACGCGTGTCGCGTTGGAGTGGTGGGCACGCTGCGCTTGGCCCGTTCCAAAGGCTCACGCCTGGGTGATGGGTGATTGAAGCCGTTGCACGGCGCACGATATCCGCTTCAACATCAATGGAGACGACGTATGAACATCGACCTTTCCGGAAAGACCGCCCTCGTGACCGGCTCGACCGCCGGCATTGGCCACGCCATCGCCAAGGGCCTTGCAGCCTCGGGCGCAAGCGTCGTGATCAACGGGCGCGGCCAGGACAAGGTCGACGCGGCCGTGCGCAAGCTGGAAGGGACGGGCGCCAAGGTCCGCGGCATCGCCGCCGACGTCTCGACCGCTTCGGGCTGCAAGGCGCTGGTCGCGGCGCTGCCGGAGGTCGACATCCTCATCAACAATGCCGGCATCTTCGAGCCGAAGGACTTTTTCGACATTCCGGACGAGGACTGGACTCGCTTCTTCGAGGTCAACGTGATGAGCGGCGTGCGGCTGTCGCGCGCGTACATGCAGGGCATGCTCAAGCGCAATTGGGGCCGCATCGTCTTCATCTCCTCGGAGTCCGGGCTCAACATTCCCGTCGAGATGATCCACTACGGCATGAGCAAGACAGCCCAGCTCTCGGTCGCGCGCGGCCTCGCGCAGCTTACCCGCGGCACCGGCGTCACCGTCAATTCCGTGCTGCCGGGACCGACCATGTCGGAGGGCGTCGAGACCTTCGTGAAGGATCTCGCCAAGCAGAATGGGCAATCTGTCGACGAAGCCGCCGCCAATTTCGTCAAGCAGCATCGCCCGAGCTCGCTGATCCAGCGCTTCGCCAGTGTCGAGGAGATCGCCAACATGGTGGTCTATGTCGCCTCGAAGGAAGCATCCGCGACCAACGGCGCGGCGCTGCGGGCGGAAGGCGGCATCGTCAATACGATTGCCTGAGGAGGCACGCGTGCTGGCCTATGTAATCTCCGAAGTCGAGGTGCGCGACGGAGAAGCGATGGAGGCCTATCGCGCGCTCGCGGCAACGACCATCGCGGAATATGGCGGCCGCTATCTGGCGCGCGGCGGCGCGGCTGAAGTGGTGGAGGGCGGCCCTCCGCCCAAGACCATCATCATCGTCGAATTTCCGTCGATGGCGCGGGCGCGGGAATGGTACGCTTCGGCCGAATATGCCGAAGCGCTGAAGCTGCGGCGAACGGCACTGGAGCGCCGGCTGATGTTCGTCGAGGGCGTGGTTTCGGCCTGACTGGTCTGCTCGCTTGTGGCTTTTATTTGCGGCGTGACCCGCTAATGATCGGCTTCATGATCACGCTCAGGTCTTTTCGCAACAAGCGGCGGTTGAAGATCACATCCGCCCGATGGCAACGGCGGGCGATTTTCCTGTTGGGTGGAATTGTCGTTGGCGCTGCGGCGGTGGCTCTGGCGCAACTGGCCGATCTCGCCCAGCAGGCCTTCCGCCTGCTGCTTGGGCAGTCGCGCTATGCCGCCCTGCTGGTGACGCCGCTCGGCTTCGCGCTGTCAGCCTATCTCACCATCCGGCTGTTTCCCGGCGCCCAGGGCAGTGGAATTCCCCAGGCCATCGCCGCTCGGCACCTGAACGATCAGGCGGCGCGGGAGCGGCTCGTGTCCATGCGGATTGCCGCTGGCAAGATGATCCTGACCCTGTTTGGATTGCTGTGCGGGGCTTCTGTCGGGCGGGAAGGACCCACCGTGCAGGTCGGTGCCTCCGTGATGTTCGCGATCGGCCGGGTGTCGCCGCGACGTCAACCCGGATTGATCCTGGCCGGAGCGGCGGCAGGCGTTGCCGCGGCATTCAATACCCCGCTGGCAGGTATCGTATTCGGGATCGAGGAGATGAGCCGCGCCTTCGAGACGCGCACCAGCAGTCTCATCATTGCCGCGGTCATCGCGGCAGGCCTGACCTCATTGGCGTTGATGGGCAACTACACCTATTTCGGCAGCAGTGCGACATCGCTTGCTCGCGGCGTGGATTGGCTGGCGGTTCCCTTTTGCGGCGTGGTTGGCGGGGTCGTTGGCGGCCTGTTCAGTCGAACCATCATCACCGTGTCGCGCGGACTTCCCAGCCCCGTGGGGCACGCAATCAAGGCGCACCCGCTGTGGTTCGCGTTTGCTTGCGGCCTCGCCGCTGCAATCTGCGGACTGATTTCCGGCGATACCATCTATGGCACCGGCTACGAGCAGGTGAAGGCATCGCTGGAGCATGCCTCGCCTCTGCCGCAGGATTTTGGAGTTCTCAAATTCCTCGCGACCACCTTCGCCGCGATCAGCGGCATACCCGGCGGCATCTTCTCACCTTCGCTGGCCATCGGCGCCGGCCTCGGCAGCAACGTCGCGCTGCTCTTCCAGGATGCGCCGCTCGGCGCGATCATGTTGCTCGGCATGGTGTCCTATTTTGCCGGTGTCGTGCAGGCGCCGATTACGGCCTTCGTGATCGTGACCGAGATGACCGACAATCACGGCATGGTGGTGCCGCTGATGACGGCGGCGCTGATCGCGCACTTTGTCTCGCGATTGATCTGCGAAGAGGGCATCTATCACGCCCTCGCCAAGGGTTTCGTGGAGCGGGCGACGCGTCCGCCGGAAGCGAAGGCGCCGCCGGTCTCGAGCTAAACCGCTACCACCCCTCCAGCACGATCTTGCCGCGCGACTTGCCGCTCTCCAGCAGCGCATGCGCGCGCTTGAGATTGGCGGCGCTAATCGTGCCGAAGGTCTGGTCGAGCGTGGTGCGCAGCACGCCCTTGTCGATGAGGTCGGCGACGTCGTTGAGCAGATGATGCTGCGCGATCATGTCCGCCGTCTGGAACGAGGAGCGTGTGAACATAGACTCCCAGTGCACCGAGATCGCCTTGCCCTTGAAGGTGCTCATCGTGAACTCCGGCGGATCGTCGATCAGGCCGAACCGGCCTTGCGGCGCCATGAAGTCCACGATCGACTTGTAGTGCTGGTCGGTGAAGGTCAGGCTCGCCACCAGCGAGACCGGCGGCAGCTTGAGCTTCTCGATCTGCTCCTTCATCGGCTTGCCATGGTCGATCACCGCATGCGCGCCGAGATCGAGGCACCATTTCTGCGACTCCGGCCGCATCGCGGTCGCGAGCACGGTCAGCCCGGTGAGGCGCCGTGCGAGCTGGATCAATATCGAGCCGACGCCGCCTGCGCCGCCCGTGATCAGCAACGTGCGCGGATCGACGCTCTTGCCTGGCACCGCGCCGAGGCGGTCGAACAGCAATTCCCAGGCGGTGATGGAGGTGAGGGGAAGGGCGGCGGCCTGCGCGAACGAGAGCGACTTCGGCTTGCTGCCCACGATGCGCTCGTCGACGAGATGAAATTCGGCATTGGTGCCCTGGCGCAGGATCGAGCCGGCGTAGAACACCTCGTCGCCCGGCTTGAACAGCGTCACGTCGGGCCCGACGGCATCGACCACGCCGGCCGCGTCATAGCCCAGGATCTTGGTTTCGCCCTCGGGCGGGGCGGCGCGCTTGCGCACCTTGTAATCGACCGGATTGGCCGAGATCGCCTTCACGGCGACGCGGATGTCGCGTCCCTTGGGTTCGGGTTTTGCGGTTTCGAAATCGATCAGCGCGTCCTGATCCTCGATTGGAAGCGACTTCTTGTAGCCGACGGCCTTCATGGCTTGTCTCCATCAGATGGCGCGATAGCTTGTGACGTGCGCCTGCCATTGTAACTGTCCCGCCAGGCCCCATTTGGCAAGTACTGTAAATTCGGGGATATAGTCCCCGTTTGGATACTATTGGGAAAACACGTATGAAACGGCGGGATTTTGCCCGGCGTCCCGGCTGCTCGGTCGAGGCGACGCTGGATCTGATCGACGGCAAGTGGAAGGGCGTGATCCTCTACCACCTCCAGGACGGCACCCAGCGCTTCGGCGAACTGCGCCGCCGGATGCCCGGCATCACCCAGCGCATGCTGACAAAGCAGCTTCGCGCGCTGGAGGAGGACAAGCTCGTCGTCCGCAAGGTCTACGCCGAGGTGCCGCCGCGGGTGGAGTATTGCCTCTCCGAACTCGGCGAGAGCCTGCGGCCGGTGATCGACATCCTCAAGGCCTGGGGCGAGAGCCACCAGCAGCGGCTGTCCTGCGCGCCGGCGCCGGTTGTTGTGAAGAAGAAGCGCGCGGCGTGAAAATCCGGGAGCGGCTTGCCGCCCCCGGATGAGATTGCCTCAGAACGCGAACTGCGTGCGCATCGCCACCGCGTCAAACTTCGAGCCGACATCGGCGGTCGAGACCGGCGAGGCCTGCTTCGACACCGTGCCGTGCAGATAGTCGAGCATGAAGCGGACGTTGCCGTTGACGTACCAGTTCAGCGCCGCCGTGTAGACGGTCTGCCGGCCGCCGGCGATGCCTGTTGCCGTTCCCAACTGGTTGTTGAGGTCGATTGTCGAGAATCGCCCCGCGATCTCCCACGCGCCCCAGCCGCCGCCGTCGAGCGAGAACGGATGCGCCGGCTTGACGCCGTTGTAGGCCGCGTTCGCCGCATTGTAGCTCCGGCCTTCGCCCGTCAGCACGTAGCCGGCCTGGGCATAGCCGCCCTGGAATTTCAGGCTGGGTGCGCCGATCGGCGCGAGGCTGGTGTTGGCGGTGCGATCGATGTTGTACCAGAAGTACTCGCCCTGGAGGATCAGCGGTCCGTAGGTCGCAGCGGCTTCGACGCTGTAGACCTGTGCGCCCGAGGCGTTGGCGATCGCACCGGTCGAGGCCAGCGTGGTCGGGTCGAGGCGCAGTTCCGGCCGGTCGCTGAGCGTCACCGTCTGGGTATTGGCGATCAGATTGCGCGGCGGCTGGATCAGCCATTGCGCGTCGGCGCCGATATGCACCGAGTAGTCCTTGCCGCTGATCGGGTTGCCGGCAATACGGGCCACGGCGCCGTATTGCTCGCTCGTGCCCGCCGGAGCCGTGCTCGAGGCGGAGTGGATCGCGCCGGTCGACGGCCCGGTGACATAGCCGCCGATCCAGAGCTGGTCGTTGAACCAGCGCGTGCCGACTGCGGAACGGAAGTCGCCGGCGGCGATGTTGGTCGCGATGATGCCGGCAGAGGCGCGCTCCATGAACATGATGTCGTTGGAGCTCGTGGCCTCGTCCAGGGTGTAGGGCAGGTCCATGACGCCGATTTCGACCGCCATCCTGCCGCCGAACGGTTTCAGGCCGGTGTAGCTGATGTAGGCATTCTCGACGCCCGAGGTGCCGCCGCCGGGCAGCGATCCCGGAGCCGCGCCGCCAAATCCGTCGGAAGAGCCGCCGAAATCGTAGACCAGCGCGAAATTCCAGTCGTTGAAGAATTTGCCGGCGACGCCGACGCGGGCGCGGCGGACGTTCTCGCCGCTGTCGAGTTTCTGCGGCACGGTCGCCGCGGTGTTGGGTCGATAGTCGTAGCCGCCGACGTCGTAGTGCAAGCGGCCGGTGATGGCGACGCAGTTGGCCTGATCGGCGGTGCAGATGGTCGGCCGGTTGTTCGGCATGGTCACCACCACGCCGGACGCCGGTGCCGGTCCCTTGAGCGGGATTGCCGCGTTGGCGTTGGCGACGACGGCCTTTGCCTCCGAGCGCGCCTCCGCCTTGGCCTCGGCCTTTGCCTCGGACTTGGCTTTCGCGGTGGCGGCCGTGTTCGCCGCGGTCTGGCTCTGGAGCTTGTCGAGCTTCTGCTCCAGCATCTTCAACTGCTGCTTCAGCAGCGCGATCTCCTGCTCGCTGCTGCTTGCCGTCTGGGCCTGGGCCTGCGAGGCCGCCAGCGCGCCGGCGAGACCAATCGCCGTGGCTGCAATTCTTGTTCTGATCATGTCACGCCTCCATCGTTTGACGAACTTCCCCAAGTCGTAACGGGAGAGCCTAGGAGTGATCGATGACTGCCCCGCGACGCTGCGCTCCGGTTGCGTGGTTCCCACTGGTGTAAATTCGCCGCAACCGAATCCACCATGAGGTAGAATGCGGGATGATGCGCGTCATGCCAATCTGTCACGCCAGGAGGATTGCGATTTCGCACGGAGGGCTTGCATTTCGGAGACACCCCGAAGGGGTGAATATTGCCGCCCCGCGCTCTTCTATTGGCCGGCGAAGGCGCCTATATTCCGGCGTCTTTTCCGAGAGGTAGGAATGTTTCGATCGATCCGTGCCGCCGTCATCACTGCATTGTGCATAGCCTTTTCGGCCTCCTTCGATCCGGCCACCGCGCAGGACCGCCGGGTCCCCTCGTCGCCGGCCGAGCTGCGGATGTCCTATGCCCCGATCGTGCAGCGCGTGCAGCCTGCGGTCGTCAACGTCTATGCCGCCAAGGTGGTGCAGAACCGCAATCCGCTGCTCGACGATCCGATCTTCCGCCGCTTCTTCGGCGTGCCCGGCCAGCAGCCCGAGCAGATGCAGCGCTCGCTCGGCTCCGGCGTCATCGTCGATGCATCCGGCCTTGTCGTCACCAACGTCCACGTCATCGAGGGCGCCGACCAGGTGAAGGTATCGCTGGCGGACAAGCGTGAGTTCGAAGCCGAGATCCTGTTGAAGGACCCCCGCACCGATCTCGCCGTGCTGCGCCTGAAGGACACCAAGGAGAAATTCCCGACCCTCGACTTCACTAATTCGGATGAGTTGCTGGTCGGCGACGTCGTGCTGGCGATCGGCAATCCCTTCGGCGTGGGGCAGACCGTGACCCATGGCATCATCTCGGCGCTTGCGCGCACGCAGGTCGGCATCACCGACTACCAGTTCTTCATCCAGACCGATGCGGCGATCAATCCCGGCAATTCCGGCGGCGCGCTGGTCGACATGAGCGGCAAGCTCGCCGGCATCAACACCGCGATCTATTCGCGCTCCGGCGGCTCGCAGGGCATCGGCTTTGCGATCCCCGCCAACATGGTGCGCGTCGTCGTCGCCTCCGCCAAGGGCGGCGGCAAGGCGGTGAAGCGCCCCTGGCTCGGCGCAAAATTGCAGGCGGTGACGCCCGAGATTGCCGAGAGCCTCGGCCTGCGCTCGCCGACCGGCGCGCTGGTCGCGAGCGTGGTCTCGAGCAGCCCCGCGGCGAAGGCCGGCCTGAAATCCTCCGATCTCATCATCGGGATCGACGGCCAGACCGTGGATGACCCCAATGCCTTCGACTACCGCTTCGCGACGCGGCCGCTCGGCGGCACGGCGCAGATCGACGTGCAGCGCGGCGGCAAGCAGGTCAAGCTAACGGTGGCGCTAGAGACCGCGCCCGATACCGGCCGCAACGAGCTCGTCGTCACCGCGCGCTCGCCGTTCCAGGGCGCGAAGGTGTCGAGCATCACGCCGGCGGTCGCCGACGAGCTGCATCTGGACGCCGACACCGAGGGCGTCGTGATCACCGATCTCGGCGGCGACAGCGCGGCCGCGAATGTCGGCTTCCAGAAGGGCGACATCATCCTGGCGGTGAACAACCAGAAGATCAGCAAGACCGGCGACCTCGAAAAGGCCGCGAGCGAGCGTCCGCGGGTCTGGCGCATCACGCTGGTGCGCGGCGGCCAGCAGATCAACGTCACGCTGGGCGGATGAGTCCGAAGCGACCACAGCAGACGCCAACTCTCTTTGCCGCGGCGGGGCTCGACCACGAGGCGCCCCATCCGCTGCCGGACCGGCTGCGTCCGCGCGCGCTGTCGGAGGTCGTCGGCCAGGACCACATCCTCGGTCCCGACGGCGCGCTGACGCGCATGCTGGAGACGCGCACGCTGGGATCGCTGGTGTTCTGGGGCCCGCCAGGCACCGGCAAGACCACGGTGGCGCGGCTGCTGGCGGATGCCACCGATCTGCATTTCGAACAGATCTCCGCGGTGTTCTCCGGCGTCGCCGACCTCAAGAAGGCCTTCGACGCCGCGCGCGCCCGCCGCGAGATGGGCAAGGGCACGCTGCTGTTCGTCGACGAGGTGCATCGCTTCAATCGTGCCCAGCAGGACTCGTTTCTGCCGGTGATGGAGGACGGCACCGTCGTCATGGTCGGCGCCACCACCGAGAACCCATCCTTCGAGCTCAACGCGGCGCTTCTGTCCCGCGCGCGCGTGCTGGTGTTTCGCTCGCTCGATGCCGCCGCGATCGAGAAGCTGTTCGCGCATGCAGAGGAGGTCGAGGGCAAGAAACTGCCGCTCGATGCCGAGGCGCGCGCCGTGCTGGTGCGTATGGCCGACGGCGATGGACGGGCGTCGCTGACCCTTGCCGAAGAGGTCTGGCGCGCCGCGCGCAAGGACGAGATTTTCAACGCCGCGCAATTGCAGGACATCCTGCAGCGCCGCGCGCCGATCTACGACAAGTCGGCCGACGGCCATTACAACCTGATCTCGGCCTTGCATAAATCGGTGCGCGGCTCAGATCCCGATGCCGCGCTGTATTATCTCTGCCGTATGCTCGATGCCGGCGAGGACCCGCTGTTCCTCGCCCGCCGCGTCGTGCGCATGGCGGTGGAGGACATCGGCCTTGCCGACCCGCAAGGGCTCGTCATCGCCAATGCCGCCAAGGACGCCTTCGATTTCCTCGGCCACCCCGAAGGCGAGCTCGCGATCGCGCAGGCGGTCGTCTATCTCGCCACCGCGCCGAAATCGAACGCGGTCTACACCGCGTTCAAGGCGGCGATGCAGACGGCAAAACAGGCCGGCTCGCTGCTGCCGCCCAAGCACATCCTCAATTCCCCGACCAAGCTGATGAAGTCGGAAGGCTACGGGGCAGCCTACGAATATGACCACGACACTCCCGACGCCTTCTCGGGGCAGGACTATTTTCCGGATGCGCTCGGGCGTCAGACCTTCTACGACCCGCCGGAGCGCGGCTTCGAGCGCGAGATCAGGAAACGGCTGGATTATTGGGCGAAGCTGCGCAAGGAGCGGGGCGGCCAAGGCTGAAATCGCCATTTCGCCGTGACGCGAGGCGCCTTTTAGGCTAGGCAGGCAGCCATGAGCCGCCGCATCAAGAGAATGAACCCAAAGCCCCGTTCGCGTGATGAACGCGACGACTCGCGTCCGTTCAAGGCGCGCACTGCGAAGACAGCGGCCCCGCGCCCGGGCGGCAAGCCGGGGGCGAAGCCGCCGCCGCGCTTTGCGGCTGAGCGCGCCGAGCGGCGTCCGCCCAAAGTGGCCGCACCGGAAACACTGGCGCCGGCAAAGCCCGTCGGGGCGCTGCTGCCGACCAAGGTGCAGACCGTCAAGGTGACGGCGGACGAGAACAACATGCGCGTCGATCGCTTCCTTGAAGCGCGCTTTCCGGGCCTGTCGTTCTCCCACATCCAGCGCGTCGTCCGTAAGGGCGAACTGCGCGTCGACGGCAAGCGCGTCGACAGCAAGGACCGGCTGGAGGAAGGGCAGAGCGTCCGCATTCCACCGCTGAAGCTCGACACGCCGAAGGCCGTCAGCGAGCTCTCGGAAGGCGCGCAGAAGACGCTCAAGGCGCTGAAGGAGATGACCATCTACGAGGACGACGACGTTCTCGTGTTGAACAAGCCGGCCGGCCTTGCCGTGCAGGGCGGCTCGGGCATGACGCGGCATATCGACCAGATGCTGGAGGTGATGCGCGATTCCAAGGGCCAGAAGCCGCGCCTCGTGCACCGCATCGACAGGGAGACGTCCGGCTGCCTGCTGATCGCCAAGACGCGCTTCGCCGCCTCGTATCTGACCGGCGAGTTCCGCTCGCGCTCGGCGCGGAAAACCTACTGGGCGCTGGTGCCGGGCCTGCCGAAGCCGAAGCAGGGCCGCATCTCGACCTTCCTCGCCAAGGAAGAGAGCGAGGACGACACCATCATGCGCATCGCCCAGCATGGCGACGAGGGCGCAAGCCACGCGGTGACCTATTACGCTGTGGTCGAGACCGCCGGCAACAAGCTGACCTGGGTGTCGCTGAAGCCGGTGACGGGCCGCACCCATCAGCTTCGCGCCCACATGGCGCATATCGGCCACCCCATCGTCGGCGATCCCAAATATTTCAACATCGAGAACTGGCAGCTGCCGGGCGGCTTGCAGAACCGGCTGCATCTGCTGGCCCGCCGCATCGTCATTCCGCATCCGCGCGGCGGTGTGATCGACGCCACCGCGCCGCTGCCGCCGCACATGCTGCAGTCCTGGAATCTGCTCGGGCTGGATGCGAGCCGCTTCGATCCGATCGAGAACGCGCCGGAAGAGTAGGGCGCGACGGGAACCATAGAGGGGTAGACCAGCCACATCCTCCGCTGTCATCGCCCGTCAAGCCGGGGCATGACAGCTGCGATTGGTACGACCGACAATCCCTCAATTCCGGAACTGCTCCAGAAACATCCGCAAGGAGTCGTGCGGGCTTTCGACATCCGTGATCAGCCAGCCCTCGGGCCCGTTGACCAGGATGAAGTTCAACGTCACTCGCCGCCCGCGATTGTCGAAATTCGCCGCGACATAGGTCTTGTCGTATTGCCTGCGAACGACCGCGATCGAAACAGGACCGAGTTTCCAGCTCGGGCTCTGCACCAGGAAATCATAGGGCTCTGTCCGCGGCGCGGACCACGCCTTGCGCAAGGAGGGTCCGAAGAACTGCCGGGCGGTGGCGCCGTCCCGCGGCAGGCCCTTGGACAGCTCCGGCGCGCCCTGGCCGTAATAGGCATAGACGTTGCGGACCAGCGATTCCGGGCTGCGAAAGCCGGCCTCCGCCGCGGCCAGCCACAGCCCGGCGAACAGGGCCACAATGCCCGCAAGTTCCCTCATGCCCGCCGCTCGCTTTATCGGCCGCAAGGTTTGGCTTAAAATGGTCTTGTCTTAAAAGCCTAGCATCCACCGGCGGAGAGCGAAAACTCAAGATGCGCGAATTGTTCGATGAAGCTGCGGTGCAATCCGCTCGCGATCCCCGGGAATCGGTCCGCCAGTCTGGGCGTACGCCACAGCGCAAGCGCTTCTACAAGGAGGCCGGCGCCACTGAAGCCGAGGGCGGCTTCGCCATCACGCTCGACGGCAAGCCGATCCGTACGCCGTCCGGCCGCCAGGTGGTGATCCCTTCGCGGGCGCTGGCAGATGCGGTCGCTGCCGAATGGGCGGCGCAGGGCGAGACGATCGATCCCGTGACCATGCCGCTGACGCGGATCGCCAACAGCGTGGTGGAGGGCGTCATCGACCGTGTCGAGCTCGTCACCGACGACCTCGCCAAATACTTCGAGTCCGACCTGCTATTCTATCGGGCAGGCCACCCCGAGGCGCTGGTGGCCCGCGAGGCCGCGCACTGGGACCCCCTGCTGTTCTGGGCGGCGGAAACGCTGGGCGCGCATTTCATCCTGTCCGAGGGCATCATGCATGTGAAGCAGCCGGACGAGGCCATCGAGGCCGCGCGCGGCGCGCTGCCCGGGGATGCCTGGTCGATTGCCGCGCTCCATGTGGTGACGACCCTGACCGGTTCGGCGCTGCTCGCGCTCGCTCTGGCCCATGGCGTGCGTGATGCCGGCCAGGTCTGGGCCGCAGCCCATGTCGACGAGGACTGGAACGTCGAGAAATGGGGCGCGGACGAAGAGGCAGCCAGCCGCCGGGCCGCCCGCCTGCGGGATTTCGAGGCCGCCGTGGCGGTCTTGGGCGCAGTAAAGCCCGCTGCGGCGAAAGGTCCTTAACGAGAGGTTTACGACGGCGGCCTTAAGGTGGGGGCTAGCGCTCCCCGGGCAGCCTTCAGATGCCGACGCCGATAAGCTCGATTCTTCCCGTCAGTGCTGCCAGCCCCGTGGCTGATGCGGCAACGCCCGATCTCGTGCTTCAGGCAGGCAGTGTCGTCGACGCCAGGGTCGTCAGTGTGATGGCTGACAATCTGGTGCGGATCGCGATCGCCAATCTGTCGATGGACGTGATGTCGGAGGTGTCGCTGACACCGGGGCAAAATCTCCAGCTCGCGGTCTCGCAAAACGACGGCACCATCCGGCTCGCGGTGATGAGTGGGGCGGGCGAGGCGACGGCGGATCAGATCACGCTGACGCCGCGCGCGGCCGCGCTGGTGGAGAGCCCGCCGCTCGCGCCGGCCGCTGGCGCCGCACACAATACTCTGACGCCTTTGGAGCAGGCCGCTGTGACCACGGCCTCGGCCGAGGCGGTCACGAAGCAGGGCAGTCAGGCGCCGCTGTTTGCCAATCTGGCCTCCGTCGTCACCGGCCGCGATCTGCCGGCGGGGTTGAAGCAGGCGGTGCTGGACGTGCTGGCGCAGCAGACGCCGCTCAACACCGCCCTCGACGGCGGCGATATCGAATCCGCCTTCCAGAAATCCGGCTTGTTGCTCGAGGCCTCGCTGGCCGCGGGCGCGACGCCGTCCTCCGGTGCGATGCCGGACCTGAAGGCCGCGCTGCTGGTGTTGCGTCAGACGCTGGCCACACTCGACACCACCGCGCCACAGGGCGCAGCACGTCTCGCGAGTGCCACAGGGGCATCGCAGGCCGCTGCCGCGGCGGCAGGAGGCGAGGCGACCACCGAAGCGTCCCAGATACCGCGCAACGCCAACCCGGCTGCTGCCGTGCTCGCCGACATCGCCGGTAGTCCTCCGCAGGCCGCAATGACCCGCACGATGAGTGCCGGCCTTGCCGCAGCTCTTCTGCAGGAAGTTGCTCAAAATCTGTCGCGCATGACGGGCAACGTCCCCGGCTCGAACAAAGCCGTACCCGACGGCCATATTTTCGAGGCCGCCGCCCACACGACGCCACCGCCATTCCGTGGGGCGCTGCCGGCGCCGCAGGCGGTTGCTTCGCCCTCGCTCGCGCCCGATACGCCGCTCTCCGCCACGGTGCACCGGCTGCTCGACGATACCGAGGCCGCCATTGCACGGCAGACCCTGTTGCAAGTCGCCTCGCTGCCCGATCGCACCGATGCCAGCGGTCACCGCACCGACCCGGCCGCGCCGCAGTGGAATTTCGAGATTCCGTTCGCGACGCCGCAGGGCACCGCGATGGCGCAGTTCGAGATCTCGCGTGACGGCGGCAACGAGTCTGCCGATCCCGCCAAACGCGCCTGGCGCGCGCGCTTCACGCTCGATGTCGAGCCGGCCGGTCCCGTGCATGCGCTGATCACCCTCAATGGCGACAAGACCTTCGTGCGGATGTGGGCGGAGCGCGCCGCGACCGCGCAGCAGCTTCGCGCCGGCATTGGTGAGCTCAATCAGGCCCTGACGCGGGCCGAGCTCAAGCCCGGCGACATCCTGGTCCGCGACGGCACGCCGCCGCAGCCCGCACCGCCACGCGCCGGCCACTTCCTGGATCGCGCCACATGAGCGATCCGTCCAAGCTAGCCATCGCGCTGCATTACGAGAAGGGCAGCAACGCGCCCATCGTCGTCGCCAAGGGCAAGGGCACGATCGGCGAAAAGATCGTCGAGATCGCCAAAGCCAACGACATCCCGATCGAGGAGAACGAGATCCTGGCCGGCGCGCTGTCCAAGGTCGAGCTCGGCGAAGAGATTCCGCCCGACCTCTACAAAGCCGTCGCCGAAGTGCTGGTGTTCGTGCTGCGGCTGTCGGGGCGGGGGCGGTAGTTGTCATCGTTTGACCATGTACCGGCTGCATGGTCGCGCGCATCCTCACTTAACGGATCTTACCCGTGCTGACTCGCCGTTCCACCCTCGGCATTCTCGCCGCCGCTTCGATCCTGCCGCAGCGCTCGCTCGCCCACGTCGCGCCGCCGCGAAACGAGATCCGCGACAGCCTGGCAAAGCGATTCACCGATCTCGGTACATCTGGCACCTTCGTCGGCTACAAGGTCGAGGACTATCTGATCGTCGCCAGCGACAAGGAGCGCTCGGGTGAGGGCAAGCTGCCGGCCTCGACCTTCAAGATCCCGAACTCGCTGATCGCGCTGGAGACCGGCGTCGTCTCCGATCCTGACAAGGACGTGTTTCCGTGGGACGGCGTGAAGCGTCCGATCGAGGCCTGGAACAAGGATCACACGCTGCGCAGCGCCATCGCGGTGAGCGCGGTGCCGGTCTATCAGGAGATCGCGCGCCGCATCGGCCAGGAGCGCATGCAGAAATATGTCGACCTGTTCGACTACGGCAACCGCGACATCGGCGGCGGCATCGACCAGTTCTGGCTCACGGGCGCCTTGCGCATCGATCCGATCGAGCAGATCGATTTCGTCGACCGGCTGCGCCGCCGCGCGCTGCCGATTTCCAAGCGCAGCCAGGATCTGGTCGCCGACATCCTGCCGGTGACCAAGGTCGGCGAGAGTGTCATCCGCGCCAAGTCGGGCCTGCTCGGCGCCGAGCGCGGCGAGCCGTCGCTCGGCTGGATGGTTGGCTGGGCCGAGAAGGGCGAGGCGCACACCGTGTTCGCGCTCAATATGGATTGCACCGAGCCGCGCCTCGTCGGCGAGCGCATGCCGCTGACGCAAGCCTGCCTTGCCGCGATCGGCGCGGTCTAACGGCGCCGCTCTGGCGGACACGATGCCGCTCGACTAGCATCCTTCAGACCAAGCAAGAAAAAGGTCGGGAGGAAACCAATGAACTCAACGCCACTTTGGCTATCGTCGCTCACGTTGGCCGCCGCGGGCGGCTGGCTCGCCGCCACCATGTTTGCAGCGCCCGCGACCAGCAAGGAGCCGCGCTTTCCGCAGCTCACCATGGATCAGCTCGACGCCAGGCAGAAACCGCTCGGCGAGCAGATCATGAAGGTGTCGAGCGTGGGCATCGGCGGGCCCTACAATCCGATGATCCGCAGCCCCGTGCTCGGCCAGCGCCTGTTCGACCTGTTCTACTATCTGCGCTGGGAAACCTCGGTCCCGACCAAGCTCAACGAGTTCGCGATCCTCATCATCGGCCGGCAGTGGCGCTCGCAGGTGGAGTGGTTCGCGCACGCGCCGCTGGCTGCGAAAGCGGGGCTGTCGGCGGACATCATCGCGGAGCTCAAGACCAACAAGCGTCCGTCGAAAATGGCCGAGGACGAGGCGGTGGTCTACGATTTCGTCACCGAGCTCACCACGACCAGGAACGTGAGCGATGAGACCTATGCGCGGGCGAAAAAGGTCTTCAACGACCAGCAGATCGTCGACCTCACCGCGGTCGCCGGCAATTACGTGATGGTCGCGATGCTGCTGGCGATGGCCGAAGAGACGGTGCCGCCGGACAAGCAGGAGCCGTTCAAGCCCGGTGAGCCGTAGCACTCACGCTCGAGAGCGCGCTTCTCTCCACATGTCATTGCGAGGAGCCCGCGACAAAATTGCGTAGCAATTTTGCGCTGGTGCGACGAAGCAATCCAGACTGAAGCTGCAGAAAGAGTCTGGATTGCTTCGCTACTTCGCAACGACGGAGGATGTGGCGCCTGAATGCCTCAGGCCTTGTCGGCAGTCTTCTTCACCGTCAGCGCCTCGTCGATCGCAAAGCCGCCGATCTCGCTCATGGCCTGCGAGATCACGTCGCCTTTGCGGGCGAACCCTTCGGAGAGGACGTCGAACTGGGTGCGCGCCAGCCGCAGCACCTCGATCGGCACCGAGACCACGGTCTCGTTGAAGCTGTCGACGGAGGCGCGCAAGCCGTCGAGCTCGGTGGTGAGCTTGCCGATATAGCTCTCCGCATGCTGCATCAGGCCGAGCAGCTTGTCGCGCTCGGAATCGAATGCCGCGCGCTCAGTGGCGGCCGCCGCCGTCACGTCCGCCAGTTGCGCCCGCAGCGCCTCGATCTGGCTGACCATGGCGTCGGAGGCGAGCTCGGCGGCCTCGCGCCGCTCGTCGCTGCGGGCGTTCTCTTCCAACTGCTGGTGATAGAGCCGCTCGGCCGTCATCGCCCGCTGCGCCAGCGACTCGATCAGCGATGCGGCGCGCAGCAGCATCGCGCCGTTCCGGCCCGACACCATGCTGGCCATGCGGCGCAGGAAGTCGGTGGTTTCGGACGATGAGTTCGGCGGCAGGGGGACGACCGTCGCGGACATGAGGTGATGCTTGAGCCAAAGCGTCATGGATCACCGCCGTACCGACTGGGCTCACGCAACATTCGGCGCCTGATCGTAAGCCTGGAGCAAGCCTGAATCGGCAGGCCGGGTCAACCGGGCGAGCCGCCAAATTTACAGGCGGCGTCCGCTGTCGGAGCCCGCAGGTCAGGCGTCCTTCTGCCGCCCGATCCGCCCCAGATGGGTGAAGCCGAACCCGGCCGAGTATTTCAGCCCATAGCCCAGCGCCCGGTCGAGGCCGATATGGGCCAGCCAGATCAAGGCGATGGACAGGGTGAGCGGCGAGGCGAGCCCGAAGCCCAGCGTCAGCAGCGTCACCGGGGCCATGTAGCTGTGGGCGGCGTTGTAGACCATCGCGCCGAATTTGGCGTCGGAGAGGTATGCCAGGAAGCTCAGATCGGGCACGAAGAAGAGCAGGGCGAACACCAGCCACGACCCGTCCCAGGCCGCATAGAGCATCACCATGCCCAAGAACAGGGTGAGGCCCTCCAGCCGGAGCATGATGTTGACGCCGCCCGTCACAGCGCCGGTCTCAGCGCTGGTGTTGGCCGTTCCTTGGTCCATCGTCGTCTCCCCGGACAAAACTTTGTAATTCCTTGCGCTTTCCCGCTGCGGCAAGGCAGCCCTGCGGCGCCGAAAGCCGCTTCCCGGCCCGCAAAATGCCGTGTTAGAACCCCCGGCAATCGCATTTAGGCTAAGAACTGGCGGGAGCAAATGAAGAATATCCTGGACGCCCTTGAAGATCGTCGTGCCGGCGCGAAGCTCGGCGGCGGGGAGAAGCGCATCGAGGCGCAGCACGCCCGCGGCAAGCTGACCGCCCGCGAGCGCATCGAGCTCCTGCTCGACAAGGGATCGTTCGAGGAGTTCGACATGTTCGTCGAGCATCGCTCCACCGAGTTCGGCATGGAGAAGAACAAGGTTCCCGGCGACGGCGTCGTCACCGGCTGGGGCACCGTCAACGGCCGCAAGACCTTTGTGTTCGCCAAGGACTTCACTGTGTTCGGCGGCTCGCTGTCCGAGACCCACGCGCTGAAGATCACCAAGTTGCAGGATATGGCGATGAAGGCGCGTGCGCCCATCATCGGCCTCTACGACGCGGGCGGCGCCCGCATCCAGGAAGGCGTCGCCGCGCTCGCCGGCTATTCCTACGTGTTCCGCCGCAACGTGCTTGCCTCGGGCGTGATCCCGCAGATCTCCGTCATCATGGGCCCCTGCGCCGGCGGCGACGTCTATTCGCCCGCCATGACCGATTTCATCTTCATGGTGAAGAACACCAGCTACATGTTCGTCACCGGCCCTGACGTGGTGAAGACCGTCACCAACGAGGTCGTCACAGCCGAAGAGCTCGGCGGTGCCTCGGTGCACGCCACGCGCTCCTCGATCGCCGACGGCGCCTTCGAGAACGACGTCGAGACGCTCTTGCAGATGCGTCGCCTGATCGACTTCCTGCCGTCCAACAACACCGACGGCGTGCCGGAATGGCCGAGCTTCGACGACATCGGCCGGGTCGACATGTCGCTCGACACGCTGATCCCGGACAATCCAAACAAGCCCTACGACATGAAGGAGCTGATCCTCAAGGTCGTGGACGAGGGCGACTTCTTCGAGATCGCCGACATGTTTGCCAAGAACATCGTCACCGGCTTCGGCCGCGTCGCCGGCCGTACCGTCGGCTTCGTCGCCAACCAGCCGATGGTGCTGGCCGGCGTGCTCGACAGCGATGCGTCACGCAAAGCCGCGCGCTTCGTCCGCTTTTGCGATGCCTTCAACATCCCGATCGTCACCTTCGTCGACGTGCCCGGATTCCTGCCGGGCACCGCGCAGGAATATGGCGGCCTGATCAAGCACGGCGCCAAGCTGCTGTTCGCCTATTCGCAGTGCACCGTGCCGCTGGTCACCATCATCACCCGCAAGGCCTATGGCGGCGCCTTCGACGTCATGGCCTCCAAGGAAATCGGCGCCGACATGAACTACGCCTGGCCGACCGCCCAGATCGCGGTGATGGGCGCCAAGGGCGCGGTCGAGATCATCTTCCGCTCTGACATTGGCGACCCCGACAAGATCGCGGCGCGCACCAAGGAATACGAAGACCGCTTCCTGTCCCCCTTCATCGCCGCCGAGCGCGGCTACATCGACGACGTCATCATGCCCCACTCGACCCGCAAGCGGATCGCAAGGGCGTTGTCGATGCTGAAGGACAAGAAGGTGGAAACGCCGGCGAAGAAGCACGACAATTTGCCGTTGTGAGGGGATCTCATGGGCTCCGGAAGTCCCCCGCTGCTAGGTGGAGAATCCAATCCAAATGATTGGCATTTCCGTCGCATTGGGGAGGACGGGCCTCTTCCGAATCCTGCCGGGCACACGTTTCCCTTAATTACTCACGACGAGGATAATCGTTGGAGCGTAATCGGAACAGGTTTCTACATTACGGACAACGGTCTTTTTGTTACAGCACGCCACGTAGTTGACCAAGTACGCTTGGCAGGCAAGCAAATTGCGCCTTTGTTGATTGTACATCCTCGGTCCGAAACTGGATTGTTCGGACCCACGGAATGGCTGCTAAGACCGATCATGCAGTGCTGGATCGGTGATCCATCGGACATTGCATTGGGAGTGGCAGCAACGGCAACTCATGCGGCTACCAGCGAAGTTTTGTCGCATTGGACATGGACGTTATCTTGGACAGTCCCGCCAGTTGGAGCGCCGGTGGCGACATATGCGTTTCCGGGAAAAGGTCGCTCCGGCGATGATGGATGCAGTTTTATTTTTCGTGCCGATTCTTATGCAGGGAAACTACGGGGCGCGGCAGAATTTAGAGATGCCGTCATGATGCCGTTCCCATATATCGAGGCGGATTTGCAATTGCATGGAGCTACGAGCGGAGGACCCTTGATCGCCGATGGAAAGGTCGTTGGCGTGAATTGCATCGGTTACGAAGGGGGCAATGAGGTCTTACCAGTCGCATTTGCATCGCAGATTCGTTGCTTGCATGATGCCTTTCTGGAGGACGTAATCCCGCTCGGAGAAGAGTTGGCACGTCGCGTGACATTCGACGAGTTGGTACAAACGGGCTCTATCGCGATCGATAGCTACTATCCAAGAGACCGGCAAAAGCAGCTTTCAGGCTCCGTAGTGCGGTTAGATATGCCGCCCTCAGCGCCACCTCCTGTGATTGGTTTTGAGATTTACGCCTAGCCATGACGAGTGGGCGGATCAGCGAAGTGCAGTCCGCCAAAAATTTGGTGGCAGAGAACGCTGCCGCGTATTTCCTTTTCGCGACCCAGCATGTCATCCGTGGGCCTAAATGACCGAAGACGATCCGACCGACGAGATTTCACAGATCGAAGATCGGATCGAGGCACTCGCCGAGATCGCCGAGCGCTGCCGCAAATACATTCTGGCGTCCAAGATCGCCGTCGGCAGCGGAGGCGCGCTGCTGCTGGTCACGATCCTCGGCCTGTTCGGGATGGGTCAGACCGCAGCGCTCGGATCGATCGCGCTGGTGCTCGGCGGGATCGTGTCGCTCGGCTCGAACGTCAGTACGTTGCGGCAGACCGAAGACGCCATCGGCGCTGCTGAAGCGCTTCGCGCGCAGCTGATCAGCAGGATCGATCTGCGCGTGGTGGCCGATACACCGATGAAGCTGGTGTGACGCGGCGCTCGGCGGGTGCCGAGGCGTCTTACGCCGCAGCCCTGCGGGTCAGGACCTGCAGCTCACCGCGGCATTCGGCCGCGAAAGACTGAAGTCGCTGTGCCGTGTGCTGGTCGAGGATCGCTTTTGCCAGCCGCTCGGCGCGGGCAAGCTGCTCTTTGAGATATTCGATGCGGGCCATGTGTCACCTTCCGCCGGGATAATTTGAAGCAAATTGCTTGGTTCCGATGGCGGTGAAGCTAGGGCTAACACCGCGCTAATGATGTGCGGTTCGTCACACTCCGCGCGCCACATCCGCCGCGGCGAAATGCGCCATCTGGTCGGCATGAGCCTTTGCGAAGGCCGGGCGGGCCGTGGCGCGCGCGACGTAGGCGAGGCATGCGGGATGATCCGCCAGCCCGCCGAAACCATCGACGACACGCAGCACGTCCGACATGAGGATGTCTGCGACCGAGAAAGTTCCCGCCAGCCATTCGCGCCCCGCAAGCACCGGCTCGAGATGCTTGAGGCGAAGCTTGAGGAAATCGTCGACGAATTTCCACGCCGCCGTGTCGGTCGGATGTCCCATGAACTTCGACATCCCCCAGGGCAGGCTGGCCATCTCCACCGAATTGAGTGCGGCGAACACCCACTCCGTCGCCTCGCTACGGCCGCGCGGATCTGACGGCATCAGCCTGGCGCTGAGTTTGCCCAGATGCAGCAGGATCGCGCCGGTCTCGAAGATCGAGAGATCGCCGTCGGTCAGCCACGGCACCTGGCCGAACGGCTGGTGGGCGAGATGTTCGGGGCCCTTGTTGCCCGACACTCTGGCGACGCGATAGGGCAGAGCGGCTTCTTCCAGCGCCCAGCGCACGCGAAGGTCGCGCACGAAGCCGCGCGGGGCAGGGGGAACCCAATCGAAGGTTGTCAGCGTGAGGTCGGCCATGCGGTGTCTCCAACGGTTCAAACGCGTGCTGTTCGAAGCAAGGACGCGCAAGGCGCGCGCGTTCCGACAACGCCGCCAACTCTTTTTGTGGCCGGTCCGGGGACGGTCTATGCTGGCGCCAACATCAGGAGGAAACACATGCCCGCCGCCTACTTCGTTGTCCGCGCCACCGTCACCGATCCGGCAAAGCGCGCCGCCTTCGACAAATGGTACGAGACGGAACACGTGCCCGACGCGGTGAAGGCGTTCGGCGTAGCCAAGGCCTGGCGGTTCTGGAGCCTCGACGATCCCTCGCTGCACCAGGCCATGTATCAGTTCGACGACGAGGCTGCGTTGGCTGCGATGCTGAAGGGCGATGCGTTGAACAGGCTCGTCGCCGATTTCATCCGCGACTGGCCCGATGTGAAACGCACGCGGGAGACGCTGGTGCTGGCGCAGGCGTTTGGAACGTAGGGCTACGATTCTTCCTGTCGGCTTTGCAATGAACCTGAACGCGGGATTCAGCGGCAGTTCATGTCACCACCACGACAATTCGCTCTGCATCACTTGAGAGAAAGCCGAGAGGGACAAGTCATGGAACGCCGCAATTTTCTGAAACTCGCATTCGGTGTCGCGGCGGGAGCCGCCGCGCTCACGTCCGCCGCACAGGCCGCGCCGCTGGCGCCACAGCCGCTCGGAGATCCCCGCATGCCGCAAGGCAATCCGGACGCCCATCCGGCCGTCACCACCAGCGATGAGGCCGCAGAGCTTAAGCCCGAGCAGGTGCATTGGCGCGGCCATCACCACCACTGGCGTCACCGTCACTGGGGCTGGCGCCGTCGCCGTTGGCATCGCCGCCACTGGTAAGCTCCACACAAGCCAGGCTCTGAGCGGGGATCGCAATTGCGGTCCCCGTTATGATTCGGAATTGTTACGACCCCACGCGATGTCGCGGTGCTCAAAAGAAATGGCCGCGCAGGCTGATGCCGCGCGGCCATTCTGCAATGCAAGAAGGTCAGATCAGAACGGACGGCAGCGGCCGGCATACCAGCGGAAGCCATAGGGGCACACGCGCGGACGCACCACGACGACCGGGGCGGGGCGGGGCGCGACGACGACGACCGGCGCACGCCGGGCCATCGGCTGACAGCCGCCATATGGGCCGCGATACCAGCCGGGGCCGCATCCGCCGGCGGCGCTGGCCGCCTCGCTGAAACCGACGACCGCGCTGGCGAGCATCACGGCGGCGAACATATACTTCATCTGATCTTCCTTCTCGTCCTTGGGGGCAGATTCTCGAGGAGCGGCGCTTGCGGCGCACAATGAATCAAAAGACACGATTCGACATGTTAAATTTGCAGCATGCCGTCACGTCGGGATCCAAACCTGCCAATCATGACCTGAATGCGGCATGAACATTCCCCGCACGCTGCTTCAGGCGACATGCAAACGGCGCTAGCGGCCGAGAAAACCAAGCACCAGCTCTTTGTACTTCTCCGGCGCCTCCAGGAAGACGAGGTGGCCGGTGTCCGGGATCACCTCGGCCCGCGCATTCGGCATCTTCGCGGCCAGCGCCTTCGCCAACTCGGCATTCTGTCCCATCTTGGCGCGCAGCGCCTCAGGTGCGAGTGGCCGTCCCGGCGCGTTGTGGTCGTCGGCGCCCATGATGAACAGCGTCGGCTCGGAAACAAGCGCGACCTCGTGCGCCACCGGCTCGCGATAGATCATCTGGCCGGAGGAGACGAAGGCGCGCAGCCAGCGCGGATAGTCTGGGCTGCCCTTGATGTTGAAGCGGGCATCGATGAACGGCGTGATCGCCTCCGGCGGCAGCTTGATCGCGTAATTGGTCTGGAGCTGCTTGCGGTAGCCGTCGGCGGTGAGCTTGTCCTCGCTCTCGATGATCTTGTCGGTCGGGGTCGGCGGCACATAGAGGCGGTAATCTTCCAGCCCAATCGGGGCCGTCAGAACAAGATGAGAGACGCGGTCCGGATAGGCGCGGGCGATGCGTACGCCGAGCATGCCGCCGAGCGAATGCGCCACGACTTCCGCTTTGTCGATCTTGAGGTGATCGAGCAGCGCGATGGTGTTACGCGCCAGCGTGTCGAAGTGCAATTCGCCGGACGGTTTGGAGGATTTGCCGAAGCCGATCTGGTCGGGCACCACGACGCGGAAGCCGGCCTCGCTCAGCATCTTGATGACGGGTGCCCAGTAGCTCGACGGAAAATTGCGCCCGTGCAGCAGCACCACGGTGCGGCCGTTCGGCTGCGTGGGCGCGACATCCATATAGGCCATGCTGAGCTGCTCGCCGTCGTTGACGACAGGCAGCAGGTGCACGGGATAGGGATAGGCAAAGCCTTCGAGCGCGATGCCGTAGGGTTCGCGCTGTGGGCCGTCGGCAGCGCTGGATGCGAAAGGAACGGCGAGAAGGGTGGCGGCGAGCGCGGCCGTAAGGATGCGGGTCATGGGGAGGCTCTGGGTAGAGTTGGAGTGAGGAGATCCAATCTCCGTCATGCCCGGGCTTGTCCCGGGCATCCACGTGGATCAACGCGCACTGCACTAAAGACGTGGATGGCCGGGTCAAGCCCGGCCATGACGAGGAGCTCCGATCACACGCAAACGTGCGATCTCACGCATCTCGCGTGACTAGTCCTTCTCATTTCCGAACAGCGCCGCAAACTGCTTCTCGCCGGTGCGGGTGAAATTCACGACGCGGCTGCCCGGGGTGCTGTCGCGCGCGGCCCATTTCAATTCGGCGAAGCGCTGCATCATGGCGGCGCCGAGCGTCCCGGCGAGATGGTGACGACGTTCGCTCCAGTCGAGGCACGCTTTGCACACCGGGCGGCGCGGATGGGCCAGCATGTCGGGCGATATCTGCAGATGTTTGGCCAGGAAGCGCTCGCCTTCGGGCGTCAGCTCGATCTCCTGCTTCTTCTGCCTGATCAGGTTTCGCGTGCGCAAGGAGTCGAGCATCTGCACGCCGAGATCACCGGCCAGGTGATCGTAGCAGATCCGCGCGCGGCGCAACGCCGGATCCTTCGGCCCGGTGCGCACGCGCATGTGGCCCGTGCGCGCCGCAAGCCCCGCAAGTCCCTCGAGCACGCCGGCGACATCGTCGTCGGTGAGGCGGTAGTAGCGGTGCCGGCCCTGCTTCTCCGGTTCGATCAGTCCGCCGGCCTCGAGTTTTGAAAGGTGCGAGCTCGCGGTCTGCGGCGTGATGCCGGCCTCCTGCGCCAGCTCGCTTGCGGTGAGCGCGCGGCCGTTCATCAGCGCCGTGAGCATGTTGGCGCGGGCGGGATCGCCAACCAGCGCGGCGACCATGGCGATGTCAGGACCTGATTTCATGCTTCGATGGTAGCCGAAGCATTGTAGTCGGGCAAGGGCGTAGCGTGCTGCCACAAACTCGTCATTGCGAGCGAAGCGAAGCAATCCAGCCTGCTTCAGCGGCGACGGTGTCGCTTTGTCCGTTGCAACGACCAATCAGGAGCCCGCATGTCCGTCACCGTCTTCATCCGCTACCAGCTCGACCCCTTCAAGCGCGCGCAGTTCGAGGAATATTCCAGGCGCTGGCTCACCATCATTCCGAAATGCGGCGGCGGCCTGATCGGCTATTTCATGCCGCATGAGGGCACCAACAACATCGCCTTCGGACTGATCAGCTTCGAGAGTCTGGCCGCCTACGAATCCTATCGCGCGCGGCTGCGGCAGGATACCGAGGGCATGGCCAATTTCCATTTCGCCGAGGAGCACAAATTCATCCTCGCGGAAGAGCGCACCTTCCTGCGCAAGGTGGTACTGTAGGCCACCAACGCAGGGAGATGCCCATGATCGCCGTGATTTTCGAAGTCTGGCCCAAGCCGGAACATCGCCAGGACTATTTCGATCTCGCTGCTGATCTGAAGCCGATCCTGCAGACCATCGACGGCTTCATCTCGGTCGAACGTTTCGAGAGCCTCACCGACAAGGGCAAGATCCTGTCGGTGTCGTTCTGGCGGGACGAGGCGGCGGTGCAAGCCTGGCGCAACACGATGGAGCACCGGCGCACCCAGGCCAAGGGCAGGGCGCAGATCTTTGCCGATTATCATCTGCGCATCGCCAGCGTCGTCAGGGACTACAGCATGACCGATCGCGAGCAGGCGCCAAAGGACAGCCGCGCGGTGCACGACGCGCACTAGCGCTTGCATTCACGCGGGCTTATGTCTGCGCGGCGATCAATCAGGGAGAGAAACATGCACGTGACAACCGCTGACAAGCGCGCGGCGTTCAAGAAGATGCACGAGAGCGGCTGCTTCATCCTGCCCAATCCGGTCGATGTCGGCGGCGCCAAGGCGTTGCAGCATCTCGGCTTCAAGGCGCTGGCCTCATCCAGCGCGGGCTTTGCCTGGACCATCGGCAAGGCCGACAACCATGTCACCGTCGAGGATGTCTGTCAGCATCTGGCAGCATTGTGCTCGGCCGTCGACATCCCCGTGAATGCGGATTTCGAGGGCGGCTTCGCGGTCGAGCCGGACAAGGTCGCTGATCATGTCGAGCGCTGCGTGCGCACCGGCGTTGCGGGCCTCTCGATCGAGGATTCCACCGGCGACAAGGACAAGCCGATCTACGAGCGCGCGCTCGCGGTCGAGCGCATCGCGGCTTCGCGCAAGGCGATCGGCGACAGCAACACGATGCTGGTCGGGCGCTGCGAGGCTTATCTGTGGGGCGTCACTGACCTCAAGCTCGTCATCGACCGGCTCACGGCCTATGCCGATGCCGGCGCCGATTGTCTTTACGCACCGGGCCTGAGGACCCGCGAGGACATCGCTGCGGTGGTGAAGGCTGTCGCACCGAAGCCGTTCAACCTGCTGATCGGCGCATCCGGCCTGTCGTTGCGGGAGGCCGAAGATCTCGGTGTGCGCCGCATCAGCGTCGGCGGCTCGCTCGCCCGTGCCGCCTGGGGCGGCTTCATGCGCGCCGCCAAGGAGATGGCGGAAAAGGGGACGTTCACCGAGCTTGCCGGAGGCTATCCCGGCGGCGAGCTCAACAAGATGTTCAGCTAGAGCATGATCCGGAAAAGTGTGAAGCGGTTTTCCGGAAAGATCATGCTCCAACGATAAACGAAAAGCGGCGGGACCTTTCGGGTCCCGCCGCTCTCAAGTGTCATTGCGAATTGTTACTTTGCGGCGTCAGACGGAGCGGCCGGTTCCGGTGCTGCCGGCTTGCTCGGTGCGGCGCCCGTGGTCATGCCGGGTTCGGTATTGCTGCGCGGCGTCACGTCACGCATGCCGGGAGGTGCGGCCGGATTGGCGGACGGCGCCTGCTGGGCCGTCTGCGTCATCGGCGCGTTGCTCGTCTGGTTGCCGGTGCTGGAGTTGTTCAAGCCATAGAACACGGCGCCCAGTACCAGGGCGACCGCCACCGCGAACATAGCGACCTTGCCGCTGGAGGCGGGGCCTTCGCCCAGCTCGGGATCGACCTGAAGTTCGGCATCCCGGCGCGCCGCGCGAACATACTCATCGTCGGCGAGGTTGGGGCGATACGGATCGTTGGGAAAACGCTCGTCAGCCATCGTTGGATCTCCTCGTTTATTGCGCGGTGACAACCCTTGGATGCGAGATTCTGTTCCGCCCTCCTTATGCTTTCGTCGCATGTTGCCCCCTCGCAGGGAATCGGGAACCTGTTAGGTTCCACCGGTCACGAAGGGAACAAGGCGATGTGGAGCCTGCCGCCGAGCGATAGCGTGCTGCATTTCCTGTCCCTGGTCGCCGTCGCCGCGCAAGGCATGACCGCTGCGCTTGCGGCGGGCAGGCGCAGCATGGACTGGTTGGGGGTCTGCTTCCTCGGCTGCATCACTGCGCTCGGCGGCGGCACGCTGCGCGATCTGTTCCTCGGGCACTACCCGCTGGCCTGGGTGCAGAGCCCGATCTATCTGGCGCTCGCCGGCGGCGCGGCCTTTCTCACCATTCTGACCGCGCGCCTCGTGCACCGGCTCAAGCTTGCCTTCATCGTGCTCGATGCGATCGGCCTCGTCGTCTTCACCATGACCGGCTGCGATATCGCCTGGCAGATGGATGCGACGCTGCCGATCGTCATCGTCTCCGGCATGGTGACGGGCTGCGCCGGCGGCGTGCTGCGCGACGTGCTCTGCAACGACGTGCCGCTGCTGTTTCGCTCGGAGCTCTACGCCACCGTTTCGGCGGCCACCGGCCTGTTCTATGCCACCGCCTTCGGTTTCAATCTCAACGCCGAGCTCTGGACCATCCTGACGTTCGTGCTCGGTATCAGCTTCCGCCTGCTGGCGGTACGCTACAAATGGGAGATGCCGAAATTCGTGTTCACGGGGGATGAGGAATAGCGCTTGCTTCGCTCCGCCCTATCCACATCGTCATTGCGAGCGCAGCGAAGCAATCCAGAATCTTTCCGCGGAGGGACTTTGGATTGCTTCGCTGCGCTCGCAATGACGGAGAGGCGTCAATCCTGCTTCCGCGCCTTCGCCACCTGCGCCGGCGTCACCATCAGGCCCGCATTGCCCCAGGAATTGCGGATGTAATTGGTCACCGCCGCGATGTCTTCGTCGGACAATTGTTTGGCATAGCCCGGCATCTCGCCGGTGTTGGGCGCGCGCGGCGTCGTCACGGTGTGGGCGCCGTCGAGAATGATGCGCAGGGTGGAGGATGGATTGATCGATTGCAGCAGTGCATTGCCCGGCAGCGGCGGATAGATCCGTGGCGCGCCCGTGCCGTCGGCCTCATGACAGGCGATGCAGAGTTTTGCGTAGACGGCCTGGCCGGCCTTCATCTCGGCCTCGCCGGGCGGCGTCACGATCGTCTCGCGCCGCACCGGCGGCAGGCTCTTCAAATAGAGTGCGATCGCGCGCACATCGGCATCGCTCATCTTCGACGTGGAGTTGACGACCACTTCCGCCATCGGCCCGCCGGCATGGCTCCTGGCGTTGCGCCCGCTCTGCAGATACTCGACGATGTCCTGCGCGCTCCACGATTTCAGCCCGGTGCGCGCGGCACCATCGAGCCTTGGCGCATACCAGCCGCCGATTTCGCTGCCGGCGAGCGCCTGCGCGGTCTTGTCCGCGCCAAAATAGTTCTTCGGCGTGTGGCATGCGCCGCAATGGCCGAGCCCGGTGACGAGATAGCCGCCCCTGTTCCACGCCGCGCTCTGGCTCTGATCCGGCTCGAACAGGCCGGGCGTGAAGAACATGGCGTTCCAGACCCGCATCAAGCGGCGATAGCCGAACGGCCAGCGCAGCTCCGGCGGTTTGTTCCGACTCACGACGGGCGGCAGCGTGCCGAGATAGGCCCGGATCGCCAGCGTGTCGTCCTTGGTCATCTTCGTGAAGTAGGGGTAGGGGAACGCCGGGTAATAGTTCGAACCGTCCGGCGCGGTGCCGGTGCGCAACGCGCGCGTGAAATCGGCATCCAGCCAGGCGCCGATCCCGGTCTCGCGATCCGGCGTCAGATTCGGCGCATAGATCGCGCCAAAGGGCGTGTCGATGCGCTTTCCGCCCGCGAACGGTCTTGCGGGATCGGCGGTGTGGCAGCCCGCGCAGTCGCCGGCCTCGACCAGCGACTTGCCATAGGCGATCAGCTCCGGCGATGGCTCGGCGGCGAGGGCCATGCTCGCAGCCGCACTGCACAAGAGCAAAACAGCCAGAATCGTCCGCATCCCGAGGTCTCCCGCGACCAATCGCCCACGTCCCACATTATACGTGCGTCACGTCGTTTCGCGACGGCGGGGGTATCGTGACACAAATTGAAAATCGCCGATGCCTTGCAGCCACGAAGTTGCGATTTTTACCCGGCGCTTCCTTTGGTCCAGATTTGTGATGCGGAGCGTTAAATATCCGACATAGAGTGGCGCGGATGGTCGGCGCGCCCTAGCTAAAAACAACGGGCAGGCAACGGCTTAAGCAGCCAAGCGCTCAAAAGGGCGGAAGAGGACGAGAATGGGCATCAACCAGGGTCCGATCAGTCTCGATCAGAAATACACCCAGGACACCGGCCATATCTTCACGACCGGCATTCAGGCGTTGGTCCGCCTGCCCATGGCCCAGATCCGCCGCGACCGTGCCGCGGGGCTCAACACCGCTGGCTTCATCTCGGGCTACCGTGGCTCGCCGCTCGGCGGCTACGACCAGCAGCTGTTCGCCGCCCGCAAGCATCTCGAACAGTACAACATCAAGTTCCAGCCCGGCGTGAACGAGGACCTCGCGGCCACCGCCGTCTGGGGCTCGCAACAGCTCAACCTCTCGCCCGGCGCCAAATATGACGGCGTGGTCGGCATCTGGTACGGCAAGGGCCCCGGCGTCGACCGCTGCGGCGACGTGTTCCGCCACGGCAATGCCGCAGGCTCCGCCAAGAACGGCGGCGTGCTGTGCCTCGCCGGCGACGACCACGGCGCCAAATCCTCCACCGTTCCGCATCAGTCCGACCACGCCTTCATGTCGGCGCTGATGCCGTATCTTTATCCCTCGAGCATTCACGAGATGATCGAGATGGGCCTGCTCGGCATTGCGATGTCGCGCTATTCGGGCTGCTGGGTCGGCATGAAGGTCATCACCGAGACGGTGGAGACCACCGCCGAGATCGACCTCACCGACGAGATGAAGCCGTTCATCATCCCCACCGATTTCGAGCTGCCGCCGGGCGGCCTCAATCTGCGCTGGCCCGACGACCGCTTCGAGCAGGACCGCCGCCTGCAGGACTACAAGGGCTTTGCCGCGATCGCCTTTGCGCGCGCCAACAAGGTCAACCGCATCACCATGGATTCGCCGAACGCCCGCTTCGGCATCATGGCCTCGGGCAAGAGCTACGAGGACGTCCGGCAGGCGCTGCGCGAGCTCGGCATCACCGAGGAGATCGCCGCCAAGATCGGCCTCAGGCTCTACAAGATCGGCATGCCCTGGCCGCTCGAGCCGGAAGGCGTGCGCCAGTTCGCGGTCGGGCTCGAAGAGATCTTCATCATCGAGGAACGCCGCGAGATCGTCGAGAACCAGGTCAAGCAGGAGCTGTTCAACTGGCGCGACGACGTCCGCCCGCGCATCGTCGGCAAGATGGACGAGCACGACAAGCGCTTCCTGACCTTCTCCGCCGAGCTCAGCGTCGCCTCGCTCGCGACCTCGCTGACCGAACGACTTCTTCGACTTAATCTCAATCCCGAAATCGCGGAGATGCTCCGCGCCAAGGCCGACTGGTTCAACGGCCGCCAGGCGACCCAGATGCAGGCGGTCGCTCCCGTCTCCCGCACCCCTTACTTCTGCTCCGGCTGTCCCCACAACACCTCGACCAAGGTCCCCGAAGGCAGCCGCGCGCTGGCCGGCATCGGCTGCCACTTCATGGCGCTGTGGATGGACCGCTCGACCGAGACCTTCACCCATATGGGCGGCGAGGGCGTGCCGTGGGTCGGCATCGCGCCCTTCACCAACGAGAACCACATCTTCGCCAATCTCGGCGACGGCACTTACTTCCACTCCGGGCTGCTGGCGATCCGCCAGGCGGTCGCCTCCAAGACCAACATCACCTACAAGATCCTCTACAACGACGCCGTCGCCATGACCGGCGGCCAGCGCCATGACGGCGATCTTTCGCCGCAGCAGATTACCTTCCAGCTCCATGCCGAAGGCATCCGCGAGATCTACCTGGTCTCCGAAACGCCCGATGCCTATCCCGCCGACAGCATCGCGCCGGGCGTGAAGCTCTATCATCGCGACGAGCTGCAGAACGTCATGAAGATGTGCCGGGAGCACAAGGGCACATCGGCGATCGTTTTCGTGCAGACCTGCGCCGCCGAGAAGCGCCGCCGCCGCAAGCGCGGCCTGCTGGAGGATCCGGCGCGCCGCGTCATGATCAACCCGGCCGTCTGCGAAGGCTGCGGCGACTGCTCGGTGCAGTCGAACTGCATCTCGGTCGAGCCGCTGGAGACCGAGTTCGGCCGCAAGCGCGCCATCAACCAGTCGTCCTGCAACAAGGACTATTCCTGCGTGAAGGGTTTTTGCCCGTCCTTCGTCACCGTCGACGGCGGCAAGCCGCGCCATCGCGCGCCGGCCGATCTCAGTGACATCGGTGCGATTGCCGAGCCGGCC
>Ga0102590_1001454_pt1 | contig 35561 bp, 31 predicted proteins | sample AraplaMF_Col_mMF_FD_76859 | JGI IMG/M metagenome (GOLD analysis project Ga0102590, IMG submission 76859) | Arabidopsis root microbial communities from the University of North Carolina, USA - plate scrape MF_Col_mMF | ecosystem: Host-associated > Plants > Roots > Endosphere | place: USA... | reverse complement strand
GCGAAACCAGCCAGGCCGCGAACGGCGCCATCGTCATCGGCGCCACGCCCATGCCCGCGGACACCAGCGAGACCGCGAGGCCGCGATGGGTGTCGAACCAGCCGGTGACCGTCGCCATCATCGGCGCAAAGATCGCCGCGCAGGAGGCGCCGACCAGAAGGCCGAACACGATCTGGAACACGAGCAGCGAGGTCGCGTGGCTCGCGGCGAACAGGCTGAGCGCCAGCACGCTCGATCCCGTCAGCACCACGGGCAGCGGCCCGAACTTGTCCGTCAGCGTGCCCCACGCCATGCTGGTGAAAGCCATCGCCAGGAAGCCGATGGTCATCGCGCTGGAGATGCCGGTCACCGACCAGCCGGTGTCCTTGGCGATCGGCTGCAGGAACACCGGCAGCGAAAACATGCCGCCGATGGCGACGCAGCCAAGCAAGCCGCCAGCGGCGACGATCACCCAGCGATATCTGGAAGCAGGCATTTTTGTCTCCCGTCAGGTCTGTCTCACCTGCAAGACGAATGGGAACCGCGAAAGCAGACAGGCCTTCCGACCTTTTTTGGGGCAAGCATTCGCGCCCTCGCCACAAAAGCCGAAAACAACCCCATGCACAGTAGCCGCGCACAGCGGAATCAACGACTTCCGATCCGGGGGCAATCGCGATGCCGGGAGCTTGGATTCCAAGCCGCGATTTGACTCGTCGGGCAAAACACCGGCACAATGTCACCATCCCGCCAAACCCGTCGTCGCCACGGGTGCAGCCCACCCTGCGGCCGGCTAGCCCTCGAACAACGCATTGACATCGGCCTCCGTCAGGGCCGACGCAATCGCGCCGTCGCGATCAAACAGGCCGTCGGCGAGCGCGCGCTTTCTGGCTTTGAGTTCGTCCATCTTCTCTTCGATCGTCCCGGCGGCCACCAGCCTGTAAACGAAAACGGCCTTGTCCTGCCCGATGCGATAGGCGCGGTCGATCGCCTGTTCCTCGACTGCGGGATTCCACCAGGGATCGAAAATGATGACGGTGTCGGCGGCAGTCAGGTTGAGGCCGACTCCGCCTGCCTTGAGGCTGACCAGGAAAATCCCGGCGCCGCCGTCATGAAAGGCCTCGATGGCCTGCTTTCGATCCTTGGTCTGCCCGGTGAGAACGCTGTAGCGCAAGCCTCCGGCGTCCAACCGCTTTCGGATCAATTCGAGCATGGAGGTGAACTGCGAGAACACGATGATCCTGCGTCCCTCGCTCAGCAGCTCTTCCACCATCTCGATGAGACGATCGAGCTTCGCCGACGGGCGTTCGACGCCGTCGTCCAGCTTCAGCAATGCGGGATCGCAACAGGCCTGCCGCATTCGGAGCAGCGCCTCCAACACGACGATGTGGCTCTTGGCAAGACCGCGTTTTGCGATCGCCTCGCGAACCTTGCGCGACATCGCGAGCCGGATCGAATCGTAGAGGTCGCGTTGCGGTCCGTCCAGCGCGATGGCCTCCTTGACCTCGACCTTGGGCGGTAGTTCGGTCGCCACTTCCGTCTTGGTCCGGCGTAGCAGAAATGGTTTGACGCGCTGCGCCAGAGCCCTGGCTCGCGCCTGGTCGGCGCGCTTTTCGATCGGGTTGCGCCACTGGCGCGAAAAGGCGGTCTTGTCGCCGAGATAGCCCGGATTGACGAAACTCATGATCGACCAGAGTTCGCCGAGGTGATTTTCCATCGGCGTGCCCGTCAGACAGAACCGGTGCTGCGCCTTGGTGTCCCGCAGCCATCGCGTGGTGCTGGCATCGGGATTCTTGACCGTTTGCGCCTCGTCGAGCACGGCCATGTGCCACTCGCGCGCCAGCAGAATGTCGCGGTCCCTTGCGATTAGCGGATAGGTGGTCAGAACCAGGTCGTGCTCGGCGATGGCAGGAAACTTGTGCTTGCGATCTGGACCATGCAGCACGATCACCTTGAGGTCCGGCGCGAACTTCTGCGCTTCGGCGGACCAGTTCGTCATCAGGCTGGTCGGGGCGACGACGAGCGCGGGATTGGCGAGATGACCTCGCGCCTTCTCGAGCGCGATCAGGGCAAGAACCTGGACGGTCTTACCGAGCCCCATGTCGTCGGCAAGAATTCCGCCGAGCCCGCTTTCACGAAGCAGGTCGAGCCATGCAACGCCTTGCGCCTGATAGGGCCGAAGCGTGGCGCGAAAGGTCGACGGCAGTTCCGGCCCGGCCAACCCGCGCGCATGAAGCAGACCTGCAAGGTGGCGAAGATTGTCCGCTCCCCGAAAGGCGAAGCTCTCGGTCTCGACGCCGAGCAGCGGAATCACCTCCCCACGAGAGAGCCTGATCTCGCTCGACGCATCCTGGAACGCGCCGCTCGCATGCAGGCCATGCAGCGCCAGCACGAGCGGGAGGAAGCGATCGGCAGCCAACGCGACGTGCCGGCCATCGGCAAGCGGCAGAAGGAACCGCTCGCTCTTGTCCGCGAGGGCCGCCAGGGATTGGGGGTTGAAGCCGGGAGCCGAAACCAGCGCGGCCAGAAGCGGCGCGAGATCGCGACGCTCGCCTTCGATCTCGATGCCGAGCGAGAGCTCGAACCAATCGATGCCGCTGGCCTCCAGTACCGCATCGAAATCCCCCGACGAGTCCGCCAGCCGGAACGGAAAGTCGTCGTCGACCAGAATCTCGAAGCCGTCCGACCGCAATTTGCCGGCATGCAGCGCGAGAAAATCGAACCAGCCTTGCTGGTCGCTCAGCGTATAATCCGCGACATGACGGTGATCGAGCATCGGAAGCGCGGACTTGGCCACGACGAGGCCCGCCTCCGCGAGGCGCTTGCGCGCCCGCTTCTCCTTGCCCGGGCGGCGTGTGATCGCATAGACCAGCCCGCCTTGAACCAGCTCCAGCGGACTTCCGCGCTGGCCCGGATCGATGTCGAAGCCGCCATAGCGGAAGCCGAGGCTGGCGACCCCAACGGGACCAGGAGCTTCGTTCTTGGTGTGATAGTAAAAATAGCTCGCGCCGACATGTCCGCGCTTCAACCGCAGCACGGGACGCGGATCCTCGTCGACAGGTACCGGGGGCACCGGCGGCAACGGAAGGAGGCCGTGATGAAGCTCCGGCAATCGTTGGCTCAGGCGGCGCGACACCTCTTCAAGCTGTGCGCGGGGAATGGAGGGCGCGGACAGGAACTTGGAGGCGAGCCGCGGCGGCAAGTCGAGCTGGACAGGCCCGATCACACCGATGGCTTCGTCGACATAGACCGGAGGCTCGGCATTGAGCCCGACGCCCCCCTGCACGACGAGCTGCGGTGATGCACCGCGCGCCGCAACGGGACGCCATTCGATCCGTCCCTCGCGCGGCTCGCCCCAGCGCAGCGGCGGCCGCTCGTGGTCGCGCCAGAACGCCCGGCCGGTCTCGACAATGCGGCGCAACACTTGTTCCGTATGCGGTCCCTGATCGGAATAGCCGCGAACGCGGGCCTTCACCGCGGTCATGATGTCGATATCGACATCGCGAAAATATTTCGGTGCCCGCTCCGGCTTGAACTCGTAGGGACTTGGACTGGTGAAATTGCCGGTGTAGCTGCCATCCTTGCGAAGGCGAACCGATCGCAGCGACACCACCAGACAAGGCATCGGGTTGTCCGACGGCTGCAGGCAGTACAATAGCTTCTGACTTTCGTCCCCAACAGCGTCCCTGATCGCGACCGCGCGGCCGACATCGTCGATCCAGGCGTTGACCTCGAAACCCAGAACCGGCGGAGCCAAGGGCGTTTGCGCCTTGATGGAGGTTGCCGCCGGCCGCCCCGGCGATTCCTTGTCGTTCAACGCTTCGAGCAGGGTCGCCGCGACATGCTTGCAGTTTACGGCCATCGGACACGTGCAATCGCCATCAAGGTCCGCGAGATTGCCGTGGTCAAATTTCAACTGGATGTCGACGCGGTATTGCTGGGACTCGCTGCCTCGCACCCTGGAACCAATGCTGGTCAAGTCCTCGCTGACATCCAGCGCCGAGACGCGCCCCTGGGCCTGGTAGACGTGCGCCTTCTCCATCGCCGATCGGCTGAAGTAGCTATAGATGTCCTTGCGCTTGAGAACGTCCGAAAGCACTTGCCATTCCACGAGATATTCGACGCTTAGCTTCCGGCTCGCAGCATAGCTGCTTCAACGCGAGCCTTGTAGCAGCAAATCCGCTTCGCGCTGTGGAAAGGCGTTCGGGTGCGAGTGTTCCGACGCGCCTCGCCGACGCGTCAAAATGTGCGGGTTCGCAGGCGAAAAAGGATGGATGCACCAACCTTCCGTGAGTGCTAGGAGGCTCGAATGACCATCCGCCCTATCGTCCGCTACCCCGACCGCCGGCTCGCCATGCCGGCCCGCCCCGTCACCGGCTTCGATGACAGCTTGCGCGAGCTTGCGGCCGATTTGCTGGAGACCATGCACGCCGCGCCGGGGATCGGCATCACGGCGCCGCATATCGGCGTACCCCTGCGGCTCGTCGTGCTCGAGCTTGATCCCAAGGTGGGGCCGCAGACCTACGTCAATCCCCACATCGAATGGGCCTCACCCGAGATGATCCTGCACAAGGAGGGCAGCGTCTCGATGCCCGGCGTCACCGACGAGGTGCAGCGCCATGCCCGGGTCCGGATCAGCTATCAGGATCTCGACGGCACCACGCAGAGCGAGGACTCCGACGGCTTGCGCGCGGTCTGCCATCAGCACGAGATCGACCAGCTCGACGGGATGTTCTGGATCCAGCGGCTGTCGCGGCTGAAGCGGGAGAGGCTGGTGAAGAAATTCGAGAAGATGGGGCGTGGTTGAATTGCTGTCCGGATCGCGCTTGTTTGAACTGTCTCCACAGTTCGATCTGGAGAAATGAGCCCGGGCTGATCCCACAGCTGCCGCAATGGCATCCGGGATCGAGAACCCTTGCCGCGGGTTCTGGATCCGCGGCGGTCAGGCTCTCTTGCCGCCAGCCATACCTTCGTGCGCGCCATGCCACGACACTACTTCAGCGGCAGGAAAAGCTCCGCGACCGTCTCATGCTCCGGCACGTCAGGGAAGAAGCTCAGCCGCTGGCAATAGATCGGGAAGTCGCGCGCTTCCTCGCCGCTGGCTGGAAGCCATTCGCGGTAAAGAAACAGCGCGGCGGGCTCGAGATTGTCGGTGTAGCCGACGACGCGCAGCACGGCGCAGCGGCCGCCGGGGATCTCGCCGGCCTTGACGTCGCCGTCGGATCCCGTGATCGGCTGGTCGGTGCCGACGCAGAGGTCCGTGCTGTAATCGGCAGGCGATGCGGGATTGCGCTCGGAGCGCCAGACATTGAAGGTCGGGCTTATGCCGGGGTGCAGGCCGCGCGCTTTGCGCCAGGCGATGAAGCGCTGAATGGTGGCCCCGAGCGTCGCCGGGCTTCCCCGATGTTCCATGATCGCCACCCGTGTGGTGGGCACCTCGCGGATCGTCACGTCGTCACTGTTAAAGGTTCTCATGAGCTTGCTCCTCGCGCTATCGAGAGGCCCGAAGGCCGCAAACCACGGCTCCCAATCCGGCGACTTCCGGAACGATGACGGCGATTGCCCGAACCGTTGCCGAAAGGCGCGGGCGAAAGCGTCCGGTGCGTCGTAACCGGCATCCATCGCGATCTCGGTGACATCGAGAGCATCCATATGGGCCAGCTGATACGAGGCGCGCTTCATGCGGGCGAGCTGGACATAGCGATGCACTGACAGGCCGAAGGTCGCCGTGAACTGCCGGTGGAAATGGAATTTCGAGAAGGCCGCAACGGCGCTCACCGCGTCCAGGTCCAGATCAGCGTCGAGGTGCCGGTCGATATGATCCAACACCCGCCGCATCCGGGCCTGATAGTTTTGCAGTGCCGCCGTCATCGTCCCTCCTCCGTGGCGGCTTGAGTTAGGCCGGAATGGCCGTGGCGTGCTCGACCGATCTTGCGGTTTGGGATAGCCGGCTGCGCTACGCGTAGGCCCGGGCAACGCGTCGATCGCCTCGCCAGAACTCTTCTGCAAATCGCGGATGCTGATGTGGATCACGGCACTTACAGGCGCCGATATGTAATGCTCCGCAAGAGCGCGGGCGTCTAGAAGAAACGAAACCCATGTCTCGCAGCCCTCCCCGCCGCCACAAGTTGCTTCATCATGAAGCGCCCTTTCGCTATGACCATCAGACTCCCCAGCGGAGCGCTGCAGTATGCACTGGGGCGTCCCACAATTCCTTTGACTGGCTGTCGAGCACGGAGACGGTGATCGAGGCGCCTGCCATGTCGAGCGACGTCACGTAAGAGCCGGTCAGGAAACGTGTCGCCGTGATGCCCGCCCCGTCCAGGATACGCTTGGCGCTGTTGGCCATCAGATAGAGTTCGATAAGTGGCGTTGCGCCGAATCCGTTGACCAGGAGCAGGACTTCGCTGCCCTTGCTCGGCGCAAGATCATCCAGGATCGCGCCAAGTATGTCGGCGGCGATAGCATCGGCAGAGGTCAGAGGCACCCGGCGGCGCCCTGGCTCGCCATGAATGCCGACGCCCATTTCCATTTCGTTGTCAGCCAGCGTGAAATTCGGCCGACCCGCCGCCGGAACCGTGCACGGCAGCAGTGCCACGCCCATCGAGCGGGTGCGGCTGTTGATGTCATCGCCGAGTGTCTTGAGCGCGCCGAGCGGCATGCCCTTTTCGGCCGCGGCACCGACCATCTTTTCCACGATCAGCGTACCCGCGACACCCCGACGTCCCGTCGTGTAGGTCGACTTCTCCACCGCGACGTCGTCGTTGGTCACGACGCTTGCGACCTCGCGCCCGGCCATCTCGGCGGCCATGGTGAAATTCATCACATCGCCCTCGTAATTCTTGACGATGAAGAGCACGCCGGCTCCGGTGTCGACAGCCTCCGCCGCCTCGATCATCTGATCGGGCGTCGGCGACGTGAAGACCTGCCCTGGGCAAGCGGCATCGAGCATGCCGAGACCGACGAAGCCCGCATGCAGCGGTTCATGGCCGGAGCCGCCGCCTGAGATGAGCGCGACTTTGCCCGGCTTCAGGGTCCGGCGGCGCACGAATTTGCGCTCGGCGCCAAGTAGCAGGATATCGGCATGCGCGGCCGCCAACCCGTCGAGACTCTCTTCGAGCACCGTGTCGGCGCTGTTGATCAGCTTTTTCATGGCGTCCTCCCGGTTATCTTTTTGCAGTTTCGAATTCGTCAGCCAATGCTCTCGGCGTAGCGCGCGAGCTGAGCCGCAAAGTCGACGATCAGCTGCTCGAGCGCGCGGTTCTTCTTGTCCTCGCCAAGATCAGGCACCGTCACCGTAACAACACGCGTGCGCGCCTCGCGATGGGCGCCTCGCAGCCGTCCCGGGTGCGCGCGACCATAGGCTTCGAGGAACGCCGCCCGTTCGGTACCGGAGAGATGGCAGACCTCGAAGATGATCGCGACATGCTTCGCCGGGATCGGCACCAGATACGCGGGATTGGTGATCTGGCTGACAAAGGAGCGGTTCTTGCCGAGCGCCGCGGCGAGCTTCAGCCGCGTCCCGGATGGCCGGTTGTCGAGAGCCCGCCGTAAGATGAGCTTGTAGTCCGCGACATTGCTGTCGCCTGGCCGGCTCGGGTCTTCGTCTTTATCATCGCTCATGCAGTCATCCCGGCGATGGCGGCCTTGAGCCGGGCCACCGCAATCGGCGAGACCGAGAGGGTCGTCAGCCCCGTCGCGAGCAACGCCTTCGTCAAGCGCGTGTCGGCCGCGGCGTCGCCGCAGAGCGAAACCTCGACGCCGCGCTTGCGTCCGGCCTCGACCGTCCGCGCGATCAGCGCCAGCACCGCCGGATGGCCGGCATCATTGAGATCGGCGACAGCACCGACGTCGCGCGCCGCAGCCATCGTGTATTGGGTCAGGTCATTCGACCCGATGGAATAGAACGCCGCGCCAAAATCCTCGGCGCAGAGTGCGGCCGAGGGGACCTCGACCATGATGCCGAGTGGCGGCCGGGCGCAGGCGATGCCCTCTGCCGTGAGCGCTGCAAACTCCGCGTCCAGCATGGACTTGGCGCGGTCCAGCTCGGAGGGCACCGCGATCATCGGCAGCATCACCTTCAGCGGCCCATGCACGGCCGCGCGGCACAGCGCTCGCAATTGCACGCGAAACACCTCCGGCCGCGCCAGCGACAGGCGGATCCCGCGCAAGCCCAGGAATGGATTTCGCTCGCCATCGACCGTCACGCCGGGGATCGGCTTGTCGCCGCCGGCATCGAGCGTGCGGATCGTCACCGGCCGTCCTGCGGCCCATTCGAGAATACGCCGGTAGACCGCATATTGCGCATCCTCGCCGGGTAAGCCTCTCGAACCCTCGAACAGAAACTCCGTCCGCACCAGGCCGACGCCATCGCAGATAGCGGGGTCGAGGCCTTCGACGTCTTCGGGCGCGGCAACATTGAGAAGAACGGAAATACGCCGGCCATTAGCCGTCAGGGCCGGTTTGAAGCGGCCGGCCTCGGCGGCGATCTGTGCGGCATTCGCGGCCGCCATGCGGTGCTCGAACAGGCGGCGCGTTTCGGGCTGGGGATCGAAGATCACGGTCCCGGCGTCGCCATCGACCAGGGCCAGTGACGGTGGCTGTCCGTTCCAGGGTAGTGGACCCAATCCAACCACCATGGGAGCGCCGCGCGATCGCGCGAGCATCGCCACATGCGACGAAGGCGATCCGCTTGCGAGCGCAATGGCACCGCCGCGGGTCCAGTCGACGGCGAGGAATGTCGATGGCGAAATATCATCACCCGTGACGACGGAATCGCCGGAGATTTTTGCGATCGCATCCGCGCCATTTAGCCCTGCGACCACGCGATCGCGGATATCGACGAGGTCCGCGGCCCGCGCCCGGAAATATTCCTCGTCCGCCGCGCGATAGCCCGCGATCTCGACGTCGAGCGCAGCGCGCCAGGCCTCGTCGGCAGCAGCACCGCCCGCAATGGCTTCGTAAGCCCCTTCCGAAAGAGCATCGTCACCGAGCATCGCAACCTGGAACTCCAGGATCTCCGCAGCCTCGCCATGGACCGTCGCGATCAGATCGGCGAGCTCCACTGCTGCTCCTTCGATCGCAGCCTTCAGCGCCGCGGCTTCCTGCGCGGGATCGCCCTTCGCCGCCCTGCTCGCCACAGCATGCGTCAGCACGGCGACCGGGCCGATGGCGAGGCCTGGCGAGGCGGGATGACCGGTGAGATGGATCTCGCCCACGATTCTACGCCTCGCCGAAACCGTCATGCACCAGCGCCAGCATGGCCGCGAGCGCCGCCTCGCCGTCGGGACCGGCGACGCGGAAATGCAACGTTGCGCCTTGCGGCGCCTTCACACGCATCACTTTCACGGGGCTCTTGGCGTCCGTCCAGGGGCCCTCGGCAGCAAGCGCAATTTCGATCTTTGCGGTAAATCCTTTCGCACATTGCGTGAGCTTCACCGATGGCCGCGCGTGCAGGCCCACCGGATTGACGAGGACCGCCGAGGCGGTCAGCGGCGCAAACGTGGGGGCCGCCCGGTTGACGTTGGCATCATGCATAGAATTCCTCCGCACTGCGCTTGACGGCGGCAAGCGATGAGCCGCCCGAAGATTCGGTCGCGGCGATCACAGCTCCCTCGACCACCGGTGCATTGCAAACCAGCACGCGCGCACGCCGATCTTCGGGGAGCATCTCGACGGCCATCTCCGAATTGGTCTCGGCACCGCCGAGATCGACCAGGATCGCTACGCCTGCCGGTGACCAGGCGGTTTCGATCGCTTCGAGAATCCCCGCAACGTTCGTACCCAGGCCGCCATCGACATCGCCGCCGGTCCAGGCCAGCGGCACCGCGTCTCCAACCATCTGGCGCACCATATCCGCCGCACCTTCCGCGATCTTCCGCGAATGCGATACGATGACAATTCCGACGTTGCTCATGTGTTGACCTCGAATGCCAGTGTCTCAACTGCGGCACCGATCAGAAGAGACACCGAGCGCGCGCCCGGATCCATGTGACCGATGGAACGCTCGCCCAGGAACGATGCCCGGCCGCGGATCGCCTGCATCGGCGTGGTGCGATCGGCGGCCTGCACAGCCTCCGCTGCGATCGCCCTTGCATCGCCGCCTGCCGCGAGAACGGCGTGCACCGGCACCAGAACATCCAGCAGCGTCTTCTGCCCCTCTTCGGAGCGACCCCGCGCCTTGACGGCCTCGATCGCCTTCTCCGTCGCCGCGACCAGATCAGCCCGGCTCGGCCGCTCCGGAAGCGCCTTGCCCAGTTCCATGAAGAACGTTCCGACCAGCGGCCCAGAAGCACCGCCGACCTTCATGACCAACGTCATTCCAATCGCCTTCAGCATTTCCGGGAGCGACTTGTCGGCAAGGTCTGGCAGTGCCGCGAGGACCGCCTCGAACCCGCGCTTCATGTTCAGCCCATGATCCCCATCGCCAATCGCCTGGTCGAGGCTCGTCAACTCGTCCGCGTGCGAGATCACTGACGCTGCCAGCGCTCGCACCAACCTTTCCCTGGCTATCCGATCAAGGCTCATGCCGCTACCCTCTCGCCCCTCGCATCGAAAAACAGCGGCTTGTTCAGCCGAAGCGACACCATGTCTCCGGCACCGAAGGCCGCCTCGGGATCCGCCAGTGTTACAACCGGCCGGCCGGCGAGGTCGAGATGGAGATGGCTCTGATCGCCGAGATGTTCGACCCGCTTGACAATTGCCGAGACGTCGCCGCCGTCGCGCGCAATCGTCAGATGCTCGGTCCGCGCGCCGATGGTCTCGGCGCCGTCAGGTACACCGGCGAACAGGGCCGCCGGCAGCAGATTGATCATCGGCTGGCCCAGCCGCGCCGCGACATGCGCGTTGATTGGATTCTCATAGATCTCGCGCGGCGATCCGATCTGCATCAGCCGCCCGCCTTCGATCACGCCGATGCGCGAGGCCATTGTCATCGCCTCGGTCTGATCGTGGGTGACGTAGAGAATCGTCGCGCCTAGCTCGACCTGGATGCGCTTGAGCTCGAGCCGCAACTCGCCGCGCAGCTTGGCATCCAGCGAGGACAGCGGCTCGTCCATCAGATAGATCGAAGGCGAACGGACCAGAGCCCGGCCAATCGCGACGCGTTGCATCTGCCCGCCCGACAGCTGCGTCGCCTTGTTGTCCAGCTTGGTCTCGATGTGAAGCAGACGCGCCACCTCCTGCACCTTCGCGCGGATGTCGGCTTCGGCCACGCGGCGGGTCGGCGCACGTAACGAGAATGCCATGTTCTCGAACACGGTGAGGTGCGGATATAGCGAATATTGCTGGAAAACAAAGGCAACGTCGCGATCGGCGGGCGCATCGCCGGTCACGTCGCGCCCGTCGATGCGGATCGAGCCGCGATCCGGCTGCTCCAGTCCGGCGATCAAGCGCAACGCCGTGGTCTTGCCGGCGCCGGTCGGCCCCAGCAGTGCGACGAACTCGCCGTCACCGACGGTCAACGACAGGTCGCTCAAGGCTTGCGTCTTGCCGAACGCCTTGGAGACGGAGATGATCTCGACTTCAGCCATGCGCAGCTCCTTCATGCAGCGCGGTGCGTATAGCCCGGCCAGATGCCTTGTCGAAGATCGACAGCGTATCGGGCCGGAAGTCGAGCCCCACAATCTCGCCGGTCCGGAAGGATCTGCTGCTGGGTGAGCGGGCTTTAAGCGCGCCGTAGTGCGTCGTCACCGTTACGATCTGCGTCGTCCCCAGATATTCCGTGCCATAGACTTCGCCGCGCACCATGCCGCGATCAGTGAAGCGCACGTGCTCGGGCCGCACCCCGAGCACGAGCTCGCTGTCGGTCATCGCCTCCCGCGCGGCAGGAATGGCGACATCGCGTTCGCCGAGCCGGATCGCCTCTGCGCCCGTCTGCAGGCCGCCACGGAACGGCAGGAAGTTCATCGGCGGCGAGCCGATGAAGTCGGCGACGAACAACGATGCCGGCCGGTCATAGATGTCGCGCGGACTCGCCACCTGCTCGACGACGCCATTGTTCATCACCGCGATCCTGTCCGCCATCGCCATGGCCTCGAGCTGGTCATGCGTGACGTAGACGGTCGTCGCGCCCAGGCGGTCGTGCAGAGCCCGCAGCTCGTGAATCATGGCCTCCCGCATCTCGGTGTCGAGCGCGCCGAGCGGCTCGTCCATCAGGAAACACTTCGGCTTGCGCACGATCGCGCGCCCCAGCGCGACACGCTGGCGGTCGCCGCCCGCCAGGCCGGCCACCGATCGGTCGAGCAGGTGAGAAATCCGCAGGATGCGCGCGGCTTCGACCACCCGCCGGTCACGCTCGGCCGCACCGATGCCCTCGCATTTCAGGGGGAAGCCGATGTTGCGCCGGACATTCATGTGCGGATAGAGCGCGAAAAGCTGGAACACGAAGGCGATATCGCGCGCCGACGCGCGGTTCATCGTCACGTCCTCCCCGTCGAGCCGGATGGTGCCCGACGTCGGCAGCTCCAGGCCGGCGATCATACGCAGCGTCGTGGTCTTGCCGCAGCCGGAAGGCCCCAGCAGGCAAAGGAACTGGCCGTCTTCCACCGTGAAACTGGCGGCCTTGACCGCATGAAACGCGCCGAAAGACTTGTCGAGCGCCTCGACCCTGATCTGTGCCATCGCGCGCTACTCCCGGACCTTGGACACGATGGTGAACATCACCGTGCCGAACAGGGTCGTCGCAAACGACCACGAATACAGCGTCAGCGAGAATGGCTGCATGAGCATGACCACGCCGGCGGCGATGATCATCGTTGCTGTGGCCTCAAGCGGGCCGCGGCGCAGGAGCCGGTCGGCAAGACCAGGATGCGCGATGGATGGGGTGGCGTCATTGCTCATTTGCGGACGGCTCCAAAGGTGATGCCACGCAGCAGGTGCTTGCGAAGCAGGACCGTGAACACCACGATCGGCACCAGGAACAGGGTCGTGCCGGCCGCTACCGCCGGCCAGTCCTGTCCGCCCTCCCCGATGATAATCGGAATGAAGGGCGGCGCCGTCTGGGCGTTGCCGGAGGTGAGAAGCACCGCGAAGGCGTATTCGTTCCAGGCGAAGATCAGGCAGAAGATCGCCGTCGCGGCGATTCCAGTCGTCGCCTGCGGCAGCACCACCTTCACGAAGGCCTGGAAGCGAGTATAGCCGTCGATCATCGCCGCTTCCTCGTACTCGCGCGGGATTTCGTCGATGAATCCCTTCAGCAGCCAGACCGCGAGCGAGACGTTGACCGAGGTGTAGAGCAGGATCATCCCGAGCCTTGTGTCCGACAGGCCGATCGTGCGGTACATCAGATAGATCGGAATCGCGACCGCGATCGGCGGCATCATCCTGGTCGATAGAATGAAGAACAGCAGGTCGTCCTTCAGCGGCACGCGGAAGCGCGAGAATCCGTAGGCCGACAGGGTGCCAAGCGCGACGGCGAGCACGGTCGAGCCGAACGCGATGATCAACGAATTGACGAAGCGCGGCACATAGTTCGAGGGACCTGCGACCACCATGTTGCGTTCGCGCGCGATGCTGTCGCAGAGACCTTGCGGCGGTCCCAGCGAGCGGATGAATTCCGGCGTCTGGCGCGAGCGCGTCGTGAACAGGTTGCAGAAGCCTTCGAGCGACGGCTTGAACATCACCTTGGGCGGATAGGAGATCGCATCGTCAGGCGACTTGAACGCGGTGAGCATGATCCAGACCAGCGGGATCATGGTGATGATGGCGTAGAGCACGACGAGCGAGCCGGCAAAGCGCCGCGTCGTGGCCGACGGCTCGACGACCGAATGGGCTGTGGTGGCTGATGTCATCGGCTTTTCACCTTGTTCAGCGCCTTCACATAGATATTGGCGAGACCGAAGACCGTCACGAACAGGATGATCGCGAAGGCCGAGGAATAGCCGGTGCGCCAGCTCTCGAACGCCGCGCGCTTGAGCGTGATCGAGGCAACTTCCGTGGTCGATCCCGGCCCGCCGCCGGTGAGCAGGTTGACCATGTCGAACATCTTGAAATTCTCGATGCCGCGAAACAGTACCGCCAACATGATGAACGGCAGCGCCATCGGCAGCGTGATCGACCAGAACTGCCGCCACTTCGATGCGCGATCGACCTCTGCCGCCTCGTAGATGTAATCAGGGATCGAACGCAGGCCGGCCAGACAAATCAGCATCACGTAAGGAGTCCACATCCAGGCATCGACGATGACGATGGCCCAGGGGCTCAGCGTGACGTCGCCCAGCATCTGGAAGGACGAGGCGGCGCGGCCCGTGAAGAAGGCGACCACGTAATTGAACAGGCCGATCTGCGGCTGGTACAGGAACGTCCAGAAATTGCCGACGACGGCGGGCGACAACATCATGGGCAGCAGGATGATCGTGGTCCACATGCCGTGGCCGCGGAACTTCTTGTCGATGAGATAGGCTAGGCCAAATCCGAGCACGGTCTCGATCACCACCGTCCAGATGACGAAATGCGCGGTCACCTGCATCGCCGCCCAGATGTCCGGATCAGTCAGGATCGACTGGTACCAGTCGGCGCCCAGCCAGATCATCGGGACGTTGGCCCGGTTGGCACGGTAGTTGGTGAACGACAGATAGATCGTCCAGAGCAACGGGAAGATGTTGATCGCCAGCAGCAGCACGATCGTCGGCGTGATGAAGAGCCAGGCGAGCGCCCTGTCCGACAGGCCCCGGATACGACGCGCGACGCCTGGCCGGACCATGACGGCTCGATAAGTGATGCGCGAAGAGGCACTCAATTCGTTCATTGCTCTGGCCGATCCTGGCACCTGGGACCGTCGCCTGGCGACAGATCCCGGTCATCTCGAAGGAAAGCCCGGAGCGCGAGCGCACGCGCTCCAGGCAGCTCACATCAGAACTTCTTGCCTTCTTCCTTGAAGATCGCCTTCCAGTCCTTCACCAGACCGTCCAGCGCTTCCTGGGCGGTGCCCTTGTCGGCCACCACATAGTCATGCACGCGCTTCTGCTCGGCTTGCAGCAGCTGGGCGTAGGACGGCTCGGCCCAGAAGTCGACGACCATTCCCATCGACTGCAGGAACTCCTTGGCGAAGGGCGCGCTACCAGGGAAGCTCGGGTCGTTCAGCACGGACTTGGCGCAGGAATAGCCGCCGAGCGCCCACCACTTCTTCTGGACGTCGCCGCCGGAGAACCACTTGATGTATTGCAGCGCTTCGGCCTGGTTCTTCGAGTAGGAGACCACCGATATGCCCTGCCCGCCCAGCTGCGTCGCCTGTGCGGCGGGACCTGCCGGATTGACGAAGAAGCCGATCTTGTCGCCGCCGACATTCGGGTCCTTGTAGAGGCCCGGGAAGAAGGCGAAGAAGTTCATCTGCAGCGCGACCTGGCCGGACTTGAAGGCATCAAGTCCCTCCGACATGTAGGAATTGGAGGCGCCGGGCGGCGTGCAGCACTTGTAGAGCTCCTTGTAGGCCTCGAGCCCCTTCACGGCGCTGGCCGAGTTCACGAACCCGTCCATCGCATAGGGCTTCTTCGGATCGTCGTATTTGAAGCCGTAGTCGTAGAGGTAGTTCGACACGCCCATGGTGATGCCTTCCGAGCCACGCTCGGTGTAGATCGAGGCACCATAGACCTTCTTGCCGTCGATCTCGCGGCCCTGGAAGAATTGCGCGATGTCCTTGAGCTCATCGAGCGTCTTCGGCACCGCGATATCGCGGCCGTACTTGGCCTTGAAGTCCTTTTGCACGTCCGGTCGCGCGAACCAGTCCTTGCGATAGGTCCAGCCCACCGCATCGCCCATTGCCGGCAGCGCCCAATAGTTCGGCGTGTTCTTCGGCCACTCGGAATAGCCGACCACCGTCGCCGGCATGTAGTCGTCCATGCTGATTCCTTCCTTCTTGAAGAAATCGTTGAGCTTGACGTACTGGCCGTTCTCCGCGGCACCTCCGATCCATTGTGAATCGCCGATGATGAGATCGCACAACGACCCGTGCGAATTGAGTTCGTTCAGGAAGCGATCGGCGTAATTGGTCCACGGCACGAATTCGAACTTCATACCGATACCCGATTTGGCGGTGAAGTCCTTCGACAATTCGACCAGCGCGTTGGCCGGGTCCCATGCGGCCCAGCACAGCGTGATGGTCTTGCCCTGTGCCTGCGCGGGAGTGATGCCCGCTCCGACACCGAGCGTGGCGCTGACGGCCCCACAAGCCACTACAAGCGTCTTCATTGTCCGTTTCATTGCACGTTCCCTCCGAGTGGACCGGCCATCGACATGGCGCGGCGTTCCTACCCGCCCGAATGCTTCGAGCAGAGCGACACAGTCCGTGACGAGCTGAATAACTAAACTAGCGTTTCCTCGCGCCACCCGGATTCTATAGGCCCGGCAGGCTCGATTTGTTTAGTAATGCACGATTTACTAAACATTGCAAGCGCAGTTTGGGTCAGAGGAACGTCAAGCCGCCGTTGGCTTAGGGCTGCGGCCAGCCGCCGGGTTGAAGCACCCGCAGACCATCGGCCGCGGCAGGCAGTTCCGCTTGTCTCATTGTGCCAAAGCTGTCTGCAATCAGCGCGGTTTTAGCAGCTCACGCGCCACGATCAGCTTCTGGACCTCGGTCGCGCCCTCGTAAATGCGGAGTGCGCGGATTTCGCGATAGAGGCTTTCGACGATCTCACCCTTGCGTACGCCGCGACCGCCGAACATCTGCACGGCGCGGTCGATGACGCGCTGTGCGGTCTCAGTTGCAGTCAGCTTCGCCATGGCAGCCTCACGCGTCGTCGGCAGTTTCTGGACATCGCGGCGCCAGGCAGCGCGGTAAGTCAGCAATGCAGCGGCGTCGACCTCAGTCGCCATGTCGCCAAGCGCGGCCTGGGTCAGCTGAAGATCGCTCAAGGTCGCCCCGAACATGTGCCGGCTCTTCGCATGCCACAACGCTTCGTCAAGTGCGCGCCGGGCAAAGCCAAGGGCGGCCGCGGCGACCGACGCACGAAAGATGTCCAGCGTCTGCATCGCGAGCTTGAACCCGCCACCGGGTGCGCCGAGGCGGCGGCTTGCCGGAATGCGGCAGCTCGTGAAACGCAGTGTCGCCAGCGGATGCGGAGCAACGACATCGATGCGCTCGGCAATGCTGAAGCCGGGATCATCGGGAAAGATGACGAAGGCCGAGATGCCACGCGCGCCGGGCGCCTCGCCGGTTCGCACAAACAGCGTATAGACGTCGGCAATGCCGCCGTTCGATATCCAGGTCTTCTCGCCGTCGATGACGTAGTCGTCGCCGTCGGCCCGTGCCGTACAAGACATCGCCGCCACGTCCGATCCTGCTTCCTTCTCGGACAACGCGAAGGCTGCGAGCCATTCGCCGGAGCGAACTTTCGGCAGCACCGCCTCGCGCAGCTCCGCGGATCCGCCGAGCGCGATCGCGCCGGAGCCGAGCCCCTGCATGGCGAAAGCGAAATCGGCAAGGCCGTCGGCATAGGCAAGCGATTCCCGCGACAGGCAGATCGAGCGGGAATCGATCGTCGCCGCATCGCCATCGGGCGCCGCGACCGCGCAATCGAGCAGCCCCGCCCCGCCCATCGCGCGCACCAGCTTGCGGCAGGTGCCGTCGACATCGTTGTGATCGGCCTCGTCGAGAGCGCCCGATTGCACGAAGCGGTCGAGCGCCGCGCCGATCGCTTGATGGCGCGGCTCGAAGAACGGCCAGTCGAGCCATTCGCGCCGGATGACCTTCGCAGTAGAGCTCATCTGATCCCTCCCTTCTCGCTGCGCGCGCCAGCCCTAATTCGTCACAGCACGTCGAACTTGACACCCTGTGCCAGCGGGAGGGTGCGACCGTAATTGATGGTGTTGGTCACGCGCCGCATGTAGGCCTTCCAGGCATCGGAGCCGGACTCGCGTCCGCCGCCGGTCTCCTTCTCGCCGCCGAATGCGCCCCCAATCTCCGCGCCGGATGGGCCAATGTTGACGTTGGCAATGCCGCAGTCGGAGCCACGGGCCGACAGAAAAGTTTCCGCCTCGCGAAGGTCGTTGGTGAAGATCGAGGACGACAGTCCCTGCGGGACGGCATTGTGCAGCTCGAGCACGGAATCGAAATCGCGATATTTCATCACGTAAAGGATCGGCGCGAAGGTCTCGTGCTCGACGGGTCCTGTCTGCGCCGGCATCTCGATCAAAGCAGGTCTGACGTAGTGAGCATTGGAGGCGCCTTCGACGACGATCCGTTCGCCGCCATGGACTTTTCCACCAGCCGCCCTAGCGGCTTCGAGTGCATTCTGCATCGCGCCATAGGCCCCGGCATCGATCAACGGACCCACCAGCGTGCCGTTCTCCAGCGGCGAACCGATGGTCACGGATGCATAGGCCTGCTTGAGCCGTGGCATGAAGCTGTCATACACGCTTTCGTGGACAAAGAGACGGCGCAGCGTGGTGCAGCGCTGCCCGGCCGTTCCCATCGCGGCAAAGGCAACGCCCCGCAGCGTCAAGTCGAGGTCAGCCGTTGGCGCGACGATCGCGGCGTTGTTGCCACCGAGCTCGAGCAGTGCGCGCGCGAAGCGCTTGGCGAGTCTCGGACCGACCGCGCGGCCCATCGCCGTCGAGCCGGTGGCCGAGACCAGCGGGACCTTGGGATGATCGACGAGCGCCTCCCCGACCTCGCGGCCGCCGAGCAGCACCGCTGCAAGCCCCTGCGGCGCGCCGCCACCGGCCTCATTGAAGCGCTCGAGCGCGCGCTCGAACAGAGCGTGCGTTGCAAGCGCGGTCAGCGGCGTTTTCTCCGACGGCTTCCAGACGAGACTGTTGCCGCACACGAGCGCCAGGGCTGCGTTCCAAGCCCATACGGCGACCGGAAAATTGAACGCCGAGATGATGCCGGTGACCCCGAGCGGATGCCAGCTTTCCATCATGCGATGCTCGCCACGCTCGGTCGCGATCGTCAGGCCGTAGAGCTGGCGAGACAGACCGACTGCGAAATCGCAAATGTCGATCATTTCCTGAACCTCACCCAGCCCCTCGGAGACGATCTTGCCAACCTCGATCGACACCAGTCGGCCCAAAGCTTCCTTGCTGGCGCGCAGCTCCTCGCCGAACAGGCGCACGAACTCGCCGCGCTTTGGCGGCGGCACCAACCTCCAGGCAAGGAACGCCGCGTGCGCCTGTTCGATCACGCCGGCGGCCTCGGCCGCGCCGATCGCCGTAACCCGGCCGATGATCTCGCCAGTGATCGGCGTACGAACCACGATGGCACCCTCGGTATATTCGGAGCGGCGGGCGCCGAGCGCGGCGAGGAGCCTGTCGACTTCGCCGGCAAGATCGGGATTGGCGGTATGAATGGTCGGTGCGGACTTGACGGACATGGTAATTTTCCAAATGTTGGAGTGGATCTCAGTTCCGTTCGTTCACGCGCACTTCCCGCAAGGCCGGAACGCGATGCGCTCCCAGGAAGGCCATGGCGGTATCCATCTCGCGCAGGACCATGCGCAGGACGGCTTCGGCGCCCGCCTCTCCCCCGGCCGCAAGACCCCACAGCGGCAAACGTCCGAGAAGCACGGCTTCCGCGCCTAACGCAAGATATTTCAGGACGTCGGTGCCGCGCCTGACGCCGCTGTCGGCCAGAATCGCCAGGCGGCCCTTCACGGCATCGACAATCGCCGGAATGCAGTCTGCAGGCACAGGCAGACAGTCCAGATTGCGTCCACCATGGACCGAGACCACGATGCCATCAGCGCCGATCTCGACCGCCTTTTCCGCATCCTCCACTGCGAGTACGCCCTTGATGGTGAGCTTGCCCGGCCAGATCTCGCGCAGCCAGCGCATGTCGTCCCAGCTCAGGCGCGGTTCGAGCCGGACAGCCTCCGCAATATCGGCGCGAGTAATGGCGGTGCGGAACGCCTCCGGATAGTGGCCGTAAGTCGGCATGCCCTCGCCGACGAGATAACGCGCAAGGACCCCAAACACCCATCTGGGATGCAGCGCCACATCGACCACGCTGCGCGGCCGCGGCTTGAAGGGAATCCCGAAACCGTTGCGTTCATTATACTCCCGGTTCGGCGATACCGGCGTATCGACTGTGACGAGCAGATTGTCGCAGCCGCAAGCGCTCGCGCGCTCCAGGAGGCGCCCGGTCAAGGCGCGATCGCGCCAGACATAGAGCTGGAACCAGAGCAAGGCATCCGGCGCGCCGCGCCGGACAGTCTCCACGGTCGTCACCGATTGCGTCGAGATGCAGACGGGAATGCCGACGCGGGAGGCCGCGCGCGCGAGCTTGGTCTCCCCATCATGGGCAACGAGGCCGGCGAGCGCCGTCGGTGCGACGGCGAGCGGCGCGGCCATCTGTCGGCCAAGAAGCGTTGTATCGAGATCGCGGCTTTCATGCCCTGTCAGCACCGCGGGCAGCAGCGTAATGGCGTCGAGCGAGGCGCGCAGGCGCCGCAGCGCGGCCTCGTCTTCCGTGCCGCGATCGATGTACTCGAACAGTCCGCGCGGGAGGAACTGGCGCGCACGCTCGCGATAGTCGCTGGCATTGAGCAGGATCGGCATCGGCGCGTCAGGCCGCGTAGCGTTTGAACTTGGACTTCGAGATCGAGGTTGCAGCGACGTGAACATGCTGCACCAACTCGGCCTCGGCACGTTCCGTGGTCCACCGCGTCGTGGGCACGGAGATGTTGACGGCGGCCACGGCCCGCCCGTGCTCGTCGATGATCGGCGCGGCGACGGAGATGTCGCCCATGACGCTTTGATTGATCTGGATCGAATAGCCGCGCTTGGCCGCGATATGAACCTGCTCCAGGAGCTTCTCGGGATCCGTGATCGTATGCGGCGTGAGCGGCTCGAGTCGCGTAAGCGTCAGGAGTTGTCGCCGCTCGTCGTCGGGAAGAGCCGACAGGATGGCGATGCCGGACGCCGTGAAATAGGCCGGCAGCCGGCTTCCAATCACGAAATCGATATGAATGAGGTGCCGGCCGGGAAAGCGCGCCACGAACACGACCTCATGGCCGTCAAGCTCATGCAGGTTGCACGTCTCGCCGAGATTGCGGCTCATGTCGAGAAGATAGGGCGACGCCTTGTCGATGAGCTCGTTGGCCTTGAGATAGCTGTGGGAGAATTGCAGCACCTTCGAGGTCAGTCCGTAGTTGCGCGTGCCCTCAATGCGCTTGAGATAGCCGAGCCTTTCGAGCGTATAGACCAGGCGCTGAGTGGCACTGCGATCGAGATTGGCCGTGCGCGCGATATCGGCGAGCGTCATGAAACGGCGCGGCCCATCGAAGGCATGCAGAACCTGGAAGGCCTTCTCGGTCGAGCCGACGAACAGGGACGAGCGCGTCGGCTCGGCGCTTCTTTCCGTGCTCGTCTCACGAGCCCGCTTCGGGCTCATGGCCTTTCCGGATTTCTTTGATCCGCCTCGGCTACTGCGCGCCATGTCTCCGTCCCTCTGTCACCCGACGTCCTCGGAAATCGCGAGCTGCTTGCCGAACTCGACCCGAAGCGCGGATGCCAGCCCTTGCGCCGGCTGCACAAGCGGCGCCAGCATGTGCGGGGCATCCACGCCGATGAGATCCATCACCGCCTTCATCGGACCCGGGTTGGTCTCGGCGAATGCCATATTCATGAGCGGGATCAGCCGGCGATGAAGGTTCAGCGCTTCTGCGGTGCGCCCGGCGACGGCCGTCTCGAAAATCTGCCGCCAGGCGCGCGGCAACAGGCACGCGGTCACGATGATGCCGCCCTTGGCGCCGGCCGCCAGATGCAGCGGAAATAGGCTGTCCTCGCCACTCAGCACCGCGAAATTCTCGTCGACACCCGCGACCACTTGCAGGAAATGATACATGTCGAGATTGCAGGCCTTCATGCCGATGATGTTCGGATGCCTGGAGAGCTCATGCAGGATCCTGGGCTCGATCGCGATCCGGGTACGGTAGGGAATCTCGTAGATCAGGACAGGCACGGGCGAGGCATCGGCATAGCGCAGGAAATAGTCGCGAATGCCGATTTGAGTCGGGTTGGTATAATATGGCGTAAGAACCAGGAGGCCGTCCACGCCTTCGGCGGCGAATTCGCGGCCGGCCTGCAGCGCATCGTGGAAGCCGGCGTCCAGCACGCCGGCAATCACCGGGCCCTTGCCGTTCATGGCCTTCACCGACAGGCCAGCCATCCTGATACGCTCGGAGCGTGCCAGCGCGCCATATTCGCCGGTGCCGCCGAGCGGCACCACGCCGTCGATGCCCTGATTGGTGAGCCAGGCGAACAACGCTGACACGGCAGCGGCGTCGATGGTGTCGTCGGCCTTGACCGGGGTCGGAATCGCGGGAAACAGACCGCGAAGACGAGATGCAGTAAGCATGAGAGAACCTCTTCCTGAGAGAGTGGAACGGCTACCTTGCGGCAGCGCGCCGACGCAGATGTTCGGCAACGAAGATCAATAGTCCCATGAAGACGAACAGGCAGGTGGAGACGGCGGCGATCACCGGCGAAACCTGCAGCGTGACCTCGTCCCAGAACTGCTTCGGCAGCGTGGCATTGAGGCCGCCGGTCGCAAATAGCGCGATGGTCAGCTCATCGAACGACGTCGCGAAGGCGAACAGAAACGATGACATCATGCCGGCGCCGAGGATCGGAAAGGTGATATGACGCAACGTGGCGAACGGCCTCGCACCGAGGCTCTGCGCCGCGAGATCGAGTCGGGTGTCATAATTGCGCAGCACCGCCATCATGGTCATCACGACATAAGGCACGGCCACGACGGTATGCCCGAGGATGAGGCCGAAGGCGCTGCCGACGAGACCGATGCGTGCGAACACGTAGAACAGGCCGACCGCGATGATCATGCGTGGCACGACGATCGGCGACAGGATGAAAGCGAGCCAGGCAGCCTTGCCCGGGATCTCGCTCCGCACCAGCAAGAAGGCGGCCGGCGTGCCGACCAGCATCGCCAGCAGCCCGGTTCCGATGCCGACCATCAGCGAACGCAGCAGCGCCTGCGTCCACACCGGCGAGGCCAGCACGGTCTCGTACCAATGCAGCGTAAAGCCCTGCGGCGGCCAATTGAGACCGCCACTGCCGAACGACAGCGGGATCATCAGGAGCGTCGGCAGACTGATGACGAGGAGCATGGCCCAGACGAACACCTGCAGGCCGAGACCGGGTTGGTCCGGATTGCGATCGCGCTTGCGCGAGGGCAGCAGGTCGATAATGCCATCGAACAGCGAGCCGAGCAGCGTCAGGACCGTATCGCCGGCCTTCTGTATCGGTCCGCTCAGGCGCGACGGCACTGCCTTCCGTGCCGTGGCCGCTCCCGTCATGGTCGACAACCCCAGCAGCCGGTCGTAGGCGGCGAACACGACCAGCACGACGAGCAGGAGCAACACCGAAATAGCGCCGGCAAAGCCCCAATTCATGGTCTGTTGGATCTGGTCGATGATGAGCTGCGTGATCATGGTCTCGCGGCGGCCGCCGAGCAGCGCCGGCACGATGAAGAAGCCGATGGCCGTGACGAACACCATGATGCCGGCAGCAGCGACGCCCGGCAGCGAGAGCGGAAAATAGATCTTCCAAAACGCCATGCCCGGCCCTGCCCCGAGCGTCGCCGCCGCGCGCGGCAAGTTGCGATCGATGTTCTCCATGACCGACAACATCGTGAGAACGGCGAGCGGCAGGAGCGCATTGACCATGCCGACGAGAACGCTACCGAAATTGTAAAGCAGGCTCGCCGGCGTCGAGACGATCCCGAGCGAGAATAGCAGCTTGTTGATGACGCCGTTGCGCCCGAGCAACACAACCCAGGCAAAGGCGCGCACCAGAAAGCTCGTCCAGAACGACAGCAGCACGAAGAACAGCAACCTTGCCTTCCGGTCTTTGCCGACGATCGAGATCAGATAGGCGATGGGATAGCCGGTGACGACACAAACCAGCGTCGTGACCAGCGAGATCTTCAAGGTGATGAGCAGGACATCGACATAGACGGAGGACGCGAAGAGCTGACGATACTGCGCCAGCGTAAAGCCGCTGTCGTTCTGCACGCTGAGCAGCAGCAGCTGGCCGACAGGATAGACCAGGAAACACACGAGCAGCAGCGCGAGCGGCCCGCCCATGGCGATCCAGCTCCATACCTGGGCTTGCGGCAACGCGCGCGATTTGGCAGACGCCATGACGTCAATGCCCTCCGCTATCGCCGATCGCAACCGCGTCCGACGGATTCCAGCCCACAGACACGAGCTGTCCGATTTCATGAGGGACCAGGCTCGAGCGGGTCGGATAGGCCGCAACGAGCTGCGGCAGCCCGGCCGTCTCCGGTGCGATGTAGAGTCGGGTGAGGCTGCCACTGATCATCACGTCGACGAGCCTGCCGGTCAGACCGCCCGCGCCGGTCGTGGCCGACTCGACATGCAGGTTCTGCGGCCGCACCATGACCTTGATCGGCTCCCCGGCGGCAAAGCGCGCCCCATTACCGACGGCGCGCGAGCCGGCTTGTTGATGGGTCAGCACGATGTCGAGCCCATCTGCATCGACATCCCGCACGGTGGCGCTGAGCAGGTTGGACTCACCGAGGAAGTCCGCGACGAACACAGAACGGGGACGGAAGTAGAGATCCTCGGGCGTGCCGAGCTGCTCGATCGTGCCTGAATTCATCAGGCAGATGCGATCCGACATCGTCATCGCTTCTTCCTGGTCGTGGGTAACGTAGACGATCGTGGTGCGCAGCTCGCGATGGATGCGCTTGATTTCAAGTTGCATCTGGTCGCGCAGCTTCTTGTCGAGCGCGCCGAGCGGCTCGTCCATCAGGATGATTGCGGGTCGATAGACGATGCAACGCGCCAGCGCGATGCGCTGCTGCTGGCCGCCGGAGAGCTCGCGCGGATAGCGCTTTGCGACGTGCGGCAGGCGCACCGTCTCCAGCGCCTCCATCGTCCGCTTGCGCGCCTCGGCATCACTCATCTTCCGCATCTTCAGCGGAAATGCGATGTTGTCCTCCACGCTCATGTGCGGAAACAGCGCGTAGTTCTGGAACACCACACCGATGTCACGCTCATAGGCAGGGCTATGCGTCACATCCGCGTCGTCGATCAGGATCCGCCCCTCGTCCGGACGGGCAAGGCCGGCGATCAGGCTGAGCAGCGTCGTCTTGCCGGACCCGGAGGGGCCAAGCAGCGTGAGGAACTCTCCCTTGCCGACGTCGAGACTGGTCGGCGCCAGTGCGACGAAGTCGCCAAAGCGCTTTGACAGTTTCGAAATGCGCAGGCTCGACGGGACCATGGACAGCTCCGATTGCGGCAGCACGGATTAGCTCAGCACCCAGCTATTGAAGCGCTCGATCACAGCCGCCTGGTTCTCGAGCCAGTATTTCGCATCGATCTTCAAGCCGACCTTGATGTTGTCCGGATAGGTCGGGCAATTCTTCGCGATCTCTGGCTTGACGTAATTGAAGGCCTCCGGCTGGGTGAGGCCGGCGGGGAAATATTCCGTCAGTGCCGCCTGTCGCTTCGGGTCAGAGGCGAACTTGATGAACTCGCGACAGGCGTCCGCATTTGGCGTGCCTGCGAGGATCGACCAGTTGTCGCCGCCCCAAATGCCCTGGCTCCAGACGATCTCGACGGGCGCGCCGGCCGCTTGGGCCGCCTGCGGGCGGGACACCCAGGTTGGCAGCAGGTCGATCTCGCCCGACGTCAGCATTTGCTCGACCTGCGCACCGCTCGTCCACCACACAGCGACGTGCGGCTTGATCCTGTCGAGCGAGGCAAAGGCCTTGTCGAGATCGCACGGATACACCTGAGCGGTCGGCACGCCCGCGCCCATCAGCGCCTCCTCGATTGTGTCGAACGCGTATTTACGCACAGCGCGGCGGCCCGGGAACTCGTTCACATTCCAAAAGTCCGCCCAGGATTGCGGCGCCTTCCGGCCCTTGAAAGCGTCGGTGCGATAGGCCAGCACGGTGGTGTAGACGTTGGTCCCGACGCCGTAGGGCGACATGTATTCGGCCGGAATCGATTTGACCACCGGCTCGGATTCGAGGCCGTGCTTCTCGAGATAAAGCTTGTTGCCGGTCGTCAGCAGCAAGATCGCGGGCCAGCTGATTTTGGCCATGTCCCAGGTGTAGTTCTTGGTGTCGACCATGGTCTTGATCTGGGCGACGGGCTCGGCATTGGCCTGAACGCCGACGACCTCGATCCCGGTCGCTTCGGTAAAGGGACGGTAGAATACCGCGCTATAGGCCTTGGTGTAGATGCCGCCGTCGTCGCGCACGACGATGCGCTTGCCTGCGGCGCGTGACGGTGACCAGACGGCCGGTGCGGCGAGCGCGACGGCGCCGGCACCAAGCAGCAGGCGGCGACGGGAGGTGATGATCTTCGGAAGCTGGCTCATGTCTTCAGTCTCCTCTTTGCGATGTTGCGATGTTTGGCGTGGCAATCGGTGACGGCGGCAGAACGCGGCCGGGATTGAACAGCCCCTTCGGGTCGAACGCATGTTTCACGGCACGCATCAAGGCCAGCTCGGCCTGCGGCTTGTAGCGGGTCATCTCGCCGATCAGCGTGCGCCCGACGCCGTGCTCGGCGCTGAAAGTGCCTCGCAAGGAGCTTGCGACCTCGTTCATGGCACGGCGGATGCGCTGAGCGACCGCGTCGCGATCCGGCAGCGCGTCCCATTGGGCAAAGCTGAAGAACGGAATGAAGTGAACGTTGCCGTCGCCGAGGTGGCCGACGATCACGAACCGAACATCTGCGATGATGGCTTGCACCGACGCCATCGCCTGGTCGATGAAGGCGGGCACCCCGGAGACCGGTACCGCGCAATCTGACGTAAGGCCGACGCCGGCCTTCTTGTTGGCTTCCGACACGCTGTGCCGAACCAGCCACATCGCTTTGCGCTGCGCCTCGCTCGACGCCAGGACGGCGTCGCGGATGATGCCGGCTTCGAGCGCGCGCTCGAGCACGCCTTGCATGGCCGCAGCCAATGCGCCGGGCTCGCCGGTGTCGGAGAGCTCGACCAGGACGTGCCAGGTATCGATCTCGGCAAGCGGGCAGCGCCGACCCGGCACCTGCTCCAGCACGAGTCGAATCTGTTCGCCATTCATCAATTCGAACGCCGACAGGCGTGAATTGCAGGAGGCCTGGAACAGGCCGAGCACGTCGAGCGCCGTTTGCGGATTTTCGACCGCGAGCCAGGCGACAGCTTCCGCCGTCGGAAGCGGATGCAGCTTCAGCACCGCCCCCGTGATGATGCCCAGCGTCCCTTCCGAGCCGATAAAGAGGTGCTTGAGGTCGTAACCCGTGTTGTTCTTGCGCAGCGCATAGAGCCCGTCCCAGATCGAGCCATCCGGCAGCACGACCTCGAGACCGAGCACGTTGTCGCGCGTGTTGCCGTAACGCAGCACGCCGGTGCCGCCCGCATTGGTCGCGATATTGCCGCCTATCTGACAGGAGCCTTCGGCGCCCAGGCTGACGGGATAGAGCCGTTCCACGGCTGCGGCGGCTTCCTGGATGCTCGCGAGCACACAACCTGCATCGACGATGATGGTGTTGTTGACGGGATCGCGCGAGCGGATCCGGCGCATGCGCGTCAGAAGAACGATGACGGGGCGCTCGCCTTCGTCGGACGGCGTCGCACCGCCGCAAAGGCTGGTGTTGCCGCCCTGCGGCAGCACCGGCACGCCGCTCTCGACGCAGAGACGAACAACGGCCGCGACCTGCTCGGTGCTGGATGGAAGGACGGCGCAGAGCGCGGGCGCGCGAAAACGGCCGCGCCAATCTTCGGTGACCGCAGCGAGGTCCTCCTCGCGCGTCAGCACGGCCGTGTCGCCCAGCAACCGCTTGAACGCCTCGATCAGTGCCATCCGACCAGCCTCCCCTGGAGGACCGACGATGGCCCTGCCGCTCTTGACGTAATCGCAATACGATTAATTCAATCGCATCATGGTAACTATGAATTTCATGAGATGGCGAGTCAAGCCGGTGGGCCAACTTGGCCCGCACGACGATCACGGACATACACTCGCGGCGCAGCTTCACCGGATCGTTCGCCCTTCTTGGCGCAAATCCTCAAGCCGCGCTTCGCGGGCATCATCGGTGCATTGGAGCTTTCGGCATAGGCTCGAGCTGCGGCGGCTACAAAAGCCTCGCTCTGCAGCACGCATCACACGGCGCCGGTCGACGCTTTCCGCTCTCGGGACATCTCAATAGGATCCGGCATAATGCCCCGGCTTGCGCAAGGCGGCGTCGAACGGGTTGATCTTCGCCGCCAGCGCCTCTGCCTCGCGCCTTAGCACCTGGACCACTGTCGGCAAACGCTCGGCATTCAGCCGTTCGACTGTGGTGCCAATGCTGATGGCGGCGAGCGGTCGCCCTTCGCGATCAAGCACCGCAACGGCGACACCGGCCATGCCGGGCAGCAGCCCGCTGCCACGCGCAGCGTAGCCGGTTTCCCTCACCTGCTCGATTCCCTTGCGGAAGAACACCTCGTCGAATGGACCGAAATTGAGCAGACGCGGTAGGTTGAAACGGATCACCTCATCACGTTCCGCTTCCGGCAGGTGGGCCAGAATCGCCATGCTGGCCTGCCCGACCCCGAGGATCACTTTGCCTCCGATATCTCCGGTGAAGGAACGGATCGGCACCGGTCCCTCACAGCGATCGAGACAGACCGCGTCATATCCGCTGCGCACCAGCAAGAAGGCCGTATCGCCGAGCGCCGCCGATAGTCGTAACAGCCCGGGTCGACAAACTTCGCGCAGATTGCCCGGGTTCCCGGCACGGGCGGCAAGCGAAAAAAACTCGATGCCGAGCCGATAGTGCTTGTTGCGAACGTCCTGCTCCACCAAGCCTTCATCGATCAGCATGCGCAGCAATCTGTGCGCCGAAGCCGGCGTCACGCCGGCTCTCTCGGCCGCATCCGTCAGCCGGATCCCCTCGCCGCCGCTCGCAGCCAGCACGCGCAGCAAGGCCACCGCGCGCGGCAGACTCCCGGAAGGCCCTGCGCCAACATCCTCCATCAGATGAAAATACTCCACTGAATGACGGCACCCGATTACAAATACCGGAAAAACTGCTCGTCACGTTTGCGCATGTTGGAATATTGCATTGACACGCCGCGGAGCAAAGACCTGAATAGCGGGTGACGTCCTCGCTCCGGCAGTCCAGCCCCATGCGCGAACCGGTCTTGCGTGTCGAGAATCTTCGAGTCGAATTTCGCGTTCGTGCGGAGTGGTACCCGGCCGTCGACGGCGCATCCTTCACCCTCGAGCGCAACCAGACGCTGGCGCTGGTCGGCGAATCCGGCTGCGGAAAGTCGGTCACCGCGCTCTCCATCATGGGCCTCGTCCCGGAGCCGCAAGGTCGCGTGTCGGCGGGCCGTATCCTCCTCGACGGAACCGATCTGCGAACGCTCGATGAGACGAAGCTCGAAGCGCTGCGCGGCGACCGCATGACAATGATCTTCCAGGAGCCGATGACGAGCCTGAACCCGGTGATGAGCGTCGGCGCGCAGGTTGCCGAGGCGCTCCGCGTCCATCGGGGGCTAGCGCGGGCGGATGCTCAGGCGAAGGCGCTGGCGGTTCTCGAGGAAGTGAAAATTCCGTCCGCCAGGCACCGCTTCCACGATTATCCTCATCAATTCTCGGGCGGCATGCGCCAGCGCGTGATGATCGCGATGGCGCTCGCGTGCGAACCGACGCTGCTGCTCGCCGACGAGCCGACCACCGCCCTCGATGTGACGATCCAGGCGCAGGTGCTCGGGCTGCTGTCCGACCTGAAGGGCCGCCATGGCATGGCGATGCTGTTCATCACGCATAATCTCGGCGTCGTCGCACAGATCGCCGATCGCGTTGCGGTCATGTATGCGGGCCAGATCGTGGAAGAAGCGCCGGTGCACGCGGTGTTCGCGAATCCCGCTCATCCTTATACGCGCGCGCTATTCTCGGCGATACCGCGCATGGATCGTGCGGAGCAGTCCCTCGCCGCCATTCCCGGCCGCGTTCCGCCCCTCAACGACATGCCGAAAGGGTGCCGTTTCGCGCCACGTTGCCCGTTACGACGCGATGGGTGCGAGGCGCCACAGGTTCTGGCGGCCGCCGCCCCAGGGCATCTGGCGCGTTGCCATGTCGCAACCAACAGTTTTGCAAAGGAGTATGCCCGTGCTTGACGCCTCTGGCCGGGTCGTAATGGTCTCCGGTGCCTCGCGCGGGATCGGCCGCGCGGTGGTGGAGCGCCTGGTTGATGGCGGCTATTTCGTCTCGGCCGGTGTACGCGATGCACGCGGGCTTGCCGCGTCCGATCGGCTGATGCTGCACCGCTATGATGCGGAGTCGCTGCCCTCGGCGGAAGCATGGATTGCAGCGACGATCAATCGTTTCCACCGGCTCGACGGACTGATCAACGCGGCCGGAATCAATCCGGAAGCCGACCTCACCGATCCCGACGAGACGGCGCTCGATGCCATGATGCTGATCAACGTCAAGGCGCCGATGCGGCTCATTCGCCTCGCGCTGCCGCACCTGGCCAAGGGCGGCGAAGGACGCGTGATCAACATCGCCTCGATGTCGGGCAAGCGGGTCCGCAATCCCAACGTCGGTTACGCGATGAGCAAGTTTGCGCTCGTCGCGCTCACGCATGCCGTGCGGCAATACGGCTGGGACCACGGCATTCGTGCGACCGCGATTTGCCCGAGTTTCGTCGCGACTGACATGACCGCGAATGTCACCAAATGGCCGCGCGAGAACATGAGCGATCCGCACGACATCGCCGAACTGATCACGACGGTCCTGCGGCTGCCCAACAGCGCCACCATCGCCGAACTGCTGGTCAATTGCCGGCTGGAGGACATGCTATGAGATTGCAACGTCTGGCGGAGACGGATCGCCCCGCGGTGTCTTTCACGCTCGACGGTCGCCCCATGGCCGCGCTCGAGGGCGACAGCCTGCTCACGGCGATCCTCACGGAAGACACCTATCTCCGGACGAGCGAATTCGGCGACGGCCGGCGTGCGGGCTTCTGTCTGATGGGGGCATGCCAGGACTGCTGGGTCAGCGTCGAAGGCAGCGGTCGCGTGCGCGCCTGCAGCACCCCGATAACCGAAGGCATGCGCGTGTCGCGCGGGACGGTGCAGCCATGAGCGTCGTGATTGTCGGCGCCGGCCCGGCTGGCACCCGCGCAGCGGAAGTCCTCACCGGCGCGGGCCTACGCCCAACCGTGATCGATGAAGCGCCGGACAACGGCGGGCGCATCTATCAGCGCCAACCGGCCGGGTTTCAACGCGTTGCGCGTGTTCTCTACGGATTTGAGGCCGACAAGGCACGTGCCATCCACGAGACTTTCGACCGGCTGCGCGCGTCGATCGACTTCCGCCCGCGAACGCTCGCCTGGAATTTGCGGCCTGGCCTGATCGACACGATCTGCGACGGCAAGGCGCGAGCAATACCCTTCGCGCAGACCATCCTTTGCACCGGCGCAATGGATCGGGTCATCCCGCTGCCCGGCTGGACGCTGCCCGGTGTCTTCACGCTCGGTGGAGCACAGATTTCGTTAAAGGCGCAGGGCTGCGCTATCGGTACGCGTGTCGCCTTTCTTGGAACAGGTCCTCTGCTCTATCTCGTCGCCTACCAATATGCCCGCGCCGGGGCCCACGTCGCGGCCGTGCTGGACACGACGGCGTTCGCCCGGAAGGCTGCGCAGGCATTCGGGCTGGCGCGCGGCGGCGCGACTTTCGTCAAGGGCCTCTACTACATCGCCTGGCTGCGCGCGCACGGTGTTCCCATAGCCGAGGGCGTGACGCCTCTCGCAATCAGGGGCGAGGGCCAGGTTCAATCCGTGAGCTGGCGTGATGCGCGCGGCACCACGCATGAGGTCGCGGTCGATGCCGTTGCACTCGGTTTTGGATTGAGGCCGGAGGCCCAGCTCGCCGATCTCGCTGGTGTGCCGTTCGACTTCGATCCCGTGCAGCACAACTGGGTGCCGCGCAAAGATCCGAGCGGGAAAACCCCCGTCGCAGGTGTGTTCCTTGCCGGCGACGGCAGCGGCATTCGGGGAGCCGATCTCGCCGAGGCGGCTGGCGCGCGCGCCGCCTGGAGTGTGCTGGCAGCACGCGGACTGGCGGTTGACGCCGGCGCCGTGGCGCGTCTCGATGCGCAGCTTGCAGCCGGCGCCGCCTTCCGCGCCGCATTGGAGCGCGCGTTTCCATTTCCGGCAAAGCTCGCCGCCGGTATGGCCGACGATACGATCCTTTGCCGCTGCGAGGCGATCACGGCGGGTGAATTGCGAGCAGCCGCGAACGAGACGCTGGCGACGCTTCCGCCGCCGGAGGTCAATCGGGCGAAAGCCCTGACCCGAGTCGGCATGGGGCGCTGCCAAGGCCGCGTCTGCGGCGCGGCCGCAGCCGAAGTACTGGCATCGACCCTGTCCTGCCCGGTCGAAGAGGTTGGACGCTTGCGTGGACAGCCGCCGGTCAAGCCAATCCCTATCCTACCCGCGGAGGCCGCATGAGTGCGACGGCGACCGATGTCCTGATCGTCGGCGGCGGCGGGGCCGGCTGCTCCACGGCACTTCATCTCGCAAAACGCGGTGCGCGATGCATCCTGCTCGAGCGCGGCCAAATTGGCGGACAGGCCAGCGGCGTCAACTACGGCGGCGTGCGCCAGCAAGGCCGGCATCCGGCGGAACTGCCGCTCGCCCGACGCTCCCGCGAGATCTGGACCAGGCTGCCGGAGCTGATCGGCACCGACTGCGAGTTCGAGGTCACGGGACACCTGAAGCTCGCGCGCAACAAGACCGAGGAAGCCGACCTCGTTGCCTATCTCGATGTCGCCAAGGCCAACGGCCTTCCCCTCATCATGATCGGCGGCAACGCCATCCATCAGCAATATCCGTGGCTGGGCCCTGACGTCGTGGCTGGCTCGTTCGCGCCCGACGACGGCGCCGCGAACCCGCGCCTGTTGAGCCCGGCTCTGGCGCGCGCCGCACGCGATGCTGGTGCCGATATCCGCGAGTTCATGCCGGTCGACAGGTTCGCTCACGACGGTGCCCAGTTCATCGTGACATCGGGCGAGCACGAATTTCGCGCGCGATATCTCGTCAATACGGCCGGTTATTGGGGCGGTGCGGTCGCAGGCGCATTCGGCGAGCAGGTTCCTGTGTCCCCGCTCAATCCCAACATGCTCGTGACCGAGCCCCTGCCCTATTTCATCACGCCAAATCTGGGCGTCGTCGGCGGCGACGTCTACCTGCGTCAGATCCGACGCGGCAACGTGATTTTCGGCGGAGGCCGCGGGCACTCGGACCCGGACATTCCATCATCGCGGCCCTCGCCCGAGGCCAGCTATTCCGTCATGGCCAAGGCGCTGCAGCTCGTCCCGCAGCTTTCGGGCGTTCAGGTGATCCGCAGCTGGACCGGCATCGACGGCGAGATGCCGGACGATATTCCGGTCATCGGGCCGAGCCGCACGACGCCCGGCCTGCTTCATGCGTTTGGATTCTCGGGTCACGGCTTCCAGCTCGGCCCGGCGATCGGGGCAATCATGACCGAGCTCGTGCTCGACGGACACACGGATGTCCCGCTCGAGCCATTCCGTATCGATCGTTTCGCAGCGGACCAATCAATCAACCAGCAGGGACAGAGACATGACGCTTCGCATCACGCTTAGTGCGGCACTCGCGGCTGCCACCCTCGTTGCGATGCCTGCTTCGGCGGCACCGAAGACCGACCTGAAGGTCGGTATGGCGGCCCAGGATGTTGGCCAGCTCGATCCACACCGCGCGGTCAGCACGATCGACCGCACCGTCGTGGCCTGGATATACAACGGCCTCGTGCGATTCAAACCGGGGACGATGGATCCCAAGCAGATCGAGCCGGATCTCGCGGAGAAGTGGGACTCGAGCTCGGACAAGCTCGACTGGACGTTTCATCTGCGTCACGGCGTCAAGTTTCACGGCGATTTCGGCGACCTGACGGCCGATGACGTCGTCTTCAGCCTCAAGAGAGCCAGCGACGCCAAGACGTCGGCCTTCTCCGCCGACTTCGCCGCGTTCAAGACCATCGAGGCAACGGATCCCTACACGGTCCACATTGTCCTCGCCCGGCAGGTGCCAAGCCTGCTTGGGCTCCTCACCAACTACTCCGGCGGCTACATCGTCAGCCGCAAGGCGGTCGAGAAATATGGCGCGGACTTCACACGCAATCCGGTCGGCACCGGTCCCTTTGCCTTCGTCTCCGACACTCCGAACCAGTCGCTCGAGCTTGCGGCGTTCGACGGATATTTCCGGGGCAAGCCGAAACTCGAGCATGTGAGCTATCGCTACATCCCCTCCGACTCCTCACGCGACCTTGCTTTCCAGAACGGCGAAATCGACCTCATCTACGGCAAGCAGGATCAAGCCTGGATCAACCGTATCCGCGCCTTGCCGAACTCGATGGTCGACGTGTTCGAGCCGGGTGAGCTCGCCAATCTCAACCTCAACATCACGGCGAAACCGCTCGACGATATCCGCGTGCGGCAGGCGATCGCCTACGCCGTCAACCGGCCCGAGCTCGTGAAGTGGCAGGGCGCCGACACCGCGCGTCCCGGCCAGAGCGTGATTCCGGCTGGCTACCTCGGATCCTCCAACGATGTCGGTCTCGTCAATACCGACATCGCCAAGGCGAAGGCGCTGCTCAAGGAGGCAGGCTATCCCGATGGCGTCACGATCAAGATCATCCACACCCAATTGCCGCAGATGCTGGGCAGCATGCAGGTCGTGCAGGCACAGCTGCGCAAGGCTGGCATCAATCTCGACATCCAGGTCGTCGATCACGCCACCTTCCATCAGCAAATCCGCAAGGATCTCAGTCCAATCGTCTACTACGCCGCGGCGCGCTTCCCCGTGGCGGACATCTACCTCACTCAGTTCTTCCATTCGGCCAGCATCGTCGGAAAGCCGACGGCGGTCACCAATTTCAGCCACTGCGACGTGGCAGACAAGGAGATCGACGCCGCCAAGGCCGAGACCGATACCGAGAAGCAGGTCGCGCTCTGGGTGGAGGCCCAGAAGAAGATCGTTGCAGCCGTTTGCGCCGTTCCGCTCGCCGAAGCCCTGCAGATTTGGGCACATCGCACCGACCTCGACTATGGCTACGATTTGAAGGCGTCGTTGTCGCTCGGACCACTCCTGACCGAAGCCACGCACTTCAAATGAGGTCGGCGCGACCGAGCCAAGGGATCGTCCAGTGATTGTCTTCGTCGTCCGGAGATTGCTGACTTCGATACCGACCCTACTGGCGGTGTTGACGCTGGTCTTTCTGCTGGTGCGCGTGGTTCCAGGCGACCCCGCAATCGCCATTCTCGGCGATCGGGCGACCCCGGAAACGCTCGCGGCCCTGCGTGCCGAACTCGGGCTCGATCGCTGGATCGGCACGCAATATTTCGAGTTCCTCGGTCATGCCCTGCGTGGCGATCTCGGCACCAGCATGGTCACACATCGTGCGGTCTGGACCGAAATTGCCGAAGCCTTGCCGCACACCATCGTATTGACACTGGCGGCCATGGCGATCGGTTGCCTGATCGGCATTCCCTCCGGCGTTTGGGCTGCCCTTCATCGCAACGGCACGATCGACGTGCTGACGCGCCTGCTGTCGTTGCTGGGGCTGTCCTTCCCAGTATTTGTGTCGGGCATTTTTCTGCT
>Ga0102590_1001453_pt1 | contig 35666 bp, 36 predicted proteins | sample AraplaMF_Col_mMF_FD_76859 | JGI IMG/M metagenome (GOLD analysis project Ga0102590, IMG submission 76859) | Arabidopsis root microbial communities from the University of North Carolina, USA - plate scrape MF_Col_mMF | ecosystem: Host-associated > Plants > Roots > Endosphere | place: USA... | reverse complement strand
AGCCAGATCGTCGTCGAGGAAAAGAAGTCCGGTATTTCCGACCCGAATCACTTTGCTTATCCGACCTTCGCCAAGGCCGCGCGTCAGCGGGCCGATAACCTGCAGGTTTCGATCAAGGAACTGAAGACGCAGGAAGAGACGCTGGAAATGGCGCTCGAGGAGATGCAGGCGGAATATGCAAGGGCGACGGCGCTGGAAGAGCGTGACAGCGGCGCCCGAGCAAGGGCGTAAGAGAAAAACGGTGGGCGCCGGTTTCGGCGCCTGGGATCGCCGCTGAGAAGCCATGTATGACGGGCGCGCTGTCCGTCATACATGGCTTTTGGTGTTTTCGCCTATCGGCGAGCGCCTCGGCGCAGCTGTCGCCGAAATCGAGGCTGTCACGCCGAAGGCGATTGAAGAAGCTACCTCCAAAGCGGGTCACATCGAGCGTGATTCACGCGACGCGAGTCATGACTTTTTATGCGCCGCCCCAAACCTGCAGCCTGTCTTTGAGCGACGCGCAATAGAGCGCCGTGCGTCCTTTCGGACGCGCAAAGGACGCTCTAACTCTTTCAATCCGCGCATCGTGCTTTCCGAAAATCGACTCCGATTTTCGACCAGATGCGCTAGTTCACGACATCCTTCCATTCCGGATGGCGTTGCGCCTGCGCCTTGAAGAACGGGCAAAGCGGGATGATCTTCCATCCGCCGGTGCGGGCTGCTTCCACGGCGTGGAGCGCCAATGCCTGGCCGACACCCTTGCCGCGCAACGCATCGGGAACGGCCGTGTGATCGATGATGACGAGCTTCGGCGATGTGCGCGAATAGGTCATCTCGGCCTCGTGCCCCTCCACCTCGGCCGCATACCGGCCGCCGGAGGCGCCTTCCTCGTTTCGAATGTTCATTGTCTTTCCTCGTAACGGATAGCGTCGTAGCGGACCGTGACATGGCGGCGCGGTCGTGCCAAGCCGTGGAGGCAAGACAGATACAAGACGGAGTGTTCATGCAAAATATCGGATCGATACGAGGTTCAGGGCAATGAAGGCGCTCTCGATGATTCGCCCGTGCTTCTCGTGGCCGCGCCGTTCTTCCTGGCGCTCGGCCTCGTGTTACCGCTGGTCCATTTCGAGACGCTGTATTTCTTCGACGAGACGCCGTCCCTCATCGAAATCATCGTCTCGCTTTGGCAAGGCGGGGACGGGCTGCTGGCGGCGATCGTTGCACTGGTTTCGATCCTGCTCCCGTCTCTGAAGATGATCGGGATCGCCGCAGAAGCGACGGCCACCGGCGGTGGGGCCGGCAGCCTGTTCTATCGTCGTGTCGTACCGCATCTGTCCAAGTGGTCGATGATGGACGTGCTGCTGGTCGCGATCGTCATTGCGGCGGCGAAGACGACGGGGCTGGCGGCTGCCTTCACGCAGCCAGGCCTCTGGTGCTACGCAGCCTCGTCAATGATTTCGGGCCTTCTTCATTCCCTGATGGGAGATGCGTCCGGCCCGAAATAGATGTCGTCGATGCTGGCGGGTGATCAGTGACGATATTGCTGAATGCGCGTGGTGCGCAGGCCGGCGAGACCGTGGCTGTTGATCGACGACTGCCAGGAGAGGAATTCTTCGACCGTGAGCGTATAACGCTCGCAGGCCTCTTCCAAGCTCAACAAGCCACCGCGAACAGCCGCGACAACCTCTGCCTTCCGGCGAATCACCCAGCGCCGCGTATTGGGCGGCGGAAGATCCGCGATCGTCAGGGGGCTGCCATCGGGGCCGATGACATATTTTACTCGGGGACGTATCATTTCGGTCATTGGACTCTCTACACAACGCAAGACCACGAACCCCACTCTAGCCTGCCACATTTAAAAATTGCCTAAACCCATCGTAAGACTTTGATAACAAATTTAGATGCCCTCGGGCCGCGGATTTGGGGGCGGCCGCCTGCCGCTACGTCAATTTGTAGCGCCTGCATGGGAGCCATGCGGAATAAAGATTAGCTGATTTCCCGGGATGATCTTCTAAGCGCTGCAACAAAGGAATGAGCGCAAGACTTCGACTCCGCTCTTCCCGCTGCATCAGTCCAGTTTGCGCTTTTGACGCTTCGTGTCCTCGGGATGCGGGGCAGAAATCCGTCTCTGCTGATGCTACGGCGCGAGCTTCTCGCCGCCGGCAGCGAGGCCGAGCCGAAGTTGGCCTTACGAGGATACGAAGATGGAAAGACCTGAGCGCGCAGTCGACGACTGCGCTGAGGATGCTGCATTTTCGCCTTCGAAGGCCGTGGGCGCCGGGGCTTCGTTTAACGACGGCAAGGAACGGCTCGGGGAGATGGCGAAGCTTGCGGGCTTCGATTTTTATCTGCTCTCGGTTTTCCCGCGCGGCGACCGTACGGCTTTCATCGAAAACCGGCTGATCAGGAACTGGCCGCTAAGCCTGGTCGGCTTTTACGAGGCCGCCGATCTCTTCTATTGCAGCAGACTGGTGACCGCGATGAAGCGGACGATCGTGCCGATCTTCTGCAAAGAGGGGTCGTTTGCGGGCAGCGCCGCCAATCAGGAAAACCGCAGACTCAACACGCTCTTTCAGCTGCACGGGCTGAAGAATACCTTCGCCTTCGCGCTGCATGACGCTGACCTGAAACAATACATCTTCGCCTTCTGAGGCGACTGTCCTATGCCCACGCGGGAGCAGGCGATGGCGCTGCTTTACGGCTGCATGGAGCTTCTGGACAAGGTTTCGCGCAATGGCAACCCGGAAACGGTCCGTCGGAGACGCTCACCCGGCGCGAAATCGAATGCCTGCGACGCCGCCTGATTCCTTAAATCGGAATCGACTTAAGGAATCAGGCGGCAATTCAAAGTGCTACAGCGTCCTTTGCGCGTCTAAAAAGACGCGCGGCGCTGTAGTCGGCGGCCGGCAAGAGCAGCGACGAGATCGCGATCATTCTCGATCTCTCGTCGCACACGGTGGCAGGTTATCTGAAGAGCGCGATGCGCAAACTCGATTCGGTCAACCGCATGCAGGCGGTCGCCAGAGCATTCCGGTGCCGGATGCTCTAAAGCGCGTGGCATCGCGCTTTAGGTCTTTGTTTTATGCATGTCGGTTTCGCAAAACCGCTGCACACTTTTCGGCGACATGCACAAGGCAGCCGGTCTCTTCTCACAAAGCTTAAAGCTTAAAAGCCTTTTCCGCGGGTCAGCTCCGACACGACGGTTCCGAAAATGATGCGCATGTCCATCACGATCGAAAAATTCCCGACGTAATAGAGATCGCTGGCGATGCGGGCGCGCGCCTTGGCCGGACGATCGGTCGGGCCGCGCAAGCCGCGCATCTGGGCAAGACCCGTCATGCCGGGGCGCATCGCATGGCGCTGATGGTATTCCGGTACGAGCTCTTCGTAGAGCATGCCGCCGGCGCGCATGCCGATTGCATGGCAACGCGGGCCGACGACCGACATGTGGCCCAGCAACACGTTCAGCAGCTGCGGCAACTCATCGACATTCGTGCGGCGCAGGATGGCGCCGATGCGAGTTATGCGCGGATCGTTCTTCACCGTCTGGGCAACACCGGAGACATCGCAGAGGTCGGTGCGCATGGAACGGAACTTGTAGACCTTGATGGCCTTGCAGTTCTTGCCCCAGCGGGTCTGCTTGAAGAGCACCGGTCCCGGGCTGTCGAGCTTGATCAGCAGGGCGACGAACAGAAGGAACGGGGCGAGGACGAGGAGGGCGCTCAACGACGAAAAAATGTCGAACGCCCGCTTCAGGACCAGATCCACCAACGGCGCCTGCGGCGCATCGCTATGGATAACAGGGGTCTGGATCTTCAGGCTCGGCTGCTGGCGGCGGCTCGGCCGGAAGGAGTCTGTCGAAATGCTGTTGTTTAGTTCCGTGATGCTCAAGGATCGTACTCTGTTGTCTTCGAGGGGGGCGCGGCGGCAATAGGCGATCAATGGTTAACCCTGTCACCAGGGCTGCACTCAGGTCTTGGTAACCCTACTAAAACGGAAAAATGCGACAATTGTGTAATGGTGTCCAGAGAAATATCGCATCGCAGCAAATCTTTCGCATGTGCGTTAAGTTGAGGCAAGCTCATGATATTTCGTTAAGAATTGGAATTTTGTCAAAGTTTCTAGGCCTTTGGCAGGGCTTCACAGGGGGGTGGCGACGTGCCGTTTCGACACGTGACCCAGGTCTCTTAAGCATATTTCTTAACGGAACACGGGCCGAAATTTTTCTGATGAAGATATCGATCACTGTCGAAGCCGTGCCGAAATGTGACAAAATCAAGGCAAGATTGATGGCGCGCAGCGTCTTGAAAAGATGCAGGACAACGAATTTGCGGCCCGAATCGCTCAGTGAGGCCCGATAACGCGAATCACTTCACAGCTGGAGAGGGGATCGTGGATGCGCTTTACGGAGGGACGCTTGCGCAGTTGAGGCGCGCATGCCCGAGGCCGGTCGCGGATTGTCGCGACAGGTCTGAGCTCATGGTTACGATGCAGAGAATCGCGCCGCTTGCCGGTATTCAACGATCTTAAGGATGGTCACGCCGGTTCGAGGACGCGTTTCCTGCCGCCCCAGGAGATGAAGTTCGGGTTGGCGAAGTCGAAATCGGCCGCGGTTCCCGTCTTGCCATAGGTCAGCGGCGTTCCGTCCAGCGTCACCGTCGAACCGCCAGCGGCGCGCAGCACCGCATCGCCGGCCGCGGTGTCCCATTCCATCGTGCGGGTGAAACGCGGGTAGACGTCGGCCTTGCCTTCGGCCAGCAGGCAGAATTTCAGCGAGGAGCCGATATTGGTGCATTTGAAGATCGCGTGGTCGGCGAGGAAGCTTCCGGTCTCCGGGCTGTTGTGGCGAAGGCTTGCAAGCGCCAGCCTGTCGTCAGGCTGCTCGCGCACAGTGATTGTGCTGCGTGCGCCAACCGTGAAATCGTCCGCGACGACGAGCCTTTCGGCGTGGCCGCGTTCTCCCGAGAAGGCAAGTCCGAGCGCTGGCGCGTAGACGATGCCCGCCACCGGGGCGCCGTTCTCGATATAGGCGATGTTGACGGTGAATTCCTGCCGTCCGTCGACGAACTCGCGGGTCCCGTCGAGAGGGTCGACAAGAAAGAAGCCACGGCCGGCAATGTCGGGCACTTTTCCGGCGGCGACCGATTCTTCCGCCACGACGGGTATTTCGGGATAATCTCTGGCGAGATGAGCGAGGATGATGCGTTCAGCCTCCTCGTCGGCGACCGTGACCGGACTGGCATCCGCCTTCATGGCGACGGGGAAGCCTTCGCGCAAGACCGTGATGATGGCCCTGCCGGCTTCGAGTGCCGCCTTTTCAAATGTCCTCAGCATTGTCCTTTTGCCGTTCGCCACGCGGCGAGCACCCCGTTGTCGCTCGTCCGCAAACCATCCCTATTACAACCAGATACTTAAGTTATATGGTGTTCCCCGTCATGCTCTGCATCCCTCAATACACAGCTTGATGATGCTACCATAAGTTTTCGGCCTTGTCAGACGAAGATCGGGTATTGTTCGTGAAATGGCATTCGTCAAAGAGGCCGCCTTAGGGTCTGAATTTGCTCCATCTTCCAATTCTGTGGAATAGCTTACGCAGCAAGCGGGGCAGGAAATCGACGGCGATATCTCCGCATGGTTAAGCCCGTGGCAGTTTCTGGCTAAAAATAGGCCCTGCTCTGCCGTTTTTCTGTGGATTTTGGTTCAAAACGCGCCAGTTAGGCCTGTTCTGACAAGAATCTGTCGGAGTAAATCCTTTTTGTCTTCACATTTCCAACGAAACCGCTATGCATTCGGCCTATGAGGTTCTCTGAAACGGAGAACTGAAGAACCAAAAAGAGATGCAGCGTGTTTCGCTCGCATCCAGGGGAAAACGACATATGGAGTATTTCGTCCAGCAGCTCTTAAATGGGCTGACGCTCGGATCCATCTATGGCCTTGTGGCTATTGGCTATACGATGGTTTACGGCATTATCGGCATGATCAATTTCGCCCATGGCGACATCTTCATGCTCGGTGGTTTCGCCGCTCTTATCGTCTTCCTCGTCCTCACATCCATCTTCGCAGGTCTCCCGGTGGCAGTTCTGCTGCTGGCGATGCTTGTCGTCGCGATGTTGATGACGAGCTTGTGGAACTGGACGATTGAGCGCGTCGCATACCGTCCCCTGCGCGGTTCCTTCCGCCTGGCGCCGCTGATTACCGCGATCGGCATGTCGATCACGCTGTCCAATTTCATCCAGGTGACGCAGGGTCCACGCAACAAGCCGATTCCGCCGATGGTGAGCTCGGTCTACCAGTTCGGCAACATTTCGGTGTCGCTGAAACAGATCATCATCATCGTGATCACGGCAGTGCTGCTCACGATCTTCTGGTACATCGTCAATCGTACCGCACTCGGCCGTGCCCAGCGCGCCACTGAGCAGGATCGCAAGATGGCAGCGCTGCTCGGCGTCAACGTCGACCAGACGATCTCGATCACTTTCGTTATGGGTGCGGCACTCGCAGCCGTCGCCGGCACGATGTACCTGATGTATTATGGCGTCGCCTCGTTTAACGACGGCTTCACGCCCGGTGTGAAGGCCTTCACGGCAGCCGTTCTCGGCGGTATCGGTTCGTTACCCGGCGCCGTCTTCGGCGGCCTCCTTATCGGCCTTATCGAGTCGCTGTGGTCGGCATACTTCACCATCGCCTATAAGGACGTCGCGACCTTTGCGATCCTGGCTTTCGTGTTGATCTTCAAGCCGACCGGCATCCTCGGGCGGCCGGAAGTCGAGAAGGTATAACGTCATGGCAAACATCGAAAATTCTGCAGGCAAGCCCGATGCCGGACTTGTCCGCAAAGGCCTTACCGAAGCTCTTTTCGCCGCCGTCCTGTCGTTCGGCATGTTCGTTCTCTATGTCGGCCTCAAGACCGACCAGAACATCAGCAACGAGCTGATCATTGTCCAGCGCTGGGGCCTGCTTGCGATCTTCGTCGCGGTCGCCGCCATCGGCCGCTTCGCCACGGTGGTTTTCCTGCGGCCGCATCTCGACAGCCGCAAGCTGGCAAAGTCGAGACAGGGCGAACTCGACATCTCAACCGAGAAGAGCTTCTTCCACCGGCATTTCCTGAAGATCGCGCTGATCGCGCTGCTGCTTTATCCCATGGTGGTGGTGGCGTTCAAAGGCCCTCAGGGCTCGCTGACATATGTCGACAATTTCGGCATCCAGATCCTGATCTATGTAATGCTCGCCTGGGGGCTGAACATCGTCGTCGGCCTCGCCGGCCTGCTCGACCTCGGCTATGTCGCCTTCTATGCTGTTGGCGCTTATTCCTACGCGCTGCTTTCGAGCTATTTCGGCCTGTCCTTCTGGGTACTGCTGCCGCTTTCGGGCATCTTCGCGGCACTCTGGGGCGTCATTCTCGGCTTCCCGGTGCTGCGCCTGCGCGGCGATTACCTGGCCATCGTGACGCTTGCCTTCGGTGAAATCATTCGTCTCGTCCTCATCAACTGGACTGAAGTGACGAAGGGCACTTTCGGTATCTCGAGCATCCCGAAGGCAACACTCTTCGGCATTCCCTTCGATGCGACGGCCGGCGGCTTTGCCAAGCTCTTTCACCTGCCGATCTCCTCGGCCTATTACAAGATCTTCCTCTTTTACCTGATCCTGGCACTCTGCATGCTGACGGCCTATGTCACCATCCGGCTGCGCCGCATGCCGATCGGGCGCGCCTGGGAAGCCTTGCGCGAAGACGAGATCGCCTGCCGTTCGCTCGGCATCAACACGGTCACGACCAAGCTCACCGCCTTTGCTACGGGCGCGATGTTTGCCGGTTTCGCCGGCTCGTTCTTCGCCGCCCGCCAGGGCTTCGTCTCGCCGGAATCCTTCGTCTTCCTGGAATCGGCCGTCATTCTCGCTATCGTCGTTCTCGGCGGCATGGGTTCGTTGACCGGCATCGCGATTGCCGCCATCGTCATGGTCGGCGGCACCGAGTTGTTGCGCAGCATGGACTTCCTAAAACTCATCTTCGGACCCGATTTTACGCCGGAACTCTACCGCATGTTGATCTTCGGCCTCGCCATGGTCGTCGTCATGTTGTTCAAGCCGCGCGGCTTCGTCGGTTCGCGTGAGCCGACAGCCTTCCTCCGAGAGCGCAAGGCGATATCCGGAAGCTTCATCAAGGAGGGCCATGGTTGATGAGCCCCGTAACGAATACGATGTCTGACGACACTCTTCTCAAGGTCGAACACCTGTCGATGAAGTTCGGCGGCCTGATGGCCATCAACGACTTCTCCTTCGAAGCCAAGCGCGGCGATATCACCGCGCTGATCGGGCCGAACGGCGCCGGCAAGACCACCGTCTTCAACTGCATCACCGGCTTCTACAAGCCGACGATGGGCATGATCACGTTCAACCAGAAGAGCGGCAAGCAATACCTGCTGGAGCGCCTGCCGGACTTTCGCATCACCAGGGAAGCCAAGGTCGCACGCACCTTCCAGAACATCCGGCTGTTCTCCGGCCTGACCGTTCTAGAAAACCTGCTGGTTGCCCAGCACAACAAGCTGATGAAGGCATCGGGTTATACGATCCTCGGCCTCATCGGTGTCGGCCCCTATAAGCGGGAAGCGGCCGGGGCGATCGAGCTTGCCCGTTTCTGGCTTGAGAAGGCCGACCTGATCGACCGCGCCGACGACCCCGCCGGCGACCTGCCCTACGGCGCCCAGCGGCGTCTCGAAATTGCCCGCGCGATGTGCACTGGCCCCGAGCTGCTTTGCCTGGATGAACCGGCTGCCGGCCTCAACCCACGGGAATCGGCAACGCTCAACGCGCTGCTGAAGAGCATTCGCGCCGAAACAGGAACGTCGATCCTGCTGATCGAGCACGACATGTCGGTGGTCATGGAAATCTCCGACCACGTCGTCGTCCTCGAATATGGTCAGAAGATTTCCGATGGCACGCCGGATCACGTGAAGAACGATCCGAGGGTTATCGCGGCCTATCTCGGTGTCGAGGATGAAGAAGTGGAAGAGGTGATCGCAGCCGTCGAGCAGCTCGAAGGAGGCGCAAACTGATGGGCGATGAAGTAATGACCGGTCAACCGCTCCTTCAGGTCAACAGCGTCGAAACCTATTACGGCAATATCCGCGCGCTGGCCGGCGTCGATGTCCACGTCAACAAGGGCGAGATCGTCAGCCTGATCGGCGCCAATGGCGCCGGCAAGTCGACACTGATGATGACGATCTGCGGCAGCCCGCAGGCCCGCACCGGTTCGGTGGTCTTCGAGGGCCGCGACATCACCCGCATGCCGACGCATGAAATTGCCCGTCTACGCATTGCACAGTCGCCAGAAGGCCGCCGCATCTTCCCGCGCATGACGGTTCTGGAAAATCTTCAGATGGGCGCAGGCCTCGACAATCTGAAACACTTCGCCGAAGACGTTGAGAAGATCTTCACGCTCTTCCCGCGTCTCAAGGAACGTCACGCCCAGCGCGGCGGAACACTTTCGGGCGGTGAGCAGCAGATGCTGTCGATCGGCCGCGCGCTGATGGCGCGCCCGAAGTTGCTGCTTCTCGACGAACCCTCGCTCGGTCTTGCGCCGCTGATCGTCAAGGGCATCTTCGAGGCGATCAAGAAGCTCAACGAGGCGGAGGGGCTGACCGTTTTCCTCGTCGAGCAGAACGCGTTCGCCGCCCTCAGGCTTTCTCACCGCGCCTACGTGATGGTGAACGGCAAGGTGACGATGAGCGGCTCCGGCAAGGAGCTTCTTGCCAATCCCGAGGTCCGCGCCGCCTATCTCGAAGGCGGAAGACACTAGGTCGAAAGGAGAGTTTGACATGCAGGGACTTTTCTTCGAAGCGGATGTCGGCCCCCTTGTGGCGATCCGTGTCATCGTCTTGCTCTTAGGCTTCTGGACGGCCTGGCGCGCCGGCAAAGCGGTTGCCGAGGGCTGGAGCGACTATCCGCTGGTCATCGTCTATACATTTCTGCTCGCCTGGGCGATGCAGTTCCTGCATCATGCCCTGTTCAATGGGCCAATGCTTAGCACCTTCTACTATATCCTCGATTTCGTGACGCTGCTGGTCTTCTCGACGGCCGGCTTCCGCCACCGCCGCACCAATCAGATGGTTAACAACTATTACTGGCTGTACGAAAAGACTTCCGCGTTTTCGTGGAAGGACAAACATTGACAGTCCGTTGAAACTAGGCATGAATTGCCTTCCGAGTGGAACAGCTTTCCTGGCGCAGTCAATGGTGGGTAGTGCGCTGGGCCTTGGACCGGAACCCGCCCAAAAATTGGGAGTAATAATATGAAGAAGTCTCTTCTGTCGGCAGTGGCTCTGACGGCGATGCTCGCCTTCAGCGGCAACGCGTGGGCCGACGTTCTCATCGCTGTCGCTGGTCCGCTGACTGGTCCGAACGCCGCGTTCGGCGCTCAGCTCCAGAAGGGTGCTGAACAGGCAGCCGCCGACATCAACGCTGCTGGCGGCATTAACGGCGAGCAGATCAAGATCGAACTCGGCGACGACGTCTCCGACCCGAAGCAGGGCATTTCGGTTGCCAACAAGTTCGCTGCTGACGGCGTCAAGTTCGTCATCGGCCACTTCAACTCGGGCGTTTCGATTCCGGCTTCGGAAGTCTATGCCGAAAACGGCATCCTCGAAATCACCCCGGCCGCGACGAACCCGACCTTCACGGAACGGGGCCTCTGGAACACGTTCCGCACCTGCGGCCGTGACGACCAGCAGGGTGCCATCGCCGGCAAGTATCTTGCCGATCACTTCAAGGACGCCAAGATCGCTGTCGTTCACGACAAGACCCCCTACGGTCAGGGCCTTGCCGACGAAACCAAGAAGGCTATGAACGCCGCCGGCGTGACGGAAGTCATTTACGAAGGCATCAATGTCGGCGACAAGGACTTCTCGGCCCTCATCGCCAAGATGAAGGAAGCCGGCGTCTCGATCATCTATTGGGGTGGTCTGCACACCGAAGCCGGTCTCATCATCCGCCAAGCGGCTGACCAGGGCCTGAAGGCGACGCTGGTTTCGGGCGACGGTATCGTTTCGAACGAACTGGCCTCGATCGCTGGCGACGCCGTCGCCGGTACGCTGAACACCTTCGGCCCCGATCCGACGGCGAACCCTGCCAACAAGGAACTTGTCGAAAAGTTCAAGGCCGCTGGTTTCAATCCGGAAGCCTACACGCTCTATTCCTACGCTGCGATGCAGACGATTGCCGGGGCCGCCAAGGCTGCCGGCTCGCTGGATCCTGAGGCCGTTGCCAAGGCCATGAAGGAAAAGGGCCCGTTCCCGACCGTTCTCGGCGACATTTCGTTCGATGAAAAGGGCGATCCGAAGATCCCCGGCTACATCATGTACGAATGGAAGAAGGGTCCGGACGGCAAGTACAGCTACTTCCCGCAGGGCATGTAAGCTTCGCTCCCCTTTATGGGACATGACTATCGAAGCCCGGTTCCGACCGGGCTTCTTTCTTTTTGCGGGCGTTTCAATTTTCGCCTGGCTGGTCTAACTCTTGGCATCGTTTTGAAGCGTCGAGTGGAACCGTCATGTCCAAACCCCGCATTCTCGTCACCCGGCGCTGGCCAGCCACGGTGGAAGCCGTCCTTGCCGAACGTTTCGACGTGACGTTCAATCCTGACGATATTCCGCTCGGTGAAAACGAGCTAAGGCTGGCGCTCTCGACTTATGATGCCGTATTGCCGACGGTTTCCGATCGGTTGCCCGCCGCTGTCTTCGACGGCGTGCCTGTTGTCACCAAGATCCTTGGCAATTTCGGCGTCGGCTACAATCACATCGATATATCCGCTGCCAGGGCGAGAGGCATTGCGGTCACAAACACGCCGGGCGTGCTGACCGACTGCACGGCCGATATCGCCATGTTGCTGCTGCTCTCCGTTGCCCGGCGCGGCGGTGAGGGCGAGCGGCAGGTACGCGCTGGTGCATGGAAGGGCTGGTGCCCGACCCATATGGTCGGCACCAAGGTGACCGGGAAGACGGTCGGCATCATCGGTTTCGGCCGAATCGGCAAGGCCTTCGCGCAACGCTGCCATTTCGGCTTCGGCATGGATGTGGTGTTCTTCAACCGTTCACCGATCGATCCACCGGAGGCGGCGCGTTACGGCGCGCGGCAGCTGCCGACGATTGAGTCCGTGCTGGCGGTGGCTGATTTCGTCTCGCTGCATTGCCCCGGTGGAGCAGAGAACCGACACCTGATAAATGCGGCACGGCTTACGGCGATGAAGCCGGGCGCCTTTCTCATCAATACGGCGCGTGGCGACGTGGTGGATGAGGCGGCGCTGATTGCAGCGCTCAAGGCGGGCACGATCCGCGGCGCCGGGCTTGACGTCTACGAGGCGGAACCTGATGTCCCGGAGGCGCTGCGGCGGATGGAGAACGTCATGGTGCTGCCGCATCTCGGCAGCGCCACGGAAGAGACGCGGACCGCCATGGGCATGAAGGTAATCGACAACGTGGCGGCGTTTTTCGAGGGCAGGGATGTGCCGGATCGGGTGGTTTAGCGACCAGCCGCCAACGCCATCTCACATCTCGTGCAGCACATGCGTGGCCTTCACGGCGGCTGATGCACGGTTCTCGACGCCGAGCTTCACATAAATCTGTTCGAGGTGCTTGTTCACCGTCCGCGCCGACAGTCCCAATATTTCGCCGATGTCGCGGTTGGCCTTGCCCTTGGCAATCCAGAGCAGCACTTCGGATTCGCGCTGGGTGAGCGAAAACCGCTGGCGCAGCACCGCGTCGTCGCTGCGCTGATTGGCGGCAGTGAGGCGGAAGAGATATTCGTCAGGGCCGATTGCGCCGAGGAAGGCGAGCTGCAGCGCCGCTTGGCCGGCATGGGCAACGGAGATGATGCCGTCGCGCACCGCGGCGACGCGGTCGCGCATCCAGTCGGCGATATGGTGGACGACGATCTCCATGCCGTCGTCGCTGCCCATGGCCGCATTGACCAGCCGTGTGGCTTGCGGCGTTGACCAGTGGATGGCACCGTCGCCCTTGACAGCCAGCAGATGGCGGCCGGCCGCGTCCAGCGCGATGCGGGCGCTTTGGGCCGAGCGAGCGTTGCGCAGATGGACACGGATGCGGGCGCGCAGTTCATCGATATTGATTGGCTTGCTGAGATAATCGACGCCGCCGGATTCCAGCGCGTGCACGACATGCTCGGTCTCGGTCAGGCCGGTCATGAAGATGACAGGCACCTGTGCCACCGCGGCATTCGCCTTCAGCCGACGGCAGGTCTCGAAGCCGTCCATGGCGGGCATCACCGCGTCGAGCAGGATGATATCGGGCGTGATGCGCTCGACGATACCAAGTGCGGCCGTGCCCGACGTGGCGATCAGCACCGAGAAGCCGGATTGTTCGAGTGCGTCGGTCAAGAAGCCGAGTGCTTCGGCCGAGTCGTCGACGAGCAGAACGATGTCGCGGGGGAGGGCCGGCTCAGGCAATGGGTTCCACCTTTTCGTCGAAGTCGTGCAGGAAGGTCATGAAGCCGGCGAGATCGAAGGCGGCGACATAGGCGCGAAGTTCCTCTGTGAATGGCTGATTTGCCTCCACCTTGGCAAGGTCGGAAAGCTTGGCTTCGATACCTCTGATATAGCCGATCTCGCCGAGCCGCAGCAATTCCTGGATATGGGCAGCGCCTGGGCTCAGCATCGGCGCTTCGATCTTAACAGGAACGGCTGGCGCGGCATCGGCAAAGATCCATTTCAGGCCAAGATGCAGGGCGAGCTTGTCGCGCAGCTGGCGGATGTCGACCGGTTTGCCGATCGCATCGTTATGGCTGTCGTCACTGTCGCTGAGAACCGCCGCATCACCAATATTGGCCGAAAGCATCAGCACTGGCGCCGTCTGACCGGCCTCGCGCAGACGCGAGACGAGCTGCCAGCCGTTCATGCCGGGCATCAGGATATCGACAAGGAAGAGGTCCGGTATGATGCCCTCGATCAGCGTCAGGCATTCGCCGCCGCCTGCCGCCGTCAGCACGATGAAATCGAGCGGCGCCAGGATTTCGCGCATCATCTCGCGGTGGTCCTCGTTATCGTCGACGACCACGACCGTGCGGCGCGGGCCGTCGTAACCGACGATGCGCTTCTCTTGCGGTGCGGCGGCCACGGCGCGCATGACGGCGGACAGCATCAGCCGGACGCGGAAGGTCGAGCCTTCGTCCTTCACGCTCGAAACCGAAATCTCGCCGCCGAGCGTGTTGGTCAGAAGCCGGGTGATGGTGAGGCCGAGGCCAAGCCCCGGCATTGGCCGCACGCTTTCAGCCTCGCCGCGCTGGAAGGGTTCGTAGATGCGGGTCAGGTCTTTCTCCGTGATGCCGCGGCCGGTGTCAGTGACGGTGAAGGTCGCGACTTGGCTGCGATAGCCGACATCGAAGGTGACGCTGCCTTCGTCGGTGAACTTGATGGCATTGGAGAGCAGGTTGACCAGGATCTGGCGCAGGCGCTTTTCGTCGGTACGGACGAACTGCGGCAAGGCCGGCGAGCGCTCATGGATGAAGGTGAGCCCCTTTGCCTGCGCCTGCGGGCGGAACATATCGACGATCTGGTCGAGGAAATCCTGGATGTTGATCTCGTTGGAATAGACCTGCAGGCGGCCGGCCTCGATCTTGGAAATATCGAGCAGGCCGTCGATCAGCCCGGAGAGGTGTTCGGCGCTGCGGCGAATGACCTTGATCGAGGATTGGCGCGGCGCCGGGATGGTCTCGTCGCGTTCGAGGATCTGGGCGTAGCCGAGTACGGCGTTCAGCGGCGTGCGCAGCTCATGGCTGAGCCCGACGACGTAGCGGCTCTTGGCGCGGTTGGCGGCCTCGGCCGTCTCTTTGGCGTTCTGCAAGGCGGCGTCGGTCTTCTTGTGGGCGGCGATTTCCTTGAGCAACAGTGTGTTCTGGCGCGAGGATTCCTCCTCGGCAACGACGCGGCTGTCATGGGCGAGCACATAGAACCAGCAGACAACGCCCGAGATTACCGAGAAGACGAAGAAGACGATGAAGATGGTGCGGTTGACGACTTCGGCGGTCGCGGGTGAGGCGGAGGCGACCTGATGGGCGATCATCGCCAGGATCGCGCCGATGGCCGTCAATGCCAGCACGACGGCGATGCCGTAGCGGCCGAGGCGCGTCGTCAGCTTCCCCAGAATGGTTTCCGGCAGCAGCGCCTTGGCGACGGTGCCGACCTGCGCGTTGAAACGGGCGGCGGGCTTGCACATGTCGTGGCAGCGGCTGTCGAGCGAACAGCAGAGCGAGCAGATCGGCGCGGCGTAGGCCGGGCACCAGGCCATGTCCTCCGGTTCGAAGGGATGTTCGCAGACCGAGCAGGTAATGCTCGTCAGGTTCTTCCAGCTCTGGCGCGGCTTGCGGGCGAGGTAGAACTTGCCTTTCGTCGCCCAGGCGATGACAGGCGAGGTGATCAGCGCGATGACGAGGGTGATATAGGGGGCGAGCGAGGCGGCGATGTCGCCGAAGGCACCGAAATGGGCGATCAGCGACACCGTCGCCGACAGCGTCATGGCGCCGAGGCCGACCGGGTTGATGTCGTAGAGGTGGGCGCGCTTGAACTCGATGCCGGGGGGAGCAAGGCCCAGCGGCTTGTTGATGAAGAGATCGGCGGAGATCGTGCAGAGCCAGGCCATGGCGATGATCGAGAAGATGCCGAGCGTCTCCTCCAGCAGCCGGTAAATGCCGAGTTCCATCAAAAGCAGGGCGATTGCGACGTTGAAGACCAACCAGATGACGCGGCCGGGATGGCTGTGGGTCAGCCGCGAGAAGAAGTTCGACCAGGCGAGGGAGCCTGCATAGGCGTTCATCACGTTGATCTTCAGCTGCGAGACGACGACGAAGGCAGCCATCAACAGCAGCGCCGCATTGTGCCAGGGGACCATGTAGCCGAAGGCGGTCAGATACATCTGCGCCGGGTCGGCGGCGCGATCGAGGGGCACACCCGAGGTGAAGGTCAGCACGACCAGGAATGAACCGGCAAGCAGCTTCGGGGCGCCGATGATGACCCAGCCGGGCCCGGCGAGAAAGATCGCCAGGCGATGGCGCCACTTGCGCTGTGGATCCGGCGGCAGGAAGCGCAGGAAGTCGGCCTGTTCGCCGATCTGCGACATCAGCGCCAGGATGACGGCAGAAGCAGCGCCGAACTCCACAAGATCGAATTCGGCGATGGTGCCGGGCGGGCCGGAGGCATGGCGGATGCCGGCGAAGGCGCGCCAGAGATCGAATTTTTCCCAGTCCAGCAAGGCGATGAAGATGAAGGGAAGGATATTCAGCACGATCCAGAAGGGCTGGGTCATCAGCTGGAACTTGCTGATCAGCCGCACGCCGTGCGTCACCAGCGGGATGACCATGACGGCGCTGATGATGTAGCCGATCCAGAGCGGGATGCCGAGAGTGAGCTCCAGCGCTCCGGACATGATCGATGCCTCGATCGCAAACAGCATGAAGGTGAAGCTTGCATAGATCAGCGAAGTGATGGTCGAGCCGATATAGCCGAAGCCCGCGCCGCGCGTCAGAAGATCGATGTCGACGCCGTGGCGGATGGCGTAGCGGCTGATCGGCAGGCCGATCGCCAGCATGGCGACCGAGGCGACGATAATGGCGTAAAAGGCGTTGGTGGTGCCGTAGGAGAGAGTGATCGCGCCGCCGATCGCCTCCAGCGCCAGGAAGGAGATCGCGCCGATCGCCGTCTGCGAGATGCGCTGCGAGGAGAAATGGCGAGCGCTCTTTGCGGTGAAGCGCAACGCGTAATCTTCCAGCGTCTGGTTGGCGACCCAGCGATTGTATTCGCGTCTCACCGGAATGATGCGTTGGCGCGCTGCCATGTCTTCCTTTCCGGCATTCCGGTTGGGCTCATCGTCTCTCGGGCAGTTTTGGCGGGATGGTTGGGAAAGGCAAGAGGCGGGCACCGACTGGTTCACAGAATGGCAATATATTTGCAATTGATCCGTCACATAAGAGCTCTAACTCTCCCGGCGTTCGTTCAACCATTTCGGGTATCATCATGTCTGTTTTAAGCCTCTGCCGCCTGAGCACCGCCCTCGTCTGCCTTCTTTCGATCGTGCCATCGCTTGCCAGCGCCGAGCAGGCCACGGCGGCCAAAGTTCCTTATGTGGAGGCCGGAAACACCAACAAGCGCGGTGACGCCTGCTTCTCGACGGCAGACACCAACGCCGCCGTTCACCTTCTCTCCGGCTTCCTCGAAATCTGGACACCGCGCACGCCTTTCGTCGATGCGGGTGTCGAGGCCCCGGCCAAGGACAATTGCCCGGCTGTCGCCAAGACGGATTGGGACGGTATTCCCGCCAGCAAGACCGACGGCCATATCGTCAACCAGGCCGTCCATGATGCGAACATCGCCTATGTCGTCAATGCGACGCGGGCGCGGACGGCCGATCAAGCGGTGGCCGCCTATCTCGACGATCGGCGCGGCAAGAATGCCAGTATCGTCGACGGCCTCGGCCCGCTGACGGCTGCCTGGAAGGCCGGCTCGAAGCAGAACACCACGATCACCGCGGTGGCGGTCGATGCGACGACGGTCAAATACGATGACAAGGGCAACAATCGCGGCGCCGGCAGCAAGCCGGATACGGAAAACAAGACCGATGCCAACCCCGACATGGGCCTTGCAATCGACTTCATCAACGCCGCAAGCGGTGACGGTTCGACGGAACCGGCCAAGCGCTATTTCAAATATGGCCGTCCCTATCGCTGGAGCCAGGACGTATCGGTCGTCCCGACGCTGGAGCCCGCCAAGAGCGGCAAGCCGGTCGAGGACGGCGGTTTCCCCAGCGGGCATACGGCGGAAGCCTGGCGGGATGCGCTGGCCATGGCCTACCTCGTGCCGCAGCGTTTTCAGGAAATGATCACGCGCGCCAGCGAGCTGGGTGAAGACCGCATCCTCGCCGGCATGCATTCTCCTCTCGACGTGATGGGCGGCCGGATGCTCGGCACCGCTACGGTCGTCTACAATCTGAACAAGGCCGACAATGCGGCGCTGAAGAGCGATGCTTACGCCCAAGCGCAGGCATGGCTTATCGCCAAGTCAGGCGTTGCGGATGCAGGAGCGCTGGAAGTCGCTGCCCACGCGGCACCGCTTGCCGCAGACCGTTTCGCCGATCATGACGCCAATCGCGCCTACGTGCTGCAGCGCCTGAGCTACGGCCTGCCGACGATCCATGCGACCGATCAGCCGGCGCGGGTGCCGCAGGGCGCCGAAGCGCTTCTCGAAACGCGTCTGCCCTATCTGGACGGCGAGCAGCGCCGCGACGTGCTGAAGACGACGGAGATCGCCTCCGGCTACCCGCTCCTCGACGATGCGGAAGGTTACGGCCGTCTCAACCTGTTTGCCGCCGCCGACGGTTACGCTGCGTTCGAACAGGAGGTGACCGTGACGATGGACGCGGCAAAGGGCGGGTTCAATTCGATCGACACCTGGCGGAACGACATTACCGGCAAGGGCAGGCTGGTGAAGCGCGGCAACGGCATCCTCGGGCTTTCAGGCGCCAACAGCTATTCCGGCGGCACCGTGCTGGAAGAGGGCGCGCTGGTGGCCTTGTCGCCGTCGGCCTTCGGTCGTGGCGGGCTGACGCTCAATGGCGGCTCGCTCGTTCTGGCGGCCGACAAGCCTTTGACCGTGAGCGGTGACTATCAGCAGGTCGCCAATGCCACGGCGAAGTCGGCGCTCGGCGAAAACGGCGCGGGCACGCTGGTTGTCGAAGGCAAGGCAGTGCTGGCCGGCGACCTCGACGTGACGATTGCCGATGGCTATGCCCCAACGCCTGGAACGAAGATCGAAATCCTGAAGGCGAGTGCCGTGACTGGCACATTCGGCAAGGTCACGGTTTCCGGCCACAAGGCGACCCTCTCCTACGGCCCGACCTCAGTTACCTTGACGATCGACGGATAAATTCCGGTATCGAGATAGGGCATCCCTGCTGCGGGGGATGCCCTTCCTTCCCTGGTCTGCCTGTTTGACCCCCGCGCCTACGTCATTTTGCGTATGTGTTTTTGCGCTGCAGCGCCCGATAGTCCCTTAAGCAACAGTTAATCTCCGTTTCCGGCCTGTTGCGGAACAAGAAGAGGGGCTCAACCAGATGAATCTCAGAACTACTATTACTGGCGCTGCACTCGGCGCCGTCATGGCGGCCTCGGCTGCCTTCAGCGGTGCGGTTGCCGCCGACGACACGATCAAGGTCGGCATTCTGCACTCGCTTTCCGGCACCATGGCCATCTCCGAGACCACGCTCAAGGACGCCATGCTGATGCTCATCGACGAGCAGAACAAGAAGGGCGGCCTTCTCGGCAAGAAGCTTGAGGCCGTCGTCGTCGACCCGGCTTCCGACTGGCCGCTGTTTGCCGAAAAGGCACGTGAGTTGATCCAGAAGGACAAGGTTGCGGCCGTCTTCGGTTGCTGGACGTCCTCGTCGCGCAAGTCCGTTCTGCCGGTTTTCGAAGAGACCAACTCGATCCTCTTCTACCCGGTCCAGTATGAAGGCGAAGAGTCCTCGCGCAACATCTTCTACACCGGTGCTGCTCCGAACCAGCAGGCCATTCCTGCTGTCGACTACCTGATGGAAAAAGAGGGCGTCAAGCGCTTCGTTCTCGAAGGTACGGACTACGTTTATCCGCGCACGACCAACAAGATTCTCGAGGCATATCTGATTTCGAAGGGTATTCCGAAAGAAGATATCATGACCAACTACACGCCGTTCGGCTTCTCCGACTGGCAGACCGAAGTTTCCAAGATCAAGGAATTCGGTTCGGCCGGCAAGAAGACCGCCGTCGTCTCGACGATCAACGGCGATGCCAACGTTCCCTTCTACAAGGAACTGGGGAACAAGGGCATCAAGGCAACCGACATTCCCGTCGTCGCCTTCTCGGTCGGCGAAGAAGAGCTTGCCGGTCTCGACACCAAACCGCTCGTCGGCCATCTCGCAGCCTGGAACTACTTCGAGTCGGTCGAAAGCCCTGCCAACAAGAAGTTCATCAAGGACTGGCACGCTTTCACCAAGAACGACAAGCGCGTGACGAACGACCCGATGGAAGCCGCCTATATCGGTTTCAACGCATGGGTTAAGGCCGTCCAGGCTGCCGGCACGACCGACACCGACAAGGTTCTCGACACCATCATCGGCGTCAGCGTTCCGAACCTCTCCGGCGGTTATGCGACCGTCCTGCCGAACCACCACATCACCAAACCGGTGCTGATCGGTGAAATCCAGGCCGACGGCCAGTTCGAAATCGTCCAGCAGACACCTGCCGTCGTCGGTGACGAATGGTCGGATTACCTGCCTGATTCCAAGGACCTGATCTCCGATTGGCGCAAGCCGATGTCCTGCGGCAACTTCAACGTTGCTACGGGCAAGTGCGGTGGCAAGGGTTCCTGAGTACGACCCCGATCCAATGATTGCCTGAAGGCTTCCGTCCGGGTTTGATCCCGGGCGGAAGCTCCGTCCCAGCGATTGCGCCGCCAGGCCAACACTATCAAGGGCGAGAAAGCCGATGTATCGCGCCATAAAGATTTTCCTCATCACGGTTTGCCTGACATTTTCGGGCCTGACATTTTCGGGCGCGATAATCTCGAGCGAAGCCCAGGCTCAGGACGATATCCATGTGCTCATCGACGCGCTCGGCGTCGGCGACTTCCCGGAACGCGAAGCGGCCATCAAAGCGCTGGTCGCCTCCAAGGACCAGCATGTCAGCCAGATCCTGCAGCAGTTGAGCGACGGCCTTCTCTACGTCAATTCTGATGGCGGCCCGGTTCTTCTCCAGGGGGGTACCGATGACGAACCGACCTATTCCGATCCGATCACCGGCGAACCCGCTGCAGATGTCGATCCGGATCTGATGACGAAGGTCAAGATCAACAACGCGCTTCGCGGCGTCATTAGCGCCGCCACCAGCCAACTGACGCTGATGAGCCCGGACCGTTCCGCGCGGCTTGCCGCGGCGCAGGGCCTCCTGAAAGATGCCGACCCCGCCAATCTCGACCTGCTGAACTCGGCGCTGGCGGCCGAAAAGGACGCAGAGATCAAGAATACGATGGAAGCGGCGCGCGCAGTGCTGCTGCTCAAGACGGATGCGAGCGTCGAAGACAAGAAGGCTGCGATCGATACGATCGCAGCGCGCGGCAATCGCGATGCGCTGACCATCCTCACGACCACACTCGAAACCGCGCCTGAAGACCTGAAGCCGGCGATCCAGGCGGATATCAGTTCCATCAATCGCAGCCTGGCGCTGTGGGATATCGTCCAGAACATCTGGTACGGATTGTCTCTCGGCTCGGTACTGCTGCTTGCCGCGATCGGCCTTGCCATCACCTTCGGCGTCATGGGCGTCATCAACATGGCGCATGGCGAAATGGTGATGATCGGTGCCTATACGACCTATGTCGTGCAGGAATACATAACCTCCGCCTTTCCTGAGCTTGCCGATTATTCGCTGGCCTTTGCTGTGCCTGCGGCCTTCGTCTTTACCGGCTTCGTCGGTCTGTTGATCGAGCGCGCCGTCATCCGCTATCTCTACGGTCGGCCGCTCGAAACGCTGCTCGCCACCTGGGGTGTGTCGCTGATCCTGCAGCAGGCGGTGCGCAGCATCTTCGGCCCGACCAACCGCGAGGTCCGCAATCCGACCTGGATGTCCGGCGTCTTCGATCTCGGCGGGCTCTCCATCACCTGGAACCGACTGTGGATCATCGTCTTTTCGATGGTGGTCTTTGTGGCGCTGCTCCTGCTGCTCAAGCGGTCCGCCTTTGGCCTGCAGATGCGCGCCGTTACGCAGAACCGCCGCATGGCATCGTCGATGGGCATCCGCACCGGTTGGGTCGATGCCTTCACCTTCGCGCTCGGCTCGGGCATTGCCGGCATCGCCGGCGTGGCGCTCAGCCAGATTGACAACGTCTCGCCAAACCTCGGTCAATCCTACATCATCGACAGCTTTATGGTCGTCGTCTTCGGCGGTGTCGGCAATCTCTGGGGTACGCTGGTCGGTGCCCTCTCGCTCGGCGTCGTCAACAAGTTCCTCGAGCCCTTTGCCGGCGCCGTGCTCGGCAAGATCCTGGTGCTCGTCCTCATCATTCTCTTCATCCAGAAGCGTCCCCGCGGGCTCTTCGCACTCAAAGGAAGGGCGGTGGAAGCATGATTACGGCCTTCCTTCTCCGATCACTCGATCGCAAGATCGTCATTGCCATCGCCCTCCTGCTTCTGGTCGCGGTCCTCGTGCCGGTCCTGAACCTGATGACGGGGCCGACCAATCCGCTACACGTGCCGACTTATATCATGTCGCTGTTCGGCAAGTATCTGACCTATGCGCTGCTGGCGCTGGCGCTCGACCTCGTCTGGGGCTTCTGCGGCATCCTCTCCCTCGGCCACGGTGCCTTCTTTGCGCTCGGCGGCTATGCGATGGGCATGTATCTGATGCGCCAGATCGGCACGCGCGGCAGCTACGGAGATCCTGTTCTGCCCGACTTCATGGTGTTCCTGAACTGGAAGAATCTGCCTTGGTTCTGGTACGGCTTCAACCATTTCTGGTTTGCGGCGCTGATGGTGCTCGTCGTACCCGGTCTGCTCGCCTTCGTATTCGGCTGGTTTGCCTTCCGTTCACGCGTCAACGGCGTCTATCTCTCGATCATCACCCAGGCGATGACCTACGCGCTTCTGCTGGCCTTCTTCCGCAACGACATGGGCTTCGGCGGCAATAACGGCCTTACTGATTTCAAGGACATTATCGGTTTCAACGTACAGGCTGACGGCACGCGTGCAGCCCTCTTTGCCGCAACTGCGATCTTCCTCGCTCTATCGCTGATGATTGCTTCGGCGATCGTACGCTCGAAGTTCGGCAAGGTGCTGGTCGGCGTGCGCGATGCCGAAAGCCGCACGCGCTTCCTCGGCTACCGCGTTGAGCATTTCAAGCTCTTCACCTTCGTCGTCTCGGCGATGATGGCAGGCATTGCCGGCGCGCTCTACGTGCCGCAGGTGGGCATTATCAATCCCGGCGAATTCGCCCCTGCCAATTCGATCGAAGTCGTCATCTGGACCGCGGTCGGCGGGCGGGCGACGCTGATCGGGCCGATCATCGGCGCGATCCTCGTCAACGGCGGCAAGACGATCTTCACCGGCCTCTTCCCGGAGTTCTGGCTGTTTGCACTCGGCGGTCTCTTCGTCGCCGTCACGCTGTTCCTGCCGAAGGGCGTCGTCGGTACGATTGCGCAATATCTCGGCAAGCGGAAGCTTGTCTCCAAGGCGGCCCCACCGGCGGCCGAGGAAGACGGTATCGAGCCGAAAATCCAGGCAGCGGAGTGAGCGCCATGATTCCCGACGTCAAACCCAATAGCGTGCTTTATCTCAACGGCGTCTCGGTTTCCTTCGACGGCTTCAAGGCGCTGAATTCGCTGTCGATCGTCATCGAGCCCGGTGAACTCCGCGCCATCATCGGCCCGAACGGCGCCGGCAAGACGACGATGATGGATATCATCACCGGCAAGACCCGGCCCGATGAGGGTGAGGTGTTCTTCAACGGTACGATTGATCTCACCAAGAAGGATGAAGCCGATATCGCTCAGCTCGGCATCGGCCGCAAGTTTCAGAAGCCGACAGTCTTCGAAAGCCATACGGTGTGGGACAATCTGGAGCTGGCGCTGAACCGACGTCGTGGTGTGTTCTCGACGCTGTTCTACCGGCTTTCGGGCGAGGACAAGGCACGCATCGAGGAAATCCTCGACACGGTGCGGCTGACGCACCGCCGCGACGAATTCGCCGCCAATCTCTCGCACGGGCAAAAGCAGTGGCTGGAGATCGGCATGTTATTGGCGCAGGAGCCGAAGCTTCTGCTCGTCGACGAACCGGTGGCCGGCATGACCGATGCGGAGACTGCGGAAACCGCAATCCTGCTCAAGGATATCGCCAAGACCCGGTCGGTCGTCGTCGTCGAGCACGACATGGGCTTCATCCGCGACCTCGGCGTCAAGGTGACCTGCCTCGCGGAAGGCTCGGTGCTGGCGGAAGGGTCGATCGACTTCGTCAGCTCCGATCCGAAGGTGATCGAGAACTATCTGGGGCGGTGATCAATGCAACTTACAGGCTTGAACCTGACAAAAGAACGAGCTCTAAAACGAGTGGGTTTTATTGTGGGGTTTCATCGTGGCTTTTCTCGGTATTCTGATAGTGGCGTTCAGCGGCGCGGTCGTCTGGTATTGGCGTTTGAAAATGGCGCGTGAGGCGGGAAACGAGATCATCGATTCCGTCGAGCGTATGCGGGGCGCCTATAAGCGCGGAAAGTTGCGTAAGCAGGCCGAGGCAGCGCCGCTGGCCTCTATCGCCGATCCGGTGATTGCGGCCGTGGCTTTTTTCTTCTGCCTTGCCAAGGAAAAGCCGATGTATTTCGACGCAGCGAAGGATGTCGTCCGCAATCGCATGAAAGGCATCATCCGGCCGGGCGACATGGAAGAGGTGCTAGTTTTCGGCGGGTGGGCGTCCAAGAACGTTACCAGTCCCGAAGATCCGATCCGCCGGTTCCGGCATCTCTGGATGGAGGCGCTCGACATGCAAGAGCGTCAACAGTTGATCGGTATTGCCGAGGAAGTGGCCGAGGTCGGCGGTGAGAAAACGAAGGAACAGGAGCACGCCCTGCAGATGCTGAGGCGCATGCTGATGAATTGATGGGAATGGGTGAACGGATGCTGACAGTCGAAAACGCAAGCCTGCATTATGGCGCCGCTCAGGCGCTGCGCGGCATCTCCGTCAAAGCGGAGATGGGAAAGATCACCTGCGTGCTGGGGCGTAACGGCGTGGGGAAGAGTTCTCTTCTGCGCGCCGTTACCGGCCAGCATCCGCTGTCGGCGGGCACGGTCACCTTCAACGACACCAAGCTCAACGGCCTGCCGCCCTTTGCCCGTGCCAAGCAGGGGATCGGCTATGTCCCGCAGGGACGGGAGATCTTCCCGCTGCTCACCGTCAAGGAAAATCTCGAAACCGGCTTTGCACCGCTTGGCCGCCGCGACCGCAACATCCCCGATGATATCTTCAGCCTCTTCCCGGTGCTGAAGTCGATGTTGTCACGTCGCGGCGGCGATCTTTCCGGCGGGCAGCAGCAGCAGTTGGCGATTGGGCGCGCCATGGTGACGCGGCCTAGGATTCTCGTGCTCGACGAACCGACCGAGGGCATTCAGCCCTCGATTATCAAGGACATCGGCCGGGCGATCCGCTACTTGCGTGACTCCACCGGCATGGCGATCCTTCTCGTCGAACAATATCTGGATTTCTGTCGAGAGCTCGCCGACTACGTCTACATCATGGATCGCGGCGAGATCGTCCATGAAGGGCTTGCCGAAACGCTGGATACACCGGAGGCCCGCCGCCATCTGACTGTCTGACCGGCAAATGCCGCATTTTGCAGCAAGGGACACGGAGCCTGGAAAATCTTCCTCTGCCTCTGCTGGTCTGCTCCAGACGGCATAGGAATTGCTTGCTTTCCGTCATCCGCGCGATTGAATGAAAACGGTGGCGCGACCGAAAGGGACGATATGACGACCGTGGCGGCGAGTACGAGACCGCAGAGAGCGGAAGGGCGCGGGCATCTGGCGGCGAAGCTGTTCGATGGCCGCACGCGCATTCGTGAACTCTATCAGGAAGGGGCGGCGAAGATCCGCCTGCCGGATACCTTCGATGCCTCGATGGAAGCAGTCATCATCAACACAGCAGGCGGACTGACGGGCGGCGACCGGATGGACTGGAGCGTTGATGCCGGCGCCGGCACGCGCATCGACGTTACCACCCAGGCTTGCGAGAAGATCTACAAGGCATCGGCCGGTACCGCCGAGGTGACGACCAGCATCAAGGTTGGAGCTCAAGCCCGTGTCGACTGGCTGCCGCAGGAAACGATCCTCTTCGACCGGGCAGCGCTTTCCCGCCGCTTGGATGTCGATCTTGACGAAGACTCCGAATTTCTGGCCGTCGAAGCCGTGCTGCTCGGCCGCAAGGCAATGGGTGAGACGGTGGAGACCGGGTTGTTTCGCGACCGCTGGCGCATCCGCCGCTCGGGGCGGTTGATCCATGCCGAAGAACTGACGTTGTCCGACGGCGTAGCGGCCCTTGCCGCGCGCCAGGCCGTGCTCGGCGGGCAGGTGGCGTTTGCGACGCTGCTTTATGCCGGGCCGCTTTCGGAAGCCTATCTTGGCAAAGTCCGGCCGCTCGTCGAAGGATCGATGGGCGGTGCAAGCGCCTGGGACGGCAAGCTCGTTGTTCGCCTTGCAGCAGCCGACGGCTTCTCACTCAGAAAAATCCTGATCCCGGTCATTTCCGCCTTGCGAAATGGTGCGCCTGTGCCGAAAGTCTGGAATCTATGAATCTTAGAGCATGATGCCGAAAAGTGTGAGCGGTTTTCGGGCGACGTCATACTCTAACTCTTTAATGTAGAACAGGATCATCCTGTTCCAGGCATGAAGCAGATGGGCAAGCAATGAACCTCACTCCGAGAGAAAAAGACAAGCTGTTGATATCAATGGCGGCGATGGTGGCACGCCGGCGGCTGGAGCGCGGCGTCAAGCTGAACTATCCCGAAGCGATCGCGTTGATCAGCGATTTCGTCGTCGAAGGCGCTCGCGACGGTCGCCCGGTTGCCGAGCTGATGGAAGCCGGCGCCCATGTGATCGGCCGCTCCCAGGTGATGGAGGGTGTTGCCGAGATGATCCACGACGTGCAGGTGGAGGCGACGTTCCCGGATGGAACCAAGCTCGTCACCGTGCACGAGCCGATCCGGTGAGGAGATAGGAATGCTCGAGCTCAGGCCCAATTGCGAATGCTGCGACAAAGATCTGCTGCCTGATAGCACTGAGGCACGGATCTGCACCTATGAATGCACTTTCTGCGCCGATTGCGTGGACGGTGTGTTGAAGGGTGTCTGCCCGAACTGCGGCGGTAATCTCGTCGCGAGACCTATTCGGCCGGCGGCCATGCTTGCTAAAAATCCGGCTTCGAGGAAGCGTGTGCTGAAGGCCGAGGGCTGTGCGCCCAAGGCGGCTTAGGGAGGACGAGATGATTCCAGGTGAGATCATTGCCGCAAGCGGCGACATCGAACTGAATGCCGGCGCGCAGACGGTGACGCTGGAGGTTTCCAATACAGGCGACCGACCGGTGCAGGTCGGCAGCCACTATCATTTCGCCGAGACCAATGCCGGGCTTTCCTTCGATCGCGCGGCGGCGCATGGCAAGCGGCTCGATATTCCGGCGGGAACGGCCGTGCGCTTCGAGCCGGGGCAAACGCGCTCGGTGACGCTGATCCCACTTTCCGGCAAGCGCGAGGTCTATGGCTTCCGTCAGCTGGTGATGGGTAAGCTTTAAGAACAATAGGCTGGAGGAATGCATGCGTTTGAATGTCTGCCTCGTCGGGGCGGCGATGTTGCTGACGGCAGGTGCGGCCTCCGCTCAGGATATCGATTGCAACAATCCTAAGACGCAATCGGACATGACTGGCTGCGAGGCGGCGCGCCATGAGGCCGCCGACAAGGTGCTGAATGCGCAATACAAGAAGACCCGGGCCGCCATGGTGGCGATCGACAAGGATCTCGACGGCGATATGAAGGGCGCAGAGCAGGCGCTGGTCAAGGCGCAGCGCGCCTGGATCGATTATCGGGACGCCGAATGCGACGCCTTCGGCTTTCAGGCCCGCGGCGGCACGATGGAGCCGATGCTGGTCGCCGGATGTCTCGCCAACATCACGGACAAACGTACAAAAGAGCTTAAAGAGCTCGAAGACACGATGAGCAATTAAGGTGATCAGGAAGATCATGATCGTCGGCAATGGTGAGATCGCGGAGGCAGAGGCAGGCATCATCGATGCCGCCGATTTCGTCGTCCGCTTCAACGATTGCCGCTCCTATGACACCGGCGGCCGGCGCACGGATGCCGTCGCGGTCTGCAATACCGGCCGTCCGGCGAAGGCGATGCTCGGTTCGCTTGAGTGGCGCGCCCATCCCGGCGTCGTTTCGGCTGGCGAAATCTGGAGCGTGCGCGACCCGGAAAAATTCGCGGCGATGCGGGCGCCGCTTGCCGTCTCGCATCCGGAACTCGACGATTTCTGCGACGACTACACCGATGAGTTCAGCGCCTTCTGCGTCGACACCGACAAGGCGCACATCGTCATCGGCAAATCGGTTCACGAGGCCGTCGATGCCTCTCTTTCGGCCTTTGCTCCGGCGCCCTATGTCGTGCCGAGCAGTGGCATGATCGTCATTGCCGAGGTTTTGAACACATATGCCGAGGCCGAGGTGACGCTTGCCGGCTTCGGCCACTCAGGCTGGGAATGGCACCCATTTGCGGCCGAACGACAGCTTGTCGATAGTTATATTGCCGCCGGCCGCCTCACGCGGCTTGGCGGAGATACACCTGTTTCTTCCTCCCAAGGAGCCTGATGGATGCCCTATAAGATCTCGCGCGCCGCCTATGCCGGCATGTTCGGACCGACCACCGGCGATAAGGTGCGCCTTGCCGATACGGAGCTTTTCATCGAGATCGAGAAGGATTTCACCACCTATGGCGAGGAGGTGAAGTTCGGCGGCGGCAAGGTGATCCGCGACGGCATGGGCCAGAGCCAGGTGACGCGGGCGGCTGGCGCGGTCGACACGGTTATCACCAATGCGGTGATCGTTGATCATTCGGGCATCTACAAAGCCGATATCGGGCTCAAGGACGGGCGCATCGTTGCGATCGGCAAGGCGGGCAATCCCGACATGCAGCCTGGCGTCAATATCATCGTCGGCCCGGGCACGGAGGCGATCGCCGCCGAAGGCAAAATTATCACCGCCGGCGGCATGGACAGCCATATCCATTTCATCGCGCCGCAGCAGATCGAGGAAGCGCTGATGAGCGGCATGACCTGCATGCTCGGCGGCGGCACGGGACCGGCGCACGGCACGCTTGCCACCACCTGCACGCCCGGTCCCTGGCATCTCGCGCGCATGATCGAGGCGGCCGACGCCTTTCCGATGAACCTTGCCTTTGCCGGCAAGGGCAATGCCTCGCTGCCGGGGGCGCTGACCGAAATGGTGCTGGCCGGCGCCACCTCGCTGAAGCTGCACGAGGATTGGGGCACGACGCCAGGCGCCATCGACTGCTGCCTGTCGGTTGCCGACGAATACGACGTGCAGGTGATGATCCACACGGATACGCTGAACGAAAGCGGTTTCGTCGAGGATACGATCGGCGCCATCAAGGGCCGCACCATCCATGCCTTTCACACGGAAGGGGCGGGCGGCGGCCACGCGCCTGACATCATCAAGATCTGCGGCCAGCCAAACGTCATTCCGTCGTCGACCAATCCAACACGGCCCTATACGGTCAATACGATCGCCGAGCATCTCGACATGCTGATGGTCTGCCACCATCTGTCGCCGTCGATTCCCGAAGACATCGCCTTTGCCGAAAGCCGCATCCGCAAGGAAACAATCGCTGCCGAAGATATTCTGCACGATATCGGCGCCTTCTCGATCATTTCGTCCGACAGCCAGGCGATGGGCCGCGTCGGCGAAGTGGCGATCCGCACCTGGCAGACGGCCGACAAGATGAAGCGTCAGCGCGGCCGGCTGAAGGAGGAGAAGGGTGACAACGACAATTTCCGCGTCCGCCGCTATATCGCCAAATACACGATCAACCCGGCGATCGCCCATGGCCTCAGCCGTGAGATCGGCTCGGTCGAAGTCGGCAAACGTGCCGACCTCGTGCTGTGGAATCCGGCCTTCTTCGGCGTGAAGCCCGACATGGTGCTGCTCGGGGGCTCGATCGCGGCCGCGCCGATGGGTGATCCAAACGCTTCGATCCCGACGCCGCAACCGGTGCACTACCGGCCGATGTTTGCCTCCTACGGCAAGAGCCTCACCAATTCCTCCGTCACCTTCGTCAGCCAGGCGTCGCTCGATGCCGGCCTGAAGGGCCGGCTCGGCGTCGCCAAGGAACTGGTCGCGGTGAAGAATACACGCGGCGGCATCTCCAAGGCATCGATGATCCACAACGACCTTACACCCGAGATCGAGGTCGATCCGGAAACCTATGAGGTCAGGGCGAACGGGGAATTGCTGACTTGCGAGCCGGCGACGGTGCTGCCGATGGCGCAGCGCTATTTCCTGTTCTAGACCCACGTCCGATGTGCAACGGGCGGTTCCGATGAGGACAGGTATCCGCTGGTTGTTGCTGATCGTATTCCTGCTTGTGCTTTTGGTGGCCTGCGGAACCTTCATTCCCCGGCCGCTGATTGCGCCGGTCAAGGCGTCGTCCGTCGCAGTGACACATCGGATTCTTCTGCTGTCGGGACCAATCCATACCGATATTGCCATTCCGCTCGACGAGGAGACGCGGGCTGCCTTTTCCTTCCTCGGTAATACCGATTTTCCGCTCGCCCATCCGAATGCGGAGTGGCTCATTATCGGCTGGGGCGGTCGTGCTTTCTATCTGGAAACGCCCACATGGGCGGAACTGAAAGCACTGCCGGTGCTGCGCGCGCTGACGATCGACCGTTCAGTGCTGCATGTGGACCTTGCCGGTCATATCACCGAGCCGCAGTCCAACGTCGCGGCATTCAATGTCAGTGACGATCAATTGATGCGGCTGCGCGACTTTATCTCGGACAGTTTCGTGCGCGACGCGGGCGCGGTCGTGCCGATCCCGGATGCGGGCTACGGCGAGATCGACCGGTTCTTCGAGGCCAAGGGATACTTCAATGCGCTTTTCGGCTGCAATACCTGGACTGCCGCTGCCCTCCGCTCGGCCGGGCTTCAAACCGGCTTATGGAACCCGTTTCCACAAGCATTGCGATTGTCTGTTGCTGTCTACAATTGAAGCAACCGTCGGGCCAGTCCGCTCTTAAAGTGAATTGTGAACAGCACTCTCCATCCGGTTGTAAAAATCATTGGAAAAATCACTGTTTTCCCCAGCTAAACCATTCTGGAACAACAGCACTGCGCAATTGGATAAATCCATTTAATATCAATAATTTAAGTGTATTTCGATAGTGTTCGATTCAGGGATTGGAAAGCTGCATCCCCTGCTAGAAAAATTCTGTCCACCGAATCGTCCAAAGTGGCTCGAATTTTAACGAGTTGATTAAGACCCCCGCAGCAATTGGGCTCTTATCAATGCCTTGAAACGCCGGGCAAGAAGGTTGATTCTCATGAGAAACTGGATTTCGCTGCAGGCCGATTTTGGCGATCTTCAATACCGCAGGAACGTCTATGTCTTCGCCCTGAAGATGAGCTTTCTTGCCGTCATTCTCTCCGGCTTCATTATTGCGCTGACGATGCCGTCGCTTGATCTTCTCGGACTTTTGCCGGTGACGCTCGCACACGCAATTGGCTTCAGCGCGATCTTTTCCTGGCTGATCGGCGGCACGGTTTCCGGCATGCTGTCGCTGTTTGCCGGCTTTGCCATGCGCGATCTTGCGCTCTCGCGGGCGGAATTCGAAAAGCTGAGCCGCACGGATACGCTTTCGGGACTACTCAACCGGCGTGCCTTTACTGAGGCACTCGATAACGTCGATAGCAACGCGTCGCTGGTGATTTTCGACGTCGATCGTTTCAAGGCGATCAACGACCGCTTTGGCCACGGTTGCGGCGATGCCGTCATCATCGCGGTTTCGGCCATGCTGACATCCGCCTTCGATGAGATGGCCGTCGTCGCACGCCTGGGGGGCGAGGAGTTCGGCGTCATCGTCTCTGGCGAACCTCTGGAGGCGCGGATGGAGCGGATCGAGGGTGTCCGGGCTCGGATCGCTAGCGGCGCCATTAAGGCCGAGGGGCACGAGATCCGCATCACCGTTTCCGGCGGTGTTGCCGATCTGGTTACCGGGCGCCACAAGCAGGCGGTCTATGCCTCCGCCGACCGGGCGCTCTATCTCGCCAAGGCGCTCGGGCGCAATCGCGTCGTACATGAACGGGAAGGTCTTCATCACGCCTGGCACGGGCTCGTCGATAACGGCGTCGATGGCGAGAAAAGAGGCCCGGAGAGCGACAATGTGATGCAGGCTTACGGAATATAAAAGCCCAAGCCGGACGAAAGGCCATTGGTGCTTGCATCGGGAAGAGCTATTTTGCATGGTCGTCCTCTCAGCAAAACGGACATGTCATGCAGCGCGTCACCTCCTATCTTCCCGCCGGAACCCCTTCCTCCCACCCGATCGCCCAGGTCAAGCTGCCGCATGATCTGCGCCATCTGCGCCGCAAGCTGCTGCATCTGGAAAATGGCGAGATGGTCATGCTCGATCTCAAGGATCCGGTGCTTTTCGCCAATGGCGACCTGCTGGTGCGCGACGACGGCGAACTGATCGAGATCCTCGCCGCCGACGAGAAACTTTTCGAAATCCGCGGTCGCGACCGCACCCATCTGGTCGAGCTCGCCTGGCATCTCGGCAACCGGCATCTTGCCGCTCAGATCGAGGAAGACCGCATCGTCATCCTCCGCGATCATGTCATCCGCACCATGCTGCAGGGCCTCGGCGCCGTCGTCCTCGAGATCGACGAGCCGTTCCAGCCGGCGCGGGGCGCCTATCATTCTCAAGGCGGGCATTCGCATGGGCATGATCACGATCACAATCATGACCACGGGCATGACCACGGGCATGATCATAGTCACAGCCATGACCATGATCACGAACATGGCTATGAGCATGAGCATGAGCACCGCCACGATCGCGGTCATGATCATGACCACAAGCACGACTGAGCCTTGATGACCAGGGATCGCGAGCTGCAGGCATTGCTGCGCCTGACGGCATGGCTGTCACCAGCCTTTCCGATCGGAGGCTTTGCCTATTCGGGCGGGCTGGAGCGGGCGGTGGCCGACGGGCTCGTTACGGATGCGGCCTCGCTTGCGGCCTGGATCGGCACGCTGGTCGGCAATGGTTCGGCCTGGAACGATGCGGTGCTTCTGGCCGAAAGCCATAGGCAACAGGCACAGCCCGCACGCCTTGCCGAAGTCGCTGCACTCGCCGAGGCGCTGGCCGGATCACGCGAGCGGCATCAGGAAACGATGCTGCTCGGCGAGGCTTTCCTCGCAGCGGCGCGGGCCTGGCCGGACGGGGTGTTCGAGCGGCTACCTGACAAGGTCGCTTATCCCATTGCGGTCGGGGCGGTTACAGGCGCCCATGGCATAATGCCCGAGAAGGCGCTCGCCGCCTTTCTGCATGCCTATGTCTCACAAGCGGTTTCATCCGGCATCCGCCTCGGTGTCGCCGGGCAAAGGGATGGCCTCGCCGTTCTTGCCGGTCTGGAAGACCATATCGCGGAGGTCGCCCGGCGGGCGGCAGCCTCGGCGCTTGACGATCTGGGTTCGGCGACGGTGCAGGCCGATATTGCCAGCCTGCGCCACGAGACGCAGGCGACGCGGCTGTTCCGTTCGTGATTGTCTGAAATTATCGCTGTGGCTGCGTCATTTGACGGTGGCGCCGGCGGGCGGCTTCGCTATCATCAAGGTTCGATTGGAGTAAGGCATATGAAATCAAGAAACGGACCTTTGCGTGTCGGCATCGGCGGGCCGGTCGGCTCGGGCAAGACGGCGCTGACCGAAAAGCTCTGCAAGGCGATGCGCGACGACTATTCTGTCGCCGTCGTCACCAACGATATCTACACGACAGAGGATGCCGAGGCGCTGGTGCGGATGCAGGCATTGCCTTCGGACCGCATCGTCGGTGTCGAAACGGGCGGCTGCCCGCATACAGCCATTCGCGAGGATGCGACGATCAATTTGCAGGCGATCGCCGGCCTGAACCAGCGGATTCCCGATCTCGACGTCGTCTTCATCGAATCCGGCGGCGACAATCTGGCGGCGACCTTTTCGCCCGATCTTGCCGATATCACCATCTATGTCATTTCCGTTTGCCAGGGCGAGGAAATCCCGCGCAAGGGCGGGCCTGGTATCACCCGGTCGGACCTGCTCGTCATCAACAAGAAGGATCTGGCGCCTTATGTCGGCGCCGATCTCGAGGTGATGGACCGGGATGCGACGCGCATGCGCGCTTCGCGCCCCTTCGTCTTCTCCGACATGAAGCGCGGCGACGGTGTCAGCTCGATCGTCAGCTTCCTCAGGGAGCAGGGAGGTCTCTAGATCCAGATTTTAGGCCGGATCAAAGTCGAAGAATTAGAGGATGATATCGTCCGAAAACCGCTCACACTTTTCGGCATCATGCTCTGACGGTTAGATCCGTCGGAGCAGGTTGACGTCGCTGATGGCGATCGTCCGGCCGCGCACCGTGACACCTTTCGTCTTCAACGCCGAGAAGGCGCGCGAGAGCGCCTCCGGTGCGAGGCCAAGCTTGCGGGCGAGCAGGTTTTTCGGAAAGGGCAGCCGCAGCGAAGCGGCCGCACCGTTCTCGGCGCAGTGGGTCAGCAGATAATGCGCCACGCGCTGCGGCGCGGTCTGCATGCGGTCGCTTGCCAGGCATTCCATCATCGAGATCAGATGCAGTGACAGGCTGCGCGTGATCGCCTTGCCGATCCGCGGCCGCTCCTCCAGCAACAGCCGAACCTTTGCGATATCAAAGCACGCCAGCACGGCATGATCCATTGCTTGCGCGCCGTAGTGATAGGTTTCGTCGGCGTGGATCAGGCATTCCGCGAAGCTGTCGCCGGGCTCGCAGATGCGGATATCGGCCTGCCTGCCGTCGCCGTTGCGACGATAGAGCCTGACATAACCGCTCAGCACGCAATAGAAATAGGCCGCCTTGTCGGCCTCCTCGATGAGAACGTCATGCGGGTCGCAGAGGCGAACGGTGGCGCAGGCGCGCAGGGCTTCAGCCTCGTTGTGGTCGAGCCCGGCCATGAGGGCGGCCTTGGCGAGCACAGCGGCCTCTTGGCCGTTGAATGTCAGCGTCCTGTTCATCTCCCGGTCTCCTGATATGGCCGGTCTTTCCAATTCCATGTGCATGCCGGGCAAAATACGGGAAGGAGATGGCGGTGGATTTGATTTCGGTCAATCGCCAGAAGTGAACAGCAAAAACGAAACGGGCCGGGAGATCGCTCCCGGCCCGTTCATTTCCTGGGCTTTGCCTATTCCGCCGCGAAGGGCGGCAGGCGCAGCACGTTGGTGTCGTTGCCCTTGGCGCTCTTGCGCTTGCCTTCCGGCTTTTCGATTGCGGTCAGGCGCTCCTCCAGCGAGTCGATTTCGCTGCGGTTCTCGCGGGTGACGCGTGTGAGATCCTCGCGCGACAGCGGCAGCTCCTCCTCGTCCTTCCTGCCGACCAGGCGGCCGAAAGCCCAGCTGAGCAGGCGGGACAGGTCGTCCATGATCAGGAAGAAGGAGGGCACGACGACGAGCGAGAGTACGGTCGAAACGATGATGCCGCCGATCACTGCAATTGCCATCGGCGCGCGGAACGAGCCGCCTTCGCCGACACCAAGCGCGGAAGGCAGCATGCCCGCCGACATGGCGATCGAGGTCATGATGATCGGCCGGGCGCGCTTGCGGCCGGCTTCGACCATGGCCTCGACACGAGGCATGCCCTGATGGCGCATCTCGATTGCGAAATCGACCAGCAGGATGGCGTTCTTGGTGACGACACCCATCAGCATGAGGATGCCGATCATGACAGGCATCGACAGCGGATTGCTGGTGAGGATCAGGCCGGCTGCGACGCCGCCAATGGCGAGCGGCAGTGAGAACAGGATGGTGAAGGGCTGGATCACGTCCTTGAAGAGCAGGATC